>Ga0153940_1000170_pt1 | contig 38935 bp, 58 predicted proteins | sample TSNJ024MetaG_FD_104736 | JGI IMG/M metagenome (GOLD analysis project Ga0153940, IMG submission 104736) | Attine ant fungus gardens microbial communities from New Jersey, USA - TSNJ024 MetaG | ecosystem: Host-associated > Fungi > Mycelium > Unclassified | place: USA: New Jersey, Brendan T. Byrne... | reverse complement strand
TGACTGAGCTGTAAAACATATGTGTGCGCCCACTTCCTGTTCTGTATACCTTCTGCACCATCTCTTAAAATACCTGCCTGTTGTCTCGTCCGGGTTTTTCAATACCCCTTAGGTAAGATAAACAGCAGTATTCTATACAACTCCCTGCGCGGTCATGGCTGTGGCGCATAACATCTTGTAAATACTGACATTCTGCATGATTTTGTCGCCCACCAGTGACCATCCATTATCTGACAATTTCATTTTGCACCCTCTATCACCGATTTGTCAGCCTTGTTCAACATTCCTCTATATGCATAAAAGGGTGGCAGATTCTTTCCTGCTACCCTTTTTTATATTACCTTTTCCTGATTTTGTATTACCTTATTCCTGAATCACAATTGCTCGAACTGGACGTGCTCGGATGCTCCGGACAAATAGAGGTCGTCGATTGTTCTGACTATCTTCTTTCCATCTACTGTGTGAATTTCTTTCACGTAGTATGATTGACCTCTTGAAGCATGACCGCAGACATTGCCACTCTCCCACGATGCGGAGCGTCTCAGGTTTAACGTGCCGTCACAAATGACGGTCACTCTCATTGCTCCCTGCGGAATGATGACCCCGTCCTGCTGCTCTGTGTCATCCTCTGTGAACTGTTCCACGACATTTATTAACGCTGTATTTGCCTCATTCTCGCCGTTTTCATGTGTATCCTGTCCGTTCTGTTCTGCATCGTTTGAACCGTCCTTTTGCCTCTCCACGTCATTCTCCGGTGCATTTCCTGTGACTGCTGCCACTTTCGCAGCGTCTACCATTCCGACCGGATTCCCGTCAGCGTCAAACGCCGGAACACTACCGTCCGGATTCGTATTCAATGCACCGTCCGGAACTTTGCCCTCGCCCACGAGACCGCCGACCACTGCACCTGTTTCATCCCATGCGGTGAGTGCGTTGTCCTTTGCTGCTGCTTTCAATACCCCGTCAAAAGTTTTGTACTCTTTGCACTCCTCTTTTTTGAACTCTGTTCCTTTTCCTAAATAGTATAACATGGCTTTTTTCCTCCTCCGCTCTCTTATTCTTTCAAATACTGGCTTGATGCAAAACCCGTCTTTCCGTTATATACCACATAGAGCCATTTCACGCCAGAAACGGTCGTATAATAACCGTAGCACTGCACTTTTGCCCCACATGGCATTTCTGCGATGATGGTCTTATTTGTTCCTGCTCCCGCCCGCAGTTTCAATGACGATGCTGTGACCTTGTATGTACCCGCAAGCGATGCATCCTTTTTCTCCGCACTGTCCACTTTCACGGTCGAACCCGTACCGGATGACGCTGTCGTTCCGGATGATGTTGCTCCGGATGCCTTTGTCTCGTTTGATTCTGTATTGCAGGAATAATCATTGAACAATGCCGTCTCTGCTGCACGTCTTCGTGTCAATCCTGCCAGTTCTTTCCCGCCTGCCTTATTCCATTTAGCAAATTCAGCGGTTGCTCCGGAATAGTCTCCGGCATTTAGCTTTTTTAGTAACGTACTATTTTTTAGTGCTGTCGACCCGCAATTGTATGAGAAAGAGACAAGTGCATCAAACTGGTTTTGATGAATTGATACTTTTACATAACTGTTTATTGATTTTTCAAATGATGCAAGGTCTACTTTCAAAAATGTTTCTGCCTGTGCTTGTGTAATTGACTGACCAGATGTCACGCCAAGTGTATGTCCATATCCGATTGTCCAAACTCCGGCAGGACATTTATATGCTGTCAACTTACAACCCTCAAATGATTTTATGAGTTCAATTCCTTTTTTACCTGTTGTGTATCCCATGTTTTCACCTGCCCTCCGTTGTTCCGTTAATAAGCGAATGCACCGCCGTGTTGTTTTCAAGCATCCCTTTCATTTTCTCAAGAGCCTCGTCGACCATGAGGCTGAACACCTCGAAAGAAATCACTTTCGCAATCCATGTGAACCGTGCCATAAACATATCATAGACATAACGTAGTTTTATTTGACCCGTTCCTCCTCCTAGCTCTTTTTCCGCTTTTGTGACTGCGTAGAGCAGCCATTCTCTGACTTTATTCATCTGTTTGGTCGATAGCATTTTTACAAACACATATGCTGCTCTTGCTGCTCCTACCGCTGCCACCGCTGCCGTAAGCACAAACCAGTTTTCAGTGATGAATTTCATTGTTATACCTCCTCACTTTGCTCCGGCTCGTCCTCATGCTGTATTTTATCTGTACCGTTTGACTTTCTTTTCGTGACCGTTTTAACGGACTTAATGAGAGCCATCGCCCCGCCCTCTACTGAAAGAAAACGGAATACATTTTCAATCAATGTTGACGGTTCTGACCCGATTCGCACAAACACAATTATCATCACGACTGTAAAAATTAAAGCCACAAGAATCATACAGATTACAACACGATTCATGAACTGACCGGAGACCTTTCTTTTTTGCTTTGCTGACCGCTCCCGCATACGGTACATCTTTCTTTGATGCCGTCTGCGTCGCTCCTCGCTTGTCATAGGTCTCATTCGTTGCCTCCATCTATGTAGCTGATTCTTGCCTGTTCCCGCCCTCCTGTTATTGGTCGGTGTTTCCTTGCCCACCCAGTCTCTTGTGATACGATTTTAGTGATTGTTCCACAATGACAACACGTTCTCTCAAGGATTGTATTTCTGCACGGTTTTCTTTATTTTCCCGCTTTATATCCTTGATGTCATCCGCTATGTTCTCAAGTTTTACCATCACCATTGTGTTGGCTGCTGTCCTTTCCTCTGTCTCCTCCCGCATGTCTATTTTATCATTCCTCTTTTTCGAGGCGATTCCAAAATAGACCGCGAAAGCAACAGAGACACCTGACAACAACAGTGCAATTTCAATCGTCACACGGTTACTCCTCTCCGAACGTCTCAATGTCGTCGGTGTCACAAAACCTCCTTGAGTGATATTCGATGACATCCAGTTCCCCGTCTGCCTCTTTTACTATCTTTCGGAGTTCTTTTTTGACCTCCTCCTCCACCTTTGACCGTTCAATTATTTCCTGCTGTTTTCTCACGATGTCTGAAAGACTATTTGTCACGTCACACAATCGTGATATTATCTCAAGCGAACTCATGTAGTGTGCTCCTCTCCGGTGACATACTGGTATTCATCCGCTGAAATGCTGTTCTTCTCCACTCTCTCCGCAATCTGCTCTTTCGTTAGTAAACCTTTCTCTAATAGCCTTTTAAGGCTTTCAATCAATATACGCATTAAATCAGACCCTCCTCAATCAACTGTGCGGTGTATTCGTCAATCACTGCGTCCTTTTGGAACTGTATCACTGATTCAACGATGTCCTGTGTATTCTGTGCCACTACCTGCTGCATGAGCAACATCTGCTCATATTCCTCGACGGTCATCTCCTGCTCGTCATATTCCCAAACAGCGACCGTCTGCTCTGAATCCTCCGGATTCTCCTGCTGCACCTGCTTGATATTCTTTCGCAGGTATACCGTCGACGGCGATGATGTCCTGTCGACTTCCTCCGGACGCTCCGGCTGTGTTCCCGTTACCTTCTGCCAATCTTTCACGTTCCTCGTTCTCCTTTCTGCTGTGTTTTGAAACTATCCTTTTGAGTTTCTTCACATTCACATTTGGTTTTATATATTTCAAATAATACTCATAGGTGTCCGTGTGTTTGAACCATCCCAAATATGACAACATTACTGTCGCATTATACCATGATATTTTTTCACTCTTTGCAATGTGATAGGCTTTCTTCCTTGCACTCTCAATTGTCGATTTCCGGATTGTCGTCCGGTCGTTGTGGAACTTAAATCCAACGAAATCAAGCATCCGTCCTTTTATCTTTCCGTCTTTGTCGGCATATTCAAACCGAAACACCTGCCAGTCTCCCTTTAATTCAAGGTCGAGTTCGTCATGCAGGTATGTTTCAATTTCTTTCCGAATTTTATGCAATTTCTTCTTGCTTTTCCCTAATATGACCATATCATCCATATATCGTACATAGTGTTCAGCTTTTAGGGTTTCTTTTATTTGATGGTCAAGTTTCTTTAGGTAAAAATTTCCGAACCATTGTGATGTGAAATATCCCAGTGGTACGCCCTTTCTATTTCCTTTTATGCTTTCCTCTGCTTTTCGGTATTCCTCCCCTGTGATGCCTGTTGACTGGACGATTTTCAATGCTCCCGCATCATCATCAAAAGCAAGGCACGATATTAACTCTTTGACATCGTCCTGTTGTATCTCCACCGCTGTATCTTCCAGTATTCTGACGACTTCCGAAATCCGGTCATGCTCTATAAATATACATAGCAGTCGATAATACTTGACATCGCGAATCACTTGACGGAGTTTCGATTTTAGAATCCTCCTATCTATTGATTCAAAGAAATGGTGAACGTCCATCTTTAGGACATACATCTTTTTCCCATCATACGAGTTTAACCATTTTCGCATATACTTTTTCACGTAATGTACACCCCGTTCCGGTATGCTCCCGCATGAAAATTCATACAGTCCATTCATTACAATCAACTTGAATTGACCGATTGCACAATGATGTACAACCTGTTCGTATTTATAATTCGGTTTCAGTATCCTCCGTATCTTGTACTTGTTGCCGTCATTTATCATGCTTTCCTCGTGAAAATCCGGAATGAACATTTCCTCCCTCAACATTGTTTTCAACGTCTCTGTTTCCCTATCTAGGTTTTCCAGTACGTCCTTGACATCGTTTCGGCTTTTTTTCTTCTTTGATGCGTTTTTAAAACATTGTTTGATATAGTCATCTTGCAACATTGGTTCATATAGGTTGTTGTAACTTTTCATTTATTTTCTTATCTCCTATCGGTTTTTGTGCCACCGCTTACTCAACCGACCCTATATCCGGAATGATTTTCACCGTGTGGTGTGGGATATAGGCTGCATTTGATTAAACGCTCCTATGTGAGAAGAAATTGGACGCGCCGATGTTCCAGTTCGCGTTAGACGCGGAATTGTTCAAGTTCAGGCAATCCGCCCCGCAGTTCGCACCATTGTTACAGTTACCGCCGACAAGAGCGACCGCAGGGAGCAGGAACACCCCCGACACCGCACCCTATACCCCATATATTTTATTGTAAAACGTCCGCCCGCCTACGGCGGGGAATAGCGGAGGCGTTCCCCCTCCGTGCCTCCCCCCTGCTGCTACGCAGCAATAGGCTGTTCTAAGAAAATGGACGCGCCGACGTTCCAGCCCGCGCCAGACGCGGAATCGGACAAGCTCAGGCAAGCCGCCCCGCAGCACGCACCAGCGCTACAGCCACCGCCGACAAGAGCGACCGCAGTTATTGTCGCATTCCACCAAAAATAATCACAATTATATGTTGAACTGCTCCCTCCTGTCGTTTTCACTATCCTGCCATATCTTCCGGACTTTGTTTCCTTTTGATAGCTGCTGCTTGTACCCATAAACTGGATTCCCACTTTTTCAAATCCTCCACCTGTCAGATTATACGGCGGTGTCATTTTTGCAAGAATTTCCCCGCCTATCATCAATAGACCGTTGATTCTATCCCAACGATTACCCCAACATTTTTCGATATAGAAAACCTTTACCTCGTGAGTTGTATCGTTGTAGCCGAAAAACTGCCCTTTATTTGTCAGTGTTCCTGTTGCTAAATGACCATAATTTAGCGATGCATTGTCTACATATCCGCTTGTTTGACCCTGCCCGAACGCCGTCTGTGAATTATCTGTCTTTGACATTATTTTCAACATGCAATTTAGCAGATTTCTCTTGCTCCATGTTCCTATGTTCCAACCGCTACCGTTTGCTTTTGCCCTTGTAATTTCTGTTGATGCGTTTGTGTTATACAAGAGTGTTTGTCCTGCTAATGAGCGGAGGCGTGTATTGTCGTACGAACCGCCGAACATTGGATAATAGAGTTTATCTGCGTGTGAACCGTTCTCCCTTACATACGCATCATCATTGTACGATTCATCGTACTGCGCATTTGAGATAATCATATATTCATAGTTGCCAATCTCAAATTGTGAGAGCCAGATTTTTCCCTTGTCACCGCTACCATCGAACACACTCATAGCATTCCCGCCATATGCAGTATTCGAGACATCGGATGCCGTTGTTCCGTCCTCCTTATAGTTCTGGTTGCTTGTATTCAGTTTATAGTCCTCTGTTCCGTCGTATTTGACCATTACTGGATAATTATTTTTTACAAAGAAAACATCCCCCCAATCTCCATAATCAAATACCCCTGTCGTATAATTCATTGCAACGGGAGTCATTCCCACTGCATCAAAAAGATACGTGCATCTTGTCGCTGGATTGCTGTCGTTCTTGTTGATTTTGATTCCATATCTTTTAATGCCCTTTGTCCTGACATCCTCCCCTACTACTGCAAGTATTGCATTAGTATTTGCATATGCGCGGTCAAGCGTTTCTTTGTCTGCTACTTTTACAATTAAATCTCCACTTGCCATTTTTAAACCTCCCTAATTGTGATGATTCCATCCTCTATTGAGAGGACGCATGATTTGTTCGTCACCGTGTCAACCATAGTGTTGAGACCGTCCACAATCCCCACACATGCCGTCGCTGCAGCCGTTGCTGCCGTTGCTGCATTATTAGCCTTTGTTGCTGCGCTATTGGCACTATTCGCAGCCTCAGTCATGCTCTTTGAGAAATTGTTGACCGTATTCATGTACCCCTCTGTGAGTTTTAAAATTTCCTCATAGCGGGCATTGTTCACAATAATAGGCAGGTTAAAAAATTTGTTTTTACCATCCCCCTGTCTGATTAGTACGTGACCGTTTGCGTCAATCTCAATTCCGATTTCTCTTTCCTTGAGAATCAGAGTGTCCTCTGTCGTTTTCCAATCCGCTGTTGTTCCGGTGCATGGTCTGATTGCTGCCATCGTCAATCCTCCTTTGCTCCGTGATTATGGAATATATCATAAAATCACGGCTTTGTGTTTGTTTTCAAGTTTCTTTCCATCATTGTGGAATTATGATGTAAACAACCTCGACATCGGCGTTCCTCCGTTGAAGTCAACACCCTCATTCGTATTCCTTACTTGTGGCGTTGCACCGTCAATAAATATTGGAGTCATGCTCCGCAGGTACGGTGTTTCGCCATCGCAGTCAAGGTACATACTAGAATAGAGTGCTTCTGCACGGGTGAAATAACTTTGCACACTTTCAAGTATTTTTTCAGCCGATGCGAGTAATGAATTTTTGATTGTTTCGTCAATTTCTGTCTTATCCTTTTCGACCTGTTTTTTCGCTGCCTCAACCGCCGAATGCATCTGCGACACTTCCTGCTTGATTCCGGTCGCCGTGTTCAACGTCACCTCAAGCTGCTCTTGATTCTTCAACGCCTCCTCTGCACGCTCTGTGACCACTTTACAGTCTTTCGTCGCCTTGATTGCTTCTGCCGTTGCATCCTCTGCGTTTTTGACCGCCTGTGACGTGTTCTGCTGCCTCTGCGTCTCCTGCTGCTGCCGGAGGAGTTCGCTCTGCTGCCGTTTGTTCTCTGCCTCAACTCTACCAGTCTCCGCAGATACTCTCACAGTTTCTGCGGAGACTCTCGCTGCTTCTACTTTCTGTACTGCTGCATTTGTATCACCAATGTCTTTGATATGCCCTGCAATCCTGTCCTCAAGTTCCGTGAACTCATTTGCTGAAAGGATAGCAGCATCGCTCCTCATTGATTCCTCAATTTCAATTGTGAACGATGCTGATGTGATGACTTGCGAATCGTCTGCCGTCCGGATTTCGATATCACAATATGCTGTTCCGGATGCTGCAAGTGTTTGATTTGTGAGTTCTACTGTAACCGCCGAACCGGAATAAGTACATGTATTATATACTCTCTTTCCGTCAGGCTTTTTGATATTCACGACTGCCCGTGTTCCGGATGGAATTGTATATTCTGAACCGTCATTCAATAGTTTCGCAACGACATAACGTGTCGCTTTATCTCCCTGTTTTGCCGATACCATATATAATTTTGTATCTCCGGACATTTCAAGATTGATATTCGTTGTCAACAGTGTCAATCCCATGGCTTTAGCCCCCTCTCCCTGCTTTTCTACTGAGGAATTTTCCCCGTCAGGAATGCATTTATTTCGCTGATTGCACTTAGGATTGTTTCATCCATAACAATCAAGGTCGCTCGTTCATTACTTTTCACAAGTGCTCCATCTTCATTAATTTCAGAATAGGTGAATGTCGCTCGTTCACCCTCTGCTGTTGTATGATGCGTAAAACTTGTTATCTTTTTCATAGATTTATTATCTCCTTTTCGTAATCAATCAAATATTCTGTTGCTAATCGCTCAATATCATCGCCAAAATCTTCTATTGGTGTCATATCCATATTTTCGATAGCTGCATCATTTGGAACATCAATTGCATTCATTCTTATGTCCGAATAACCCTTTTGTTTTGCAAATAGAATCCAATCAAATGTTGCCTTTGTCTCACCCCGTACAACGAAATAATCCGCTTCCTTTGCTATACATCTACATTCTTTTTCGGAAGTCTCACTTATCAATACATAATAATTATGTTCCCCGTCTATGGTTTCTTGGAATACGCCATCTAACATCACATAGCAATAACCACTCTCGTCAGTCTCTCCACTCCCTGCATCACCAAAAAGCGGACTTGCAGTCTCAAGCGCATTCATGCCAACTACTCCGAAATGTTCTGTTTTGACTGCTCTATTCTTAGTGCCACCGACCGCTATACCTCCTGTAAAATATGTATCTCCCGTGAATATATGCCGTTGTGCATATTGCGTAAAATAGCCATTGTGATTGTAGATATATCCGACAGAACTTCCATTATTGAATGTCATGAACTTTCCCGTTCCTATACCTATCCCTTTCTCTCCGTTCGACGAGCCGGATGCAAATCGTCCTATTTCGCTGCCATTGTATAGTATCTTTATTCCTGCACCCGCTTGCACACTTTGCAAGCTCTGGCTATCATCTTTTGACGTGAATGTTCCTGTCGCTATTACTTCACCAGTTTTTGATAAACTAAAATTATTCGATTCCACTGAAAGGCGGTTAGATTTAAGTGTTATTGCATCGCTTTCAGCCGAAATTTGTGTTGAAACATCGCCCTTTGATACTTTCGCCTCTATACCAGTAGCATTCACTTGAATAGACGCTTTTGCAGTATCTAAATTTTTCTGCGTTGCATAAGTTTTCGACACTAGCAACTCAATGGCTTCTGTAGTCAGGCTGAGCAGCGTTTTTGTTTCTTCTGTGGTTGAATACTTTGCCATTTCATCCTTGGTCTGATAGAACCTTGATACTAATAGCTCAATGGCTTCCGTAGACAGGTTGAGCAGCGTTTTTGTTTCTTCTGTGGTCGAATACTTTGTCATTTCATCCTTGGTCTGATAGAGCCTTGATACTAACAGCTCAATGGCTTCCGTAGACAGGTTGAGCAGCGTTTTTGTTTCTTCCGTGGTCGAATACTTTGTCATTTCATCCTTGGTCTGATAGAGCCTCGACACTAACAGCTCAATGGCTTCTGTAGTCAGGCTGAGCAGCGTTTTTGTTTCTTCCGTGGTCGAATACTTTGCCATTTCATCCTTGGTCTGATAGAGTCTCGACACTAACAGCTCAATGGCTTCTGTAGATGCAGTTATTTTGGTCTCTGTTTCCTCTGTGGTCGAGTAATTTCCCAGTATCTTTTTTGTGGTGCTATTGGCAATTGATATTGCCTCCTGCTTTGCGAGTTCCGTTTCGCTTTTCTGCACCTCTGCAAATGTCTTTGTCATGTTCGACAGTTCAACCGTGTTCTTTTCTGGCTGCTCCGGATTTTCCACGATTTTTACAATCCTCTGTTTTTCCCGTATGCCTGTTCTTTTTGAGACGAGTGTGACGCTGTCCCCGATGCCATAATCCAACACGTCAGAGTATTCTGGATTCGCCCGTGCAAGGTCGACCACGTCTGCTGTGTATGCCTTATAAGGCTTAGACATTTCCTCAAGCTTTGCCTCTGTATCCTCCATAAGACTGGTCGTATCGGTGTATCTTTCATCTTTCCACGTATATGTCTTTATCTTTGTGCTGTACTGGTAATTCTCAAGGTATTCTTTCCCGTGTAGCCACTCTATTGTAATGCCGTCCTTGCCTATCGGTATGATTCTTGTCCAGAACTCATATGTATCCGAATTGAGTGTTAGCTTCCGGAGATTCAATCCCTCCATGAAATAACACCCTCTGTCCTGTCCTATCGCCTCATAGATGTGTATCTTCTTGTTCAGCGAATCAATCTTGCATTCACACCGATATGTTTTCAAACACTGCTGCAACACATCCCATGCCGTTGCTGATTCCTCAATGTCAATCGTCCTTTTCTTCGTGATGGTGCATGTTCCGACTGTCCATCCTATACCGTCGAAAGCAAATTCAAGACACGCTCTGATTGTCTGCTCCTGTGACATGAACCCGTACGGAAACGACTGCCCCTCAAATTCCTCGACATTTAATTGTGCAGTGTATTTGTTATAGTCTGCTGATTTCTCGACCGCTTTCAGAACAAACTCGTCTGTCTTTGTACGTATGTAGTATTCTTCTTTCAGCAGGTCAACCATTCCCCCATGTGCCGGATACTCAAAAGAGAGTTCTTTGTCACCGGAATCCAGTGTTGTTGCGATTGCTCTGTTCCTAAATCCCGTCAATGTTCCGATTCTCTTTTTGCTATCATCATATATCTGCATCCGTTCACCTCCTAAATCCACATAGGCTTGTAGCGAATTGTTACTTTCGCAAGGTTATTCGTGAATACAAGCGATGTTCCTCCGGACTTTAGTGATGGAAACTCCCACAGATTCACATATTCAAATCCATTCGCCCCGTCCAATGTCACAAGTCCTTTTATTCCATCAATTATAACTGTTTTCCCTGCTGCCAGTTTCTCAATAATTATGTCATCGTCTCCGAATCCCCTGATTGCATAATTTGTCAGAGAACTCTTTGCATACACCTCTATGACGCACGGTGCAGGTCTTGAGCCTACCATGTAGAATGTTCCGGATATCACTGTATCTAATATGATTTCCCGCTCGTCATCATAGAAAAAGCCGTCAAATTCAAGATTCAGTTTTTTCCGCTGCTTTGAAATAGTGTCCTCGTAGTCATCCGCAGTCATATAACCTTTGAACTTTCCTTTATAGCCGTCCAGTTCCAACACGCAGGATGACGTGAAATTTGCCATAAATGATGATAAATTCCTGTTGATGCTGTTTCTGTCTTTGCCTCTAAAATATACCGTCAGTTTTAAATGTCCTAACGGAATATCTGTCTCAAATTCTGTCGGCAGCTTTGCACCTGTCAACATTTCATAATTGATAGCGATAGAAGGTGGCGACTGCACGACATTCAACTGCTTTGCATTGTATTTTCTCACATCAATGCTGTTCACTTTCATCGTTCATTTACCTCCCTTTCCTTTTGTTATTTACCATTTCCGCATCTACTTTTGACACGGTTCTGCTTGCCACCTCGTCGCTGTCGATGTATGTATGATTCTCAACTGTGATATTCTGCAATTGCTGCACTGCTGCCAATTTCTTGTCAAGCATGTCATTCAATTTTGTGTAGAACGGTGCAAGTGGAAGTATTGCTTCACCGCCCGTTTCCGGCTCTCCTCCTGCAAGCAGCGTATTCCCATTCGCTCCGAAAATCATCGGGCTTGCCATAATTGCCCCCGTCTTATACCACGATACTGAAAAATTTGGTGTGGACGGAGGATTCAAGCTGAAACCTCCCGAAATGCTAAAATGTGGGAGTTTAAGGCTCGGCAGCGACCATGAGAAATTGAAAAACCCTTTGATTTTATCAATCGCTCCGGAGACGACCGTCTTTGCTCCCTCCATTATTGAGGAGAATTTTGATTTTATGTTCTCCAATATGGAGGAGACCGTTGATTTTGTTGCATTCAGTTTTTCAGAAAACGCTGATTTAATGTTGTCTAATTTTCCGGACACATTGCCTTTCGCCGTCTCCATGAGTGAAGTTGCCTTATCCCTTATTGCTACAAAATCCGATGACCAGTTTGATTTTATTTCCGACACCTTTGACGCGAAATCCGACTTTATCTCTGACAGTTTGTTCGACGCATTATCTTTCCACTCAACCATTTTCGTGGTGATGGTCGATTTCATGTTATTCCAACCGTCGGAAATCGTAGTCTTGTACTCATTCACTTTTGTGGTGAAATTTATCTTTATTTCATTGAGTTTGTTTGATGCGTTTGTTTTCCACTCGGTCATCTTAGTTGTGACCGTTGATTTCATGTTCTCCCATCCCTCGGAGACCTTAGTTTTTATTTCCGTTGTCTTTTTAGAGAACTCCGATTTGATGTCAGATAACTTCCCGCCTGTCAACTTGTCAACAAAAGTGAATCCTGCGGAATAATATCCTTTGATTCCCTCCCATCCGGCAGCAACAACCCCTTTGATACCTCCTCCGTTTTCCTCATATGTGGTTTTCATGTTCTCTAGTTTTTCCTTTGCCGTGGATACTGCTGCCGACATTGTATTTTTTACCGTGTCATTTACGCCATTAAAAACGGTTGATGCTACTTTTCCGATTGCGTTGTTTGCGACGGCATTTTTCATGTCCGAAAGTTTATTCGTGACCGCCTCTTTCGCTTTTGTAAATGCTCCGGTTATGGCTTCCTTTATCTTGTCGAATTTCTCCTTAATATTCGACCATAATGCTGATAACTTTTCTTTGACCTTATCCCAATTCTTATATAAAGCGACACCTGCTGCAACCAGTGCAACAATCAGCGTCACAATCAGAATAATCGGACACAAATTCATGACCGCATTGAGGGCGGTTTGTGCCACTGTCATTCCTCCGGTCGTTGACGTTGCTGCCGTTGTTACTGCCGTGTGTGCTGCCGTTGCTGCCGTTCCTGCTGCATCCGCTGCCGTTCCTGCTGCCGTTGCTGCTGTTTTCGCTGTAATCTTTGCAATTATCCCCGCCACTCCGGAAACAAATTTCTGCCCTGTCTCTATTGTCGACGAGATTCCCTGTGCCACTTTCCCAAATCCGATTGACAACGGACCAATTGCAGCAACCACAAGTCCTACCTTGATGATTGTCATCTGCTGCCCCTCGTCCAAACTGGTGAACCATTTTGTGAGGTCTTGAATTTTTTCTATAATACTTTCAATCATTGGTGCTGCTGCGGTCTGTGCCGTCGTTGCCAATGACGACAATGCCAATTTCGCATTATTCATCGCTACTTTAGCGTTGTCTATCGGGTCAAGTGTTCCGTTGTATGTATCTTCCACAACCGTTCCGTATTCAGACATTGACGCTGACAAATCCTCAAGGTTTATTCTTCCCTCTCTAATTGCCGTTGTCATTTCTGCTGCACCCTTTTTTCCAAACAATTCTTGCGCAATCTGTAAGGCTTCTGTTGATGTTTCTGCGCTTTTAATACTTCCGATTGTCTGTTTTAGTGCTTCATCCATTGTTAATCCCGATGCAGTAGCGTTCTGCAATGCCTTTTTAAGTCCTGCAAGTGCGGTTGTAGAATCAACACCGTTTGCATCAAACTGTGCCATCAAATTGATAGATTGCTCAAGAGATAACCCCATTTCTTTAAACGTTGCATTGTTATCAAGAACGTATCTCTCAAGAGTATCCACGGAGATTCCTGTCTCCTGTGCTTTTGTGGTAAGAAGTCCTAGCAAATTCCCTGTCTGCGATGCGTCGATATTCCATGCTTTCATGATTTTGTCCACTTGGTCAACCGACTGTGTGACATTCGTTTCGTTAATATTTGCAAACTGAATGAACTGCGTCGACAAGGTCTCAAGTTCATCACCCGTAGAATGGAATCTTGTATTGACCTCACCTATTGCCTCCCCTACCACTGCCATATCCTCCGGCATAGAACCGAAAACATTATCAGCAGCAGCATTGAGACCCTCCAACGCCTCACCAGTCGCTCCGGTCTTGGTCACTATTGTGTCATATCCCTCGTCAAGCTCCATAAACGATGCTATTGATGCAGCAGCAATTCCGGCTATCCCTGCCGAAATGACTGACATCTTTTTTCCGAAACCCTCCATTTTTTTCCCTGCTGAATCACAGGATTTTGCAAAGTCATCCCACTTGTTTTCTTTTAATTCTTTGTTTACTCTTTCAAGTTCTGCTTCCATCTCCATGAGGTCGACTTTTGCTTTATTTGTTGTGGTCGTCTGCTTTGCAAGAGCCGTCTCTGACTTTCCGATAGCAGTCTCATTTGCTTTATATTCCTTCTCTAGCTTGTCAAGTTCTTCTTTTAGTGCTTTTGATTGTTCAGAGTTCTTTCCGGTTTCATCTGTTGACTGTTGATATGCAGTTTTTGCATCATCTATTTTCTTTTTGAGTTCTTCTTGCTTTGTTTTCTGCTCTGACAACTTCGTTGTCAATTTTCCCTGCTGTTCTTCATTCAGTTTTACAACGTCTTTTTGCAGGGTTATTTTCTGCGTGAGGGATTCCGCTTTTGCCTTGAGGCTGTCTGCTTCCGAACCGAACAGCTTCGCTTTTGTCGCTGCAACAGAATATTCACTTGATAGTACTTTCATTTGTTCTGCTGCCGACTTCATTTGTGACTGATAATCACTTGAACTCGCAGAGATTTTGACGCTAGTGTATGCCATCCGGTCGCCTCCTCTCTTTTACATCTGGTTCTCATTTATCGTGTTTAACTCAAATTTTAAATAGTCCAAAAATGCCATGATGTCCTCTCGCATACATTGAGAATATGAATTTTTCATAAGCCGGATAGACATTTTCACCATACGGTCGATGATGTCTCCACATACTTTCCATATATTTTCCTCTGGTTTCTCCTCTTCATATCCATTTTCAATATCGTACTCGTCAAATGCAGATTCTTCTTTTTCGACCTTTTCCACCTCGATGATTTTCAGTAGTTTTTCCGATATGATATTTTGCATAATGAAATGAATCCCCTTTGCTGCCGTCAGAAATTCAATCACGTCTGTGCCTCCCAATTCTTCAAATGACATTGTATTCCCGAATATCTCTTGAATAATTTTCTTGTTAAAAAACATTGCATCGGATAATTTATCAGAGCCGTTCTTTTCCATGAGAGCTGCATATTTTTTGTACTGTCCCACTGTTATGGAGTTGATGAAAATTCTTCCACTGCTGCAAGTGATTGTTATTTCCGGAATCACTTGCCACTCTAAAAATTTTTTCCAATCTTTTCCATCCTCTTTGTCAGCTCCTCGCCGACACCTAAGTCAATGAACTGGAACTCTAAAATCACACCTGCTGCATCCAGTCCGTTGTCTTTGTCCTTTAACTCCTCGACTGTGAACTGGTTGTCATACGCTTTACATATGAACAACACCATCACCTCAATATCCTGTTTTGTGTATCTCTTGTGAGTATCAATCTGCTCTGCTAAATCCAAATACTCCATATAGGTGTCAACCGACATCTTTTGCATCTTGTATTCTTTTTGATTGATTATAATTGTCCTATTCATTGAAATAACCTCCTGTTATGTGTTCTCTTGTTTAGGCTGTTGCTTTGTCCTTTTCCTGCACCTTTGCAAACCATTTCTCAATCGCTGACTTTGCGTCTGCGTATTCTGCTAATAAATTGGATTCATCAACAGAAATTTCATATAAGTTGTCAATACTCCGCTCATAGAAAGAACCTTTTATGTTCTTTGTGGTCGGTGACAATTTCCCCTCTTTCGTGTTTGCCTCCTCGGTGATGCCCTCCGCGAACTTTCCGACGTACAGCCATCTAAAATCATACTTTCCATTCAGCTTCCTCTCGCGCCATCCGATTGCGACCTCCGGAGCTTTGTCATCGGATGACTTCACAAGAAATCCTTTTTCATATAGCTGCCCGAATAGTATCTTTCTATCCTGTGGTGCAAGGGCATTGACTTCCAGTTCAACGTCAGTTCCCTCATAGGAATTGATGACCTCCTCTGTTCCGTCGTCAGAGTAAATCTTTTCACTCGTCCACTTTTCATCAACCTTCGCTTTGATTGCTCTCGCTAACTTCACCGGAGTTTCCGCAGCATATGCGGTTGCAGTATTCTGTGTAATCAGTGCGATGTAGAAGTCTTTACAACCGCAAGTCCTACTCCTAACGGTCTGTGTTGCTATTTCGCCCATATCTATTCCTCACTTTCATAGAATTTTGAAAATCTTTGTGCTTTCAAATAGATTCCATTTTCCGGCTGTGAATCGTCTCCGTTCCTGCCCTCGAAATCGAATCCGTTTGATTTCATGAGTGTCTTGATTTCCCTTGCCAGTTCCACCTCGTCCGCTCTCGAAAATATAGTGACCTGCAACGACAGTGTCACACCCTCCGCATCATCATCCGAAAAACTGTCCTCCGTCTCCCCTAAATCCCATAAGGTCACATGACGCTCATTGATGTCCTTGTTATACCATCCCTGCATCACAATTGTTCCCCTATCGTTGATAGATTTAAGAGTCACCGATGCGTCCTTTATAATGTCTGGACTTTCTTTCATCCAATCACCCCAATCTGTTATCCAAAAAAGATTGATATTCCTGTTCTGCTATTTTTTGCAGTTCACTGTCTGCCTCTCTGCCCGTCTTAAAAATAAATTCTTGAGGCGGTTGATAAATCGTTCCCCAATTAATGAACTTCACATAAAAATGGTCACTGTTGTCTGATTTGTCCCAACCGATATTTGCCGATGCTCCATCATCATTTACTTTTATCTTTCCGACCGGAACGCTATCCGCTGCATGTGCTGAAACTGATGATTTTGTACCGAATCCTCGACCACTCTTTGAGGTATCTGTCGACTTTGGAATTTTTCCCGACATGATTCTTTTAACGATGGGTTCGCTTTTCTCAACGATTTTCCTGTTCACCTCTTTGATTTCCTCGTCACCCGCAGCAGCTTCAAACGCTTTCATAAGCTCCTGCAATCCTTGAAATTCCATATCAATTTTCATCGTCGTTGCCTCCTGTGTCAGATTATGACACTACGCACCTGCACGGCATTTCAACAGAACTTTTCCATTGTCAATAAACTTTGGTGATGCGTCATAGATTTTGAACTCTGTTCCTTGGTAGACCGCAAAAAATTCTTTCAGATTCAGTCTGATTTCCTCCATCTTTTTACAGTTCCGAACCTCAAACACGATTGTGTTCTCAAGTCCGGTCTGTAATGCGGTGTATTTTTCATTTGTTCCCAAACTCTGAACATCACACCAACATGAATAAAAATTGCTTCCCTCCTCTTTTTTCCTGCCGTCAACAACCTTTGTCTTTTTTCTGATGACTTTAATTCGTCCGGTCATTCTTTATCTCCCTCCGTACATCTCTTTCAAAAGCATGGAGGCGACTGCGTTTGTCACGCTCTTTGCATCTTTTTGATACTTCTCACGGTTGTCATAAAGTTCTTTCACGAAAGTCAGTGTCAGCAGCCTTTGACGGCTTGTCATGCTGTACGGGTCAAAATGTGGAATCAACTCACTCAACTCCTCAAACGTCGTGTTGACCATTAATTCAATGATTCCCTCGTCGTCGTCATAGTCGATGTGATTGTATGTCTTACAGTCTACAATCAGTTTCTCTCTGTAATCCTTTTTTTCCTCGTCAGTCATCGTCTCACCTGCTTTCTGTTTTTTTGTACATGTTGTATAGTATGCACCATCTGATCAACACCCATGGAGCTGGCGAATATGTACGATTTGCACAATTATTGCGTGTGCAGTCATCCCGCCCCGCTTTGGTTATCCGTTCACAACTTCTGTGATTTCACCTTTGACTACTGCCTCAACGTCGACAGGCTGAATGTCAAAACGGTCACGCACCTTGATTCCGGTCATATCCTTTTCCCACAATCCTGCTGCCTTGTCATTCATGTCAATGGTCAACACGTTTCTGTCAAAGAGTGTAATTGCCTCTTTTAAATCCCCGCAATAAATCGGATGTTTGTAACCCTTGACCGTTGTTCCATCCACATCAAGAATCGGTGCAGACTTCAGTGTTCTTTTTGAGAGCTTCACGATTCTGTACTCACCAAAAAGCAGTTTTCCCTTTGTCTGCTGTGTCGGGTCTTTCTGCAAGATATAGTTACCGTCAGAATCTTTCAGCTTGTCGAGGTAGTTAAATCCGGATTGATTGGTGATGACGATAGAAGTTGCAGCAATCGCAGGGTCTAACCCCTCGTTAAAAATATCCTTGAGGCTGTCGATATTGGAGACAACAACCTCTTTTCCTGCTGTCATCGTGTTCAATACTTTCAGAATCATAGCATTACGGGTCGCCTTTGTCTTTTTAGCAATCCATTTGTTGAGATATGCCATGATATTGGCTGCCGTATCCTCAAAAAGTTCTGCGGTTAGCTTAAGAATTCCACCTTTCTTCTTGATTGCATAGGAAATTTTTTTGAACTTTGGTTCATCCATTTCCGGAAAATCTGCCTCCTCGTCCACATTATCAAACGGCGTGGATTCAGCGTCGACTTCAATATTTCTCGCTCCGCTCTTTGTCGTAACGCCCTCAACATTCACATACTGCTCAAGGTTGTCGTCAGAGCGACGCAGTTCGATGATGTCGGTTCTGATGTCCTCCGGAATCGTCACACCTATTCCCATCTCACCGTCGTCGTCCGGTGTTGCATCGGATGTCAGAGCATTCTTATAAACCTCCACATCCTCCTCGTTCGCCTCCCTGCGCAGGAATCCGGCTTTAACGATATTTACAAACGCCCTCACAAGACTCTTTTTATCGTTTTTCTTCTCGTCTCCGACCTGCTTTGCCGTTCCTTTGTTCACCTTGTCCTTAATTTCTTCCAGTTCCTCCTCGTCCAAATCAAAGAGCAGGTCAAACTTTTCTTGTAACTCTTTCAGTTCTGCCTTTGCAGCTTTTGCCTTATCTGTCTTTCCATCGTTGACGAGGCTCCTGACTTCATTCTTTTTGTCGTTAATCTGCCTTAAAAGTTTCTGCATTTCTTTGTTCATGTGTTGTCTCCTCACTTTCTTAAATTCCGTACATGTCTAAATCTGCGAGAATCTCTGCCTTTTCTGCCTCAATCCTCTGTTTTTCACGGTTTTCCATCTCCGCAATTACTGCGTCGACAATGTTCTTTGTTTCTGTTGCCTTTACCTGCTCCGGAATATTGCCGTATCTGTCAAAGAAATCGGATGCACAGGCTGCAACTGCTGCCTTTTCCTCAATCTCAATGTCAAAATATTCTGCCAGTTTTGAGCCATTGAACCACGTTTCTGCTGCCATGAGAGCCTTGATTTTATCTCTCGTGACACCGTCTTTCGTGTGTTCTGTGTAAATGTCAAGAATGGATTCCTCGCAGAGATTCAACTGTTTAATGACATCATTGAATTTGTCCGCATTGCCCCACGCTATACACAGAGGCTTGTGAATCATCGCTTGTGCTCCCGTTGCAAAATGGAGTTCATCACATGCGAACATGATGACGGATGCGATTGACGCAGCCATTCCGTCCACATACCCGACTTTGTGTCCGTTAAATCTCTTTAACTGGTTATGGATTGCCAGTCCTGCGAACACGTCACCGCCTCCGCTGTTGAAATAGATGTCAATGTTCTCGTAACCCTCTAACTGATTGAGAAAATCCGCGATATCCTGCGGACACTTATCCTCCTCGTACCACATGGATTCCCAAGTTGCCGACACGATGTCTCCGTAGAAATACAAGGAACATCTACTCTGTTCACCATTCTCATTCAAGTCCAGATAACCGACATTTTCGATTTTTCCCGTACGTTTATTCTTCTTTGTGAAATCAAAACGCCTTTTTTTTGCCACAATTATTCACCTCCTCCCTGTTCGTCCTCGTCCTCTGCATTGTCTGCGTCGTCAGGTTCCTTTGTTTCCTCCGGCTGCTCCGGTTCGTCGGTCTCCTCGTTTTCGGTCTGACCGACTTTCTGGTACGCTGCACCCGCCATCGTCAGCGGTACGATGTTTCCATTTGCATACAATTCATCGCCACCGTCAGCATCTTGCATGTCTAACTTTCTTCTCGCTTCATTCGGCATGATAATTGTTCCCTGCACACCGTTCTTGAGGTACTCCATTTGTGTCTTTGAATCGGTTCTGAAAAGTACCTTTTCGTTAAATTTGTAATAGTAACCGTCGTCCTGTTCCTCCTCAGTCTGCGTTTTATAGTTGATTTCCTCCTCATACTGCTTGATAACGAATAGTTCAGTGTCAACATAGAATGACAACTGCTGTAATTCGCTGTTCGCATAGGATGATTTCGAGTAATCATTTATCTGATTCGGCTTTACGCCGAACGCTGCAGCCATTTGTAGAGCGGTATACTTTTTCAGTTCAAAGAACTGTGAATCAGTCAATTTAATGTCCAGGGGTGTGAGCTTCATTCCTAGCGGAACAGGGATGATTTTCCCCGTATTTCTTGCCCCGCTACCGAACTCCTCGAATGATTCCACAAGTGCGGTCTTTGCCTTTTCATTAAGTTCGCCCGTATACTCAAGAGTCGCTTTTGCAGTCAATCCGCTTTCGTATAGGCTGTTCATAAATTCCTGCGATGCTGATGCTCCGGACACGGTCTCTCTCAAAATCTGCTGTACTGGTAATCCTGTCACGCCGTCAAAACTGAATGACGTTTTAAAATGCATCACCTCGTCCGTGCTAAAAACATACTGTTTCCCTGATGTCGTGTCGGTGTACACGTACCACAACCGCCCCATTCCTGCGAATATCCCCGCATCGTCAACAACAATCCTTACACAATTTGATTGCATAACCCATAAGTCAATGATTTTGAATTCTCCCCCGTATTTCTTCCGGATGAATTTTTTTCTCATGTATACATAGGCATTCCCGTAATGGTTGCGGTTCATTTCAACCGTATTCCAGAATACTGTCGGTGTCATGAATGGATTAGGTCTTTTTGTCAACAATTTTGATGTTTCCGTCGTTTCTGCCTCAATAATTCCCTTATCCGTCTTTTGATAGTATTTAATAGGCATTTTCGCCAGTGTTTCCGACAACATTTTGAGACAAGTGAAATATGTTACCTCCGATGTTGGTTTCCGCTTTCTTTTCAATCCCAAACTCTCAAGGAATGAGTGTGAATTGAGTGACATCACGCCTCCGGAATCCTGCGGTATTCCTTTCCACCAATTTTTGAATCGTTCTGACAGTCTTTCAAATGGATTCACCTGCTTTCCTCACCACCTTTCTGCATATACTTCTTATACATCACAAGCCATTCATTGACGCTTTCATTCACGTCTGGCTTGTATTCTTCTTTCATTGCTGCTTTCCATGCGTCTATGATTGCGTCTATCGGGTCAATACGGTCTGTTGAGATGTCCTTGTCAATCTTTATTTCTCCATAATTATTCGATATTACCTTTGCGTTTGCAATCGACCATGTCAACAGTTCATCCATCGGAATGACCTTTTTATTACCCTCTTTTCCAACCTCAACGCCCTCTATCTCTACATTTCCCGCGAGAATCTCAAGTCTAAAATCAACGGTCGCATCATTCAACTCTTTCGCCGTCTGTGTTACAGATACGGAATCGTATCCCATCGCCTCAAGGTCTGACAAGAACGCCGATGCATTGTGTGGGTCATAGCACACGAGTTGAGGCTTCAAATTGTGTGCTTTTATCAAATCCTCAAGATACTTGATGATGTATTTGTAATCTGTTTTTATGCCTCCTAATGTCTCTGTTACTGTAACAAGACCTTTCGCAATCCAAACATCATACGGAACTTTGTCCGTCTTGATATGCTCGTCAACCCGTGATGCAGGAATAAATGAGTGTGTATGCACAAAGTACCTTTTTACTCCATTTACCACATATGGGATGATGATTGCAATTGATGTCAAGTCTCCACCGGATGACAAATCAACTCCGATATAACACTTCGAGCCTTTGAAATCTTTGAGAGATTTCAGTACTGCACATACTTTCCATCTTGCAATTTCTTTGATATACAGTGAATTTGACCACTGCATCCACATGTTTAATTGCTTAACGAGAAAGTCCCGTAAATCCTCCCCGCCCATATCGCGGGCAGTGTGTGCTATCGGAACGAGATTCTCTAGTGCATCCTCGTCAAATTCGAGAATCGGATTCGCTTTTAACCAGTTCTCTTTAAAATACAAGTCATCGTTCGTGTCCATCTGTGCGATATATGCGAACTGACTTTCGTTTTCAAAGACACCTTTTAACAGGTTGCAGCAGTATTCATACAGTTTGTAGCACGGCGATTTCAAATCGAATCCCGCCGTCGTGATTACAGAAATCAGAGCGGACTTGAGTTTCTTGATACCACCCTCAAGCAGTTTGTACATCTGATTCGTCTTGTGTGCGTGATACTCGTCAACAATTCCCAGATAGGCACGATGTCCGTCAAGTGACTTTGTGTCACCTGATAGAGCCTTAATCTCCGAATGTGTCAGTAAACAATCAATCGTGTGATTGTGGTCATGTACCTTGAACCACTCGGACAATTCTTCATCCGAATTGATGAATTTCACAATTTCATCAAATACAATATTAGCTTGGTCTTGCTTTGTCGCCGTGCAGAATATTTTCCCGTATCTATAGCCGTCAAAATTGCCGTAATAGCACGCCAAAATACCATTGATGAATGACTTTCCATTCTGTCTACCTAACTGTATATAGGACGTTCTGAATCGCCTATACGACTTTTCCTTTGTCCTCCATCCGTTAAGTGAACCCAAAATGAAGCATTGGAACGGATATGATGTTACGTTTTCATCGCCCTCACCCTCTGCAATGGTCAGTTCCTCCGCAAAATTAACGATTTCCTCGGACTTCTCAACATCGAAATAGTATTTGTACGGTGCTGCTTTTGACTTCTCAAGGTCGTCAAGATGCCTTTTACATGCTAATCTGACATATTCTCCGGCGATTATCTTTCCTGCAACGACATCAAGGGCGTATTGTGTGCAACGGTCGGCGGTTTGCTCTCTTTCTGCCATGCGTTAATTCGCATACTTTGCAAATTTGTTTTCCGGCTTTTGCGTCTGCGGTTTCGGAATGACCAATCTACAACGGCTGCTCACCGTCATTCCGAAATCACTTGCTCCCTGCCGACATTGTTTCATGCAGCGGTCTTGAATTATCATGAGACGCTCACGTTCTCCGTTCACGACCTGCTTTGTTCCGACCTGCACACGTTCCTTTTCTCCCGTGTCCGGATTCTCTTGCGTCTCATAAACCGGAACATCCAACATCAACGGAGTGTCTCTGATTTGCTCCGTGATTTCGATGTACTGCTCCTGTGCAATTAGTAGCCTTGCCAGTGCATCACAGTCCACGTTCGCAATCAGTTTGATTTCAAGTAACTCTTTTGCAAGTTTCCGGAATATCTTTTTTTGCTCCGCTGTCAAATAGGTCGGCGGTCTGACCTTGTCGTTTGGTGCGACGACTTCGGCGTTTTTTCTTGCCTCAATTTCCGCTTTTGTGAGGTGCTTTTTGCCTTTCATGACCACTAAATCGGTCGGTTGTCTCTGTCCTGCCATAACAACGTCAAACCCCCTTTCCGTCTAGTGTTCACCAGTCTCGTGTCACATTCTGACACCCCTTTTCAGATTCCCCCTATTATTGAAATTCTCGTGGGGAGTTTTCTCCAAAGAAAACGGGGGGTGCGACTAGAAATAAATCGCTTAAAACTTTTTCATACCCCCCTACCTCTTTAAAGTGGTGTCCAATCAGCGACCTCAACTGTGTTTGAGTTGCTCTCATACTTGCTTTGCTCTTTTTGTAAAGTGCTGTTATGGTGTTGTGTGTTCTTTTATTGAGAGGAATCAAGTTCATCGGATTCAACCGCTGCTCCCAGTCCTCCTCAAGCTCTATGATGTGATGTACTGGTTCGCATATGAGCAGTTCACGCTCTACATACAATGCGTATATATCTACGTTATCAAATACGTTGATGATGCGCTCCCGCATCGCCCGCCATTGCTTTGACACATAGAACTCTGCTGCTCTTTGGTCTCTGCGTGTGTTATTATATATAACATGCCTTGACTGCTGTCTTTGCTCACACTCCTCGCACATTTTAATAGATTGAGATATAAGCCTCCCACATCTGCACGATTTCAACAACATGTGCATTCCTCCTCTCTTTTTCCGTCTCCTGCTGCCTCTAAAATCTTCAAGAGGTGTGCAGCATTTCCACATTCCTGTGTCCTGCTGCACACATAACAGGAGGGCAAACAGGCAAGAAAAAAGCGACTGCATATCTGCAATCGCTCGTCTCAACTGTTCACGCTATCATATTAACACATATTAATCACCTTGTGTTCACCCACTTTTTACCCCCTTTTTCACCCTGTTTTCACCCTGTTTTGTTCAAATTTTCTCTATTTCTAATACAATTCGCTTTGTTTTCTAACGCTTTCGCCCCAAATAATTTGACCGAAAGTCTTTCAACCATAGCTTTGCACCACTTTTTTGGAGAGTTCCTCCCGCATCCTGTTTCTCTTACAATATCCTCGTATGTCTTGCCGTCAATATACACCGCTTCAAGAGTCTCGTACTTGTAACCCTCACCTGCTGCCTCTGCATCTTTTTTCAAAGATTCCAGTGCTTTGTTGATATGTTCAAACAGTATCACGGTTTCGATTTTACATTCACGTATGGAGGCAAGGAATGCTCTTTCTGCCGACACATTATATTTATCTACATTTGAGACCTGTGAAGCCTCTGACACCGCTTCATCTATGTAGCGTTGTATCTCCCTATAATTCTCAAGATACATGTATGTTTTTTGTATGACCGTCTGCTCTTTTTCTTTTTCTTTTTCCATTCCCTTTCCCCCTCTCGTTCTGCTTTATTCAACGCTTTCACGCTCCTCTCTCAATAATTCCTCATTCTGCATCCGCTGCAACTCAATCAGCCCTTTTTTGAAATCCTTATCACTGCCACTCATGCAAATATTAAATATTTTTTCATATTCATTTATGTGCGATACAATGAATCTTGCCTCTGCTGCCGTCCTGCTTTCATTGATGAACGTTCCCTTGATTGCCTCTTTTATCACCTCACATTTCTCACGTTCCTCCTCGTCAACGAATGGTGTCTCAGCAATCATATTTTCATAGGCTCTTTCGATAGCATCCGAAATTGGCTGTTTCCACCCTGTGCCGATGACATCCATCAACTGAACCTCAATATCCTCGAAACATCCTCCCTGTGCAACTCCCGTGATTCGGATGTCTTTCTTTCCTTTTGCAGAAACCAGAATCAAATCGTCGTCATATGCCTCCATGTAATATTTGAATATTGCATCAAAATTCTCTCTCGGATTGATGATGATTTCCGGTTTCCTGCTGCCCGCTGCCTCAATCCTCACACCGATGTACTTTGCGTCATTTGCTTTTGCGTTAATAAACAACGCTTTCAATCCACTCTTTTTCATTGTCCTGCTGCCTCCATAAATTCCAAATTTAATCCATATAACCTTTGGTTTTTGCAAGTTTGCTAAACTCTTTGATAAATTGAGATATTACATAGTCCTTTTCTAAATGTCTATCCTCTGCTCTTTCTTCACATTGCTTCATTGCAAGTTCAGCATCCCATTTTATAAGCTCTTTTTCATGTTTTAAATTCATAAAAACCTCTGTAATTTATTATTTATCCAAACAATCTTGATACGGCTTCCTTTCCACTAATACGTTCATTATCACTTTCTTTAGTGCTTACCCTGCCGACAACAATTTTCACCTTTGGGTCATATCCAAAAGCGAAAGAATCAGCAATAATTCCTCCTGCATTTTCTTTTATTTCTTCATCTGTCATACCAGATACTTTTATATCCAGTTCTACGTTTACTCTCATATCCATGTCCTTTCTTAATTATTTAAATTATTATTTATAATTCTCTTTTTCCAGTTTTAACATATGTAACAAAACTGGATTATTACTTTGCACAATACTAGGGTTTCCGCTCTTTTCAGCATCCTCTTTGCGTTCATACACTATTTTCCCCAAATCGCTCATATTGTAGGAATATTCCATTCCTTTCAGATAAGCATATTTTACCTTGAAAGAGTTTTCTTTTACCTCTGTTACAATTCCATGCGGGAATGTCAAATGCGTTCTTCCTCCCTTATATTCACCATACTGAAATTTACCAATCAGTTCTTGACCTACATGTACCATTTTCCACTCCTTTCAATGCACCTCTCTATTACTCTTTACCTCTCGCAATGATTTCGACTACTTTCTCAATCATGATGAACTCCTCACCACCGTCAACATATCCGTCACCGTTTGCTCTAATGTCAGCACATATCTGATTTAGGTCTGCTATGTCTAATAACTCACCGTCCTCATTCATGAGCGATGTCGCCATTATGCAATATCCCTCCTCAAGTCCGGCGAAATCTTCAAGTATATATGTCACAAGAACTCTGACCGTCCGTCCTGTGTTCTTTCCGTCTGCAAACTCCATCATTTCAAGTATGTCGCCCTCTTTATATCCTCGGTCATTCTTTCTGAGTTCAAAACTCTTTTTTCCGCTGCATACATCTTCATAAAAAGACGCTCCTAGTCTTATCTGATGCACTGACTGACCGTTCTCCTGCGAATTGCTCAGAATATTGTCCATTCTTTCCTCGTCAGCCTTTTCATGGAGTTTCTTTGCCGTCTCTTTGTCGATTCTATCCTGCTCCTCTGAATATCTCTGCTCGTCGGTCTTTTCTGCCTCTGCTTTATTTATGTATTGGTCGCATGATGTGCATGTTCCTGTCTTGACGTTGCAATCGCTGTATTTTTGGCAGGAATAGCAAAGTGATATGATTCCCTCTGGATGCGGTGTCTCATAGCCATTGTCTGCTTTCTTTTCCCCCACCGGAGGATTCATGCAGTCCGAAAAATCGGATTGTTTTTCTCCCGTGTCAGAATCCGACACCTGCTGCCTCGCTGAATTATTTCTGTACTGCTGCACATCGTCAATATTCATCTGCCCCTCGACCTGTGCCTTTTCTGCCTCTGCAACTTTCGCCTCCTTCATATCGCAGATGTCTTTGTGCGTGAGTTCTCCGGTCTCCTCATATTTTGCCAGTGCTTCCCGCTGACCGTCCGATGACATGCCACTCAACGCATAAGCAGCGGAGAACGTCAGACGCTCTTTGCTGAGTTCCTCTTTAAACTCCGGAATAAGGTTATTATTCACGCTCTCAATCTGTGCAATCTTTGTCTTTGACATCTTGAGCATAGATGAAATCACGTCTCGCAATCTGCCGGATTGCAGGTCATAACCCTTGATTTTCTTTCCCTCCGCTTTCATACGTTCAAGGCACGCTTTGAGACGCTGTTCCTCCTCAATTATATCCTTGATTGTTTTAACTCGGTATGCGTTCGCAATAATGATTTCCACCTGCTCCTCGTCTGCTTCCTGCGGTGTCGTCAGTTTACTGGTCGCCATTTCAAACTCTTTATAACCCTGCTGCACAAGCATCTTGAGCGCCAACCACCGACGTTCTCCTGCTACAATGCGATACTCTCCCAGTTCACACGGTTCGTATATGAGTTCAAGGTTCTGTTTTAACCCATACATAAGAATCTCCCCCGCCAATTCCTCAATACCTCCTAAATCATAGAAATTCAACGTATTGCGGTACATCTTAAAAATCGAAATGTCCTTTGTGCGAAATCTCGCTCTCGGAGATTCGTCAACCCCCGCTTTACTATTTTTGTTCAGCGCGTCCATCACTGTGAATCCTGTTGCCATCGTCATTCCTCCTGTTCTTCGTTAAAAGGTAATACTTTGTACGTTCTTTGTATTACCTTTTTCATGATTATTCGTATTACTTTTTCCCCTTGGGTTCTCTGAACTCTGCTGCCATGTTTCTGACTTTATCCGAAAAGCTGCGACCGCTGCATCCCTCAATAATGTCAAGCGTCTCCTTGTCAATTTTAATGCTTTTCTGAATGTTCGCTCCTATATGTTCATACTTGCCATCTTTATTCCATCTGTACATCTGATTCACCTACCATTCCGTTGATGCTATCTCATACGGTTCATTGATGTCCTCGTCTCCCAGTACGTCAGCGAATGTCTGCATCTTGAAAATCTCTCCTCCTATGCGTCGCAGGTCTCCGATTCCTCCTCTGCAAACCTCCTCATATTCTCCCAGTGCAACAATATCATCCGTTGTGATGTTTGAATTGCTCCACATTGCACCGTCTTCCGGATTGAACATTTCCAACATTTCAAGCTGCTCCGGTTCATCTATGTTGCTAAAACGCTTGTGATACCAGTTCAAAAATTCCATGAGGTTATGTGCCACATACCATGAATAATCATCAATTCTGAAAATTTTTAAATCTGCCATCTTATCAGCCTCCCATTTCATGGCGGTCGCTGATAGCAAGAGGATTGTGCATATATGACATTTCATTTTTAAGGTCTCCGACCTGCTTTTTCAGTCTTCGGATTTCTTTATCTTTTTCCTTGATTATCTTTTGAAAATCCTGCTGCCCTCCGTCCAAAAATAGCGGTATTTGTTCCAGTTCCTTGTTGGTCATCTCACTCACCGCATAATGAACATCGCTCTTTTCCTCGTCTATGTACTCCCGAATCAACTTTCTGATAATTTTATCCGAAACGGTGATTTTCAGTGTTCCCGCTGCTTTTTTGACCAGTCTGTCAATTTCCTCGTCAGTAACGTCTCCCATGTCGTCGATTTTCTTCATTTCCCTGTCGTACTGCTCCGTATCAATTTTTTCGACCAATCCTCTGACATTACTCCGCAATTCATTGAACCACTTCTCATGCTCACGCAGTTCGTCAAATTCCTCAATGCTGATTGTCGCCGTTCCATCAATTTTCCTCATGTCCTGCTGCCTCCTCTCGCTTTTTCAATTCCTCTTCTCCTAGTTTGATAAAATCGTTCAAATCCTTAATCCTGCGATTATACGAATCAAAAGCTTTCTTTGCATTGTCATACTGCCATTTTAAGAAAAGCCAATGCTGCGAGCCACTTTTCTCTTTCAATTCCTTTTCTGCCTTTTTTATCGTCTCTTTCAGGTCTCCGGTGTACCGGAATGTCGTTTCGGTCTTTTTATGTAATGCTTTCATTCCTGCCATGCCTACCCCTCCATTTCCTTGAGGAGTTCATGTGCAATGTTCCGGTAATCCTGTGACACGATGCAGTTTTTTGAGAATTTCGGCAGCACAGTCATTCCGATTGTTGCCTTTTCTGCTATAATCGAACGGCGAACCGGAGTGATAAACATGTCGAATCCTGATGCCGTTTTAAGCCATTCCTCAAAATCAAGAGAAACCTTGTTTTTCTGCCTCATGGTCATAATGCCCTTGATTCTCAAATCCGGATTGATTTCCCGCAAGTCATTGACCTGCTCCTGCAAATTATGAATTGCCTCGTTTTCATACCCCCCTACTTTCACAGGTGCGATGACAAGTACTGCTGCCAGTAAGATATTAATGACCACCATATCAAGCAGACGACCGCAATCACAAATACAATAGTCATATGCCTCTGCCACCTCTGCCAGTGCCTCACGCAGTCTCGTGACTTGATTAACCTCCTGCTTGAGCAGTAGATTCATGTCCGTTTTCATGAGATATCCGTTCGCAGGAATGATGTCAATGTGGCTGTACTCTGTCGGACGAATCAAATCATTCGTGTGGTAATCCCCACCGACACACGCATGACGCTCAAGCAGTTCACTCATTCCTGTCCCCTCCGGCTCGTATGCTCCGAACGTCTTTGAAGTGTCTCCCTGCGGGTCTCCATCCAGTATCAACACCCTCTTTCCCTGTTCCTCACCCAATATGTATGCTACGGAATCGGCTGTTGTCGTTTTCCCGATTCCTCCCTTTGGTGACATTACTGCAATAATCTTCATGATGTTTCCTCCTGTTTTCTCCTGTTATTTTTCCTTATCTCTCTGTCATCCTGCATCTGATGGAATATAGTACTCATTGCGCTCGCATTCTCTGCACTCTTTTTCTATTTCATTGGTGTCTGGGTCGTAGCATCCGGAGCACTCCCCTGCTCCATTAGTGTCTGCTGTTTTGAATCCGAATCTCGCATACTTGCTAAATACCAGACACTTTTTCATAGCTCTTTTCGTGTTTTGGGTTCTCGTCTGAATCCGCTGCAATGGTGTCATTTTCATATGTATTTTTTTCTCCACTCTTGTCTCCTTTCCGGATGTCCGAAAATCGCCTCATATTCTGACATAATTTTCCCATCCCTGATTATCTTATTTTTAAACCAGTAACTATGATTTGTGTCGACGTATACGTCATATATCCTGTTTCCTCTCTGCACCGTTCCGATGCAGGTTGTTGATAACTCTTTCGCATCCCACCCCGCCCTGTTCTCGTAACTGTATGCATATTTCAAACACTCCTCAAGTTGCCGTTGCGTGTATTGCATTATTAACCTCCCCTCATTGTCTTGTCGTTCTTGAGGATGCTATTGTTTGGGATGCTCATATACATGTTTCCGGTAACCTCCTCAATGATTTTTCCTCCTAATTTGCAATATTCTTCAATGACCTTGACTGCCTCCTCTGCCGAATAGCATGTTGCAACAAAATGTCTTGCTGCTGCCATGTCTGCAAGAAACTCTTTTTGCGTGTCCTGCTGCCTGTTGTCTCCATACTTCATTTCGATGTATAACCCGCAATAGATGCCTTTCGGATATGGGAGACACAAATCACTCACCCCCGCTTTCACACCCATCTGTTTGAGTTTCACCGCTTCCTTTGTGTTCCTGTTGCCACCATTAGGACAGTGGTGCAGCCACTTGAGTTCCGGATATTTGTTCATGTTCCATTGTGACCACTGGATGACACCTATTTGCTCCGTGTCCTCACTTTTCAATGCGTATTTCATATTCACCTATCACATTCCTCCATTTCTAACTCAAGAAATCCACGAATTAAGAACGCTTTTTCTGGTCTGCCGTACTTGTCTTTTAATGGTTTAGGTTCTTTGAGACACTCAAGTTCCCTCTTTGCCTCCCACCATTTCCTCGTGTGTCCACTCTTGTGAATAGGCTTGAGGAATATCATCACTTTTTCATTTCTAACAATACCGAATGCCGTCCTCTCCACAATCAGGAAATCTTTGAACCCTGCTGCCTCAATCTGTTCCTCTGCTTTTCGGAAATACCGCTCTTTTGAATCCTGCTGCCAGTCAAACCTCATTTTCAACTCAATTCCTCCTCAATTTTCATCATTTTTTCGATGCCCTCCTTTTCCTCATTCGGGCGTGTATGTAAAACATACAATTGAAATCGTTATAATAAACATTCGCATCCGTGAACTTATAATCCGGATACCATTTTGCAAGCTGCTCTTGAATCGAATCCCTTTCTTTCACCATTCTGTCAACATATGAACCTATCTGTTTGTAACTGCCTCCTGCTGCCGGACGTTTGGAATGAACAACACGGATGTCCGGATTCATGAGATTCTGCGAGGAGTTCCATCGTTTTTCCGACTTGATTCGCTTTTTTTCTTTGACGATATAGTTTGCCATGCCTGACAACCCGTTCTCGTCCTTTTCCAGTCTCCGGACTTCATTCCTGCTGCCATGTTTCCAACAACGTTCAACCGTGTCTAAATCAAGAGAACCGTCCATCACAAGATGGTGATGCCATCTGATTTCCTCCTCCGGATTGTATTCAGTGACATAGATATATTTACAGTTTGGCAGTCCTCTCTTTCTCCTCTGATAGTTGATTCTGCGGATGTAATTCTGCATATTCTTTATTGCTGCATCAATGTCGCCGTCCTGCGGTAAGTGGTCATCATCATATGTGAGTGTTATCCAAATGTCTTGGTCTGTGAAGTTGTGATTTATAAGACGCTCAACATATTTTCTTGCGTTCTTATCATTCAAATTCCTTTGTGCTTTGCTGTTGTCATTTTTGATGCTCCTGCCCTCTGGAGGAACATCATCCATTGAACTGAACTGTGGGTATATCTCAATTTCAAACTGCTCTCCTGCTGTTATCTCCTTGAGTGCATATATTACCTTTTTCCGGTTCTTGAGCATCTGCTCCACGAACCACTCATGCATGTCCTCTAATGCTTTACTATATGCTGCTTCGTAATCATACGGGATGAACTGCTGCATCCCTCTCTTTCTTTTTTTCCCTTTCTTCTCCATGTCTGACACATATCCTCCTGATACCCTATAACTTAGTTTTAAGGGTTTTCGTAGACTTGTTACTATCTATTACAAGGACGATAAAAACCCGAAAAACCTTTAAAATATGCGGTTTGCATGAGCATTTTCCCTTGTACTTTCGTGTCAGATTTGATATACTGTTCTTAGTGAATCACTGACGAAAGTCTTTGAGGAAACCGACTGGTCACTGCAATGATCAGTCGGTTTTTTGCTCTTTTTCATGCTGCCCTGCCTCCCGCTACTATTATGCGATTGCTGCAATCTTCTTTTCCCATTGTTCCCGCTCTTCGACTTTCCCTGCTTCTCTCCCTGCCTCATATGCAGTCATACACATGACCGCATATCCTTTCGCCTCCGGCGTTTCGATTGCGGTGAACTTGGTCGCTATGCGTTCGATGATTGCCTTTTTTTCTTCTGACATGGTGTCTCCTCCTTTCATGACCTGTCTCGTCAGTGCATGGCGGTCATTCTCATGCAGACGGTGACTGCTGCCACCGTTTCGACTAATCATAGATTCGTTGCGTAATATTCACCCGTTTCGTTATGTTCATAGATGTCGTATTGAGAAAATTCAATGTCAGTCCCCATGTATCTGACGTTCATTTTTAGCAATTCATTTTTATCCATGAATTTAGTTTTTTCCAACACTCCATATACTTCAACATCTACCATTTTTTGTTCCTCTACTTTCTCCATTCCTGCGAATCTCGGAACAAACAGACCGAAATCCGTTGCCGGAAAACTTGTCCGATTTATGGTGTTTTGTATTCCACAAAAATCATGTGCAAAATTGAATTTATCCGCTTTGAGCCATTCATCCAGACTTAAGTTAAATTTTTTATCTGCACTTTCAATGTCCATTAATGAACCCATTCTTTCGCCCCTGCTGATTCCCTCTTTTTCTGCTCTTTCGCAGATTTTCACATACATTACATATCTTTCTTTATTCATTATTCCCTCCTATTCTGGCGGTTCTCTTGCCTTGTACAAACCGCTCACCTCTATTCCGGCGCATCTGATACCGTGTTTTGATTTTTCACTTTAAAAAATCAAGAAAAACCTGTTGACCATATACGCACTTTCTAGCAGGTGCGACCGCTGCTATGTTTTCCACGGTATCGCTGTGATGTCTTTCAGCTTGCCATCGTCAGAGCGTCGGTTGCCATCCGGACGCTGACGGAGGACTGATGCCTCCGTTTCGGCTTTAACATGCAATAAATTCAAGTGAGGAAAAGATTTCATTTTCCTTTTTCATGTCATATGCTTTACTCATTGCGTATACATAGCATTCTTTTTCGTTCTCCAAAAACTGTCCGTCAAATTCAATCGTTTCATTCCTTTCGGTATCTGTGTCCGTATTGATATAATGTGCCTCAAATAAATACATCTTGTACCATCCTTTCTGTCGCTTGTCATCCATGCACTGATGGAGGACTGCTGTCTACATTTCGACTATTCATCAGTAACCGTTTCACGCGCTTTGAATTTGACTTTTATAAGTATCAAGTAAACCTCTGTATATATAATAAGCATATCGTGATTTCCCCTCTTTTTTGAGCGCGTATCCTACTGGAATCCTTTCCTGTCGCATAAGGTACTGTAATGCCTCCACATCCATATTTAACTCTTTGGCTGCCTGTTTCGTGGTTACACGCTCCATTGTTGCTCCTGCTGCCATCTGCTCACCTCCTGTTCTTACAGCTTGTCAAACTGATTCTGGACATTTTGTTGTTGGTCGGAAGGCATTTTTCCCAGTCTTTTCAAAAACAACTTCTTTGCATTTTTTACATGCTTCCCTGCTGCTGTTTGCACTTACAAAAATGTGATGCAGTGTTTCCGTTCTGTTTGCTTTAATGTAGTAAAATACTTGATATGTTTTCATTTGATATCCTCCTGTTCTATTGGCTTGCCATCGTCAGAGCGTCGGTCGCCGTCCGAACGCTGACGGAGGTTTGCTGCCTCCGTTTCGGCTTTTATTTAATTTGAAATTCATTTATTCCTTCCATATCCCTAAGTTCTTTTGTTGCTGCCCAAACTATCTTTCCGCTCATGTTCTTTATAATGCTTTTATATACTCGTCCGTCTTCATCAACTGTCCCGCCTACTGTATAGGTTGGAGCGATTATGTTTCCTGCTCCATATACTTTAATTTCGCTATGAAAGAAACAAGTGCCCTTATCAATTTCTAATGTCGTTTTTTCTCCAAGCGAAAACATCTTTTCCTTGTCTGCTAAAAATCCATCTACCCACTTTTGGCAATCTCTTTCTACTATTCCTTCTACCATTTTTTTATAAGTCATAAACGTTTTCCTCCTGTTTTGTCGGCTTGCCATCGTCAGAGCGTCGGTCGCCATCCGGACGCTGACGGAGGTTTGCTGCCTCCGTTTCGGCTTTTATTCCTGTTCCTCTCTCTTGAATCTCATGAGGAAATTTTTTATTTTGTTTAACATTACCTGCTCTGACCTCTTTTCTCTGTATCTCTTTGCCTCGTCCGCTGCTTGTGTCGCTGTCCTGCCATCCTCTCCGATTGCTGCTGCCATTCCGTCCGCTGCCTCTTTGATTTCATGGTCTGTCCTTGCAAGTCCAGTCTCGACCATCTTGTCGAGTTCTCCACACAACCACTCTGGAATTGTGCGCTCCCGCAATTCAAAATATGCTTTGTCACATCTTGCTTCCAACCCGCTGACCTGCTCCTCCGTGATTTTCAGTAATTTCCGGAGTTCCTCGTTCTCTTTCTTGAGTTTAGATGCCGATTCCTCTGCGACCTCTGTCCGCCCTTTCAGGCTGAACGCTGCATCATATTCAATGTTCTCCTCTGCGATTTCAAGAACTCCCTCCATCGCCGTGGCGAGATAACTGTTTTCTCCCATACCCCCGACGATTTTTTTTATTTTTTCAATTGCTTGTCTCTCCTGCTCTTTACTTGTCATTGTGATTCCTCCTGTTTTGTTGGCTTGCCATCGTCAGAGCGTCGGTCGCCATCCGGACGCTGACGGAGACTGCTGCCTCCGTTTCGACTTTTATTCCTAGATTCAAAGAATTTTTATAATCCGAATATCTTTACCGCTGTATTTCTCTTTCAGACTTTTAATCATACCCGCTCGCGCCGTCTTTTCATCGTTTTTATTAACGTAACCGTTGATTCCTCCGCAAACCTCACGCATTACCCCACCACCCTTATTGATTCTTCCTGTGGCTTCTTTCGCATCATAAGCAACTTGTGTAATGCTGCGAATCCTTTCAGAACTAAAATCTTCTGTTCCCGTATCAACTATTACTCCGTTTCTATATTTGGTATATGGTACTTCATAATAGTTGGGGTTGATTTCTGTCCAATTTCTTCTTAAGCCGTAAATTTTGTAAGTATTATGCATATTTGTGTACCTCCTGTTTTGTATCTTGTAGATACATAATAATATCTTCAAGATACTTTGTCAATACTTTTTTGTATCTTTAGGAAACTTCTTATTGATTTTTGTATCAGTCGGTGTTATATTCATTGAAAAGGAGGTGATTTCATGACGCAGAATGAGCGTGTAAAAGAGATAAGAAATTCTCTCGGTCTCACAATGGAGAGATTTGGTGAACGTCTCGGCATTAAAAAGGCTGCTATTTCAAAAATTGAAAAGGGCGAAAATTCTCTTACTGAGCAGAATCTTAAATCTATTTGTCGTGAGTTTTCTGTTGACTACATATGGCTGACCACAGGCGAGGGTGAAATGTTCGTTGATAATGATGACGACATCATTGAGACAATTGACCGGATAATGTTGGGAGAAAATGAGTTTCACAAGAATCTTTTTAAGACTTTTGCTCGTCTCGACGAAAATGAACTACTTGCACTTGAACAATTTGTTGATAAGTTCATAGAGGTGAAAAAGGGAAAAGACTGACAGTCTTTTAACTGCCAGTCTCACGGGTGTATAGATACAGCACAACCTTATAAATCCGTTTTAAGGTTTTTGTATTATGTATCTTTCCGACTAACTCAATAATAGCCTCTTTGTACTTCACTGGTACACCACCGCCTTTCCGAATCTAATATTATCACATATTTCCATGATTGTGGAATTAGTGTGCTACATTTCCATGATTATGGAATTATTCACACCTGCTGCCACATCAAAAGAGTAATGTGATACAATTATTTGTATTCGGATTCAAATAGGTCAGTGATTCTCATGTCGAGTGCAATCGCTATCATTTCAAGTTGAAACAATGTCGGTGACACCTTGCCGTTTTCGATGTTGTTTAGCGTTGATTTTCCAATTCCGGATTTCCTCGCTAACTCCATCAATGTGAACCTTTTTTCAGTTCGCATTTCCCATAATTTAATTTTCACCCTGCTCACCTCCTTTTAAGGGAGTTTACAAGGTGTCGAATTATAAGAAAAATGGAGGTGTGCTATATAGGAAAAATTAAGTATGAGATATTTATAGGTATTTTAGCAGTAATTGCTGTTATACTTGCTATACTGGACATGACGCTCGGGTTAAGCGATTGGATGATAATTGTTGACAATATAATTCTCGTAATATTCATTTTTGAGTATATCGTCAGATTCCTCTTAGCTAAAGATAAAATATTATTTATTAAGAGTAATATACTTGACCTAATAGCGATTATTCCTTTTAACTCTATTTTCAAAATTTTCCGTGTTTTCAAAATGGCAAGACTATTGAAAACAGCTCGTATTTTAAAAATTTTCAAATTATCAAAGATACTTGCCTATTTGTTCAGAGCCGGAAAAAAAACAAAACTATTCCTCAATACTAATGGTTTTAAGTATATGTTGATGCTATCTTGTTTCATGATTTTATTAGGCGGTATTGTTATACAATATGCAGAAAATATGGGTTTCGCAGATAGTATATGGTGGGCTTTTGTTACTGTAACTACTGTAGGTTATGGTGATATTTCTCCTACTACGGTTATAGGCAGGGTAATGGCGACAATTTTAATGCTAGTTGGAATCGGTTTAATCGGTGCCCTTACTAGTACAATTACATCTTATTTTTTCGCTAAAGGTAATAGTTCAATAAAAAATGATGTGATAGAAACTATTAAGACTAAATTAGACAATATAGAGCAATTAAGCGATGATGAGATAGACGATATTTGTAAAATACTAAAAACTCTTAATAAATAAAAAGTGACCGTCACTGCAATGACGACCACCTTTTTTGTACATGTTGTTATGCAACACGGACGTATGATAAAAATTACTTTCACCATGCTCATTTTATCATAAAACCGTGCTTCTGCATAGGTTTTTTCTTTTTACCCTTTTATGAAAGTGAGGCTCAATTTTATGAAAATGCCAAATGGTTACGGCAGTGTTGTGAAGCTGACCGGAAAAAGACGTAAGCCGTGGGCGATACGAATATCAAAAATGATTGAACTACCAAACGGTACTATCAAAAGGAAACGAGAATATCTTGCCTATTTTGTAAAACAAGAATCTGCTTTACAGTATCTTACTGAATATAACAATGGCTCTGTCGTTGCTGAACATATCAGATATTCTGAAATACCAACTTTTGCAGAAATGTATGAGAAATGGAAAAAATATAAAAACTCACTCAAAGATAAACTCACTGCGAGCACGTGGAAAAATTATGAGATAGCATTTCATCACCTTTCAGACCTGCATCACATGAAAATGATAAATATAAAGACGATAGATGTCCAGAACAATCTCAATAAATGGAATCATAAAAGTAAATCCAACATGTCAAGTATGAGGGCATTGTTAAAAGGGGTATATTCCTATGCTATCATGAATGAATACATTGAAACAGATATCACCGTGCACCTAGTTTTTGAATGGACGGATTCAACCGAACCAATTCACCATCGCTTCACTGATGACGAAATAAAACTGCTATGGTCGAAACTTTATGAGGTCAATAATGTAGATATCATCCTCATTTATATCTACACCGGAATGCGTCCGACTGAATTAATAAACGTGCTAACAGAGAATGTATGCATAGATAAAAAATATATGGTCGGGGGAATGAAAACAGAGGCAGGAAAAGACCGCATTATTCCTCTAAACGACAAAATCATTCCTCTTGTTAAAAATCGCTATGACCCAAACAAGAAATATTTGATTAATAATAAATACGGGAATCATTATACCTATGGTACATATCAGAATGGGAACTGGCAGACTGTAACAAACAAACTTGGTCTCAAGCATAACCCGCATGACTGCCGTTATACATTCGCGTCGCTCGCTGACAATGTTGGAATGAATGATGTATGTCTCAAACTGATTATGGGACATTCCATTCAAGACATTACAAAGGGAGTCTATACGCAGAAAACCCTTGAGGAATTATTGGTTGAAGTAAATAAAATTTGATTTTTTTACTGTCGCCCACCTGTCGCCCATCTGTGGTCAACTTGTCGCCCACCATGTCCCTCAAACTTCTTTTTTCTTCCCTTATGTGAATATTCAGACAATTTGAAACCCCACAGACATAAGGTCTGTGGGGTTTATTTGATTTTTTATACAACTCCCTGCGCGGTCATGGCCGTGGCAACCTTCAGAAAACCTGCAATATTGGCACCTGCTACATAGTTACCTTCCAGGCCATATTCTTTTGCGGCTTTATCAAGGTTATGGAAGATATTTATCATGATGTTTTTAAGCTTGCCGTCCACTTCTTCAAAGGTCCAGCTTAATCTTTCGCTGTTCTGG
>Ga0153940_1000165_pt1 | contig 39889 bp, 63 predicted proteins | sample TSNJ024MetaG_FD_104736 | JGI IMG/M metagenome (GOLD analysis project Ga0153940, IMG submission 104736) | Attine ant fungus gardens microbial communities from New Jersey, USA - TSNJ024 MetaG | ecosystem: Host-associated > Fungi > Mycelium > Unclassified | place: USA: New Jersey, Brendan T. Byrne... | reverse complement strand
TTATCGCTTACAGAACTTTTTTCCTTATAAAATGGTCGTTTGCAAACCGTTTGATCTCTGTGTGTACTCTGCCTTGCCTTGTTCCAACTTTCTTTGGTTGCTTATTGTTCCTAATTAATTTCAGCTTTTAAGCCTGCTGCCTCAACGCTCTTTAGCACTTCTAACGCTGTTTCCTTGCTAATTTCTTCGGCAAAAAGTAACTTGTATAGTCCTTTTTCAATAATTAGTTTCACTGAAAAGCCTTTTTTCTTTGCCCCTCCTGCCGCCATCATTGCCTCATTTTTGCTTTTAAAACCGCAGGATGTTAATTTATGCACACTATCAATATCTGGCAATTCCTGCGCCGCCTGTATAGTTGTTGCTGTTGATTCCTGTATTGTTTTCTTTGCCAACATTATACCTCCTAATCAAATTTATAATAATACTATTGCCCCGCTCTCGCTAATCCGGTCAGCGGTCAACATCCAACCGTCCGGATCAAAAGCATAGTAACTGCCGCCAATCTCCTGCAGGGTTCCTGCTGGGTATGTGTACCCCGCCATTACATACCACCATGCGCTGCCAGATTCCTTAATCCAACCCTCTACATAATTGCCTGATATCCAACCATCTGGAATCTGCAACCAAGCATTGCCATTAACGAATGCCTTGCCGGTCGGGTATACTGTTGTTCCTTGGGATAGGGTATCCACGATATTCCCCGTCTTGGGGTAATCTCGGACGTACAGGGATAATGCTGTTATGGTCAAGCCAGCCACGCCGGTAGCGATCTCATATGTGCTTGATACGTTGCCGCTATCCGTATAATCAATGTCGCATAGCTTCAATACATGCGTCCACGCCGTAGCGGATACCATGGACTTGATAGTGCCATAATCAATCCCCTTTGCTTCTACACAATAACCATTGCCTATATATATGCCAATATGACCGGACTTCCACAATGCCCATCCAATCATACTTTCATCCAGCTTGCCGATTGCCACCGTTTGGGAGGCAGTGTCCTTATAGTTTGAACTGCCCCTAAGTATGCCGGTCAGCCAACTAATTATACCACTACAGTCTGTACAAGCCTGTCCGATATATTTTTTTGCTTTCGCTATATAAGATGTTGTGAATGTGGATGGATATAATGCCGCCCACGTATTGATCTGCGACTGCGTAAGTACCGCCCCTTTTGCACCGTACACATATGGTGTCCCTAATTTGCTTTCACACCATGCTACTAATTCCGCTTTCGTTTTCAAATAAAAATCCTCCTCGAAATGATATTGAGGACGGTCACCCGTCCTCATGATTTGTTGCACCACTGCAACTTTTATTGTTTACCTTATTTCACACTTGGCCCATGCTTTGGATCCTGATCGCCGTTAGCGCTGCTCGGCGCGGTCGGATCCGGCCCACAGAATGGCCGCTGATCAACCGCCTTCTGTGACCCTACACCCGGCCCTGTTTCCACACGATGGCCGCAATCCATATCAGGATGGCTATGTTCCTTTTCGTTAATTCTGCAATCATCCGCTGCGTGATCTTCCTGTTTTACATAATTCTTCGACATAATGTCCTCCTTTAAATTTTTATTGAAAAGTTGCGGTTTGCAACTGATCTTCGTTGTTGTACTTGATGTTTATTCCACCGTTTCCTCCTTCTTTAAGTTGCAACGCTCTTTCAATGTGCAGATGTTACAATTTTGGCTTTTGCACACTACGTCGTTGATCTTATTATCTAATTTCTCGTCCGCTATTTTGAGCGTTTTTATTAACCACACTGGTACCTTTTCCGGTATGATTACATAAAGATTTTCTAGAATGCTTGTAAGTTCATTCACAAGCATTACGGCGGTAACATACCAACCGATCAGCATGGCAAAATCTAAGTTTGCGCCTATGCTTACGCCTACTTCCATAATGCACCACCCTATTAAAAAGGCGGTACCAATTAGCACGAAATACATAACCTTTTTGATAATCCCCTGTAATCCGGTTTTTGAGTTCCAATCACGCAAAAAATACTTTGCTTTGATCCACCCTGTCACATAATCCAGTACAACCGATATAAAGAACAAGACAAGTATAAAAGGCACCTGCCCGAATACAGCGGCGATCACTGTGAATATAGCTGAAACACTTAACCCTGTGGTGTTTGCTGTTGGCGTTGCCGCCTTTACTGCTAATAAAAAATCTTTCATTATTGCCTCCTTTTTTTGTAAAAAAATAAAGCCTGTCGGCTTTTTAATCTCCATCTTTTAAAGTCTAAAACAAATGGGAACATTGAATTTGCTAACCACATTAGCCGTATTAACCACCCCTGAATCAGATACACAGACTACATCTACCTCTGATCCTTCTGCTAATGTCATAGTCCACCACGGCACGTTACTTACACGTCCCTCTTCAACAACTATCGCTTTTATCCTATTCACCTGACCACCATTTGCAAATAGGGGATATTGCACCTGACCAACTGGTGACCAACGATTAGAGCCGCAAGCAACGGTACCAAATATTTCATACTCTGTTGGTAACCATAGTAAATCTGTTGTATATGCTTCTGCCCCCGTTGCATTATATGAGGATTTTTCATCATATTTCTCCTCCATATACATATATTTCCTTTCAATTAACTCTCGCACACCTGCTGGAAGTTCCTGCGACAATGCCCCCAACCAAGAGCGCATCAGACTGTTACAGTAAGGTGCTTTTAATGAGCTGGTCACACCATCATTATTACAGTCCTCATTCCACATATAAGTTAACCCAGAATACAATTCTATTGATATCCAGTCAATGTGATGTTTGGGGTAATTCGATTTAAAATCATATGCCGCATAGGTATTAATACCGGCTACCTGCATGCGTACCGTATATTCCGTTGTAACCTCTCTATCTGTATGCGAAAGCGTTAATTGCTTATAGTCACCAACATAAATATTGTTTTCTTTTGCGGTTCCTTCTTTCGCAATTACTGACAATTCTTCCCAACTGAATTTTGTCAATTCACTGCCAACGTACAATAAATTGCTGAAATATTCGCCCCTGCTTTCTTTCAAGTATATATCATTATTTATTAGCTGCTTAATCACCGCATTATAAACATCCGCATGAACCGGATCTGTTACCTCAAAGGCTCTAACCTGTGCTGTAAATTCTGGTGGGCTTTTAATTTCATGATGTGGCATCTCTTTTCCTCCTTAAAAAATTTCATCCATTTCAAAACTAAATTCCATATCGCTATCCTTACCTTTAGATAAAAATGTTTTATATGCTATCAGATCGCCCTCCTCGTCTATTAACCCCTGCTCGCTTATACTTTGATTTGCGAGATCCGCTTTACTCAACTTTGCCAGATAGCGGCATGTTGTGGGAATTGGAAAACTGTAAGAATCTATAGCTTTAGCCAATAACTCATTTCTTAATGCTGTTTCTTCCCCTGTTTCCGCTATCACACCCCCTTGCTGGTCTATGCCGCCATCACCAAATGCCATTTTTGCAATCTTAGGTAATGGTATTTCCCCTGCGTGCGCCCTGCAAAGCTTTTCCCTGCCTATTGCGGTTATAACTCCTGCCATTTTGTTCACTCTCCTTTTCTTGTTCATTGATTATATACAAAAAGCGACCGTTTCCAGTCGCCCTTTATATTTCATATATTGTTGCTGCACCCATGAAAATACTACCATCCATTTTATAACTACCATCATTATACACAATATCTTTTTCAATCTTTAGTTTTCCTGTGTATCCTGTAAAAATACGAACTTCATCTGTTACGGTCATTTGCAATGGATAGAAATCATGAGATTGATCCGTAATATATCCATTCATATAACAAGAACCATCCATTTTATAGCTGCCATCATTCACAATCATTTCTTTATGTCTTATCTGGAGTTCATTCTTTATCTTTAAATTGCGTAACCCTATTGCGATATTATTAACAGCATTTGTATTTGTTATAAAGCCTGTCTCATTACTCAACTTTGAGCAAACCTCACCCATTATGTTTATTTGCAAAGGGTAAAAATCATGAGATTGATCCGTAATATATCCATTCATATAGTAAGTTCCATCCATCTTATAGCTGCCATCATTCACCAGCGTTTCATTATCCCTTATATGAAATTCACTTTTTAGCATTAGGTTGCTACACGTACATATTATAGCGTTTATATTGCTTAAATGAAAAACAAAGTAGTAAAAAATATTTAATGGTAATATTTCATCTGCCAATTTTGACATTATCTGCAAACTGTTAGTATCTTCATATAATATAATTCCCAGATCCTCATTGTAATAATCTATCTTAAATGCGATCTGTGCATATCCTAAAAGAATCTCCCTTAGCTTATTTAGACTTATTTTTTTATTGTTTATTCTTGCCAGAATATTGGCACGTCTTTCTTCTAAACTCTGGTTTTTATCCGGCACTATATTTAACATATTCTCAAAACGTATAACGCCGGAAAGACTAGCCGTAAGTACGAACATATTATTTCCAACATCTTTTGATGCTTGCTTTAATTTTAAAAATTCAATATCCTCTGATTTGGCAATCTCTTGAATTTCTTTTATATTTTTAATGATTGGCGGATAATATGAAATTATATTTCTCTGCATATCAATTCCCCTCTGATCGGAATCTCGTTAGATTCCAAAATCAAATTTTCTTCATTTCCATTTAATTGTGTTTCCTGTACATCAATAACCCCTTCCACGCTTGCAATCGCCGAATTGATCCGTAAAATTCTAACAGTGATATAATCCGTATTCTCCCACCCTTTAGCTAATTCCAAATAATACTCGTCTAATTTGGTCTGAATCACTGGCAATAATTCTTCCCACTCATACCCACTGTCTAAAGTTATTTTTGCAACGATCTCTACAAGTTTTGATTCACATGGAAGTAAATCCACCACATGATAAATACTGGCTTTCCCTTCGCCTTCCCCTTGTCTACCAATAGGATCTATAATTTCTTGAATATCTGAAACCAAGGTTGTATTTGGTGTACTAAACTGACTATCCAAAAAATAAATATTGATCCGGCGTTGTTCGCTTGTAACCCTATATATTTTACAGGCTCCCACCCCTTCCATTTCATTCATAATCTGCTTATATTGTGTTCTGTTTCCGCCAAAAGCCTGTGTTGCACTTATAATGGAAAAATACCGTGCGCGAAATGTTTCAGTTTCTTCATCATCCCTCGCAGGTGTTAATAGTTCAATCAGTTCTCCGTTTTCATACCCATTAATGTATTGTATGGGCAGCAAGTCACCTTGTTTTACATTACCTTCCACCCCTTTTGTTTCACACATAAGACGGTAAGTTAATGATTCCATTTTTTCAATGCATTTATAGGTCATTTTACCTGCTGAAAATCTACTATTGATATTAACATCAATGTTAAAAACTGCTTTCCAAATTGCATTTGTTTTTTCTAATGGTACAATTCCCTGTTCTTTGGCTCTTAATATTAAATGTTCCCTGTCAGCCGTTTCTGCACTTCCATTTTGATCTATAACCCTCAAATTAATATACGCCTGTTCAAATTCTGTCGCTGCTCCTGCAAAAGAATGGTGGATTAATGTTCCTTCTCCTGTATTTACGTCACTGTCTACACCATTAATCAGATCAAGCATAATATTGTTGTGCGTCTTATCTTCTAACATATAGTTACCCTCCTACCCTGCGCTTGCTATGGCTATATTTTCTATGTTTAGATTTCCATAGATTGTATTTACAGTAAAACTAATCTGTAGTTTACTACCATTAAGATTAGTTGAAAAATCAGAAATGCTTTGTATATGTTCATTTATTAATAGACAATCCTCTGTCATTCTATGGGCTTCTGCTTCTATATGTTCATCCGTATATCCCTGTCCTATTAAATCCTCAAATTCACTCCCATAATCCCACGTGTAAATATGATATCTATATCTTGCCACTTGCAAAGTAAGCCAAATCCAAACTTTTATGGCTTCTAAACCCTCAACGATCTTTCCGGTCAATTGTCCTGTTTTAAAATCTATTTCATATTCCTTGGGAGTTTTCTTCTCATTCGCTCTTAACTTCCACGAATCATCATTTTCGATATATGCAGGAAATAAACTCATATCCTTACCAACCTTTCTAAAATTATATATTTTTCATCACTCAACCGATACAATGCTACTTCGTCACCTTTTTTTAACGGACTGCAAAAAGTAGTTGCATTCTGCTTCGATGGGGTATCATTATCAACTGCTTTGTGATATCCGGTTAGCAGGTGTTCCGCAATCATTAAATCACTACCTGTTAATTCCAGATTACCAGCACTACAGGAGGTTGCGCTATTCATCACTCCTATTTGTATGGGGCAGGTATTATCTCTATTTCCTTCGCTTCGCATAACCTTTAATAGTTCCTCATAAGCGTTCATAGTTCCCTCCTATGTTTCTTGACTACTATCTTCTTTGCTATCCATGATATTTTTAAAATTTAATTCAAGGCTCATTGTATGAATGCCGTTTTCCCAAACATGGGTATCGCTATCAATCCAAAACAAACCGCTTAAACCTGTTGATTTGTCATATACTTCTACTCCATTGCCAGCAACACATTTCAAATCACCATTAATTCCTTCCAGTGTTACGTTCATTTCTATGCCATTTAAAAGGTTTTCTGCTGCCAGTGTTTCATTTACTCCCTTTTCTTTTTTATATGTTTGTTGATAAACGCCATATTGTTTTACCCATTCATCATTTTTAATTTCACCGATCTGTTTCCCTGTATCATCATAAATTTTTATTACATTAGCCATATTCTCTATAGTTTCTTGGTACGATGTATTAGTTATGTTGTATTCCTCTGCAAGTACAAAATTTTCTATCTGCGTACCCTTGATCTCTACTAACAATTTAGTACCATCCATCCGGCAAATATATTTTTCACCTGTTTGTCTGGCTGCTTTCGTATAAGCCAGCATAATAATGTCATATATTGTGCTGCCATCTACAATCATTTTTTTAATTGTTGCTTTTGTCTCTGCTATAGTTCCCATCTCAATGGAAAAATCCGCACATACCTTTTTTGTTATATCCTCTGCTGTTGTGTCAGCAAAATTATAAACAGCGGTACTTTTTAGCAGGTGTATTAGCAAATCATTGCAATTGTAAGTTACCATTCCTGTTTCACTGGTTTTTTCTCGTGTTTGCACTTCTCCATAAAATATTAAATTGCTATTTTCATATAACTGTATCACGTCACCCGTTGCAATAGTAAGCTGTACAATATTTTTATCATCCGGCGCATTCGTAACTACTATTTCTGCTGTTCGTGCTGCTTGCGATGTCGAACCTCCCCAACTCACACTTGCTACAAGTTGTGTAATATCTGTAATACTCCCATCTTTCCGATTTGTCCATTCTATTATCATACTGAAATCACCAACACCTGACCGGGATATATTAGATTGGGATTTCCCCCAATAACCCCTATATTTTGATTATAAATCGCCTGCCAGTTTGCACTTGAACCGGTTAGATTTTTTGCTATTTTACTTAGGTTGTCGCCGCTTTTTACAGTATAGGTTGTACTTTTTACTTCCTTTGCTGTCCGGTTTGTATCTACTGGCTCTATATTATTGGTTACAACTTCTTTTTTTTCTACCGTCTTCACTTTTGGCTTGCGATATTCTTTAAGTTCAATCGTAAAGTTAATGTCTTGTGTACCGTCATTTTCTCCCCATGTAAAACTTTCTATTGTACACTCCATATTTACCGGCGTTCCTGTCATTGTTATTCTTAATATCCCTTTATCTTTCATTTCTTCAATGATCTGCACGCTTTCTTTCGGTGTTGGAAATCCTGTATACTGGCAAAAATAATACTTACGCTTTGGAAAAAAAGAGGCAAAAGAAACCGTTTTAAGATTTCTCTTGCCTAACAAATTTATTTCACCTAATGAGTTGATATTAACCGATGTGTTATTACTTGTACTTGCCAACTCATACTCTGCTGGTATTACTGCAAATCTAAACTTTTTTCCTTCCTGCTTGAGCCAAATTTCCACTACTATTCCTCCCTTATGTCGCACCGGTATTTAATGCCACTTTTTTCAGTTTTAATGCTAACGCTTCGGCTATTCTATCTATATCCTTGTCATTGCGCACCTCTATTTTGTCTGCCAGTTTCTGTATAGTTATAGTAATGGATCCGGATCCGCCTGCTGCTGCGCCCTCCTGTCTTGCCATGCTGACCGATTTGTCATGTGGGTAGACCCTTGTGCCTCTTGGAAGGTCTACTATTTCACCGCCTCGATCGTGAATCATTGCCGTACCGCCCCGCCAATTATCCGTACCTTTGTATAGCATTGGGATTGTCGGAATATTGATTGAAAAGGCATTACCGCCAATTAGCGGCACCCAATCAGGAACCGTTATGCCTAAATTGTTAATTCCGGAAATTGCACCGTTGATAATACCAATAACCGCATTAATTGGTGTTTTACATAATGCGACAAGGCTTTCAAATACGCCGGAAAATATAGTTCTGACACCCTCCCACGCCTGCGACCAATTGCCAGTAAATACGCCGGAAATAAACGTTGTGATACCGTCAAATACCGTCATTAGTCCGCTGATGATTTCCGTTATACTCTGTACCGCTGCCGAAATGCTGCCGGAAATTACAGAAAATGCAACTTCAACCACCGGAACGATAACGCCCATCGCTTTTTGAATTGCACCGGATATAAAACTAAATGCTGCCGCTGCAACCGCCTTAAAAGCTGTAATAACCGCCCCTGCGGTGCTGCATGTATCACTTACCTTTTTCCCGAAAATGTTTGCTACTACGGTAGCCGCTGCCCTTACAACTTTTCCAATTGCTCCGAAAACTGTACTGAATATGGTTTTTAAGTTATTTATGATGCTGCTAACCCTCGTCTTTATATTGTTTATGTTTGCGCTGAATTTGTTCATATCAACGCCGCATTTGGTTAGCACATTCTTTATTGCGGTTCCTACTGCCGTAAATATCGTTTTTATGATATTCATGCTTTTAAAGCTGTTAATTGCTCCTTTTACCAAATTTGAAATCATAGTAAATGGTACTTTAATGATATTTACCAAACCGGACAATGCGCCACCTGCTATAGTTTTCAATCCATTCAGTGCGCCCTTCCAATCGCCGGTAAACACTCCTTTGATAAACTGCGAAATGCCACTTAAAACGGTTTTTACGTTGTCAATCAATGGTTTTATTGCCTGCACAAATTCTTCCACAAGTCTTTTTGCTGCGCTTATGGCTATATCCCATGCCGCCGTTACCGTATCAAACGCCGCCGCTATTTTGTTCATGGTATTTTCTGGCAGAAAATTGGAAAAGGCAGTAAGAACAAAATTCTTAACTGCGTTTATCCTGCCTTTAAATATGTTCCCTATGGTGTCCAATATGCCGCTACATGCTGTTTTAAACCCACCTAAAGCCGTTTCCATATCTCCGGTGAAAACGCCCTTAAAAAACGTTCCTACACCGCTTAAAGCAGTTTTGAAACTTTCAAATATCTTCTTGGCATCTTCCACCATGCCGCCTATGCTTGCTTTTACCCCTTCGGCAACTGCTGTAATTACTGGCAGTGCCTTATCAAATGCCTTTATTAATCCTTCTGCAATATCAGCCGGAAATATATTTTTCAGGCTATCCTTAAAGCCATCTGCGGCACTATTCCAATTCCCCATGAATCCACCGGCGAAAAAATCCAGCAAGGCACTGAATACTTTTAACCCCTTGTCTATGGCTGTTGTTATTCCGTTAAATGCGCCTGCCGCTACACCTGCAATAGCTTGGAACCCCTCGTTTATTTCCGGTACGCCTTCCCCTATACTTCCGGCAAAATCCTTTTTAAATGCGGCTGCTATGCTTTTGCAAAATCCAGTTATTTTCCCGACAATTTCACCTACCACATTGCTGATTGAGGTAAATTTATTTTTAAATCCTTCCACGGAAAAACCTGCTTTTTCAAATGCGTTTTTGAACCATTCGCCCACACTGGAAAGAAACGCTTTTACTTTATCCCAATTTTTTATTATCAAAACTGCCGCTACTGCAATCGCTACCAATACGCCTATTACAATACCCGCAGGACTTGTCAGCATTCCCACGATGCCCCCAAAATTTGCGATCGTTTTTGTAATTGTTCCAAACGTTTTAACCGCCGCTCCTACTGTTGTAACCACTTTCCCAAAAATCATGATAGCCGGACCCACCGCCGCCGCTATGCCTGCCCATTTCATGATGTTGTTCACCTGTGCATCGCTCAAATTGTTTATGTACTCTGCTGCTGTTTGAAACCATGAAACCGCTTTTTTGATATACGGCAATAATTTATCACCTATGGTTATCGCTATGCCTTCGATTGCGGATTTTAAGATCACGATCTGACCGTTCAAATTGTCGTTCATGATTGCCGCCATTTCCTCGGCGGCTCCTGCTGAATTTATAATTGCACCGTTTAGTTTTTCAATGTCTGCCGGTGCTGCGTTCATAATTGCAAGAAATCCGCTCATTCCTGTTTTTCCTGCGAGCATTTCCGCATTTGCCGCCCGTTCACTTTCTGACATATGTGAAAACGCCGTCCTGCAGTCCTTGATAATATCATTAAACGCCCTCATGCTACCATCGGCGTTAGTTGTTTCCACTTTCATTTTGCCGAAACTTTTACCTGCAAATTCGACCGTCCCCTGCAGACCGGTCATAATTTTCCGCATGGCTGTACCGGCGTTGGATGCCTTAATACCGGCGTTCGCCATGTAGCCGATATTTTCGGCGGTGTCCTCCATTGAGTAACCTAATGCACCTGCTATTGGTGCGCAATACTTGAATGTTTCGCCCATCATAGCAACGTTTGTATTGCTGTTTGACGATGCAGCCGCCAAAATATCCGCAAGGGTTCCGCTGTCTTTCGCCGTTTTTCCAAACGCTGTTAATGCATCGGTTACAATATCGCTTGTCAAGGCTAAATCTTCCCCCGATGCCGCTGCAAGGTTCATAATGCCTTCTATGCCGCCTAACATCTCCTCGGTTTTCCAACCTGCCATAGCCATATAATTCATAGCCTCGGCACTTTCACTTGCTGAAAACTTTGTCTTAGCTCCCATCTCCTTGGCTTTTTCCGTTAACGCCTTGAAATCATCACCGGTTGCGCCGGAAACGGCGGCAACCTTTGACATTGCGCTTTCAAAGTCTGCCGCCGTTTTTACTGCTGCCGCCGCAACTCCGACTATGGGTAGTGTAACAGATTTGGTAAGGGCGGATCCGGCTGCTGTAATCGTCTTTCCTGCTTTTTGAATATCCTTACCGGTTTTGATTGCCTCATTTCCCATTTTTTTCATGCTATCGCATACTGCTTTTGATGGTTTCGTAAATCCATCTATAAACTGTATTGCCGTACTAATAACCCTTCCCACTCTATTCACCTCCCATTATTTTTTTTATCTGCTCGTTTATCTCGTCCTTATCCTGCATTTCCTGCCGCATGTATGCCCTTGCTATCCTCTTTTGACCTTCCGGCAGGCTCATGTACTCAAACGGTTTCCAATTTTTAAAGCGGTAGTGCAGGTAATCCATGTTTACATCCCTATCGCTTTTGATTAGTTTTTTACTTGTTTATCCGTTTCCTCTTCTGTTTCAAATCCGCTTAGATCCCTTATTTTGATTGCAATATTGTTAATTTCCCCTTTGAAAATTTTCTTTGCTGCGTCTGCCGGTGTTGCTACTCCTAAATGCTTTAATAGCGCCTCGTCTTTTAAGTCTGGTTCAATGATTCCGGAGGCTGCAATCTTTGCATTTGTGCTAAACGCCCTGCCATAATCCGGTTCCCCATCCTCGTTTAAACCGCTTGCGGACAGTGCGCCGAATAAATCGCCGTCCACTGCCTGTATTTTTACAGTTGCATCTTCCCCCAGAAGTTTTGATAATGCTTTGCTTTTCAACTCTTTTGTTTCAATTTTGTCAAACTCTTTCTTGTCAACCGCCATTAATTTCTCTACTAAATTCATGTTTTCATCTCCTTTTCTGCATTAAAAAAGAGGCTACAATCCTCAGCCCCTTTTTGTTATCAGTTATTATTTAATTGTCTGCATCGGCTCCCAATCGCCAAAGGTAAAGCCGTAGCTTTCTTCACAAGTTTTACCTGCCTCCCAATCTGCAAGAATCATTTTGTCAAGCACACAACTATAATATGCTACCCTCTCCGACCCTACGGCATCCGGATCGCTCACATTTGATATGATAGTATGTGTTGGTGTCTTTCCCGCCTTTACTGCTGCGCTTACTTTATTCATAACAAATGAATTGATATGATGCAGCTTTATTTCTCCTTTGGGTTCCAATCCGGTTATCTTCTGACCATCAATAAGGTTTTGGCACTGTGTAATAGCTGTTTTCTTAAATGTCACTTCGGTTTTACATGCTGTAACCTGTGCCAGATACTCGCCGTCAAACCAAACCTCCCCCCATGTTCCGTTAATAACCTGTTCTGGTCTGAATCCCTTCGCCATAGTAATTACCTCCTCTTAAATATAAATTGGCATCGTGATATCTTCGATTGCATCCAGTATCTTTACATTTCCTGTTAAAAATACACTTGCGCCGGTGTCTGCTGTTGCAATTTCTTCATCGCTGCACTCGTCAACGTCTTTCACGGTATCATCATCAAGTGTCGCCTGTAATCCTTTGCTCTTTAAATAGATTCTGATTGCCTCCGCATCCAGTCCAACCGAATAGCTACTTACAATATCATCTTTCTTTAGCTGCGCAAAATAAGCACTGATTGCCGAAATTAACAGGCATTTATTTGCATATGTATTTGCATACTTGCCTAAATAGCTGTCCTGTGCTGTTTTTACAATATCATCGTTGATCATGTCCATAGCCTCAACGATCTTGATTTTCTTGAAACTATCCCCTTTTCCGTCTATGGTGGTAACAAAACTATTAACGCCCCTTACCACTTTCACCTTCTCACCATCATAAAAAATAATAAATTCCCCATCATCTACTGGCGTGTCAATATCATTCAGCCTTGTACAATCGGATAATTCCCACAACGGCGCATAAGTGCAGGATATGTTCATTGGTGTACCGGCAACTAATCCGGCAATCCTTGAACAATACTGTTCGGCGGTATAAATCGTATCAACCGTTACTATGGTTCCATCCTCGTTTGTTACACTCTCCGTTTTTACGCTCTTGTCTGTGGTAAAATTGATAACACCTTCATTGTCAGCCTTAACGCTTGGCAATACTGCCTTAATTTTCTTTTTCCGGTTCTGCCGCATGGATTTTACCCATGTTGCAATATCCTGTGTTTTTCCATCTGTCTGTACCGTAGGAATTGCCATATAGTCGAATTTGATTGTTTCCAATGCGTCCAGTGCTTTTTTATATCCTTCCTCAACATCTGTTTCGCTTTCTATTCCCATGCAATAAACAAGTACCTTCTTTGGTGCGTTTACATAGCCGATCATGGCTAATTTAATCTGCTCTACCGTTGCGTCACTCAAACCGCTTGGTATATCGCTTTCCAATATCACCGTTACCGGATTTCCCACCGGTGCCTCCAGCGTGTCCTTTACTAACAACATTACAATACCTCTTTCGCCTCTTGTAATGGCAGTAATCGCTTTTTCGATAAAGCTAATGTTAATACTTGGTGCGCCCATTCTTTTTCCTCTCTTTCCTTTTTATAAACCCGATATTATTTCTTTCACGGTCTTTCTATCCCTTCGTGATATTTATAACTGCCTCGGTTGCTATTTCGTGCGTATCTTCTTTTTGCGTGTTCTCTTTGTAGTCAATGTCAATACTGATTTGCAGAATGTCGGAATATTCACCGATATAGTCATGTGAAAATTCCCCTACGGTCAACCGCCGGTTTCCAATAATAAAAATCAGTCCGAAAAGGTCTTTTATCTCGTCAACCTTTTCCAACTGATCTAATTCGTTCTTAACATTTTGAAAGTACGTTAATTTTACCGTGAATCCGCCGCCTGCATAGTTCTTTGTTTCTGCCCTGCTGCCTTTGTCAATAATCTCCGTAAAGAACGCCGGTGTATCATATCCTTCTTTAATTTCCTTTCCGTATACTTTGTAATCGGGGTATCGCTGCCTTAACAGTTGATTGATTGCCTTCTTGATTTCAACATTTTTCAAGTTAAATCACGCTCCTTTAAAATGTCGTCTATCATTTCTTGAAAGCGTTCTGGCACTATGTCTTTGTAATCATTCCTTGTTTTTTCCATGATATGCCTGCCCTCTGTAAAGCCAACTGTTTGACCGTTTCTATTAACTTTGTTGTGTCCGTTTTCAATTAAATGAAAATGCGGTGCCGAATTGTAAATTAGTGCTGCCATTCCCATGTTATCATCTACAAGCTTTGACCCCCATTTTTTCTTGATAGCCCACTTCTTTTTATCTTCTTTTCTCTCATGTTTTCCCAGATCTGCATTAGCTCTTTTTTTCGCTGATGCTTTAAATTCTTTTGATAGACCTTTTAGTGTTTCCTTTGCCTGTACCGGACACTTTCGTATCGCTTTCGTTAGATCTTTTTCCAACTCTTCCAATCCGCTTATTTCAAATTCAAATCCTTGCGCCATATTCTTATCACTCCAATTCATTTCTATTTGCCAACTCTTTTTCCAGTGTTTCCGCTACCTCCTCCGCCTCGTCTAATTTCTGTTCGGTTATCTTCTCAATGCACATAATTTCTAACATTTCGTTTTTTTCCCGAACGTTAATTATGGATATTATTTGAAAAAGCCGTTGCTTAAATTTAATCAGCATATCCGGTGTAACTTCCGTATGGTATCGTGTCGTAACTTTATAGGTTAACTCCGGTCTGATACGCTGCGCCTCTTGGTATTCCCTTCCCCTTAATGGCTCTACGCTCGCCCATACCGTCTTTGCATCTGTCAACACCTGCTCTATTTGCAGTATTTCATTTTCTTTGTCCTCATATCTGCAAAAGGTAATTCGCTTGTTTGTTCGTCCTATATCCATTTCGCCACCTACCTGTTTTGTAATTGCAGTAAAAGCGATCTTGTCATGAAGCTAAATTCCTCTCCAACTTCAAACTTACTTGCCTTTGATAATACCGGCGATCGCTGTTCGTACCAATAGGAAACAAGTAACTGCAAATAGATTTTTTCTAACTCGTAGTCTATCAGGTTGCCGTTTTCGTCCTCTGCTGGATACTCTTTCCCCGTTGCGTTTTTCAGATATTCAACTGCCGCTTTTATAAGTATCTGCAATAACTGATCGTCCTCGTCAATATCAATCCTTGCATATCCTTTTACTTCTTTCAGTGTTATCATTTTGCACCTGCCTTAAAAAGCGGCAGGAATCACCTGCCGCACCTGTTATTTGCTTTTACTCATTTGCCGCTGCCTGCTGCGCCATGAAATCCGCTACAATCTCCGGCTTGTTGTTTGCATCGGTGGTTGTCATGGTGTACCCTAATTGGGTTCCCAATGCCAGAATTTCCGCTTTTGTCATGGCATTAATCTGTGCCTCCGTGTATCCTTCCGGCTGTTCATCAGTTTCAAGCGATGCACCGGTAAGGTCGGTTATGATCAAATGCTCTGCCATGACGATCGCCTCCTCGTCCACGCTCCGAATGTCCAAACGCTCCCTAACTTTAATTCCGGTCTGATCGGTTTTCCACAACTCGCCTGCCACGCTAGAAATATCAATCGTGAGTGTTTCCCTATCAAATATGGTGATCGCCTCTTTCAAGTCACCGCACACAATCGGTACTTTATAGCCGCCTTCTACGGCAACGCTTGGCATGGTCTTATTGCTCACTTTTTTAACCGGATATTTCCCAAATAGAAGCGTACTCATAGGTTTTGTTGGATCCGGCTGCATGATATACCTGCCGTCACCGTCTTTAATTGTGTCAAGCCAGTTATAGCCGTCCTGATTCGTAATCACGCCTGCATTTAGTGCGATTGCCGGATCAAGCAAAATATTAAAGATCCTTTTTAAATCGTCCAATCCTGTTACTGGCACTTCGGAATCTTTTGTAATCTCTCTGATTTTTGCCACAATCATAAAGTTTCTTGTGGCTTTTGCTTTTTTTGCAATCCACTTTTTCAGGTATGCAATTATATTTTCTGCGGTATCGCTCAATAGCTCCTGTGTAACTTTTAAAATGCCACCCTTTTTCTTGACTTTATAGTCAATTTTATCAAATTGCGGCGTGGAAACTTCGGGGAACTCTGCCGCCTCGTCCACATTGTCAAAAGGTGTTTGATCGGCATACCTCTCAATAACCCTGCTGCCGCTTAACGTGCTGACACGCTCCACATTTACCAATGTTTCTAAAGCGTCCTCACTCCTCCTTAACTCTTTAATCTTGGTTCTAAGGTCTTTTGGCACTGTCAAGCCGCCGTCTTCGTCTGAACCCTCATTCATGGAATTAAGGATTTCTTTGTCCTCGTCTGACAGTGTGTGTTTTCCTACACCTGCCCTGATGGCATTTACAAAAGCGTCTGTAACCTTTTTCACTTTATCAACAATCGTTTTTGCGCTGCCGTCTTCGATTTTGTTCTTGATATCGTCCTTTGCGTCCGCCTCTAAATCATAGAGCAGATCGAATTGTGCCTGCAGGTCTTTTAATTCGTCCTTTGCTTTTTTTGCATCCTCAATTTTACCGGCGGTGCAAAGGTTCTTTACTTCCTGCTTTTTGTTCTTGATACTGTCTAACAACTTCTTTAATTCTTCATTCATTGCTTAACTCCTCCTTAATTTGTGCATATAAAAAGGATTTAGATCAAGTCCAAATCCTCTAATATCGCTGCTATTTGGTTTTCTTTTTCATTGTTTTGTGGCTCCGGCTCCTTGCCTCCTGCCTGTTCGCTCACTTTTTTTAGTGAATCGCTTATTCTTTGCGTTAAGATGTCCGCTAACCGGTCTATGTCAATTTCCTGTGCGGTCGGCTCTTTCTTTAAACTCTCCGGCAAATGACTGTACTTGTCATAGTATTCGCTACTACATGCAGCAGCAAGATTCTTTTCAGAAACTTCAATGTCGAAATATTCCTGCCATTCCTCGCCGTTTTTCCATGTTTCGGCGTTAATAAAGTCATTGATCTGTTCTTCCGTCACGCCCTCTTTGGCATGTTTCATATATGTTTTTAATATGATTTTCTGGCAGCCGTCTAGTATTTCAGCCTGTCGCCTCATATCGTCCGCATTTCCCCATGTATAGCTGCTGGGTTTGTGCATCATCAATTGAGCGTTGGCAGGAATAATAACCCTGTCTGCTGCCATGGCAATAACGCCTGCAATACTCGCCGCCAATGCATCCACATGTGCCACTGTTTCCGCATCGTATCTTTCCAAGATATTACAAATAGCAATGCCACCGAATACCGAACCGCCGCCACTGTTTATATAAATGTTTATGACAGAAACATTTTCTAATTGGTTCAGGAAGTCCTGCACGTCTTTAGGTGCTTTATCTTCGGGGTAATATTTTTGCCACTCCCCTAAACTTTCGCTATTTATATCGCCATAGAAGTATAGATCTGCAGATTGCTCTGTTTGGTTCTTGATCTCAATGCTGCCAACTGTCCTTTGTTTGTTGTTTTTATCTTTTTTGCGCAACTCTAAAACTGTTTTAGCCATTTTCTCCTCCTTCCTTCTTTTCCTCTATGCCTATCTGCGCCACCTTGATATAATTGCCATTGCATATCAGTTCATCACCGCCTTCCTTTCTCGGCTTATTCATGTAGGATCTAGCCTCGTTTGGTGTGTATATGCCGTTCTGCACATATCCGGTTAATATTGTTGCCTGACTTTTGGCATCGGTACGCAAAATAACATTTTCGTTGAATTTATAATACTTGCCCTGCCGCACTTCACTGGGATCCAACATTTTATAGTTGATTTCCTCCTCATACTGTTTCAATATGTATAGTGCGGTATCAATGTAAAATGATATATTCTGCATTTCACTGTTTGCATAACTACTTTTTTCATAGTCGTTTATCTGGTTCGGCTTTATGCCAAACGCACCGGCTATTTGCAGGGCGGTGTATTTCTTTAACTCGAAAAACTGACTTTCTGTTAATTTGATGTTTAGCGGCTCTAATTTCATCCCGATCGGGATCGGTATGAATTTACCGGCATTGTTGGCTCCGTTTGCATAGCTTTCTAACTTTGCTATCAACTGCCGTTCCAGTTTCGGGGATAAGTCACCGGTGTATTGTAACGCCGCTCTTGCCGTCAAGCCGCCCTTGTAAAGATTATTCATGAATGTTTGACTTTGCAGACCGCCTTCAATGGTGGCCTTTAAAATGTCCCTTACCGGTGCGCCGCTTAACCCGTCAAACGTCATTGACGTTTTAAAGTGCATAACGTCCGATGATGGGAATACATGGCTTTCACCGCTATATTTATCCTGATACCAATAGTAAATATCGCCTGCGGCTCCAAACACGCCCTTGTCGTCAATTACAATCGTTACATCTTCCGAAGGCATGATCCATAAGTCTGTTATACTTAATTCGCCGCCGTACTTCTTTCTTTCAAACTGCCTCCGGATCCACACGTAAGCATTGCCGTAATGGTTCCGGTTATTCTCTACCGTACCCCAAAAAATCGTAGGTGTCATTTGTGGGTTAGGTCTTGTTTTCAATAGGTCATATGCTGCGTTTGGTTCTGCCCTCTCGGTTCCCCTGTCTGTCTGCTGATAAAATTTGATCGGCATTTTCCCTAATGTTTCCGATAACATTTTTAGGCAGGTGAAATAAGTCACCTCGCTGATTAGTTTTTTCGGTGTTCCCGATATTCCCAACCATTCAAGTAGCCTTTCATCGTCTAGATCTGCCGCCGGTCTTGCACTCCGGTATGTCATCATGTTTTTTAATCTTTCAAATATGTTCAATTTTCATCATCACCTGCCTCCTCTGAAAACATTTTTAAATACGCCTCTACACTTTCGTTTGTGGTTATTTCTTCCACCTCTACACCCATCGCTATCTTGTGTGCGCATATAGCGGCATCACATGGATCGATCCTATCCTTCTGTGACATTTTATCTATTTTTATTTCCCCGAAACTATTCGGGGCGGACAGAATGGCATCATTCATTGAACGTGTCAATAGCCTGTTTTTCTCATTATACTCAATGTTATGCGCTTTCACTTCAAGCCGGAAATCTTCCGTTGCATCGTTTAGACTTCTTGCGGACTGCTTTATTTCTATCAAGTCGCATCCGAAATCTTCAAGATCTGCTAAGAATGCGCTTGCATTGTGCGGATCATAACCGATTGCCGTTAAATCAATATCGTAGGTATCTATGATATGGTGCAGGTGTGCCAATATGGTTTTGTAATCCGTTTTGATTCCACCTGCTGCCGTTGTGGCTGTTAATAGCTTTTCCCTCTCCCAAATGACATACGGCGCATTGTCCTCCTTATCCATATGTTCCTGCATCCGCCGTTTAGGTATGAACGAATGGGAATAAATATAATATTTCTTGTCGCCGGTTTTCGGATCCTCATAAGGAAATTCCAGTACAAGTGAGGTCAGATCACCGCCGCTTGATAAATCCAAACCGCAAATTGCCTTCTTTTTTCTGAAATCTTCCAGCGTCTTGCTGCCTGCGCACTTTTCCCACTCTGCCAGATCAATAAATGCAGTTTCTGAATTTGTCACCCATATATTTAATGATTTGGTCAGGAAATCTCTTAATTCCTCGCCACCCATTGATTTGGCTTTCTTTGCATCCTCCTGCATTTGTGGAACCAAGTCCGGATCATTTCCGGTCAGTGGGCAGCACTTGATCCAGTTTGCCGGATCCCATATATCATCACCCTGATCCATTTGGGAGATATAAATAAATTGCCGGTCGTTTACGTCTATTCCACGTAAAACTCTCCGGCAATATTTGAATAATTCATAACAGGGTGCATTAAGATTAAACCCTGCGGTTGTTATGACGGATACTAATGATTGTTTTAACTTTCTGGTGCCACCTTTCAGCAGCTTATACATTTGGTTATCTTTGTGGGCGTGGTATTCGTCCACAATGCCTAAATACGGTCGAAAACCGTCTATTGACTTCGTGTCACGCCCCAACGCACGAATAACCGTATTCGTAATGTTTCCGGTTATCTCGCTTTTGTAGTCCTTTATGGTAAAAAGTTCTTGCAGGTCTGTATCTGCATTGATGAATTTTGAAATTTCATTTAATACAATCCTCGCCTGATCCGACTTTGTGGCAGTACAATAAACCTGACCGTAATTGTAATTATCAAAGTTGCTGCACTTAATGCCTAATATGGCGTTTAATACGCTTTTCCCCTGCTGCCTTGCTATCTGCACATAACTATCTGTAAACCGGCGTTTCCCTGTTTCCTTATGTACCCACCCGAAAAGGGAACCTAAAATAAATTCTTGGAAACCGGCGCATATGAATATTTCGTCACCCTCGCCTTCTGCTATAGTTAGCTTATTGGCAAGTTCTACAATATCCTCCGCCTTTTCCGGTATGAAACTATACGGAAACTTAGGATCGTTCTTCTCTGACCGTTTGAGGTCATTTAAGTGTCGTTTAAATGCAAGTCTTGCATCTTCTCCAAATTCTTTTTTATTCTTTATGTTTGTTTCTGCAAACTGTGATATCCGATCCTGCGTTTTGATTATATTGTTGCTCATAAACCTTTACGCATGTTTCATAAATTTATTGCCTGGCTTTTCTTCTTTTTCTTTCGGTATCACTAATCTGCACCTGCTTGAAATCGTCAAGCCTAATTCTTTGGCGTTTTCGTTGCAGGCTTTCATAAGTCTATTTTGAATTTTGGATAAGTAGTCATATTGTGCGTACTGCTCGGCAAGCTGTGCATCTTCCGGTACTATGCTTTTTTTATCTGGCAGGAATTTGATTTTTGACAACTGCTTTGTAACTTTTATATATTCCGTTTCGGCTCTGATGTATCTTGCCAGTATGTCACAATCTAAATTTGACATTATTTTTATTTCAACTAACTGTTTTGCTATTTCTTCAAACTTTTCACGCTCTTTTTTTAATAAAAAAGCGGGTGATTTTATATTGTCTGAAGGTGCTGTTACCTCTGTGTTTTTACGATCGTCATATTCCTGTTTCGTCAAGTGTTTGCGCCCTTTGGCGGCAATCAGGTCAATCGGTTCTCTTGGTCTTGCCATCTGCCAAATCCCCCCTTTCTAAAAAAGTTCATTTAGGGAGTTTTTGCGAGGATTTGGGGGGGCTGCGGTCTTGGGGTTTTTGCTTTGGAACTTTTTCGCACCCCCTCCCCTGCCGCATCCGCCTACCCCATACGCCGCCTATACTGCGCCATGCACTCCCTTAGTGACTGCTGCATCTGTGCCTTGCCTGCCTCGTCCTTGTATGCCCTGCTTACTGTGCTGTGTGTTGCCTCTGATATGCTTATGAGGTTGTCAAGGACAAGCCGCTTTGAGTAATCCTCCGACAACTCAATGATATGGTGTACTGTATCAGCAGGCACTACCACGCCCTGCGTGATGTATAAATATATATCTATATTGATATCTCTCGCTAACGCTCTTGCCCTTGCTGCTCTCCATGCAGCACTATTGTAAAACGCCTTTGCTTTCTGGTTTCTGCAATGTGCATCATATTCTTTATGCCGTTCCTTATTTTCTGCGGTCTTTGTTGTTGTATGTAATTTACAATATCTTTCGCCCTGCGGAATTAATTTATTGCAGCCGTTTCTATTGCAATATTTCATTAACGCCATTTATACACCTCCACACAAAAAAAGTGCGGCTATTTTCTTACGGAAAACACCACACTTTAATTTGCAAACTTTTAAATTGTAATTATTCTAACATAGTAAAACAGACTTGTAAAGGGCGGCAAATCGGGCGTTTGTCAAGTCCTTATATGTACCTCAAACCTGTTTATATGCCCTTTCCTGCGTCTTTTGCCGTTAAGCCTTAGATTGCATCGGATCCAAATAAAAACACCGCCATATCGCGCACTAAGCCATTTTTATAATTTCTTACGGTCTTTTCGTTTAGGTTCTCGTTATAACCCTGCTGCCCTGCCAACGTTTCCGTTATTTCTTCATATGTATAAATTTCTTCTACGGTCTTTACCCCCTCTTTTCTTTTCTTTCTTTGGAAATACCGCATTTCTATGACCTCAAATCCTTTTTTCTCCTTGATTTTCTCCAATGCCTTTTCTATGCGGTCAACATCGGACTTGCTGCGGTTGTATGATGCTATCCTGTCCTCCAATAACTGATCCTCGTCCGGTTTCTCCACCTTGTTTTTAGAGTATCTAACCACACTGCATGATTTGGATTTTTGCATCATTCCGATATATTCTTTTTCATCTGCCACATGCTCTTTTAGGATATTGTAACAGTATAGTATCTTTTCGGTATTTTTAAATGCCTCGTCCTTCATGGCTTTTTGTCGCTCCAACCATGATATGCTATTCATTTTTCTAAATACCTCGTCAATGGTTACTGCAATTGTTTCTTTGATTTCCTTAGTTACCGCCATTGTCAGCCTTCCTCCACTTCCCCGAAAAATTCTATATACTTTTCCGGCTCATTCTTTCCGATCCATTCTTTGGCTGTTTTCTGATTTGCAATCTTTAATTCTCTGTCGTTTATGCCATAATAAAATATAACGCCTTTGTCGGTTATGTAAATTTCCTGTACCGCATTACCAAACGTATTGTTTACATCACAAATTTTTTTTGCCTTATCGGTATCGAATAGCCTTGTATGATCTACCGGCTTATCTTCTATCATGGTTGTGTATGTTAAAATCGCCTTCAATTCTTAATCTCTCCCTTTCCTGCTGCCGCATTTGCAACCTTACCTTTGTTTGGAAATCTGTTATTGCTTCATACTGCATTATTTTCCGTTTCTCCGGTTCTAATGCTTTTACTGCGATTTCCTTTAATTCCTTTGCCGATTCTAGGGCAGGTTTTTTAATCATTTCCCACAAGTCTAAAATTGCATTTTTGAACCGTTCAAACGTTGCTATTATGGTTTCTCTGTGCTGCATAATTATTGTTGCCGTGCGGATGCTTAAATTTTTCGGTGGATTTACGCCAAACCGCTTTTTAAACTGCTTTTTCCTCTGCCGTCTGTTCATTCCTGCCTCCTTCATACAATTTGTTTACCGCCGCCATGATTTCGGCTGCTTTCTTTGCGCCAATGCCCTTTACTTCCATTATCGCAACTGCAATGTCCGAAGGCTTGATCCTCTTGGTGCCTGCTGCCTCTTTTCCGTCATTAAAACCCTCGTTATACAGATTTACAATAAAATCCTCCATCTGCTTATGATCCATGCGCTTAACGCCCTTGTACTGCGCTCTTGTAATCCCAATTTTCTTTGCCATAACTGCCTCCTTACTCTTTCCATTCCTTTAACTGCATACCGTCCATGAGTTCCAAAAAGCCATCCTGCTCGTTTCTTTCTTCTGTTTCTACGCACATATCAAGCAGGTTATTGCCTATGATTCGCAATATGATATTTTTTACATCTTGCTGCAATCCTTCTTTAAACTTTACTTCAATAGCCTTTGTTTCCTCATTTTCGTTTACTGTAATATAAGCACCAACTATGCTACCATCATTTTTTAATTTCTCCGTAAAATACGGTGTCAGATCTGCTATAATCTCTTTTTCGGGTTCATATTCGGAATGCCTCATTGTTTTGCAGTTCTCGCACCATGTTTTGATCCCCTTGCTACAAACATTATTTATTAAATGCCTACATCTTATTTCATAATCTTTACTTTTCATTTATTGCCTCCTGTCCATCGCTGCTTGTATTACTGATAATCCGGCACAAATTTCTTTTGCCAGTTTCTCTATGTTCTCCGGCTTGCTTAGTTCGTCCAACGTTTCCTTAAAGGCCGCTTTAAGTTCCGGATCCTCTCTAAACATTGCCTGCAGGTTTTTCTTTACCTGTTCTGCCTTACTCTTTGCTTCAAAACATGGTGCTAAACAAACTTGATTTACAACCAATCCATAAAACCTGCTGCCCTTGTTGGTGCAAATTATGTCTTTCCCTCTTTGGATACTCTCTTTACATGGCATGCAGAAATTTATATATCCTAATTTACCGCCCATTGTCGCCTCCTAAACAATAATAATTGTGTGGTGTTCTCGTGCTACTGCTATTTCTGATGCCATTCCTTCAGATATTCCATAACGTGCGCCAATAATGATTGTTCCACAAACTGCTAATATCTCTTTTCCGGCTCTTAATCCCAGCCTGCGCTCTCTTGGGATATTATCGTTTAGAACCTGTGTTAAATATAATTGTGGTGTGATCGGTGTGTAGCCTAAAGAAAGTGCCGCCTTTGTTACTTTCCTTGCATATCGGATATTTCGTATTGTTTGAAATATATTCCCACGGTACGGACTGCATATATAAGCTAATTTGTTGTTCATGTTCCCTTCTCCATTCTTAATTAAAAATTAATTTGTCTCACTATCAAAATCATAATAAGTTGTCTTTATGGATGCTTCGCTTTTACACTCCCACCCTTTCAAAAAATCCGCCAAATCGTTCAACCTTGCAACATCCTTCGTCCAAGCTGTCACTTGGTTCCATGTTCCTCGGTCATACTTGTTTCTGTTGATACAATTGGGGCATTTGCATAGTTTTTGACCCTCATAGATTTCTTTACCTTTGGCTGGAGTACCGTTTTTATAACAAATTCTAAACATCACGCCATTAGCTGAAATAAAATCACTCATCCTTTTCCTCCTCCACTTAATTTTAATTTGCCAGTACTGCCGTGTGCAGCTTCGCATATTAATATGCCCTTTAACGGCCCTGACTGCCGTCCGCTTTTGGTAGCGGCGTACCCGTTGCTTTCTCGGCGCGTTGTCTGCTCACCCTCTTTTTTATTGCCTATCTGGTTTTTGCTCCAGAGTTTGTTTTTACAAGGTTTTTAGTCATCCTTGCCCCGTAATGCCAGTTAGGTCAGCAAGCCTCCATTCTTAAATTGAAAATTAATTGTGTTTAATAAGTCTTTTATATAGTTCCACTGCTTCTTTCCCGTAAAGAGTATTTACAACTTGATACCCCCTACCTTTTTTCCTTAAAATCTGTATACAAGGAGTGTCTCCACGTTCTTCTCCGTTGTCGTACCCGATTATCAAGCTATCTTCCATCTAAATTCCCTCCACCAAATTTTAATTTAGATGTTCATCCAATAACTATTTTTGCTACCAGCGACGCATACGTCAAACACATCACATACGCCGCCGTTCTTGTCTATCTCGCTATCCATGTAATCCCCTATCGCATCATTGATATGAACATAACACTGACATCCATAACAAATGCTATCGGGATCTAAAAGATATCTTGGTTCATCGTTCATGATTAATCCTCTCTTCTCTCAAATTCAAATTTACATTCCCTTTGCTTCAAACATCTTTTCAAGTTCATTTTGAGTAAGCGGTCTATCCTTTTTTAAATCTGTGAAATTGCATTCTTCTCCATTATCAACACATTTACAACCGATAGCGTCACCATCTCTGCCACATAAATATTGATTTTCACAGCAATCACAATCATTACCCTTGTTGTATGTCTCCTCCCACTCTTTCGCACTGTAATAACACTCAATGCAAAGAACCGGTTGCCCTTCCAAATCATTTCTTTTACTGCACTCTTCATCGCCGCAATTTTCGCACTTGATACAACTTTTACGGCTTCGTTTGTTTATGCGCTCTATCTGCCTGTCAAGTTTCTTATTCATCCGCTCTTTAAAGCTTTCATCTGATAAATTTATAAAATGTTGTAGCTGCAATATCATTATTTGCACGTCTGCCATTTCGTCAATAAGGTTTTCGATTACTTCCGTACATTCAGCCGCCTGCACCGGCTCACGTTTCGCCCTGTCGTCTACTCTGTTAAACTTACAGATTGCCTTTGTTAATTCTGCCATTTCTTCAATTAACATTTGCAGTTGTGGCTTGTGTCCGTATTCCTCTGCTATTTTTATAATTCTGTTATCCATAAAATTCCCTCCTGCTGGTTTATTCTTCCCTGCTTAATGCTCTTGCTTCTGCCTGTCCGTACTTTTCCATAACCGCAAAATATAGCCGGTTATATTCTCGCTGTGCTTCTGATGCTCTGTTTCTGCATGTTCTTATTTCTGTATTTAGCCGGTCTATTAGATGCTCATTACCGGCTTTATACAGTTTGTCACTATCTCTAAACAATGATCGGATCATGCTATCTTTTAAAATACCCTCGTCAACTGCTAACGGTTGTTTTTTGGCTTTCTTCACGCACACGCCGCCTATGTATACGCCTATGTGCTGTGGTATTTCCTCTATTACTGTTTCGTATAGGTTTTGTGGCATAACATAGTAGTTATAGTTGCCTCTGAAACTTTTAGCAGCGGCGCTATGAAAATCCTGCTTTGATACTTTTATTTCATAACACCGCCAAATGCCCTTTGTGTCGTATGTTATATAGTCCACACGTTCCGAACCATGAAAACCGATCGTTACCTCAAAACAACCATATACGCCCATTTTATGAGTGGCAGATCTTATGTTTCGTTCAAGGCGTTCCGTTTCCGCTGTCTTTATGGCTGCTCGCCTCCTTTTTCCTCGTGGATATAAAACCTTCACAATCTGGTGCACCTCTTAATTTGGTGATTTTGCAACCACCGTAATAGCCTAACATTTTACTAATGTGCTTACTGCAATCTTTGTTATTGCATCTGTTATCACAAAATTGGGGATAATTTTCAGTGCTGATAAAAATTAACGGTCTTTTTTCCATTACCTACCTGCCCTTTCCTTGCAGCGCATCATGAGATCCTGCAATATAAAAACTTCGCTTTCCGTCAAATAATTACTGACCGTTGCCAATTCTTTAGCCGTCCGGTATGCCCAAAATTTCAGATCGCTATCAATGGCCTTTATCTCTATGACTTTGGTATAGATCATAACGTCAATTAATTCTGCCAAATTTTCATAGCTGATAGTAGCCTGCTGCCTTGCTGCCACTCTGTAAACCTCTAAGCCTTGATCCGTTAACAATGCCTCGCATTTCTCTGTTTCGGCGGTCTGTATGGTGTACGTGGTTTTGGTTCCGGCGTATTCTGCAACATATAAGGCTTTTGACTTGGGAGTATTTGTTATTACGCAATTTTTCCAATCTTCCCAAAACTCCGTATCAAAAAGATCCGAATTGATGATTGCACCCATAAAATAATTTACCGCCATGCCGTTATACTCTTTGTTTGGATTAATCCTGCCGTTAATGATAAGACTTTTTTTGTCGGTTCTATTCGGCTGCAGCTGATTATATGTTACGGTGGTTTCTGATTCATTCATGAATGGTTCTTGTGGCTCGTCCTGCGCCGTTTCCTGCCCTTTTTCCGGCTCCGGTGTATTTCCTTTCGGCTCTGCCTCTTTTTGTGGCTCCTGCTGCCTCTCGCTGTCCGGTAAACAGTCGGAAAGCTCCATTTGTCCTTCTATTTGCGGTTCCTCGCCCTTTGTGTTTTCTTCTTTTAACTCCTTGGCATCTTTGGCGGTTACGGATCCGGTTTCCTTATAGGTTTCATATAACGCCTGCTGCGCATCTGCCTCTAAACCGGCTATTTCATTTGCTGTGCTTGTGCTAATTTTGTTTGCCTTAAACTCAGCTTTAAACGGCTCAATTAAATTGCGGTCTATGTTATCAAGCGTTCCCACCTTGGTTTTACTGGTTCCTAAAATCTCAGCTATGATGTTTTGCCTTCGTCCAGTCAATTCATTGCTTTTCTGGTATTCCGTTAATAACTCCTTAACCCTCTTGATTTCCTGCATTTTCTCGTAGTCTGTCCGGTTTCTTTGGGTAGAATTTGTAAAGATTAGAATTAATTCATTTCTTATGCTGTCAGTGCCGCCTTCTACCTTGCAGGGTATCATTTCATATTCCGGTTTTCCCTCGTCCAATAGTTTAAGTACCGCCAACCGGCGTTTGTGTCCGGATATAACCTCGTATTCGTCACCCTCTACCGGCTTAACAACTGGATACTGCTGCATCCCTATTAACTCAATCGTTCGGGCGGTTTCTTCCACTTCCCGATCGTCCATATGGTAAAAGTTTTCTTTACCTGCTGCCGGTCTTAATTTATGTACGCTGATCCGAATCGGTTTCCAGTCGCTTTTTACTTCTTTGCGGCTTTCCTCGTTTAAAAAATTGCTTATATTAAATGCCATCTGCCTGCCTCCTTATATGTACCCAAATTGGGTATTTCGTCTAGTATTTATGCGGCTTTACTGAATTTTTAAATCATGCAAAACAGTATCTAACATATACCATCCGTCTAACTCTAAAATAAATGTGATTCGTCCAGTCTTTGCGCTCATTTTGGTTATTATGTCGGTGACTTCCATAACCTTTTTGTTGCCGCACTTCTCAAACTGCACTTTGTCACCGATTTCATAAGGGCATTTTGCTTTGAATTTAATTGCTTTCATTTCTGCCCTCCAAATATTCTAAAACGAATTTTTTATAATCCTGCGCCGCTCCGCACCTTACCGAATATTCCACAACCGGCATTTTGACAAATGTACTTTCACTTACTTTCTTTTCCGTCCGGCGGATCCATTGCCTGAACAATGGCACCTTTTGGCTTGAAAGGTATTCTATGCCCTGATTGTTCACATCGTTGTTTTGATACTGCGTTATGAGGCATCCGGCAAAAAACAAGTTTTCGTTGAAATCTTCCTGCACCTGCGCGATCTGGTCTAAAAGAATGTCCAGACCGTCAAAAGAGTATTGATCCATCATAACCGGCACTATTACATCATCCGACATTACAAGGGCGTTTATAATGCTCATATTAACGTCCGGCGCATTGTCTATGATGCAATAATCATAATCTCCTGCTGCCGCAAAAGCCTTTTTAAAGCGTGTCTGCTGCTGCCGTCCGGTGTCTACTATGGTTCTAAGGTTCGCCTCCAGTAAATCCATGTTAGAGGTTACTAAATCAATGTTTTCATATGGTGTTTTCTTGATAATTTCAGAAACGTTAATGTTTCTTTCTAACATCACCCTTGCGATGGTGTCCTTATCTTCTGGATTGTACTGGTCGAAGGCTTTTGATGTGTTGCCCTGCTTGTCGTTGTCCACTACTAAAACTTTCTTGTTGTGTACTGCTGCCAATGTGTACGCCATGTTTACGGCTGTCGTGGTCTTTGCTACTCCACCTTTTAAACTAATGATTGAAATTGTTTGCATTTGCTGATCCTCCTTAACGGACATTTCTATTTTTCTGGGCAATCACAAGGTCTACGTTTACCCTTGTAAATTCCATAATGCCAACATTGTTCATTACTACATTTAGTGCATTTAGGTGCCTTACACCGCCTGTTATATGCGATTCTGCAACTTTTACAGCAAAACATATCACTGTTATGATAGGGAATAAATATCCTTCCACACTTCCAACATCTCATTTCCTTAAGCATTTTCTGATACACCTCCCCTTTGTTCGATCGCCTGCTGCCGCAAGGCTTTTACTAATTCCGTTAACGCCATATTGTCCTCCTATAAATGAGATTTGCCGTATCGGTTCCTAAATTCTTCCCTTGTGCCTATTTCCTTTTCGTAAATTGCCTGCCCTAACATTTTAGATAACTTTTCAGCCATTGAGTTATCATGTATTCTTTCACTTATGGTTCCTAAGTTGTGGCATCTGTGGCAGGTTGGCACCTTCAAGCCGTCCGCCTCTGCTAATGGTCTTATACCTTTACCAAACAATAAATGGTGCTCGCATTCTGCCGGTTCGCCACAAAAGAAACATATGGTTTTGTATTCCGTTACTATTCCCTTACTCATGATCTGCCTTTCTGTAAATCCTCGGAAATGCTAAAAAGTGTGTTGTTTCATTTAGTACCTGACACCGCACAAATTTGATAAACCTCCAGTAGTTGCACATTATGTATAGCCTGCCTAATATTGGGTGTTTCGTGTACTCTATTTCTATTTCCGGTCTTATGATATGTAATCTCTTAACCTTAAATTTTGATGCTTTTAACTTCATTTGTCAGTTGCCCTCCTCTGAATATTGCGATCATGCTTGGAAAAGGTGCCGGATCTTTGCTTTTTTCGCCGCTTATTTCAAAATTGACACGTCCTTTTATGAATCGTATCTCTGCGTTACCTAAAATGTAATCATGAAACATAATTGTATCTGTTCGTGCAGGTATCAACATCACTGCTGTAATTCCTTTTTCTTTTGCCTCTGCATAGCATTTTTGCACCCATGCAATTTGACCGGCATTATTTTTTGTTTTCCGGCTGTATGGCGGATTACAAAACACTATTTCACCGCTCCAATCTTGCGTTAATCCATCCTGCTGCACTGTATAATATTTACTGCATTTGTGGTTATTTTCATCTGCACATGGATCCAATGTAAAACTAAATTCTTTGTTCAGTTCATCGAATAGATCCTGCGGTGTTCCCCAATCATCTTTGCCGGTGCTGTAATGTACCTTATCCATTATTAGGAACCTCACTTTCTTTTTCTAATTGCCTTCCCGCTGCTGATATGAAAGCGTTTATCCGCTCTATGGCTCTTTCGTTTGCCCCTATTTCTTTGGCCGCCTTATCTTTCAGCCATTGCCAATATCGCATATTGGGATCGCTCTGCTTTTTAATTAAGTCAACTTTCGCTTTTTCTAAAGCACCCTCCAGATCGCCGGAATATGTCATTTTGTAGCCGCTTTTAGTTTCCTTTACCATGTAGCCACTTTCACGTGCTTTATTCATTGCCTAACCTCTCTTTCTTGGCGTTTTCCTGTAATCTTCAAACGTTGCCGTTTCACTGCTATACCAAATGATTTTATTGTTTACCCACCTTTGCAGGTCTAATACGTTTTGCGGTGCTGTCTGCTTTTCGTAAATCATTACATATGGTGTCATGCCTAATGCTCTGATTGTGTAAACCCTATGTAGATCTTCCGAAAACGTACTATTGAAATTTGTCAATACATAAACCGCTGCTTTCCGCTTGTCTATCATGGTTTTTTCTTTGAACAACTTTAGTTTTGGAACAATGATATTTTCATCTTTCATGTTATCCCATGCGAAATGAACCATTTTTAACTTGATGCTTTTTATCAAATCTATATTTTCCTCGTTTAATAATCTCGCATCTAATCCCTGTGTAAAGTCCACCCATGCGCCTGCTGCCGCTAACTGTTTTAGCAGTTCTTTGTGTTCCCTTGCTGCTAATATGTTCGGATCCAATAGTTTGATTTCCTTTTGACCTTTCCAAAACTCTTTTAAGTCGGCTACTTTGATGCTTTTCAATCCCTCTTTACTTCCAACTATGCAAAATTTACAGTTTCTGGGGCAACCTCTTGTTAAAAAGCCATATGCTGTATTGTTTATGTTGTAAAGTTCGTAATCAGGGTAAATGTGTTCTATTTCTTCTTTTAGCGGTTCGCCTCCGTTTGGATAAAAATAACCGGTTCCGCTTTTCACAATTTCTTTTGCATTTATGCAATATTCATAATCTTGTGTAAAGGTAAACACTTTTGAAATATACACCTGATCTAGTGGCGGACGGGGCACCGAATGAAATAGTTGATCGTACCATTCCACCCTGTCACCTGCTGCCTTGTGGTATGCTGATAATTTCATAAGTGGCAGATTAGGGAAGTTATGACCGTCAACATCTATCAAGCCAATTCTTTTTTGCATCTTACCCCCTCCCATACAAATAGCTTTTCCGTGGCTCTGAAATGCTCTTTTGCTTTCATGCTGCGGTCAACTTCCTTTTCCCAGACCGCTATAAAGTCGTCCGGTGCCTGCAACTCTGAAATGAAAACAACATTGTCTTGGCTCCACTCCCTCATTACCTGCCAAAATTCTGGATAATCAAATTTCTTTGCGTTTCCGTATTCTTTTGTTCCCTCATATGGCGGATCGCAATAAATGACGCACCCCTGCGGCTTAAAATCCCTATAATCGCATGGCATGAAATCAATACCGGATATGCCGCCCTGCTGTAGCTGATTTAAAATATTGTTCTTGCTTTCTTGATAATAATCCCTTATTCTGCCTTTTTCGTTCCCGATACCGGCATAACCACCATCAAAAAACCTGCCATTGTAAGAGGCAAGAAAGCCAACCGCTCCGACATACCACGCCGGAAACTCTGTTATGTTTGCCCTCACCTTGCTGTATTCTTCTTTCGATACTGCCTCCGGCAATTCGCCGCCTGCCTGCAGGTGTCTGAATAGTGCTATTAAATATTCGTTTCTGTCTGCGGCAATCCGATCTTTCGCTTTCACTTTATCAATTACATTACAACCACCGGCAAACGGTTCTATGTATGTGTTGCTGCCGCTTACTGCTATATGGCTTTGTATAATCGGAACAATATATTTTGTTATTTTTGCTTTCGATCCCATGTATTTCATTTTTCCACCTGTCCTCCTAATGTATTTTCTAACTCGTTTTCGTACCGGCTGTTGTATGGCTCAAACTGCACGTTATGTATTTGTGTGAGCATGTAAAATTGTTTCCAGTCCTCTAAGTTTGCCGGTGGTTTTTTATTTGCTCTTTTCCATCCGTCCTGCTGCCATTTTCCCACCCATCCTTGCCGGTGTGCATTTCTCAAATAGTCACAATCTATAAAGATCGTTGCGACACATGGTTTTAGCAGTAGCCGCATGGCGTGTATGCATATTTTCAGTGCAAGGGCGTTCTTCGTGTCCTGTTCGATCCGGATCTGCTGCTGTCACATATGGCTTTTGCCCGATGTGTCTATATATTCGATCAAGGCTGCTGCCTCTCCCTTGCCTCTTGGGTTGCCCCTGAACCGTAGTTTTATATAAATGTTCACATTCAAGTTATCCACCGCCTTTTAATTCGCGCTCCGTCCAGTAATTACTAGCCGCCGCTTATATTTATTAAAAGTTATCCACAGCCTGTACTAGCCGCCGCTGCCGGATATCCTAACCATTGTGTAACGCTGGTATTGCCTTCCAGTAAAAGGATCCACGCCATTGTATACCGTATCTTGATCTATGTAATAACCTTTTATCGGTCTTGGATCTGGTATCCATTTCGTAGCCTTTTTAATAATCTCCGTTTTTGGTGCAGGCATAATCAAATTACGGCTGCAACTGTACCGCTGCATATGCCCTCCCTCATTCTCCTTGAAGGTCTTTGATGTTTCTTTTATGAGGTATGCCGCCAAATCTTTATACTGTCCGGTATCGTCCAGATATCTATAATGTGGTCTGCCAAATTCCCATAGCCTTCTTACTGCCTTAGCGGAATCAAATCCTTCGGCGGCATTTATCAATAAATGATGGTGTATTGCTTTGTTCTCATACTCCGTTGCATGGATATACTTTAATTCCTCACCTGCTTTTTTGTATTCCTTGCGTAAACCGTCTATCAATTTTTTAATGTTCTTCTTTGCCTGTTCTGGCGTTGGGCGTTCGTATTTTTTATACGTCAATGTGATAAACGGATCATCGACCTTGAAATTTGCATTTATCTTTATTCGCAGGTTCCTCTCTGCGTTTATCTTGTTTACCTTTTCCATTTCCTCCGGTGATGGACGTTCTTTACTTCCTTTTATTTTTACCCCCACCCTCTTCGTATAACTTTTTGTTACCTCTATGGTTGCCCCTGCCTCTATGCTTGTCTTAAAATATGCCATGATAAAATTACACCTCTCGCATTTTCATATTTCTTTAAGAGATCCTAAAGTTAATAGTTTGAACAAGTCCGAAACGGCTTAAATTCGCCGTTCTTTTCTTGACAGCAAATGCACTAAATGGTATAATTCTCATAGGTTGATTTATTGCATTTGCTTTAAACTTTAGCCGGTACGCTACCAACGTACCGGCTTTTTTCTTATTCTCTTTTTGTCCTCTTTGGTGTAGCAATCGAACCAATAACACCCCTGTGTATCTTTGTAAAATATGTATTCCCTGCCGCCCCTTTCTACAGTGCCAATATAATGTAATCCGCTGGGATTTTGCGGTTGTCTGCTGTATGCGTTTTCCCATGCTGTTTTTAATTCTTCTGTCATGGCTGCGCCCTCAATAGTTTCAATTCCTTTTCTATGTCCTTACCGATGTATTCCGCTAACAATTTGGGTGAAATATTGTAAGTCCATGTTGGGGAATCCGGCATTTTTATAGCGCACCCAATCGGTAATACGCCCTGCTGCATCGCTGCTCTTACAAATTGAGGCGACGAATTAATAATTGCCGCCGCCTCTGCGGTTGTAATCTTCCTTGTTACTGATTGCATATAACCTCCCCTTCTTTTGCATTTTTGGCAAACTGTACGCCCTGCATGAAAATCAACATATTTGCTTGCTCGCTATCGTTCATTTTTTTAATTAATTCCACAAAGCGATCAACCTCTGGTTTTTCTTCTTTCTTGTAAATTGTTTCTGCCATTTTCAACGCTCCTTTCTTAAATTACTGCCATTGTTCTTATGTTGGTGATCTAATGACTTTCATTTCAAACACCGCATTTCTGGCTTATGTAATACCATGTTCCAATTTTTCACCTTAAAAAATTGGTAAAAACTTGTTGACCATCTACGCACTTTCTGGTCAGGTGCGCCCACCGTCATTTTTCCATGGTATTCAGATTACAGCTATTGACCTGCTGCAACCTTTGTATAGGTTGCCACCCTATTACAAATGCGCCTTGCCGGAATTGAACCGGCTCCTCCTAAAGTCAATTAGGTGCACTGCCATTATGCTAAAGACGTGTGCGGCGATTGTGTGCCGCCTGTGTTCTATAAACTTGCGTCCGCCACTCCTTTCCCGTCTGGCTTCGGTACTTTTGAATCGTTAAAAAGATACCCCTTGTCAACAAGAAACTTTATCCAGTCGCACCCTGTCACATCTTCCCGTGCTCTAAATATTTCAAATTCTTCTTTCGTTGAAATCCCGTCCCTTTGCATGAATTTTTTTGCAGTTTCCACGGAATCTGTCTCAAAAACGCAGTCAGCAAAGAACAACTTTTCAAGTGTTCCATAATCATTCCGCACCTTTCCCGGTGTTCGCATTTCAACTTTTACAACTGGCTTTCCGGTCTTTTTTCCAAAGCCCTTACTAATTACAATTGCGTCGCTGAATAGCCATCCATTCCAGCCATGCCGCATTGGTGCGAACTGATAACGTGGGACTTGCACCAAGTCACCCTCTGCCAATTTTTCAAAATTAATTTTCCTCATTCAGCTTTCCTCCTTTTTTCCTGCTCTGTGATATTTGCATTGTTTTTGCTGCTTTTCCGTCCTATAATGTATTTACCGGCTCTGCTAAAGCTGGAATACATAGAAAGGAATTGATTGTATGGATAAAGAAAAAGTAATCCATGATCTTGCTGTCGCCGCCGCCTTATATTCAGTTCATTACAATAAGGCTGAAATTGATGGTACCCCTAAAAAGGATCGACCTGACTTCATTTTCTCTAATATGGCAATGAGGTATGAAGATGCTTACAAGGTTATTGAAAAAGTAATTAAGTAACTTGATCCCACATAGTGGCGCTTTCAATTATTTTTCCAGTTTTCTCTAATAAGAGAATCATCTTTTTAACTGGCAGTGGCTTTTTGTTCATTTCAAATACCGCTGCCAATTTAAGAATTAAGTCTTTTTCCTCTTCCGTATAGATTGTTAATCCCATTGGCTTTTTTTCATAACACTCATTAATTTCTTTCTTTATCTGCTCATGTGTCATTATTTCTCCTCCTTTCCTGCTCTGTGATTCAAGCATTATTGTTTCTAAACTCCTTTTCTCCCCCAGATGCCGCTGGGGCCGGTTGTTCTTCGTATTTTTTAGTTTCATTATTAGAACCACGGTACAAATTCGACGTTTTTGTCCTTATCCATTCCGGCGATCATCTGTTCTTTTGTCCAATCTTCCGCGTATTTCACAGAGGTGATTTCAAAATAATTCTTTTCCATCAAGTTTTTCTTTGAATGGTATATGGTGACAAGAACACCAGTAGCTCCGAAATCATATCGATACCATGTTACATATCCCCTGCCCCTTTTTGTCCTAATTGCTACTTCTTTTTCTGTCATTTTCCTTCCCTCCGCTTCATACGTTTCCTTTAAAATAACTCTTTCCATTTCTTTATTTGTCATTATGATCTCCCTCTCCCCGTCACGCCGATAGGTCAGCTGCACTTTTTCTACTCATTTACAAATTCAACCTGAAAATCAAAGTAATTATCTTTAAATAATCTCTCCATATCCTCATACTTTGCTTTCCCGTACCCTAGCCGATAACTATTAGAAATTTTCCTAACAATCGGCTTTGTTGCCTTACCTGTAGAAACATTGAATGTTGCCTCTTTAACAACCTCGCAATCAATAAGATGCTGCCAGCATCCGTTAGGGGTTGTATAATAACCGCCATTATCTGGTAGTTCAACTATCACAATTCTCGGAGGCTTGATATTGATTTCTTTTAAATGCTTTATAAGAGGTCTGATACTCTTCACAAAATCAATTTTGTCTAACTTACACACCGTATACAGTGTTTCGATTGCTTCGTACTGTTCATTGGTAACTTCCGTTTTTGCTATTCTTTCAAATTCATGCTTCATCATATATTTTCGCCTCTCTTTCCTGCTCTGTGGTGGTTTGTGGCGGCTTTCGCCGCCGTATACCTTTAAGCAGTAACTACTTCACACCATTTCAAATTAAACTTTTTAAATAGGCTGTTTAATTCTTTGTGAATTTCCTTAATTTCATTTCTTGTTAACCTTAAAATGTTAGTGTTCGCTAGTTCTTTTGCTCTTTGCGCTGCGTCTGCTCTTGTCATTGATTTTTACCCCTCTTTCCTGCTCTGTGGTGTTCTATTACCTCTCCGCAATATTATAATACCTCCATGCGGTAATTAAGTCAATACTTTTTTAAAATAAATATTGCATTGTGGTATTTTGTGTGCTATATTGAATTTATCAACTTTGAAAGGAGGCTTTTTATGACTATTGGCGAGCGTATAAAAGAATTGAGAAAGTTGTTGCATATTAGTCAAACTGACTTTGGTTCCAAGATAGGATTAAAGCAAACCGCTATCGGTATGTATGAAAACAATCAACGTACCGTTTCTGATCGTTCTATTACTGATATTTGCAGAGAATATAATGTAAGTGAAGAATGGTTAAGAGATGGAACTGGCGGAATATTTATAGAACCGACAACCTTTTCTCTTGATGAATACGCAAAAACGCATGACTTAATGGATAGCGAAATTAAGTTAATTCGTGGTTTTATGGATTTAGACAAGAATACAAGAAATGCTTTGTATGATATGTTTAATAAGGCGTTTGCGAACGAAACGCAGGCGGTTCCTTCCTCCAGTCCCTCCAGTCCTACTGTTGATGCTGAATTATCAGCCACTATAGAGGACTTAGAGGGAGAATATAAAAAAAGTGTCTTAAAGAATGCATCAAAACCGGTATTGTCTGCTTCGAATACCACCGAAGGCACAAGGAAAAAGGAGGCATAAAAAATATATATTAGGAGGTTTTATCATGGCAGTATTCAACGGCAAAAAGGAATCGAAAGAGGAAAAACAGGCAAGGAAGGCGCAGGAAATGGCACAGCGTTTAGGGTTAGATGCTCTTTCCCCTACAAATGCGCAATCGGTAAGGTATGTTGTTAATACATTGGCAAATAGCAATTTATTGGAACTCGGTTCTTTGCTATCCGGTGGTTCTAATACTGGTCAAGATATTACCAACACTTACTTAAATGCCCTTGTTGAACAAAATTGGATTATGATCCGACAACTGGATGAAATATCAAAGAAGTTGGACAAATAATTTACACAAAAATAACCGCCACGCTGCAAACGTAACGGCTATTCCACCTATGAACACAGGCTTATATAATTGTTTCTCGACAATTCGATTATATCATAAGCCTAAAAAATTGCATAGGCTTATTTTTTATACTCATTTTTAAGAAAGAAGGTGCTTTTTAATGCGCATGCCAAACGGATATGGAAGTATTCGCAAGTTATCCGGCAAACGCCGTAAACCTTACCATGTACAAAAGACGGTTAGCTATACCGTTAATGTGGAAACAAAAACAGTAAAGCAAGAACGTGTTACCATTGGTTATTATGCAACTAAACAAGAGGCATTGCAGGCTCTCGCTGACTATAACGCAAATCCCTATGATATAAACTCATCTAAGGTAACTTTTTCAGAGGTCTATGAAAAATGGTCTGATCGGAAATTTGTAGAAACTTCAAAATCAAACGTAAACGGTTACAAAGCCTCATACAATATTTGTGGTATTCTTTATGATATGCGTTTTGTTGATATCAAACTTTCACACCTGCAGCGTGTCGCCGATGAAAGCGGTAAGAATTACCCCACGCTAAAGAAATTGAAGGTTTTGTTCGGGCAGCTTTTTGATTATGCTGTTATACATGAAATCATCACTAAAGAAAAGCATATTGTGGAGTATCTTAATATTAAGGATGCTGGAAATCCAAACAAAAACGATCGTACTCCGTTTACTAATGATGAGGTAGATCTTGTCTGGAAAAATATAGATTGTAACGAATATGTGCCGGTTGTCCTTATGCTAATCTACTCTGGTGTGCGGATCTCTGAATTACTTGACCTAAAAAAAGCTGATGTACATTTGTCGGAAAAATGGTTTTATGTTCGTGATAGTAAGACTAATGCAGGTATTCGTATGGTTCCAATCGCTGATAAGACATTTCGTTTTTTCGAATATTGGTATAATAAAAATGATTGTGAATACCTGCTTAGTAGCACCAAGGGGAAACATTTTACATATCGTAACTATTATGACAGCTATTGGACTATGGTAATAAATGAATTGGGATTAGTACACAAACCACACGATACGAGGCATACCTGCGTTTCACTTCTTGCAATGGAGAAGGTGGATCCTACTACAATTAAGAAAATTGTCGGGCATGCCGGTGCGCAAACCTTGACCGAAAGAGTGTATACGCATCTTGATATGTCGGTACTGCTGGAGGCAATTAATAAAATATAATAAGGGCGGCGCTTAGCGTCGTCCTTTATTTTTATACCTTACGTGATTTATTTACTATCATCCTTAAGTTTTGTGTCTTTTCCGTCCGTATTGTCCTGCTGCCGGTCACATCATTTATATATCCCTCTTTAAGATAGATATAGTAACCCTCTTTCTTATCATATGACATACTTTCGATCATTTCGTGATATTTTCGTGGCACCTGCCACTTATCAAGCTGTTTCTCCTGCTCCGGCGTTAATCCATGCTGCTTTTTTAATATTCTGCTGCCGGTGCCGTCCAAATCGGCACATATCAGCATATAAATATATTCGTTTACGCTTTTGCCAGATCCGGAAAGTACCTGCTTTATTTCATCTTTCTTACCTTTTGGAACCGTTAAATTGATCCGGTCATAAAGTTCTCTTATTTTCTCGTTTGCATACTCTGTTCGTGTTCCTTCATATGTTTTTTTTCTCATTTCACGCCCTCCTGCAGGCTCATTATAACACTTTATAATGATTTGCGCAAATCAGAATAAACTACTTTTTAGTTTTGTTCTCTGTCTGTTCTCTGTTTGTTCTCTATGACAGTTTTTTTGGGGTTTTTGTAGTTGTTTTGAATGGTATCAGAATTTTAGAAAACCCCGAAAACATAAGCATTTTCGGGGTTTGGCAATTTTTTGAATTGATATAAATATTATCTCTTGGTTATCGCTTACTAAACTGCGGTGCACGACGTGCTGCTTTGAGACCATATTTCTTTCTTTCTTTCATACGTGGGTCTCTGGTCAGATATCCAGCTTTCTTCAAAATCGGTCTGTATTCAACGTC
>Ga0153940_1000164_pt1 | contig 40152 bp, 35 predicted proteins | sample TSNJ024MetaG_FD_104736 | JGI IMG/M metagenome (GOLD analysis project Ga0153940, IMG submission 104736) | Attine ant fungus gardens microbial communities from New Jersey, USA - TSNJ024 MetaG | ecosystem: Host-associated > Fungi > Mycelium > Unclassified | place: USA: New Jersey, Brendan T. Byrne... | reverse complement strand
TATTTAGAATTACAGGGGGTAGAGACCATGAGGTTGCAGTTGCGATTTCATGGTCTCTCTTTGTTTAAAGTTTAAGATACAATTCTTTGGCTCAAAGCAGAGGTATGGGGCTGTCAAGAACTGTAGCATCCTCAACTGCAACGTCCTAGATGATAAGATGAACATCCTAAAGCAGCATGGTCTTTCAGCTTTTTGATTAACAAAACTAGAGGGCTAAGTTCGCAGATATGCCAATAAATAGATAGGGTACTAATACAAATTTTGGATGTTGACAAAACATCAAACTTGTATTAACATGTATTATAACAGGAAGATACAGGATGGGAGGGAACACATGGAAAATATAAAGTCAGAAATCGGAGCACCGCTATATCAACAGCTCAGCGACACCATCAAAGAACAAATCAGAATCGGGCAATATCAGGCGGGAGATAAAATCCCATCGGAAAGCCAACTAAGTGAACTCTACTCAATCAGCAGGATCACCGTCAGGAATGCCCTGCAGCACTTAGTGGACGAACATATTTTAATCAAGAAGAAGGGAAAAGGAACCTACGTAGCGCAGCAAGTCAGAGTAGAAGAAATGTCAGCGGGCAACAGTTTCACAAGATCCTGCGAGATGATGGGAGCTATACCCAGTACCAAGCTGATTTCCCTGGCGAAAGAGCCGGCTGAGAAAAAGATTGCAGAGTTTATCGGAATCCAGCCAGACGAAATGATTATCTGTATAAAGCGTCTGCGCTTGATCGATGATATGGCAGCCATTTTTGAGGTGGATTACTTTAAAAAGGAGTTTGACATCCTATTGCGGGACGACTTTGACGGTAATTCCCTGCTCATGTATTTAAGAGAAAAAACCGGCCATCGAGCGGCAAGAACAGAAGACCTTTTTGACATCCGCCACGCCACCAAAGAACACGCAAAATACCTAGGCTGTACAGCAAGCTTCCCGCTGCTGTGTGTAAGCCAAAAGGTATTCGGTGAAGATGGCGAACTAATGTATTTCAATGAGCAATATATCAGAAGTGATCGTTATAAGTACGCGGTAAGGACTACAGTCGAATAAAAGGAGAACCCAGAAACATGAGAAAAATAATATTGGCATCCCATGGCGAACTATCCAAGGGACTATTGCATTCAGCGAAAATGATTATCGGCGATCTGGCCGGCGGGGTAACTACATTTAGCTTACATCCAGGTGGAGATGCGGCCGATTATGCACTCAAACTGCGAAAAGAAATAGAAGCGAACAAGGAAGACGAGTATGTAGTGATAGCCGATTTATTTGGCGCCAGTGTGTGCTCAGCCATGATGCCTCTTACTGACTATGAGAACGTAAGATTATTTACCGGGCTCAGCCTGGCTATGCTGCTTACACTGTTAACGGAATACCCCGGCCCTCTCACCGAAAGCGACGTAGAGGAACTATTAAAAACCGGTAAGGACGGAATCGAGAATGTGTGTCTGGAAGTACGAGAGGAGGAAGACTTTTAATGATGCAGAATAAGGGGATTTTAACACTTTTTAAAGAAAAGAAACCCATTATAGCAATGATTCATTTAAAGGGAGATACGAAGGAGGAGGTGTTGGAGCGAGGTAAAAGAGAGATAGATCTTTTGATACAAGGTGGAATTGACGGGCTGATGCTGGAAAACTACTACGGAAATTATTACGATTTGGAACGGATTTTAGAGTATGCAGTCTCCCAGCAACTCCCCGTTCCCTATGGTGTAAACTGCTTAAATGTAGATGCTCTAGGCTTTGATCTGGCAGCAAAATATAAAGCAGGATTTCTCCAGGTAGACTCAGTGGTAGGACATGTAAAGCCAAGGGACGAAGCCTCCCTGGAAGTCTTCTTCAGAACCAGGCGAAGTACATGTGACGCTTACCTCATCGGCGGAGTGCGTTTCAAATACCAGCCAGTCCTCTCGGAAAAAACAGTAGCAGAGGACCTGCGCATAGGCATGACCCGTTGTGATGCCATTGCCGTCACCCAGAATGCCACCGGACAGGAAACATCAATGGAAAAAATCCGGCTTTTCCGCCGGACAATCGGTGATTTCCCATTAGTGATCGCGGCCGGCATGACCAAGGAAAATGCTGAAAAGCAGCTGTCTGTAGGCGATATGGTCATTATCGGAAGCTATTTCAAAGATAACTATAAAGATGAGGGAGATGTTTCTCTCGAACATGTGCAGGAATTCATGACAGAAATCAAGAGGATAAGGGGGAAAATCTTGTGATCAAACTGGTTAGAGTGGATCATCGCCTGGTACATGGGCAGGTTGCATTTTCATGGACGAAGTTCTTGGGAATAGACTGCATCCTGATTGCCAGCGATGAATTACAAAAAGACGACCTGAAGATGGCCGGCCTCAGAATGGCGAAACCAGCCAACGTGAAGCTGGTTATGAAAGGACTCGAAGACTCTGCAAAAGCATTAAATTCCGGCGTTACCGATAAGTACAATCTGATGATTCTCTGCGAGAGTATTGAAGATGTCTATCATCTGGTCCAAAAGACAGATTGCATCAAGTCAGTGAATCTGGGGGGAACCAAGACCCGTGAAGACCGGAAGCAAATATCAAAAGCAGTACACGTAACCGATGAAGACATAAAAATGATTCGGGAAATGGATTCCAAGGGAATAACAGTAGATGTCCAACTGGTTCCGGATGATCCCAAGTCCGATGCACTAAAATTACTTTAGGAGGGATAAAATGTTAGTTCAAACGATACTAATTATCTTAATAGCATTTTTTGCTTATATGCATTGTTATGTAGGATCGACCATGCACAATCGCCCAATAGTCATCGCCCCATTAGTAGGTTTGGCGCTGGGAGATTTTCATACCGGCATTGTCCTGGGGGCCACATTAGAACTGGTATTCATGGGAGCATTTCCGATCGGCGCCAGCAATCCCCCAGACTTTGTCTCCGGCACGATCATCTCCACTGCATATGTAGTTCTGACCGGGCAGGAAGTAGCATCAGCAGTAGTATTAGCAGTGCCAATCGCCACTTTAGTTCTCCTGCTCGACAACGTCCAGATGACAGTCCTGCTTACCTGGGCATCCCATATTGCCGATAAGTATGCCGAAAAAGGTGATATAAATGGCGTAGAGCGAGTCCAGATCATAGCCGGTATAGGCAATAAGATATTACTGGCCCTGGTAGTCGGCTTAGGATTTGTACTAGGTGTCCCGGTAATAGAAAAAATATTAAAATACATACCTGAATTCGTAACCCACGGACTTGACGTGGCAGCAGGAGTTATCCCGGCAATCGGTTTTGCCATGCTTGCCCGCATGATGCTTACCAAAAAGAGCATTCCCTTCTTACTCCTGGGATTCGTTATGGCTGCATACCTCAATCTCCCCGTTATTGGAGTAGCATTATTTGGCGTAGCAGCAGCTTTAGTTTATTATAATGCAACAATGACAAAGAAAACGGAGGTGGCTTACGATGACAACGAATTCTAACGAAGCAAAAGTAATTTCACCAGAAAGTACAATTACAAAAAAAGACTTTTGGAAATGCTTTCGAAGATCTTGCACCCTGGACTCTTCCTGGAACTATGAACGTATGCAAAACCTGGCATTCGCGTACATGATGGCACCAATCATCCGCCGTTTATACAAAGATGAAGAAAAAAGAGCAGCAGCCCTCAAGCGCCATATGGAGTTCATGTCGGTAACACCCCACATCAGTACTTTGCTGGTAGGTGTAGCCGGTGCCATGGAAGAGGAAAATGCAAAGAATGAAGAGTTCGACGCCAGTAGTATCAATGCAGTAAAATCCAGCCTCATGGGACCTTTAGCAGGAATTGGTGATGCCTTTTTCTGGGGAACCTTAAAGCTGATCGCCGCTGGCGTAGGGATTTCACTGGCTTCTCAGGGTAACATCATGGGAGCAATTCTATTCCTGCTGATTATTAACGTCCCTCACTTTATCCTGCGCTACATTTGCCTGGATAAAGGATTCAAATACGGGGCCAAATTCTTCAAAGATTTGAGCATGTCCAACGTAGTATCGAAAGTTACGGAGTCAGTATCTCTCCTGGGCCTAGTAGTAATCGGAGGTATGACCGCTGCAAATGTGAGCTTTGAGCTTCCCATCATGATCGGAAGTGGAGAATGGGCAGAACCGCTGCAGGGATATCTGGATCAGATTATGCCGTGCTTGCTTCCGGCGTGTATTTTCCTATTTATCTACTGGTTACTGGGGAAAAAAGTTAAGACTACAACTATACTGCTTGGGTCTATTGTAATATGTATCTTGCTTTCACTGGCAGGTGTTGTATAACTAAGTGTAATGACTATAAATAAAGTGTCTCATTTTTAATGTTTATGGATGTTAAAAATTAGACACTTTTTGGTTATAAGCTAGGTCTGTAAGTTTTTAAAGTTGAATTAGTTCGATCTGTTGGCTAGCACAGCACCTCGTCTGGTACACAGTGGCTGGGTTTTGATAGTTTGTAATTTAGTGAGATGATAACCACTCCACTGAACAGTAACATGTCACCAGAAAGCGCAGAACAAACATTCGAATGGTGTGTACTTTCTTTGTGAACTCTGTTATAATTTAAGTTAAGATATTATTGAATTAGTATCCGAATATCAGCTTATGGCAGACTACCAGCAGACGATTAAAGACCTTTGAATAGATACAAAGAAGGTATTGTAATTAAGAGCATATAAATGCAGAATGATAGGAGTGAATTGTATGATCACATACTTAAAAGGCGATTTATTTAAAAGCCCAGCTAAAATATTGGTGAATACAGTAAATACAGTTGGAGTAATGGGAAAAGGGGTTGCTTTGGAGTTTAAGAAGCAATATCCAGAGATGTTTTACCGTTATAAACAATTATGTGAAGAAGATGAGTTGAATATTGGGGGGCTGTTTTTATGGAAGAAGGAGAAGAAGTGGGTGTTGCTATTTCCGACTAAAGCTCATTGGCGGAACCCCTCAAAATTAGAATATATAGAAGAAGGATTGAAGAAGTTTGCAGAAAACTGGGATAAGTTGGGTGCAGATTCAATTGCTTTTCCGCGATTAGGGTGTGGTAATGGCGGTTTGGATTGGAAAGATGTGCAGCCGTTAATGGAGAGGTACTTAAAAAGCATTCCGCTGGAGATATATGTTTATGTTGATAATTATACTGATCCGGTGCCGGAACATTTGCAGATTAGTGAAATTGAGCAATGGCTTAATGGCGAAAATGATGTAGAGGGTTATGAGAAGTTCCAAAGACAGTTAAGAAATATATTGATACATGATCAGAATATTTTATTAGATGATGGAACCAGAGCTAATATTGAAGTAATAGATGATAAATTTATTATAAGTGCAGATGAAAAAGCAGAGGTTGATAGTACCGAATTATGCGCATTTTGGAATTATGTCCGAGATGTAGGTGTACTTGCAGAAGATGAAATACCACAGGAGTTTAATGGATTTGCGAAAGTCATTTTAAAGCTGATGAAATCCTTACAATATGTAGAAGCGGTTATAGTTTCGGGAAACGGACAGGAATTTGAAAGAAAGCCTAATGCGTATCAGTTTGTTGCTAATTAATTCGGAGGTGAGTGAATGGACTATAAAGATATATTGGATGAATTCAGAATGAGCTTACCGAAAGAGTGTCAGTGGTGGCCGAATTTTTTCTATCATTTTACGGATGTGCATAATGCGGCCAGTATAATCGAAAGTGGATGGATATATAGTCGGGCGAGAGTTGATGAAGAAAATATTATGGTGAATGACAATGCCAGTCGGGTTGTTATTGAAACGACACATTCTGATAATACAATGTATGGGAGATTGTATTTTAGACCGATGACTCCAACCCAATATCATAATGAGGGATTTAAGCCGGAGGGCGTTAGGAAACAAGATATAAATGCCAGTTGCCCGATGCCGATATTTTTTCTACTATCAGTAGAAAAGACAATGGAAATCACTGATGTAAAGTTTGCGGAAAGAGGAATTTCGGGTGAACGGCAGAACATCAAAGAAGGTGAAACTGAATTTGCCAAATTAAACTTTCATAAGATATACCATGATGGTCCTTATAATGCTCAAACAGAATGGGATATTAAAGAATATCGACAATCAGAAGTTATTTGTAAGAATGGTTTTCCAGTACCTCAGACTATTCGTGGAATTGTGTGCCGTTCAAATGCAGAGAGGGAAACTTTACTGTATTTGCTGAAAAAATATTCTTTGAGGCTATATGAAACATATAAGAAAATGATTATATATAAGCCATCTCATAGAATGTTTTATAATAATGGGATTTTTATTAAAGAAGTTAGTATTGTTGATGGTTTAATATCAATGGAACTGAATAGTGCTCATTTACGATTTAAGAATAATAATACAGAGGTATTATTTGAGGTGAAAATGGAAGTGACTTATTTGGGTGAGAATAATCAAAGGCTCTATTTTGCTATGGGAAATGCTAAGATGAATTATTGTGTAGTTGAGAATATGGCGATGAGGTTAGAAGACATTTTGGAATGTACCAAAGTGCTGGTGAAAGTAATGTTTGATGAAGCTGTAATGTATGAGAATGAAATTGTTATCTCAGATGATATTATGTGGTAACAATAAAGGAGCAATATTTTAATATAAAATGAAAATGCTAGAAAGAACTGAGATATCATAGGATAAACGAAGGTGCGGCCCATCGCTGATGGTTCGTGAGTGGGATGGTTTGTTTGCACAAATTATAACATTTAAACAGTCAGATAAGCTCATTTTTGTAATTGTCGACTGAATTATGCTATGCTCAGCAGAAAATAAGTATTATGAAAAGAAGCAGTTTGCCAAGTAATGCTATTGGAAAACTGCTTCTTTTTTGATGTGCTACATCGTAAACATATTATTTTCAATCCACAGATATAATATCTGACAATCTGTTAAACGTAATGCAAACTTCTAATACGATTAAGATGTATATTGCATTTGGCTTAACACTGTTGTATAATAAAACAAGAGTAGAAATGGTGAAGATCCCCAGTAATTGCAGTTACCGGGGATTCCCAGAAAGCATACTGCTTCCATTCGTTTATTCCAAATTAAGTTTATCGGAATTAAAGCTGTATGTCAACGCTTTCTGGAAATAAAGAAAAAGGAGGTATAAGAAAAATATCTACTCTTAAAATTTTCCAAGGAGGTTCAGATGAAGGCTGAAAAAATAAAGATGAAAAAGGGTTGTGGCAATTCTAGTAATATTCAGGAGATTGATGAAATCTGTGTTGATGGTAATTTCTACAAAAAAGAGGTTATTTATGATTATCTTATAATGCATCCTAAGAGCATTCAGGTTAACATATATCCTTACCCCTATCTGGTATCGGTAAAAAGTAGAAATGGTGAAAAATATGTACGCTCAGCGCCAAATGATTCACCAAATGACAACTTGCTAAAACTACCACGTACATAAAAAAGAAAAGGCATAGTCATTCGCGACTATGCCTTCATAATATTGTCAAATTATGTCGCAAAAATGCATGCGGTATGATATTCTTAGAAAAGAAGGATTATTTTGGATGAACACATAAATGAAAGAAAGGATGATGCAAATGCATTATGCGCACAAGAGCGAAGACGGGCGACTTGAACCGGCAATAGATCATTTACAGAAGACGGCTGAAAAAGCGAAAAAATTTGCAGAAAAGATTGATGCAGAAGAATTTGGATATGTATGTGGAATGCTTCATGACATCGGAAAATTCAGCTCTGAATTTGACAACCGTTTATTAAATGATGGCGCAAAAGTGGATCATTCTACTGCAGGAGCTCAAGAAGTTATAAAAAACAAACTGCTCGGTTCGGGGCAAATGTCTTACTGCATCGCTGGACATCATAGTGGACTTCCGGACGCAGGGACGAGAAGTGATACTGCTGATATAGGGACATTACATGGGCGCTTGAAAAAACAAAATTTACCCGATTATAGTGATTTTGGTGAAGTGATGGATATAAAAAAGCTGAAAGTCACAAAAATTCCGCATTATCTTAGCCATGAACAGAATGGATTTAGTCTCTCTTTTTTTATCCGCATGTTATATTCTTGTCTGGTAGATGCGGATTTTCTCGCAACTGAAGAGTTTATGAATCCTGATAAAAAGAGAAAATCATTATCCACATCGGTAGAAGAGTTATATAAAATGTATCAAAGCCATATTAAACCATTTTTTAACCCAACGGGGAAATTAAATCAAGAAAGAACAAAAATACTCAATGAATGTCTGAAAAAAGGTCAAGGACCAACAGGACTATATTCATTAACTGTAGCAACAGGGGGTGGTAAGACATTAGCGTCGATGGGGTTTGCCCTTGAGCAGATGAAAAAACATCATTTAGACCGCATTATTTATGTAATTCCGTACACTTCCATCATACATCAGACCGCTGCAATTTTCCGTGACATATTTGGTGAAGGGGTGGTGTTAGAACATCATATGAAGGTGGATTATGATGATAAGGATGAAACAGATTCTTATCATAAATTAGCTACTGAAAACTGGGATGCTCAGATTGTTGTAACGACTAACGTACAGTTTTTTGAATCCTTATATGGTAATAGGTCGTCGGCATGTAGAAAACTTCATAACATTGTTAATAGTGTCATTATATTTGATGAGGCTCAGATGTTTCCAATAGAATATCTTAAGCCATGTGTAAGAACAATTGCTGAGTTGGTGAAAAATTATAATTGTACGGCAGTTTTATGTAGTGCGACTCAGCCGGCACTGGCTGATATATTTCCGGCCGGAATGCACATTCAGGAAATCAATAGTCATTGGGAGAAGGGAAAAGACATTTTCAAGAGAACCAAATTTGTTTTTGACGATTTATTGAATAATGATGAGCTGGCAAAGAGATTACAGTCTGCGAAGCAGGTTTTGTGTATTGTGAATACAAAAAGGCATGCCCAGGACTTATACAAATTGCTGCCAGAAGGCGAGGAAAATTTTCACCTGTCAACATTTATGACCCCTAAAGATATTCAGAGAATAATTGATATTATAAAAGAGCGGCTCAAGGCAGGTTTGGCTTGCAGAGTAATATCAACAAGTTTGATTGAGGCGGGGGTAGATTTAGATTTCGCTGCGGTATATCGGGCCGAGACAGGTATCGACTCCGAATTACAGGCGGGAGGCAGATGCAATCGGGAAGGAAAACGTTCATTAGAAGAAAGCATAGTCCACATTTTTATACCAGAGGAAATTTATACAAAGCGGGCACCTGTGCGTGCGAAGCAAATGATAGAGACTCAGCGTCTGACTATCCATAGATATGGTGAAATTGAATCGGGAGAGGCGATCCAAGCTTATTTTAAAAAACTTTATGACCTTCAGGATAAAAATGGATTGGATTCGAAGGGAATATTGGATATGTTGGAAAAAAGTAAGACAGACATTCAATTTGCTGAAATATCTGAAATGTTTAAGCTGATCGATACAATGACTCGCCCGATTGTTGTTATAGAAGATAATGAGGCGGCTAACCTGGTAAATAAACTACGGTTTGGTGAAAAGAACCGGAGCATTATGAGAAAGATCAACCAGTATTGTGTAGGGGTATATGAATATCAATACCGTCAATTATCAGATGCAGGAGCAATTGAGCCCCTGGGGAGCGAGGCGATTTTTGTGTTAAGAGATATTGAAAGATATGATTCGAAATTGGGACTAGTTGTTGAGCAAAAACTTGGTGAAGGTGTGTTTTTATAGGAGTACTCTCGGAAAATCAGCTATAATGACATATGCAGGGAGTTTCCGAGAGTGCTCTATAGTAGAAGGGAGGAAATGTAAGGTGAAAGGTGTATCTGTAGAAGTTTGGGGAGATTATGCATTATTTACACGCCCGGAAATGAAGGTGGAGCGTGTTTCATATGATGTGATAACCCCATCAGCAGCCAGGGGCATTCTGGATTCCATATATTGGCATCCGGGAATGAGGTGGAGGATTGATAAAATATTTGTATTGAACCCTATTGAATTCACTAACATACGTAGAAATGAGGTGAAATCAAAGATATCTGCCACTAATGTCAGAAGTGTTATGAATGGAAAAGAAGGAGATTTGTATATTAATACAACGGCTGATATTCAGCAAAGAGCTTCCATGATCTTAAAGAATGTCCATTATGTTATTCAAGCACATTTTGAAATGACTGAAGGGGTCGGTGAACGGGATAACGAAAATAAGTTTTTTGCTATTGCTATGAGAAGGCTTAGAAAAGGACAATATTACCATCAACCATGTTTGGGGTGCAGAGAATTTCCTGCATATTTCCGCTTAATAGAGGATGATGAAGAGTTTAAAACATATTATGATGGGTTGGAATTGGATTTAGGTTATATGCTTTACGACATGGATTTTAAAGATCCGGAAAATATTAGTCCACTATTTTTTAGAGCAAGACTTAAGAACGGAGTAATTGATTTACACGATTGTGAGGTGGTGCAATGATTTTACAAGCATTGGTAAACTACTATGAGATACTAAGGGGAGAGGATAAGGTTCCAGAAGCTGGATACAGCATTGCAAAGGTATCGTATGGTTTAAACATCTCTTGTGAAGGAGAACTATTGAATGTAATCCCATTGAAAAGAATGACAGAAGTGGGGAAGAAAAAGGTAGAAGAGCCTTGTCTGATGAAGGTACCAGAACAAGTTACACGTTCTTCCGGAGTATCCGCGAACTTTTTATGTGATAACTCCAGCTACTTATTGGGAAGTGACCAAAAAGGAAAACCTAAACGATCATTGGAATGCTTTGAAGCATCAAAGCAGTTAGTAACAGATGTTTTGAACCAATGTGAAAGTTCATCCGCCAGAGCGGTTATGAATTATTTTCAAAAATGGAATGCTGACATGGTACTTGGAAACCCTGTGTTGCAGGATTACATTGAGGATTTATTGGCGGGAGGTAATATTGTTTTTTTTGTAGAAGGTGAAGAAGTGCTAAAAGATAGAAGCATACAATCGGCATGGGAGCTGTATCATTCGGGTGATAAAGAGGAGCGTCAGATGCAGTGTCTTATAACTGGAAAACGTGTTGCTATAGCAAGACTTCATCCGGTTATCAGAGGTATTCCGGGAGCACAGTCTTCGGGTGCCAGTCTGGTTTCATTTAATGCTGTGGCCTACGATTCCTATGGACATGAGAATGGAACTAATGCTCCTGCCAGTAAAGAGGCTGTATTTGCATATACTACGGTTCTGAATTATCTTTTGAGTAAGCGAGAACATAAGCAAACTGTTGGTGACATGACGGTGGTCTTTTGGGCAGATTCCCTAAAATCTGAATATTGTGATGCATTTAGTGCAGGCATTGGCAGTGATGAGGATAAACAAGAATTAATTAAGAGGATATTTGAAAAAATATCTATAGGGCAACCTGTTGAAGATATTGATATGGGAACTGAATTTTATATCTTGGGTTTATCACCCAATGCGGCTAGGCTTTCGGTACGGTTTTTTATAAAGAATAGCTTTGGTAAGATTATGAAGAACCTGTATAGGCATCAGGAACGTCTAAAGATTATAAAGCCGCCATCAAAATTTGAAAATATTCCGCTGTACTGGTTGTTGCGGGAGACTGTTAATTTGAATTCTAAAGACAAATCTCCAACTCCACTTATGGCAGGGGCAATGTTAAGGGCTATTATTCAGGGTACACCTTACCCAAACTCTTTTTATCAGGGTCTTATTCTAAGGGCAAAGGCAGAGCGAAATGTAACCAGCGGCAGAGCGGCTGGAATTAAGGCATATTTAATACATAATAAAGACTATCAAGTGAATCAGGAGGTGTTAAAAGTGAAAGTGAATGAAGAAACCAATGAAAAGGCATATGTATTAGGGCGATTATTTGCAGTGCTTGAACGTGCCCAGGAAGAGGCAAACAAAAATATTAATAGTACAATAAAGGATAAATACTTTACTTCAGCCTGTGCCAATCCCGGGGTGGTTTTCCCACGGCTACTGCAATTAGCGGGGTATCATAATGCCAAGAGCGAATACGGGAAGGCAAGAGAATATGAAATTGGGAAGATTATCAGTAAACTTGATGTGGAGAATGAGCCATTTCCTTCCCATCTGTCTCTTAAAGAACAGGGGATTTTTATGTTGGGGTATTATCAGCAAAGAGAACAGCGATTTGAGAAAAAGGAGGACAAGCAGTAATGAGTGAAGTGATTAAAAACAGATATGATTTTATAGTATTTTTTGATGTTGAGAATGGTAATCCAAATGGTGATCCGGATGCAGGAAATATGCCAAGAATCGACGCAGAAACAGGATATGGAATTGTAACGGATGTGTGTCTGAAAAGAAAAATTCGTAACTATGTGGAAACAGTAAAAGAAGACGAAACAGGTTATAACATTTATATTAAAGACAATGTTCCGCTTAATACAAGTGATCGAAAAGCGTTCGAGTATCTGGGAATTGATGAGAAGAATGTGAAAGAAGCAAAGAAAAAGGATGCACAGCTGGATTTGAAAATCAGGGACTTTATGTGTAAAAACTTTTACGATATCAGAACTTTTGGTGCAGTTATGACTACTTTTGTAAAAAATTCGCTTAATTGTGGGCAAGTACGGGGACCGGTACAATTGAGTTTTGCCAGAAGCATTGACCCAATCGTATCACAAGAAATGACGATTACAAGAGTTGCAATTACGACAGAGTCTGATGCTGAGAAAAAGGGTACGGAAATGGGTAGAAAATATGTTATTCCGTATGCTTTATATCGTGCAGAAGGATTTGTCTCAGCAAATTTGGCAAGAAAAGCAACTGGTTTTTCAGAAGCAGATTTGGAGCTTTTGTGGCAATCAATTATTAACATGTTTGAACATGATCGTTCTGCAGCCAGGGGTAAAATGGCAGTCCGAAAGTTAATTATATTTAGGCATGATAGCGAGTTGGGTAATGCACCGGCGCATATACTATTTGATAAAGTAGAAGCAAAGTGTAAAGAGAAAAGCAAGCCGGCAAGAGGTTATTCAGACTATGAGATTTCTATTAATACAGGTGATATGCCGGAAGGTGTAACTTGTGAAGAGAAAGGTTGAAAAATCTGATGGAATATAAAGAAGAAGACTACCTCATGCTCTCCGGTATTCAGCACTTTGCATTCTGTCGCAGGCAGTGGGCATTAATCCATATAGAACAGCAATGGCAAGAAAATCTGCGCACAGTGGAGGGAAACATTTTACATAAGAAAGCTCATGATGGGTTCTCCAGTGAAAAAAGAAATGACTTGCTTATCTCACGGGGAATGCAGATTTTCTCAAGCCAGTTAGGGGTCAGTGGTGTATGTGATGTGGTGGAATTTCACCGAGACGACCACAGCGGAGTAAGTTTGTTTGGGCGAGAAGGAAAGTATATTGTATGTCCGGTGGAATATAAACGTGGTGAACCAAAGAAAAATGATGCTGATATCTTACAGCTTGCGGCTCAAGGAATGTGTTTGGAGGAGATGTTATGTTGCGATATAGATAAAGGCTATCTTTTCTATGGGGAGATTAGACGAAGGGTTGAGATAAGGCTTGATAGTGAATTGAGGGAACAGGTAAAAGAAATGTTTGCCGAGATGCATCATTATTATTCCAGACGTTATACCCCAAAGGTGAAACCATCTAAAAGTTGCAATGCATGTTCACTTAAAGACTTGTGTGTGCCAAAACTATGTAAAAATAAGTCGGTAAAATCTTATATTGCTGGAAAAATCGGTGAGGAGGGTGAGGCATGAAGAAGTTATTGAATACTTTATATATCACATCACCTAACCGCTACCTTGCGCTGGATGGTGAAAATGTGGTGGTTTATGAGGATAAAGACGAGATAGGCAGAGTTCCTTTGCATAATCTGGAAGCCATTGTGACATGTGGATATACTGGTGCAAGTCCCGGGCTAATGGGGGCTTGCGCAAGCAGGAATATCTCATTGTGTTTTTTATCTGCCAGTGGCAGGTTTCTCGCGAGAGTAATTGGAGAAACTAAAGGTAATGTAACCTTAAGGAAACAGCAATATATGTTGTCTGATAGCGAAATGGAAAGTAATAAAATTGCACGAAATTTTATTATTGGCAAAATATATAATGCAAGATGGATTTTGGAGAGGGCAACAAGGGACTATCCTTTGCGTCTGGATGTAGAAAAGTTAAAAAGAACATCTGGGATGCTGAAAAATTCAATAATGATGGTTTCAGAAAGTGAAAATCTTGAGCATCTGCGAGGAATTGAAGGAGAAGCAGCCAGTGTATATTTTGCTGTGTTTAATGACTTGATTCTACAGCAAAAAGATGATTTTTCTTTTCAAATTCGAAACCGCCGACCGCCCCTGGATAATGTAAATGCAATGCTTTCTTTCGTATATACTCTGCTTGCCAGCACCTGTGCCTCAGCTTTGGAAGCGGTAGGATTAGATCCATATGTAGGATTTTTGCACCGTGATAGACCAGGGCGGGCATCTTTGGCACTTGACTTGATGGAGGAGTTACGTGCTGTTTTGGCAGACCGTTTTGTATTAACTTTAATTAATAAGAAGGTCGTTTTGGGAGCTGGATTTACTAAAAAGGAGAATGGAGCCGTCACTATGGACGATGATACCAAGCGCGAGGTGCTTAAGGCTTGGCAAACTCGTAAGCAGGAGACCATTAAACACCCTTTTTTAGATGAAAAAGTTGAGTGGGGAATGGTACCGTATGTACAAGCGTTGCTGTTGGCTAGATACCTCAGAGGTGATTTGGATGAATATCCTCCATTTATGTGGAAGTAGGTGGTAAAATGTTAGTGCTCATTACATATGATGTCAGTACAGAGACAGCTGCAGGAAAAACAAGATTAAGGAAAGTTGCAAAGCAATGTGTAAATTATGGAAGAAGGGTTCAAAACTCTGTGTTTGAATGTGAAATGGATGCAGCAAAATGCCGGGAGGTAAAAGAAATACTTGTGGATCTTATTAATGAAAATGAGGATAGTCTGAGATTTTATTATCTGGGAAATAACTATAAAAACAAGGTGGAGCATATTGGAACGAAAAAAAGTTTTGATGTAAAAGCACCGTTGATATTGTAGTGCGAATATGAAGCGCACATAAATCTCCTGGGAGATTCGCACCTGAAAAATGGGAATATAATAGTCAATATTGCACAAATTATTGTATTTCTTAATGAGGAGTAAACGTTTAATATAAAATATTGTGAAATATATACTAAATAGAGCATAGAATTCTGTGCGATTGTGCTGTCACTTCCCGTTTGGGAAGTGTGGATTGAAATCCTTCCCAACGATGAAAGACTTGTACACGATATTGTCACTTCCCGTTTGGGAAGTGTGGATTGAAATTGAAACAAGGATGTTTTCAATTGGCTTCCCTTCCTGTCACTTCCCGTTTGGGAAGTGTGGATTGAAATAATGAATGCCAATCATCATGGCTCAACGTTGCCGGTCACTTCCCGTTTGGGAAGTGTGGATTGAAATTATTATAATCCATCCAGTATCATACGCCAGTGCAGGTCACTTCCCGTTTGGGAAGTGTGGATTGAAATTTTGCATAGACATATAATGAAAGCTCCGGATGATAGTCACTTCCCGTTTGGGAAGTGTGGATTGAAATATTGCTCATATGCGACCTCCGTTTTTGCGTTTTCGTCACTTCCCGTTTGGGAAGTGTGGATTGAAATCTTAATGCCGGTGCTGACGCGGCGGGTAAAATTGGTCACTTCCCGTTTGGGAAGTGTGGATTGAAATAAAAATCAGTAGAGCTATCGACAAAAGCACTCGGTCACTTCCCGTTTGGGAAGTGTGGATTGAAATCTCCCCGGTCTGGAACCGGGGAAACTCCTGGCTTACGTCACTTCCCGTTTGGGAAGTGTGGATTGAAATAACTTTACACGTGCACAAGGACAAACGGAGTGTGTCACTTCCCGTTTGGGAAGTGTGGATTGAAATTGTATTAACTCAGATAATATCGGCCATGACGCAACGTCACTTCCCGTTTGGGAAGTGTGGATTGAAATTGTCTACCTGATCCGCAGAGTAAAAAGAGGGAAGGTCACTTCCCGTTTGGGAAGTGTGGATTGAAATTTACCGGACTCATCCCGGATGCCGTTTTCTTTCGTCACTTCCCGTTTGGGAAGTGTGGATTGAAATAATTAATTACCTACGCTTCCGCCGCCTAAGTTCCGTCACTTCCCGTTTGGGAAGTGTGGATTGAAATTTCATCTGAAAGCAGAGGCGGCAGCTTCATCCCTCGTCACTTCCCGTTTGGGAAGTGTGGATTGAAATCTTAATGATGTTGTGATCCTGACGCTTGGAAAGGGTCACTTCCCGTTTGGGAAGTGTGGATTGAAATCTGAAGGAAGTACAATCATCATACAGTTGCTGTGTCACTTCCCGTTTGGGAAGTGTGGATTGAAATTGAACTGTCAGTGGCAAGTCTTAGCATTACATTGTCACTTCCCGTTTGGGAAGTGTGGATTGAAATTTTCCACGTCGTATACGTCCGCTGTGCTTGTTGCGTCACTTCCCGTTTGGGAAGTGTGGATTGAAATATCTATCCCATCCGCTACGCCTGTCCAGCTACCCGTCACTTCCCGTTTGGGAAGTGTGGATTGAAATTGTTTTATATCGTATCGTGATTACATAATATCACGTCACTTCCCGTTTGGGAAGTGTGGATTGAAATGATACAATGAAGTTACCGCACTGTGCCATGATGGGTCACTTCCCGTTTGGGAAGTGTGGATTGAAATCATCCACATCATATATGTGTCCCTGATTTGGGTTGTCACTTCCCGTTTGGGAAGTGTGGATTGAAATCTGTAACTGGCCGCTATTGGGAAGTGATTCATTGTCACTTCCCGTTTGGGAAGTGTGGATTGAAATAAAAAAGGAAAACGGTATCGCGAACTTATCAAGTCACTTCCCGTTTGGGAAGTGTGGATTGAAATGACCTATACCGGAGTGCATAAACCCTGATAATACGTCACTTCCCGTTTGGGAAGTGTGGATTGAAATCGAATCTACAGCTCGATGCGGGAGTATTCTTGGAAGTCACTTCCCGTTTGGGAAGTGTGGATTGAAATCTTAAGGCCGTATAATAGTATTTCTGCCGCCAATGTCACTTCCCGTTTGGGAAGTGTGGATTGAAATTGAAACCAGATAAATGCACTGTGTTAAATCCTTGCGTCACTTCCCGTTTGGGAAGTGTGGATTGAAATTCTAGAAGTGTGCAAAAAACTGTGCGACGCTTACGTCACTTCCCGTTTGGGAAGTGTGGATTGAAATTTCTTTTAGGGTTTCGACTTCCTGCCGCAAATCATGTCACTTCCCGTTTGGGAAGTGTGGATTGAAATCCTTATCACTGCTAGATGTGCTCTTGAATGCCTGTCACTTCCCGTTTGGGAAGTGTGGATTGAAATATTTTTAGGTCACCAGTGAAGTAATCCGGTGCCAGTCACTTCCCGTTTGGGAAGTGTGGATTGAAATTCAATAACAATATAATCCCCTTGACCTATAAAACGTCACTTCCCGTTTGGGAAGTGTGGATTGAAATATTGATCTGCCCATTAATATCAGACTGCACCTCTAGGTCACTTCCCGTTTGGGAAGTGTGGATTGAAATCACAAAAACACCACTTGGGAATATCGTAAGCATCCGTCACTTCCCGTTTGGGAAGTGTGGATTGAAATATTCTGCCATTCTGGTAATGGCCTGGAGCAATTGGTCACTTCCCGTTTGGGAAGTGTGGATTGAAATTTTACTCAAATCACTTTTTTTGCCGGACAAAAATGTCACTTCCCGTTTGGGAAGTGTGGATTGAAATTTGCGAAAAATCCAACGGCCACAGTATATGTTACGGTCACTTCCCGTTTGGGAAGTGTGGATTGAAATTACAAAGGTAGATGGGGAAATTATACCACATTTGTCACTTCCCGTTTGGGAAGTGTGGATTGAAATATAGAAGGGATGAAGACGGAAAAACCAGTAGGAGGTCACTTCCCGTTTGGGAAGTGTGGATTGAAATCATATCATACAACCCTGAACCATTAATGGTTGCGTCACTTCCCGTTTGGGAAGTGTGGATTGAAATTGTTATCTCTGATGGCTTACCGCCACAAACAACGTCACTTCCCGTTTGGGAAGTGTGGATTGAAATCAATCCCGGTTGGAAGCAAGAGTATAATTGCTCCGTCACTTCCCGTTTGGGAAGTGTGGATTGAAATTTTCCTGTAATTCAAATTTATTTACCTCCCGTGTTGTCACTTCCCGTTTGGGAAGTGTGGATTGAAATATATTACTGTTTTAAAAAAGATACGTCAAGAAAAAGGTCACTTCCCGTTTGGGAAGTGTGGATTGAAATTGCTCAAGAGCGGCATCAATGGATTAAGGGTGTTGTCACTTCCCGTTTGGGAAGTGTGGATTGAAATATTAATGGGACGGAACCAGACGCTGGCTATCGGAGTCACTTCCCGTTTGGGAAGTGTGGATTGAAATATCGCGGGCTGCTTGTCCGATCTGGATTTCCTCCGTCACTTCCCGTTTGGGAAGTGTGGATTGAAATCTTTAAGGTCATTTAGTGCTGCATCAGCTTTCTCGTCACTTCCCGTTTGGGAAGTGTGGATTGAAATTTTTAATTATGCAGTGCATCCCGCTGGATATATGTCACTTCCCGTTTGGGAAGTGTGGATTGAAATATAGTCGTACTCTATGTAGTGCATACCTTTTTTGGTCACTTCCCGTTTGGGAAGTGTGGATTGAAATGGAAAACCGGTGAGATCACTTCTACAGCAGATTGTCACTTCCCGTTTGGGAAGTGTGGATTGAAATAATTAAGGAGGCAACAATATGTCAGATTTGAAACGTCACTTCCCGTTTGGGAAGTGTGGATTGAAATTGTATGGATTAAAATTAAAGGGCAAGCAGTCCCGGTCACTTCCCGTTTGGGAAGTGTGGATTGAAATCCTCGATAGGATATAATATATTTGACGATTAAAGTCACTTCCCGTTTGGGAAGTGTGGATTGAAATTTATTCGCCGGCAGACGTGGAATCAGATATTTTAGTCACTTCCCGCTTGGGTAGTGTGGTCATACAAAGCCTTCTGATGCTTGACACCATTTTTTGAAGCACTTACACATAGTTGAACCGTATCAAGCGTTGTATTGAAATACAATTGTAACCCTATTGTCTGTAAGTACTGTCTTTGTTGAACTGTAACAGGCAAAATGGCACTTATGAATATATTATTAACTAATGAAAGGGAAAATGTGAAGACAATCGAAGTGGGAGCAGCCATTATTAAAGAAGGAAGTAAAGTATTTGCAACTCAGCGAGGCTATGGGGACTTCAAAGATGGTTGGGAATTTCAGGAGGAGAAGATGGGGGTGAAGACTTCCCAGGAAGCACTGGTGAGAGAAATCAAAGAAGAGTTAGATACTGAGATTCAAGTTGGTGTATCCGCTTTGACTTACAAACTTATCGAAAATAAAAAATAAACGTAATGAAAGAATTTGGCATAAGGGATAGAAGCAATAAAACAAGTTGTCAAAATAGGAGTGTGTACAACGATGGATAAATTTAATTTTAAAGACGAGCAAGATATGAGCAAAAGAGAAGTTGCCGGCACAATGATGGAAGCGGTAGAAAAACAGCTGGAAGGACATGACCCTGCTTTTGTCACAGACGTCTTTTACTCAATACAAAAAAAGGGTTACAACAGAAAACAGGCTAGAACGGTGATAGCGTCTGTACTTGTTGAAGAAATGTATTATATGCTCAAAGGAGAACGAGAATATGATGAGAAGAAATATGAAGCGGCTTTAAAACAACGTAATAGAACCATAACAAATTTTACAATGATACCTGATGTTACGCTGGAAATAGAAAAATATATCAATGAAGCAACCATGGAAATCTGGGATGCAATTTCTAAGGATGATGAAGAAAAGGCGGCTGCTTTATTTCTTGATATTTGGTCTGTTATGAAAGAATATGTGGTTCATAATCTATACCGTGACACAACAACAGGAATAGAAAAACCAGATATTTTAGATATCTCTGAAATGACGGAATATAATATGGATTTTGATTCGCTTATTTCTGCGATGGGGATGATTCTAAGCAATACTCATCGATATCAACAGGTAATTGACTTTTCTAAAGAAGTTTTAGAGATGTTTAGTTGGGAGCGTACTAAGGCGGACACCTTTAAAGATGATATTGGACAAGCGTTAGCTGATATGGGAAAAACAGATGAGAGTGACGCATGGTACCAAAAATGGATGGAAGCTGAGCCGGATAATGGAAATTGTATTAATGGATATGCATTTTGTTATCAAAGCAGAGGGAATATTGAAAAGGCAATAACGATTGTAGAATCTCACTTACCAGAAAAAGAGATTGCAGATAAAAAGTATGAGAATTTATATATTCGTGCTGCAGATTTGTATAATCAGATTGGTGAAAATAAAAAGGCGGAGCATTTCATACAACTACTGGAAGAAATTCATTCCCCATTTTCTGATGATATGGTTTTCGATATTGAAGATGAGCAGTGTCAAAAACCAGTTGTGAAAGGAAAGAAGATATATCCAAATGATCGGTGTCCATGTGGAAGTGGTAAGAAATACAAGAAGTGTTGTGGTAAGAATTGATCTCTTGATGAGATTTTTTCAATAATAAATACTACCAATAGATAACTTGTGGATACAAAAAGACTGTGTATAGCTGTTTTAGGTCAGCTGTGCACAGTCTTTTTATTGCGGGAAATTATTGCTGTCCCCTCATGGTTTTTCTGAATTGATGCGGGGTGATTTTGTATTTGGCTTTAAAAGCACGAATAAAAGAGGAGGCATCACGAAATCCTACCTGTGTGCTGATTGTATCAACGGAGGAGGTAAAGCTGGTTAAGTACTGCCGTGAGGCATGGAGCCTGGTATTGACAATATATTGATAAGGTGCGTATCCGGTTTCCTTTTTGAAAAGGGTGCAGAACCGGGATACACTCAGACCGGATTTTTTAGCCAGGTAATTGAGTGACAGTGATTCGGAAAAATGCTGATTAATATAACGCACAATTGAATCAATGGAAGTATCATTTTCTGAAGGATTGATGATCAGTAAGGAAAATAGTTCATGCAGCTTGGCTGAGATGACGATTTCCGGATCCAGTTTTGATGATGAAAAAGTATCGAGCAGGTTCTGGAATTTGGTTAAAAATTTTGGATTGTTGGTCAGGTTAAATACGTGGCTGTCATTATTCACACGTACCAGGTATTCAAAAAAAGAAGAAAAATCCACACCATTAAAATGAATCCACAAGGCTTCCAGATCACCCTGCAGAGCCCCATATATATGCGGTTTCTGCGTATTGATCAAAAACGCATGCCCTGGTTCCACTTCATAGGTGATACCTTCGGTAGAGACAACGGCACGTCCTTTGATTACATACATCAGCAGATAATGACAATAGCAATTTCTGATGATATAGTATCGATTTGTACAAAAAGCATGTCCGATATATTCTAAATAGAGAAATAGTTCGCGTGCAATATTGGTTGGGTTATACGCATATTCAGAAGAAATTTCACGTACGCCCGGTGCGTTTTTCAGGTTTTTGATCATTGTATTCTCCTTGAAAATGATTGGTTAAATTGCAAAAAAGTGGAAGTGAAAAATAGTAAGAATTCAATACTTTTGAATAAGTATTTCTGATGCCATTATAGCATTTTGGGGCTATAATGCAAATAGAAATTGAGTTAACAGGGTGTTTTTTGACTTTACTGCACAGAAAGGAGGTATTAAATGAAGAAAGATCAAAATAGTTTATTTTTGAAATTTTGGAATAAACAAGAAAGTGGTGTTTTGTTGGCAACGATTGCATTTGTAATCGTAGTGGTCTGTATCAACCCGGTGTTTATTTCCAAAAACAACATTTTGAATGTTCTGCGCTCATCAGGATATACGTTGATTACAGCGCTGGGCATGACACTGGTATTTATCAGCGGCGGACTGGATATTTCGGTAGGATCGACGCTGGCTGTCGGCAGTACGGTAAGTGCAATGGCAGCACAAGGCGGACTTCCGGTTGCAGTTGCAGTTTTATTTGGATGTCTGGCCGGTTTGGCGATTGGAATGTTTAATGGCTTTACTATTGTAAGGCTCAAGATTCCGCCATTGATTGTAACCTTGGGAACCCAATATGCAGGACGAGGTGTTGTGTATATTTTGACAAAAGGTGTGGCCATTTATCCGTTGCCAAAATCATTTCAGGCAATTGAACAAACCTCAGTTATGAGTATTCCGATGATTGTAGTGATTGGTTTTATCTTGGCCGTCATTGCTCATGTGATGTTGTCGAAGACGACTTTTGGACGTTCGGTGTATGCGGTAGGAGGAAATATCGAAGCAGCTCGGCTGTCTGGTATCCGAATTAAAGGCACCAGTATTGCTACCTATGCGATTACTGGAGTTTGTGCAGCTTTCACTGGTGTGATGATGGCAGCAAGGCTTGGAAGTGGTCAGGCAAGCTCAGGGGAAGGCTTTGAAATGACTGTTATTGCGGCAGTAATTATTGGTGGGACCAGTGCCACCGGGGGTACCGGAACTATACTGGGGACTGCGATTGGAGCCGTGTTCATGAATGTTTTGGAAAATAGCATGACGTTGATGAAAATCTCGGTTTACTGGCAGAAGGTTGTGATTGGACTTATTTTGATCCTGGCAGTGATTCTTGATACTAGTAAACGAGAACGGGCGATGCGTTCGGAGATGAAGGGCATGGGAAATAAAAAGGCATAGCCGGTCAGGAGGTGATAAGATGGCAAAGCGGCGGTTGTGTGTAAAAGAAATTACTAAAGTATTTCCCGGCGTTGTGGCATTAGACCGCGTTTCAATGGAGCTTTTTGAAGGTGAGATCCTTTCGCTGGTGGGGGAAAATGGTGCGGGTAAGTCAACCTTGATGAAAGTACTTAGCGGTACATATCCATATGGATCATATGAAGGTCAAGTAATGATCGATGATGAAGTGGTTACCATTCACAATGCACAAGGTGCACAGCGGTGCGGAATCGGAATGATACCGCAGGAACTCAATATCCAGCTGGATATGACGGCAGCTGAGAATATTATGCTGGGGCACTGGCCAAAGCAAAAAAATAGTCTGATCGACTGGAAGCAGTTAAAGGAAGCAGCCAAGACGGCTTTAGCGGAATTGAATGTTGATATTGATGTAAATGTTCAGATGCGCAGTCTGAATGCCAGTATGCAGCAGCTAGTCTGTATTGCCAGGGCGTTAGTGCAAAAGCCCAGTATCCTGATACTGGACGAACCAACTGCAGCCTTGACGCTGGAAGAAACAGAGAATCTTATGAAAATTATTCACAAGCTCAAGGCGAATGGGATTTCTTGTATTTATATTTCACATAAGTTGGATGAGGTTTTTGAAATCTCGGATCGCGTCATTGTGATGAGAAATGGCTGTGTAGTATCAGACTATCAAAAACAGGAGATAAAACCGAATCAGATTATTGCTGATATGATTGGCAGAACGGTGGAAACATTCTATTCGCAAACAGATAAAGCATTCAGCGAAGAAGCCTTTCGGGTGGATAAGATTGTCGTTCCGCATCCGTATGCGCCCAACAAAAATATAATAGACGGGGTATCTTTTCAAGTCAGGAAAGGTGAAATTCTTGGTCTTGCCGGACTGGTCGGATCTGGCCGGAGCGAGCTTTTGCGGGCAATCTATGGAGCGCTTCCGAAAACATCAGGTGATATTTACATTGACGGGAAAAAGTGTATCAATCAAGACCCCCGAGAGGCAATCCAAAACGGTATCTTCATGGTCAGTGAGGACCGCAAGTTTGATGGCTATGTTGGAAGTCTGAAAATCCGGGAGAACATGACATTATCAATTCTGAAAAAGATTTCAAAGTATTCTTTTATAAAGAATAATTCAGAAAAAGAAATCGTTAAAAAATATTTTGATTACCTGAAGATAAAAGCACCAAGTGCAGAAACAAGTATTATGTCTCTTTCTGGTGGGAACCAGCAGAAGGTAATTCTGTCAAGAGCTTTGGCGACCAATGCAAAAGTGCTTTTTCTGGACGAACCTACCCGGGGAATTGATGTGGGGGCAAAAGCAGAAATCTATAAGATTATTAATGAATTGGCCGAAAGCGGATTAAGTATTATTGTTATTTCTTCGGAAATGCCAGAACTGATATTGCTGTGTGATCGTTTTGTGGTACTGCGAAATGGCGGCATTGCAGGGGAATTTCTAAAATGTGAGGTAAATGAACAGGTATTATTAGAAACAGCTGCATTAAGTATTCAGTAAAAACAAATCAAAGAATTCGAGAATGATGGAGGGAATTGAAATGAAGAGAAGAATGTTAAGTATCTTAGCAGCAACAGTTATGGTGACAACAATGTTTTCCGGATGTGGAGCAAAAGCAGAAGAAACGCCCACAACAGATACAGCTGATGTAAAGCAGGAAGCAACAAAAGAAGCCGGGACATCAGAAGTTAAAAAGGCCGAAGATCTGCACATTGTTTATGTAACACCGTTGCTTGCCAGTGATGTCTGGCTGGTATCAAAAGAAGGATTTGATGCAGCAGCAGCTGATATGGGATTTACCGGCGATTGGGTTGGACCGGCTAATATTGATGTGGATTCGATGATAAAGCAGATGGAAATTGCGATTGCCGAAGGGGCCGATGGAATCATTACCTGCGGTTTGAACCCGGAAGCGATGGTCAATATCATGAATCAGGCCGATGCTGCTGACATTCCGGTGGTACTTGTCAATGCCGGAAGTGAAATGGAAGCACCTTATTTTGCTTACATTGGAACCAACGGCAACACCCTGGGATCGATGGCAGCAGAAGAAGTTGTGAAGAAAATGGGTGATGAGGAACCACATGTAATCTATGTCGGCAGTACCATTACTAACTCTTCGGTAATCGATACAACAAACGGCTATAAGAGTGTTTTTGAAGGTATAAAGGGATATCAGGAGTTGTCTTTGGAGGAGAATAATGATGATGTCGCTACATCGGTAGATTTATGGCAAAATCTTTTCATGACATATCCGGATGTCAATGTATGTGCCAACGTTTCGCCGGCAGGTGCTGTAGGGGCAGCGCAGGTAGCAACTGAAATGGGGATCTTGGACAAAGTTACCATCATGTCAATTGATGACACCCAGGAAATATTAGATCTTATCCGTGATGGTAAAGTATATGGAACGATGTCTCAAAACTACTATCGGATGGGATATCAGGCCGCCCAGTGGATTGTTGACTATAAGACAAAGGGGCAAAAACCAGCGGAAAAGATCAATGATTCAGGAACCATATTTGTAAATAAGGATAATGTGGATACTTTTGGTGCAACGTTACGTGATATGGATACATGGAAATAGTGATCGTTAAGATAATGTGAGGTGAAGTATGACAAGCAGAGAACGAATGCGAGCAACATTAAAGCACAAACAGCCGGATAAAGTAGTTGTGGATTTTGGCGGAACCTGTGATTCAACAATGCATGTAAGCTGCATTGAAGGACTTAGAGAATATTATGGGCTGGAAAAACGGCTGGTTACTGTAGTAGATGTATTTATTATGGCCGGAATGATCGATCCTGATTTGGCGGAGGTGATCGGGACGGATGCGGCGCCGGCCTATCCCAGAGGAACGTTGTTTGGATTCCCAAGGGATAAGGTGAAGGAGTGGCAGAATCTTCAGGGTCAGACGATTCTGGTACCGGAAGATTTCAATCCTCAGGATGACGGTAATGGTGGATACTACATGCATCCACAGGGGGATTTAAGTGCCCCGATCTCCGGTCATATGCCCGCAAAATCATTCTATTTTGATGCAGTACTTCGTCAGGAGCCATTTGATGAGGATCATATGAATCCGGAAGACAATCTTGAAGAGTGGAAAATCTTAGATGATGAAAACTTGCAGTACATCCGGAGGCAGGCAGAGGAAGGCTGTGCCCTTGGCCGTTCAGTTGTATTGGCGGCACCTGGAATGGGTCTTGGCGATGCTGCCGATATCCCGGCAGTAGGTTTAAAACGACCAAAAGGAATCCGTAATTACACCGATTGGTACATGGCACCGATTTTGTATCCGGATTATGTAATGGAAGTTTTTGATAAACAAACAGATATTGCTATTGAAAATCTAAAAAGGGTAAATGATGTATGCGGGGATTTGATCGATGTTGCATTTACCTGTGCTACGGATTTAGCGCATCAGCACAGTTTGTTTGTATCACCGGAAGTTTTACGGGAAATGTATCTGCCATTCTATCAAAGGGCTAATAATTGGATTCATGAAAACACCAACTGGAAGACTCTGAAACATTGCTGTGGTGCAGTTGAACCATTAATTCCATTGCTGATTGAAGGCGGTTTTGACGCATTGAACCCAGTACAGTGTTCGGCCGATGGCATGGATCCGGTACATTTGAAGAATACATATGGGAAGGATATCTCTTTCTGGGGCGGTGGAGTTGATACGCAGAAGATATTGCCGTTTGGTACCCCGGAAGAGGTCAGAGAACAGGTTCTTAGAAGATGTGAGATCTTTGCGAAAGACGGCGGCTTTGTATTTAACGCGGTACATATTATTCAGGCCGGAACTCCAATTGAAAATATTGTTGCAATGTTAGATGCAGTAAAGGAATTTAATGGCGAAAAATAGGGTTACAGTTCAACATTAGTTTTAGACAAAAGTACAAGAGTTGCTTTTGTTTTACACTGAGTGTCAGACTTTTTAAAGTCTGGCTCTCGCTTTTTTAGTCAAAAGGAGGCTGCCACTGGTGAGAGAAATTCCCTTTTGGCAGATGCATGGGCTGGCAATGGAGGATTAGGGATCCAAAGACCAGCTTGTAGAAATGGAGCCAGAGATATTTCGAAAGCTTCCGTCAAACTGGTCAGTACTCTAGTATATCATTTGTGCAATGCTGTACTAGATATCGATAGATCAATTGCTTTTTGGTGTGGGAACTCTATGATTTTTCCGATTTGATAAGCAATTGGTTTGGAAAAGAGGGGACCATCCACAACTAATGTATGGTATTCGCCATTTTCCCCACAGACATCGATGCCGTACTGCCTAAATTCATCAATTAACTGTATGGTTAGTGGTTTTCCCAGCACAGTGGCAGGGAGTTTTTCCTTATCAATGCATTTAACCAGTGCAGTAAATCCTAATTGGATGAATTCCTGGGTGAGATCTTCGCGGTTTTGCTGCCAGAGGGGGAGATGACAGGAGAGTCCGGCCTGTTGGCATCGATCTTCATCCCAATGGCGATGATTCTCAATATCAATATCACCGAAAATACAAGCCTCGGCGCCGTATGCTTTGGCTTTTTTTAATGCTTCTTCGAATTTATCGTTATAGTTTTTCGGTTCTGATTCGCAGAGGATCAACTTTAGGTTCAGGGAAGCGGCAATGGCATTCAGGAGTTGGGAATCTACTCCGTGAAACCAGGAACGATTGGCATTTTTATTATAGGAGACAACAATTGCTATGGGGGTGTGCCCGCTTTGAATAGCCCGGTAAAGTGCCAGGGCACTGTCTTTTCCGCAGCTGTAGGATGCAGCAAATTTCATGATTTAGTCCTTTCTTAGGAAACTGCCACGTATGATGGCTTCATTTCCGTACTTTTTTCTTATAGTGTCAATAGCATCATCTAGTTTTTGACGGCGTTCTTCGGTGGTGGCTGAAAAAGCAGGCACCTTACTCTTATCAGTAACTGTTGAAACAGTGGGTTTTTTCCCCATGTTAGAAGCTGGAAGGTCAAAGAGGGACAACTGAACGGGGGCGCCCTCTTCCAGCAGTTTTGTTGTGCGGATGCCCAGCAGGCGAATTGGGCGTTTATCCCAGAGTTCGTCGAAAAGCCGGCAGGCACATTCGTAGATGGTATTGGTAGCATTGGTATGACTGGGCAGGGTGGTTTGGTGGGAAGTATCCTCAAAGGTGTTGTAACGGATTTCCACAGTAATGGAACCGGCTATCTGTCCTGCTTTGCGAAGGCGCCGGGAGACACTTTCCGCCAGGTGCAATAGAATCTGCTTTGCCGCCTGGGGAGTGGTGGCATCTTCCCGCAGCGTAGTGGAATTGCCGATTCCTTTTGCTTCCCGGGCGGAACTGTCTACGTGGTCGCTGCCGATGCCATTGGCATGATTCCACATTTGCTGGCCGTGGCTTTTGAAGTGGGCAATTAAAAAGTTTACATCCGTGTTAGCCAGTTCACCAATTGTTCGTATTCCCAGCTGATCCAGGCGGCGGCCGCTGGATTTACCTACCATGTAGAGGTCACCGACTGGAAGGGGCCACATTTTTTGTGGGATTTCCTCTTTATACAATGTGTGGACCCGATCCGGTTTCTGAAAATCGCTGGCCATTTTAGCAAGCAGTTTATTCGGAGCAATGCCGATATTAACGGTAAAGCCTAATTCATTTTTCACGGTGTTTTTAATTATATGGGCGGCCGCTTCCGGGGACTCGTATAAATGTGCAATGGGACCAAAGTTCAGGAAACATTCATCCACCGACAGCTGTTCCAGGTCAGAGGTATAGGTCAAGAGCAGGTTCATTAACCGTTTGCTGTATTCATCATATATCCGGTGATCAGGGGGCTCCAGTATGAGAGTTGGACATTTGCGAAGAGCCATGGCTACCGGTTCTCCGGTAACGATACCATAGATTTTGGCGGGTACTGATTTGGCCAGTACTACACCATGGCGGCTTTTTTCATCCCCGCCGATAATGGAAGGAATCGTACGCAGGTCGAGTTCACTATTGCTTTTTAATTTTTCCAATGCACTCCAGCTTAGATACGCAGAATTTACGTCGATATGAAAGATGATTTCTGACATACGGTTTCCTTTCTATTAAAATCATTATGTTTAATTCCACGGCGACTATGCCGCGAGGTGTTTCCGTGCATCGCGAAGCGTGTTGCTGGTCACGGAGTGCACAGTAACCTTTAGTTGAACCAATCCGGGATCATGGGATAAATTCTCCCCTGTTGGAAACGTTGTTCTGCTATAATAATAGCATTAAATATTAAAATAAAAAAGAAAAGTTTATGTTACTATTCAGCCGAATGTTAAACTTTAACAAGTTTATTGTAACCTTTTCAAAATCCCTGGTGTCTAATGGGTGTAACAAGCAATTAAGCAATCAACTTTCCGGAAAAGTAATAGGAGAAACGTATATGAAATTGCATAAAAAGGCTGGTGATATAGAAGTGCTGGCAAAGAAAGCTGTGCGGGGTAATGTAAATGCCTATGGAGAGCTTGTAGAATACCATAAGGAATATCTCTACCGCACCGCGATGGCTTTTGTAAAAGATGAAGAAAGTGCTTTGGATATTGTTCAGGATTGTATCATAAAAGGTTTTCAAGGGATTCGAAAGCTTAAGAATCCGGAATATTTTAAAACCTGGATTACAAGAATTTTGATCAATACTGCGAAGAATCAGTTGCGTACAAGAGTTACACAGATTGCCATCGACTCGTTGGAAGTGCCCCAGAAAGAAAGTGGAGTCAGTATGGAGGAGAAGTGGGATTTATATGAGGCAATTGATGCTTTGCCGGAAAAGTATAAGATCATTATTATCCTGAAATATTTTAATGATATGCAGATTGAAGAGATTGCGTATGCCCTGGAGATGCCGGAAGGTTCAGTTAAATCCTATCTTTTCCGGGCACGGCAGGAACTGAAAGCTTATTTGAAGGAGGGTTACATTTATGCACAATAGTTTTAACAGGATTCCGGTTTCTCCTAAATTGGATGAAGCGGTTAATAAAGGGATGCAGGAAGTAAAGCGGATTCATAGAAGAAAGATTATGAAGAAAACCATATTCGGAGTAGGAAGCCTGGCAGCAGTATTTGCGGTTATGCTGATGGTGTGCTTGAGTAATCCGGTTATGGCAAGTAAACTGCCTTTGATTGGGAATTTATTTACCCGGTTTCAGGAGGAAATTACTTATTCGGGAAATTACAGTGAGGTAGCAAAGCCTTTAACGGAGGAAGGGGAGGAAGAAACAGCATATACGCAGACAAGTGATGGACTTACGATTACTCTGTCGGAAGTTTATTGTAATAATCAGGCGCTTTATATTACTGTACTGATGAAGTCTGATGAGCCGTTTCCGGAAACGTTTTACTGTGATAATGGACAGACTCCATATCAGCCGATTATCTGCATGTATGTAGATGCGAAGTGGGATTTCCGTTCCGATTTGACAGATGAATGGACAGATCTTATTTACCTGGAAGGTGAAATGATGGATGGGCATACTTATACAGGAGTAATGCGTGTTAATATGAATGATGTGACGAGAGATGCTTCAGAAGCCATAGCAGACCAGGATGCGCAAATTGCGGCAGGTACTTCGATAGAAGATGCGGTATGGAATGATAACTTGGTAAATTACATTGAAGTACCCGATTCTTTTAAGATGAAATTAAATATCACACAGGTGATTGGAGATTTAGCAACTCCGGAAACAATTAATCTGGGGATGTCTAAAGAGGAATTATCAGCACTTTCGGATGAAGAATTTTCAGCGCTGTATCAGGAAAAACAAAGTCAGGGAGATTGGGATCAATTCCCAAATAAACATCAAAATTATTGGTACGACGGACCATGGACTTATGAGATCCAAGTAGAAAAGGAAGATTTTAAGACCCAGGTGGTTGAAATTGAAGAGCGCAATGAAGATGGTATTGGTATTTCCCGGGTAGAAAAGACACCGTTTGAAATAACTATGTATGAAGCATATCCGGAGGGAATCGATCCGGGAGATTATTTCCCCGTTATGACAGATGCCAATGGAGACTTAATGCCATCAGGAGATGGTTGGGTGAATACTTATGCGATTCAGGATCGGGATGTATCAAAGATTGATCTGTTCCTCTGCGATTTTATTCAGTACATGGATGAACTTAAAGGGTATTATTGGTCTGAGAATTATGAAGAAAAACGGAAAGAGAAAACATTCAAAGAATATCTTGAGCAGTATGCGGTGTATCATGTCGAGGTAAGTTTTGATGTACAAGAGTAGACGGAGAAATGTGGTTACTGTTCACTCCCAGTAGGATTATAAAATTGTCCCTGTCAGTGTCTATACATCTTCGGATTTGTGAGGCTATCATGGAGACAGCTTATGATAGTGAAAACATGTGTTGTAAATGCACCGGGAAAATCGAAATCAATACACCACCAGCTTAGCTGGTGGTGTATTTGTACCTTGGTACAAATAAAAACTATTTTCCAATGGTCATAATGCACATAATTCATCACGGTTTTTTAGTAATTAAAAAAAGCATAGTCATATTGACATTTCACGCTTTAAAGATTATACTCAATTATATGGTATACCATGTATACCAACATTAATAATAGATAAAGTAATGGGAACAAGAAAAAATAAATTGGAGGTATATCATGACTTATGGAACAAAAGGTATGATGCAAGTTGACTATGAAGACCGGATTGATTTTAAGCGGATGAGAGAATACCGAGAAGGCAGAGTTCAGCACTTTCTTGAGAAAACAGACTTCTCATGTTTGATACTGTTTGCAACGGAAAACAAACGTTATGCAACCTCAACTGCCGTAGCATCACCAGAAGTGGATAATATGGGAAGATATGCGATTGTACCAAGAGGAGGGAAGCCTTATATTTTTGGCTTTGGTTCGGAAGTGGCAAATGAGCGTATTAACTGTTCTTGGATTGCTGACCGGGCATATCCCGCTAATACAACTATGTTTGGTGCTCTTCCCATAACATGGGGAGACAATGGCGGTCATTTGGATAAGTTTGAAGCAGACTTACGCATGGTTATGGAAGAAAATCATTTGGATCCCAAGGCACCTATAGGCATAGATAAGATTGACGGACAATTAATGATAAGTCTTAAACAGCGTGGCTATAAGCTGGGTGATGCAACAGATATTATGTGTGCTGCCCGGGAGATTAAGAATGAAGATGAGATTCAAATTATGATGCAGGCTGCTTCAACAGTTGACGGTGCATTCTATCAGATGGCTCGTGCACTGCGCCCTGGTGTGAAGGAAAACGAGTTACAGGCAGTCGCCGCTGCTGAGCTGCATCGGACTGGTTCACAGTGGATTCATAACATTCAGATGACATCCGGAACACGCGCCCATCCCCATCCTCATTTGTCCTCAGACCGGCTGATTCAACCTGGAGATATGGTTTTCGCTGACATATGTACATTGTTTAACGGATATCATACCTGCTATTACAGAACACTGTGTTGTGGTACGCCCACAGATCAGGCAAAGCGCGTGTATGACAGTGCCTACAAAATGCTGATGGCCGGTATTGAAAAATGTATTGTCGGAAATACTACTGCAGATATTGTCAATGCCTGGCCAGATCACACACACTGGGGATATCAACAGGCGGGAGAGTCTTTTGGTTTAGCATTTGCACACGGTGTTGGTGTCTGTTTATGGGAACGGCCAATGATTGAAAGAAAATTTTCTCTGGAACATCCGGTTGAACTAAAAGAGGGCATGGTGATTGCTGTTGAGACATATGACGGAGAAGGTCATGTGGGTGCTCGAATCGAGGATATGATTGTGATTACTAAGGATGGTCCGCAGATTGTATCAAAGTTTCCGAAAGAAGAATTGATGCTGTGTCCGATTTTATAAGTTTTTGCTATTACAATGATATTTCATACTTTAGAGCAGTGTATAGTGGAAAGGAGTTGAGTTATGAAGATGAAGGCAGCCAGGTGGTATGGCAAACAGGATATTCGAATTGAAACTCTTGAAGTTCCAAAACCAGCAGCTGATGAAGCGTTGATACAGGTAAAACGTTGTGGCATATGTGGTACCGACCTTCATGAATATGTTTACGGAGCTCAAACTTTATGGGTTGATAAGCCGCATCCGCTGACAGGGCACATGGGTCCATTGGTAATGGGACATGAGTTTTCAGGCGTGATCACTGAGCTTGGCAGGGATGTGGATAACCAACAATGGAAGGTAGGAGATCGGGTTTGCGTGATGCCATTAATGCATTGCGGCAAATGCAAATACTGTAGAATGGGTCTTGAGCACCTGTGTGAATCATTTGCTGCGATTGGTCTGCAATGGCCGTACGGCGGGTTTGGAGAATATTGTACAGTAAAGGATTATCAGCTTATAAAACTGCCTGATAACGTGACATTTGAGCAGGGAGCCTGCATTGAACCTCTTTGCGTTGCGCTGTATGGAATTCGGAGAGGAAACCTGCAGATAGGAGATAAGCTTTTAATAACAGGAGGTGGACCAACTGCCAGCCTGACTTTACTTGGAGCGCAGGCAGCGGGAGCTTCTTTTATCTACATGACGGAAATACAGCCTGGCAGACGCGCACGCTGTGAAGAATGGGGGGCGAGCCTGGTTTTCGATCCTGCCAAAGTGAATGTCGGCGAAGAGATTAAGAAACTCACAGATGGCTATGGTGTCGACATAGCAATTGAATGTACCGGAGCCGAAGCGGCAATCAGAGATGCATTCGCGTCACTGCGTAAAAGAGGCATGTATGTCCAAAGCGGACTTCCGGTGTCTGAAGTATCGCTGCCTGTTTTTGACTGGGCATACAGGGATTATAACCTTTGCGGTCTCTGGTGCTTTAATACCTATGACTTTGAAGCCAGCGTAGCACTTGTTGCATCCGGCAGAATAGAGGTAGAAAAAATAGTCACGCGTGTAATGAAAGTTGAAGAAACGAAGGAAGCTTTTGATATTCTCTCAGCGGATATGTCAGGTAAAGAAGTTAAAATACAAATTTCGTTTGAGTAAGGAGGTAAAGTGATCATGGGTGAATTTTCAGGGAAAGCTGCTATTATTACAGGAGCGGCAAGGGGCATTGGTTTAACCTGTGCTAAGCGGCTTATGGAACAAGGATGCAATGTAACATTGGCGGATATCAACCCAGAGGTTCTGGAGTCAGCTAAGACACTGGGGGCTGAGATCAAAAGTGCAAAATGTATGGGGGTGATTACAAACGTGGCAATTGCTGCTGAAGTGGATGCTTTGGTTGAAAAAACGGTACAGGAGTTTGGACAGCTGGATATAATGTTCAACAATGCCGGTGTAAATCAGGCAATGTGCGAAGTGGCGGATATTGAAGACAGTGTATTTGATAAAGTGATCAACATTAATTTACGCGGTGTTTTTAACGGCAGCAGGGCGGCAGTCCGCCAGATGATCAAACAGGGGACGGGCGGGCATATAGTAAACACCGGATCCTATTATGCTAAGCGTGGTTATGGCTATTTCGCGGTCTATTGCGCTTCAAAGGCTGCCATATTGAACTTTACCCGGTCATTTGCTTATGAGGCGATAAAGCATAATATCTTTGTAAATGCAATATGCCCGGGAAATATGTACACGGAGATGCATATTCAATCTTTGTATGAGGAGGCGGAAATCGAAAACGTTTCATTCGAAGAAACAAGAGAAAAATATAGAAAAGCAATTCCTGTTCAAAGACATGGCACCGGAGATGATATTGCGAATGCGCTGCTGTTTTTGTGTTCAAAGTCAAGCGGATATACGATCGGTGAAGCGCTTAATGTCAGTGGTGGATTAGAGATGTGTTGATTTAAAAAAAGCAGATACCAAAAACCAAGTATATAGCAGATGTGTTTTGCCGGAATCTATTAAAATTATTGTATTATTGCGGAGGAAAGCTATGAAGAGAGAAAAAGGTTTATTAGGTTTGGTTTTGTCACTGATATTGGGCTTTACCCTGGTTGCATGTGGTGGAAGTGCATCGCCGCAAGAAGGGAGCGAAACATCGACCCCGGAACCTGCCAAAGCAGCTGATACCAGCGAAACTGCTTCGGCGGACGAAGAATATAATTTCGTGTTTATCATGCAGTCGCTTGCCAATCCGTTCTATGTAGATATGGAGGACGGTATGAAATTGGCGATTGAAGAACTCAAGGAACAGGGAATAACCGTAAACTGTATAGCGGAGGCACCGAAAACCGAAACAAGCACCGAAGATTTTATCAGCTATGTAGAAAATGCTATTGCGCTGCAGAAGGATGCTATTATAATTACGCCTCCTGACGCAACAGCATTGATTCCGGCAGTCGTAAAAGCGACAGAGGCGGAAATCCCGGTATTTATCGTAGACTCCAGGCTGGATCTTAAGGAACTGGAAGCACAAGGCGGCAAAGTTGAAACATTTATAGGTACAAACAGTTATGAGGCTGCGACGCTTGGCGGCATCACCCTGTCAGAAAAATTTGCAGCTGAGGGCGAAGCCGGAGAGATTGTTGAAGTTGCAATAATTGAAGGGGCAACCGGACAGCGAAATGCCATTGACCGGAAAGAAGGCTTTTTGAATGGTATTAAAGATTTTCCGTATATGGAAGTTGTAGCGTCACAGACGGCAAACTGGGAAATGGAAGAAGCTTATAATCAGACACAGAACATCATGACATCCAATCCCGATTTAAGAGCTATTTTCGTTTCCAGTGATATGATGGGTATGGGTGTTACGAATGCAGTATCCGATGCAGGGAAATTGGATCAGATTACTATTATGACATTTGATGGACTTGCAGAGGGACGCCAGGCGATTAAAGATGGAAAAGTCTTTGCAGATGTTGCGCAGTTTGCCGGCGATATGGGATATACCGCGATCATGTCAGCCGTGCAGAAGAGCCAGGATCCGTCCACTACATTCCCGGATGAAATTGATACGAAAACAGTAGTACTGACAATTGATAACGTTGATACCGAGTAAAGAATTAATGCTATGAAGAGCAGTCAAATAAAAGCGAATGATTGCTCTTCATTCACTTTTACGGAATGAGAGGTGAAGATTTTGGCAGCAGGAAATTTACTTAAAATGGAAGATATCAGCATGGATTTTCCCGGTGTGAAAGCACTTGACAAGGTTCATTTTGAACTTAACAGCGGAGAAGTACATATGCTCATGGGTGAAAACGGTGCAGGAAAATCCACACTAATGAAAATACTCTGCGGAGTGCATAAAAAAAGCAGCGGCAATATCTATTATAAAGGTGAGGCTGTTGAAATTGAAAATGTGCATAAAGCACAAGAAATGGGAATTAATATCATTTATCAGGAATTGAACCTGATTCCCTATCTTTCCGTTGCGGAAAACATTTTTGTCGGCCGGATACCGAAAAAGGGGATAGGAATTGACTGGAAAAGCATGTATGAGCAGACCCAGAAAATACTGGATGATATGCAGCTTGAATTAAATCCACGCACACCTGTACGAAAATTAAGTGTAGCACAACAGCAGATGGTGGAGGTAGCAAAAGCTGTTTCCAGGAAGGTTGATCTTCTGATCATGGATGAACCCACCTCTTCTCTGACCGACAAAGAAATTGACGGGCTCTTTTTTATCATTGACCGGCTGAAAAAGAGGGGCGTAGGAATCATCTATATTTCGCACCGGCTGGAGGAACTTCTGGAAATCGGTGACCGGGCTACCGTACTGCGTGATGGCCAATATATTGAAACATTTCCATTAAAAAAAGATATGAATTTAGATGTTCTGATCAAAGCCATGATCGGGCGTGATTTAACTGAACAGTATCCGAAAATGGAGATACCTGTTGGAGAAGAATTGTTACGTGTAGAAAATATTACGACTGATAAAGTGAAAAACTGCTCATTTTCCGTGCGAAGCGGTGAGATTGTAGGTTTTGCCGGTCTAATGGGCGCAGGCCGGACGGAACTTATGAGGGCTCTGACTGGAGCAGATCCGCGTCAAAGCGGTGATATCTATTTACGCGGCAAAAAAATTGTGATAAAAACATTTCAAGATGCGGTTAAAAATAAAATCGGGTTTTTAACAGAAGACCGCAAGGGGCAGGGGCTTGTATTGGTTTTAGATGTCAAACAAAATATTACACTGGCCGCATTGCGTAAAATAATTGATAAAGGTGTACTTAGTCTGAAAAAAGAAAAGGCTGCTGCGCGTAAAATGGTCGATGCCATACGTATTAAAACACCCGGACTATCGCAGAAAACGGTTAACCTTTCTGGGGGTAACCAGCAAAAGGTGGTACTGGCTAAATGGTTATATGCCGGCTGTGATGTGATCATTTTTGATGAACCTACACGCGGCATTGATGTAGGTGCCAAGGTAGAAATATATAAATTGATGATCGAGCAGGCTCGAAACGGAAGTGCTGTCATCATGGTTTCCTCAGAGCTGCCGGAAGTTATTGGTATGAGCGATCGCGTTGTAGTTATGAGTAATGGTGTCATTACAGGTGAACTTTCAAGAGCGGACGCTGCCCAGGATAAGATTATGAAACTTGCGATGGGAGGAAACTATAGATGAAAACTAATATAAACCAGGAAAGAGATTTTAAAGCATCGGAATACTTTGTAGTTGTAGGATTAATTGTTCTTTGTATATTTCTGACAATTATTTCTAAAGGGGTTTTTCTTTCAGGAACCAATGTTACAAATGTACTTTTGCAAACAACGATCAACAGTATTGTAGCCATTGGTATGACGGTTGTCATTCTGACAGGAGGCATTGATCTTTCGGTAGGATCCATTGTTGGTCTGACCGGTATTTTTAGCGGCATGCTTTTTCAGAAAATGGGTTTTGCGGATACACTGCTTAATGCAATACTCTGTATTGTTGGGGGGATTTGCATTGGTCTGGCCTGTGGATGTATTAATGGTTTGCTGATTTCCAAAGCAAAACTGCCTGCTTTTATAGCAACTCTCGGCACCATGTCAATTGCACGCGGTTTTGCACTTGCTATTACAGGCGGAAGACCTATTACCAGTGTTCCGTTTTTAACAAAATTTATCGGAAACGGACAAATCGGTTTTATCAAAATGCCGATAATCATTATGATCGTGGCCTATGCTATCGCGTGGTGGATGCTTAGACATACGCGGCTGGGGAGAAATATTTACGCTACCGGAGGCAATATAGAGTCCGCTCGTTTGTCTGGTATCAACGTTAATAAAACATTACTGGCAACCTATACCATCTCCGGGTTTACCGCTGCACTTAGCGGTATTATCTATATTGGCAGAATGGCTACAGCACAAACAACAGCGGGGGAAGGTTATGAGATGGATGCTATCGCGGCAGTGGTTATCGGCGGTGCTTCTATGACAGGCGGTCAGGGACGGATCCTAGGCACACTTATAGGTGCGCTGTTTATAACAGTAATTAAAAATGGATTATCTCTTTTAAATGTAAATACGCATATTCAACAAATTGTTACAGGTCTTGTTATTGTATTTGCCGTTATGTCAGATACGCTGCGTAAACAAAATAATTGAAATCCATTATGGCATCTTCCGGAATATAAAACGATCAAAGTCCCGGAAGATGGATCCGGTAGAAGTTTAATTTTAAAATAATTCAAGATGGAAGGAGTGTATAACTATGGAATTAAGATTTGGAATGTTGGGCGGCGGAAACAAGGCATTTATTGGCAATGTACATCGGCATGGCGCGTTAATGGATGATCTGGCGGTTTTAAAAGCGGGGTGTTTTACCCGGGATGCAGAAAAGAATCTGGAGACAGGAAGAAAGTGGCATATATACGACGAGAGCCGTATTTATCCTGATTATAAAGTAATGGCGGAGAAAGAGTCACAAAGAGATGGTGGAATTCAATTTGTAGTTATTGCGACTCCCAATATCAGCCATTATGAAATTGCAAAATGTTTTATGGAGCATGATATCCATGTTATGTGTGATAAACCGCTGGCTTTTAACCTGGAGCAGGGTGAAGAGCTGGAACGTATTGCAAAAGAACGGAATCTGCTGTTTGGGCTGACATATTCATACACGGGTTATGCAGTGATACGTCAGATGCGTGAGATGATTGAAAAAGGGGAGATCGGAGATATCCTGCATGTGACAGCCGAATATCCGCAGGATTGGGTGATCGCTTCTTTGGTACAAAAAAAATCAGATCAGGCCTTATGGCGTTTTGACCCTAAGATAATAGGAATTTCTTTATGTACCGGAGATATCGGTACCCATCTGGAGCAGCTTATTGCACAATCAACGGGATTGGAACTCAAGCGGGTGCTGGCCCGGTTTGACACCTATCCCAGAGAGTTGCCGTTAGAGACCAATACCACAGTGCTGCTTGACTTTGGGAACGCAGTTTCCGGAACCTTATGGGCTTCACAGATTGCCATAGGTTATGAGTGCGGTGTTAAAATTCGTGTTTTTGGTACAAAAGGATCGCTGGAATGGTGCCATGATCAGGCAGGGCTGCTGAAATTCACGAGAAATAATGAGCCCACTCAGTATCTGTCTGCGAACCGTGAATATCTATATGAAGAAAGTATCCGGATGAGTCGGCTGCCGGCAGGACATCCGGAAGGATACTTTGAGGCATTCGGCAATATTTATCATGCATTTTGTGAGCATCTGTTGGCCAGATTAGCAGGCAGAGTGCCAGAGAGCTATACTTATCCGACCGTAGCAGATGGAGTAAAGGGGCTTCGGTTTGTAAAGGCATGCGTGGAAAGCAATGCACAGGGTAATGTTTGGAAGGATATCGAACCGTTGGATAAGACTAACTGAATAGATGATTGGGGGAGGGGATTGTATTTGGCGGGGGGACGCGGCCAAAGGACATGGGATTACTTCCGTAAACGCGGCAACGCTCTGGCGGACTAACAGCTAACTGCGACTAAAACGCTCAGGAAAGCCTTCGCGCTTAAGTCTCCGTAAGCAGTGGATTCCGCCGCCGCTAAAACCGCCGCCAATTGTTTACGGAAGTAATCCCATGTCCTTTGGCCGCTGGTTTTTCAAGCGATTTACGAAAAAGAGGGTTCCTGCCATAACAGGATTGCCTTATGCCCCAGGGTACCTTATCTTCCACTTTTGGTGGTAATCACATAATATCAAATGAAGTATTCACACAAAACTTATATACTACCAAAACCCAGCCGCTGTGGGAAGATCGGTGCTTTACGCAAACATTTGAGGGCGGTTTTAGTACCTGGTGAAATCCATTGCTTACGGAGACTTAAGCGCGAAGGCTTTCCTGAGCGCTTTAGTCGTAGTTAGCAATTAGTT
>Ga0153940_1000163_pt1 | contig 40187 bp, 32 predicted proteins | sample TSNJ024MetaG_FD_104736 | JGI IMG/M metagenome (GOLD analysis project Ga0153940, IMG submission 104736) | Attine ant fungus gardens microbial communities from New Jersey, USA - TSNJ024 MetaG | ecosystem: Host-associated > Fungi > Mycelium > Unclassified | place: USA: New Jersey, Brendan T. Byrne... | reverse complement strand
TGATATTTTGTTTTATCGCGCGGGCCAGAGCTAATGGATTTACACCCCAGTGGCGGTTGAAATGTCTGTCTTCGAATTCTATCAGGCAGGTCTTGTATTTGTCAGGTATGGAATCTGACATAGGGAACCGCCATTGCTGGTCATTGGCTATACGTGCGCCTAGCAGTTCTTCATGTCTGTCGGATACTACTGTGCTGTACGGTACATGGAACAGTGGTGACGGCAGGCAGAATATATACCATATGAATATGATAAGACAGGCGGGAATGCCAATCCGGTATTTTATTTTAGCTTTCTTATACCGTTTCCACTGACGTAGAAAGAATATTTTTGTTGATTGCAGGAACTGCCTCATTATTCGTATTTTATCTATTTTTTTTAATTTTAATAAGTTGTTAGAGTATGATAAACTTTACAACTTTTCATATTTTTCCTATTATTACCTTTTCAGTTTAATCTCCGGCTTTAATGTTTCCGGTTATACTATATAGATAAAGTTATGGAAGAATATACCAATTACAGGACTATTTTTTATATAATTTATCTAAACAGCCTCATGGTGTTAATATTCTGCAAATTACTTCATATATTAACTTACTTCACTGTAAATGTACAAAAGAAAAGAAAAAGATAAAATGTTTTCTTATTTTTGTATCTTCATCAGATTTTGTCGATGGGAAAAGAGTCTTCAAGCTTTAGTATATGGAAAATACTTGTGCCTACATTTATAGGCATGGGGGTTATCGTCTATATGTTCAGCCGTGAATTTAATCTGGATGATCTCAGGCAAATCACAGTTACGGAGCATACTGTTTTCTGGATTTTTGTTGCTTTCTGTTTTATGCTGGGGCGTGATACCGGCTTTGTTATTCGTTACCGTTATCTTACGGAAAAGCAATTGTCGTGGAAGCAATGCATCAAAGTTACTCTATTGGCCGAATTTGGAACGGCTGTCACCCCTTCGGTGGTAGGAGGATCGAGTATGGCTGTACTGTTTCTGGCAAAAGAGAAAATCCCGGTCGGGCGCAGTACGGCAATGGTATTTGTGACTTTGCTGCTCGATGAGATGTTTTTCGTAGTCACCTTTCCCATACTTCTGATATTTATCTCTTTTCATACTCTGTTTGCCGATAATACGGCTCTGGGTTCGGGGGTGTTGGTGCTTTTTGTCGTTGCGTACATCATTAAAATGCTTTTGTGTACAGTGCTGATAGTCGGTTTATTCTTCAAACCTCAGGCTATCCGCTGGTTGATAATAAAGATATTCAGGTTGCCCTTTCTTCGTCGTTGGCATAAAAGCGCAGCCAAGGCCGGAGATGATCTTATTGTAAGTTCACGGGAGATAAGGGGAAAGGCATTTTCATATTGGTTTCCGCTGATAATGGCTACCATTTTGTCGTGGAGTTCACGTTATCTGGTAGTGAATGCTATTTTTATGGCATTCTTTCAGGTGCATGATAATCTGCTGATATTTGCCCGCCAGTTTGTTATGTGGGTTGTTATGGTGGTCAGTCCCACTCCCGGAGGAAGCGGGTTTACGGAATTTATATTCAAACAATATCTGAGTGAATTTATTCCTTTAGCAGGGGTGGTGCCTGTTATAATCCTGCTGTGGCGGCTACTGACTTATTATAATTACTTGTTTGTAGGCGCAGTAATTGTACCGGGATGGGTAAAGAAATCGTTTGGAAAGAAAGAGGAGTAACTATATGAGTAACAGAAGAAATCGGTCAACCAAAGGGATATTCACACTATGTTTAATTGTGGCACTGCTTTATATATCTTACCAGCGATTCTGGTATACGGAGGAAGAAAAGATAGCGATGTTCTATGAAGATAACAGATTTTCTTTCGAATTGCTAAAAGATAAGATATCGACACCCGACGAAGATGAAGATCTCAGGATAATAGATTCGTTGAAAAATAAATTATCGGTGCGAAGATATTGGATAACATATGATACGGACGATACTGCAATAATTCATTTGAATGTCGATTTCGAGAATTACGTTGCCCCATTCGAATATTGGTATTGTGTAAAAGGTCTTAAAGAGTCCGGAAGTAAAGAAGGTCCGAAAGTAAAGAAATTGAATGATAACTGGGGTATATTGAGATGATATGCTAAACGATTTTTGCATATTTATGTATCTTTATTATCTATATACTCTAATGAATGACGAACTTAATAACAAAATAATCTAACGAAAAATGAAAAAACTATTTACAACTTTGACTGTGCTGATAGCTATAGCTTGCCTGCCATTGTTTTCGCAAACAGTAGATACCATTCAGGTATTCAGTCCAAAGATGAACAAGACAATCAAAAACGTAGTTGTCCTCCCCGCTGGGTACGACAAAAACGACGCGGCTAAATATCCGGTTCTTTACCTTTTACATGGTTACGGGGGGCGATACGATACATGGGTAAACGGTACCAAAAAGAGTCTGCCTCAGGATGCTACGCGTTGGCAGATGATTGTGGTTTGTCCCGACGGGCAGAATAGTTGGTATTGGGATAGCCCTGTTAATCCGTCAATGCAATTTGAAACGTATGTAAGTTCCGAACTGATTAAATATATAGATGAGCATTACAACACCGTGGCTTCTCCGAAAGGGCGCGCTGTAACGGGTTTCAGTATGGGTGGCCATGGCGGCTTATGGCTGGGGATAAATCATTCAGATGTGTTCGGCGCATGCGGTTCTATGAGTGGAGGGGTGGATATCCGTCCTTTTCCGAATAACTGGGAAATGAAAAGCTGGCTTGGAAAATATAAAGATAACAGAGAGCAATGGGATAAGCATACTGTCATAGATCAACTGGATAAGATACAGCCGAACTCGTTGGCTATTATAATAGACTGCGGCGTAAATGACTTCTTCTATAATGTAAATGAAGAGCTGCACAAGAAAATGCTGTACATGAATATTCCTCACGATTATATTGTACGTCCGGGAGCGCATACGCACGACTACTGGAATAACGCGGTGGATTATCAAATGATGTTCTTTTCTAAATTTTTTGGACAGAAATAACTATCTTTGACCTTTAATCATATCAAATCGCTAAGGATTGGGATGAAAGATGTAATTATAGTCGACAGGCAGGATATCACGCGTGTAGGGATCGAAACCCTTATAAGTGATACCAACAAGGCATCTTCTGTTCAGGTCGCCGACAGTAAGGGTGATCTGGTGAAAATGCTTACAACTACCCCTGATGCAGTTGTGATACTGGATTATACCCTCTCTGATTTTGGGAGTGTAGATGAACTGTTAAATGTTGGATATAGATTTTCACAATCCCGTTGGTTGTTATTTTCCGATGAATTAAGTTACGATTTTCTCCGTCGCCTGATTATGAGTAGCGAGTCGTTTAGCATTGTCCTGAAGTCATGCGAACTGGATGAGATAAATATGGGTTTGCTGCATATATTCCGTGGCGAACGCTTTATCTGCGGTCGTGTAACAAACCAGCTTCTGCAAAGCCAGAAGCCTATGACCGAATCGCTGGACCATATTCTTACTGTTACAGAGAAAGAGATTCTCAAGGAGATAGCATTAGGACGGACGACGAAAGAAATAGCATCTAACCGCAATCTAAGCTTTCATACAATCATTACTCACCGAAAGAATATCTTCCGTAAACTGGAAGTAAATAATGTGCATGAGGCTATTAAATATGCCATGCGTGCCGGACTGGTAGATTTGGCCGAATATTATATCTAGTCGAAAGAGAGGTAAGGTGTAAGCCTTTTTATGTCATCATCAGTAAATTCTTCAAGCAGAGACAGGCGTTTCAGTGATTCTATACTGCCTTTCCGGTCTCTGATATCTATAATAACCTTCGTCTGCCTGTAATCAATATAGGGGTGCCTATTCAATTCATTGAAGTCTGCCGAGTTAATTTTTATCTTCTCTATTTGTGGAATAAGTACGATAAAAGGTATGATTTTGTCATATAATTCATTGTCCAGTCCCCAGACCTCTTTCAGTTGTGTGATATCCGTAAAGCCTCCCAATAGATTGCGGTACCTGGCTATCCGGTTTGCGAATCCGGTTCCTATCCCGGGTATCTTTTTTAGCGATGTGGTATCTGCTGAATTGAGCTCTATGGTTTCACCCCTTTTCAGCTTCTCCTGATAGGCATAGCCTGCGTTCTTTTTCTTCTCCTGTTCGTAGATATTAGTAGCCGTTTTGCCGGTCAAAGTATCAATATTTGCCTTTGATGGTGTTGATGAAGTATTAACGTCTTCTTTATCTGTGCTTTGTTGCGGTCTGGTAAAGATATATATCCCTCCGGAGAGGGCAATAAGGACGAGCAATAGTAGTATTGCGGTTCTGTCCCGTTTCTGAAAGTAGAAGTAGTCTTTCCAGTTCATTAAGGTTGTTTTAGTTAGGAGTTGCTTCGCCTTGAGGTAGTTACGAGTTACAAGTAATAAGTCTTTGGTGGTTTCGCACTGTTCGGGTGTCAACGCACTTGTAACTCGTTTACTTGTAACTCGTAGCTATATTATAATCCCCTTTCGCTCAGATATCTTTCAGCTTCTATTGCGGCCTGACAACCTGTGCCTGCTGCTGTAATAGCCTGACGATATTGAGGATCGGCAACATCGCCCGCTGCGAATACCCCTTCTATGCATGTTTTTGGTGTTCCCGGTTCCGTAAGGATATAGCCTACAGAGTCGAGGTTAAGCTGGTCTTTAAATATGTCTGTATTCGGTTTGTGACCGATGGCGAGGAAGAATCCGTCGATCTTGATATCGAATTTTTCTTCATTGGCCTCTCCCTGATGTTTCACAATATGAGCACCTTCCACTCCGTTCTCTCCAAACAGTCCCACGGCATTACATTCGAACAGGATTTCTATCTTTGGATTTTGCATCGCCCTGTCCTGCATTACTTTCGATGCGCGGAGATAAGGCTTACGCACAACCAGATAAACTTTCTCTGCCAGTCCAGCCAGATATATGGCTTCTTCACAGGCAGTGTCTCCACCACCTACTACGGCTACCACTTTTTTACGGTAAAAGAATCCGTCGCATGTTGCGCAGGCCGAAACTCCCATTCCTGCATATTTTGCTTCATCAGGTAATCCGAGGTATTTAGCACTGGCTCCGGTAGCAATAATTACCGTATCGGTTTCTATCACTTTTTCCCCGTCTATAGTCACTTTGCGGGGATAGCTTGTAAAATCTACCGCGGTGGCGATGCCGAAACGTATATCGGCACCGAAGCGTGTAGCCTGCTTTTTCAGATCCTCCATCAGTTCGGGGCCTGTGATGCCTTCCGGATAACCGGGGAAATTCTCAACCTCGGTTGTCGTTGTCAGCTGTCCGCCGGGTTGTATTCCTTCATAGAGTACAGGAGATAAATTTGCTCTAGACGCATAAATAGCAGCAGTATATCCTGCGGGGCCTGAACCGATAATCAGGCAACGTACTTTTTCGTTCATGTTGTGAGATTTATATGTTTTGTTTATATTTAGCGCAAATGTATAGAAAATGTTTATTGATTCAAAGCTTATCTATTTCATATTTTTTATAGTATGATAAACAGAATCTATCTATCTTAAATCAACTACCTCGGCTCTGGGGTAGTCTTTTTTATTGAATTGGAATACATCGTCGGTCAAGTTGCTTCCGGTCTGGTAACTCTTAATAGTGAGTATGTTTTCTATCCCTGCTTTATCGGTTACTGTGATCCTTGAGAAGATATTGTTTGCTTTATCTATCAATACGGCTATTTTAGTAAAATCTCCACCTTTTTTCTGAGGTATTAGTTCTACTTCATATAATGATTTTCCGTTCAGCCTTTTTTCCCCTTTATACGACAGGTTGAATCCTTTCTTATATATATTGAATAGTACCGAAGGACTGATTGCCTGTAACTCTTCACCTGTAGGGTTGCTTATGTTCACCTCTTCGGTATCTTTTATATAGACCCACTGGGTTGTACCATCGAACCAGGTAATGGCATCAGGGATTTCTATTCTGAACTTATTCCCCTTCATAAAAGCTTTGCCGTCGTAACTGTGAATTGACTGGGCTTTTGTGTCCTTCGAGTCCAGCGTAAAACTTGCTGTAACAGCACCCGCCTTATTATATGTATCCGATGCTTTGTCTAATATTTCACGGGCGTTTTGAGCAGATAATCCGGCTGTGAATGTGATAAGGATGAATAATGTGAATAATTTGATTTTCATATCTCGTTCTGTTTAGTATACAAATATAGACAATTAATAAACAGAAAAGTTTAAAAAATGGTGAAAGCAATTAATAGCCTGTTTAAATTTTAGCGAAATATTTTTTTGAGGCTCATTAAAATAAATCTTAGCGTCTTTTTTACTCTTTTCTTTTGATTTAGCCCGCTAATTAGCTCTGCTGACCGTTGGTTCTACAAGTAAGTATTGCAAAATATTTATTGAAACATTTTAACGTTCTATTTTATTCTAACGCGCCAGTCGGCTTGTATTTGGCTAACGCCGATTTCCGCTTCCGCTTCGCTCCAATTCCCCCGCTCGCTCAGACGTCCCGTCTGTGTGTTGCATAGCAAATATTTTGCCCTGTCAACAAGACACGAATGGAAGTCCGCGCCAGCGGGACTCAACAACTAATTAGCATTAATAGTTATTCAAAACACCACTTACATAAAAAAGAAAGATCCTCTCGGAAACAGAAACAACATTATTTAACTTAATTTATTCCATTATTCTCTTTGCCAATTATCTATGCTGAAAGCTATTTTAATAACTGTTTAAATATTTCAGTATCATGGCAAAGTATAATCAGGAATTGGCAGAAAAAATTACTTCATTGATTGCAGAAGAACTGTGCAGCATATCCGATATCTGTAAAGCAACAGGAATCAGCAGAAATACCTTCTACAAGTGGAAGCGTGAAAATCCCGGCTTCGATAAAGAGATTGAAGATGCGATGAGTTATCGTAACGAAACGTTGCTATCAATGGCATATTCGTCTATCAAACAACGGCTCGAACGCTATACCCTTGTTGAAGAAAAAGATATCTATACCCCTAACGAAGCTGACCCTGAGGAAATGGTATTTAAATCGAAAACCGTACATAAAAAAGAGCATCTGCCCGATCTGAGGACTATAAAAATGATTCTCGACAGAGCCGATAAAAGTATGAAAGATAAGGCTTGCAAACGAGAATCTGAAATAAAGGATGTTGATATAAAAGAACCACAAGTTGCTACACTCACTGCAACCATACCCTACCCCGAAGAAACAGATAATATGCAAGAACCGCAACAAGCCATTACTTCAGAAAATAGTATAATCCAAAAGAAGAAAAACAGTGTGGAAAATATGAAGAAGAATATTAAAATACTGAGCGGCAGCAAATCGCAAAGAAGTGCACGGCACAGGTGACAATTTTTGAGAGCAAGTTAAAAATTCATGTAAAAGTGTAACTTTTGTAACTTTTTATAAGAATTACAAGTGAAAGAATTCTTAGAGCCTGTTTAAATTTTATAGCTGAACTTTTTTATAATTATTTTGAGATGTTTTTTGGGGTTTAAGTAATCAAAAAGAATTATTGAAACATTTTAACGTTCGTTTTTTTACTACGCGCAATCAAAGATTGCTTGTGTTCCTTTTGCGGCTTTGGGCAAAAGGAACTAAAAACGCTTTAGCGCCCCACTTCAAAGGGCTTGGCTTACTAAGGCGTCAGCGGATGCGCATTAGTGACGCAGGCGGGCACCTGTCCGGTGCAGCCGGCGTGGAAAGGGACGGGGCGATAGCCCGTTTGTCCCTTTCAGTCGGCAAACCGTTGACAGGTCGCCGAGGAACGAAGCGCTAGCCTTTTGGTTCGTTTTGGGCAATGCCAAAATGAACATTCTGACGAAACGAAGTGAAGTCGATAAGAATAGAACATTTCTATACTACAATAATCACTTCAATTACCGATTGGCATTATTATCTAATTAAAAGCATTCAACTTTTGTTCCAGACTGTATTCGTCAGCAATAAGCACATCGCGTGCTTTGCTGCCCTGTGTAGGGCCGACGATACCTGCAGCTTCCAGCTGGTCCATAAGGCGTCCGGCACGGTTGTATCCGATAGAGAACTTCCGTTGAATAAGTGAAGTTGAGCCCTGCTGGTGTACGACTATCAGGCGCGCGGCCTCATCGAACAACGGGTCGCGGTCGTTAAGATCAATATTGCCGATTTTATCATCGCCGCCTTCACCCACATATTCAGGTAGCTCGAACGCGTGCGAATATCCTTGCTGGTTCCCGATATACTGGGCTATTCCTTCCACCTCCGGAGTATCTACAAAGGCGCATTGGATGCGGACCAGATCACTCCCCTGTGAGAATAGTAAGTCTCCCCGTCCTATCAATTGGTTTGCACCGGACATATCCAGAATCGTGCGTGAGTCTATCTGTGATGTTACACGGAAGGCCATACGGGCAGGGAAGTTGGCCTTTATCGTACCCGTGATGATATTTGTAGTAGGGCGCTGTGTGGCGATAACCATATGCATACCTACTGCACGTGCTTTCTGTGCTATACGGGCGATAGGCATTTCTATTTCTTTTCCGGCGGTCATAATGAGATCGCCAAACTCATCTATGATGATAACGAGATATGGCAGGAAGCGGTGGCCTTTCAACGGGTTCAAACGGCGCTTCCTGAATTTTTCGTTATACTCTTTTATGTTACGCACTCCGGCATTCATCAGCAATTCGTAACGGTCGTCCATCTCCTTTGTCAGGGAGTTGAGAGTCTGGGTTACTTTGGTTACATCTGTGATAATGGCTTTTTCCGCATCGGGCAGTTTTGCCAGATAATGCTTTTCTATTGTAGAATAGATATTGAACTCCACCATCTTGGGGTCTACCAGTACCATCTTCATCTCAGCCGGATGCTTTTTATAAAGCAGGGATGTAATGATGGCATTCAGTCCCACCGATTTTCCTTGTCCTGTAGCCCCGGCAACGAGTAAGTGTGGCATCTTGCAAAGGTCGAACATGAATATTTCGTTCGTGATGGTCTTACCCAGAGCAACAGGTAGGTCGTAAGCACATTCCTGAAATCTGCGGGAGGCAATCACCGACTGCATGGATACGATCTGCGGGTCTTTGTTCGGCACTTCTATCCCGATTGTCCCCTTGCCCGGCATAGGAGCTATGATACGGATACCCAGAGCTGATAGGCTCAGGGCAATATCGTCTTCCAGATTACGGATTTTGGAAATTCGTACTCCTGCTTTCGGTACTATTTCATATAATGTGATTGTAGGTCCTACGGTTGCTTTGATGGAGGTAATTTCAATACCGTAATTTTGCAGGGTAGTTATAATTTTACTCTTATTGGCATTTTGCTCTTCCATATCAACCCCTTTGCCCGTGGTGTCATATATTTTCAGCAGTTCGGTAGATGGAAAGTGGAAGTTGGACAGGTCTTTGGTAGGATCGTAATCTTCCATTTCTTCACCTTCCGGCAATATATCAGTCTCTCCGTCGAGAGCAGGTAGAACCGACCCGGCTGGTATTAGTGGCTGTGTCTCTGTATTTCTTACAGGTTGGATAAATTCTTCATCTTTCGGTACAACAATTTCAAAATCCTGATCCACTTTTAATGTTGTCGGAGTTTTTCTTGTCTTTGTATTTTCTGCCGGAGATATTTCCATATCTTCTTCAAGAGTATCTCTATTGTTCTCTTCTTCGATATCTTTGTCCTCCTTCTTCCGTTTAAAGAAGCTGAACCAGCTTCTCTTTTCTTTCACAGGTTCTTCTTCCTCTATTTCTTCTTCATAGAAATTCTCAAGTTCGGGATCTATATCCTGCGCCGAATTATTTTTCAATGGATTTTTGAATAGCCCGCGGAAAAATTCCATGGATGCCTTTTTGGTAATAATCAGGAATATAATCAGTAACAAGACGATAATCATCAGCACGCCGGGTATTCCCAGTGCGGCTTCCAGAGTTTGTTCTATATACTGCCCGTGGGCGCCTCCCCATATAATATGACTGTCGGGAAAGATCCGGGATAAGGTAAAAGCGCTTGTTATAGAACCCCATATCATAGCAAAAGCCAGGAGCAGGAATGTCCGGATAGCGGATATATTTATTACCCGCATCATTTTTAGTCCCATCAGTATAAAATAGACAGGGATTAGTAATGAAAAAATGCCGAACCATTGGTTTATAAATTTCTCCGCTATAAAAGCGCCTGCAACACCCGTCCAGTTAGCTATCTGTTGTTTATGGGATATGAGGTCGAAGAAATATCTGTTTACAACCTTGCTCTGGTCGGCGGCTCCGGTAACGAAGAACGATACCTGCCCCAGTAATATATATGCTCCGATGAATGCAAGGCATACACCTAGCAAAAACCGGGTGCGTTCTTTTTTTATAAACTCTAAGAATGCAGAGCCTTTATTTGGGGTTTTCTTTTTCTGGACTGTCTTTTTAGCCATATGATGAAGTGAGACGGATACTCTTTATCTCTTTAATTTTGTAATAATATAAAACACAAATATAACGCTTTTTTAGAAAGGAACGGCGCAGGCTTTTTTTATCTTTTGTAAAAGAATTTAAAAAATGAGAGAATACAAAATTTATGATATGTGTGACTTTTTTATTAAAAAAGTGAATTTGAATTAAACCTTTTCTAATTAATCGAGTCAGAATTGTCAGGTAAATAAAAATTAGATTATAAAGGAAACAATGAAAAGGAATATTCCCCTGCTTCTTTTTTTGTGCATATTCTTTCAGTTAAGTGCACAATCCCAGACGGTAAATATAACAGGAACTGTATTTGATGACGGTACCAAAGAAGGAATTGAGTTGGCTAGTATTCGTGTTCTGAATGCTAAAGATAGCGCATATGTCACAGGTGCTGCAACGAATGAGACAGGTAAGTTCAGTGTTGCTGTAAAACCCGGGAATTATCTCGTGCATGTCTCGTTTCTTGGTTATCTGGAACAATATTTTGCTGTGAATACGAGGACGAAAACCGCAATTGGAAATGTATATCTGAAAGAGGATGGCATTTTGCTGAGTGAAGCCACAGTAGAAGCTAAAGCACCTGAAATAATTATAAAAGGAGACACAGCAGAATATAATGCTGCAGCCTATAAAGTACAGGAAAGTGCGGTATTGGGAGACCTTATAAAGAAGATCCCCGGAGCGGAGATCGACTCGGACGGTAAAATAACCGTAAACGGAAAGGATATCTCTAAGATTCTTGTGGATGGGAAAGAGTTTTTCAGTGACGATCCTAAGACCGCATCCGAGAATTTACCGGCCAAGATGGTAGAGAAATTGCAGGTGCTGGATCAAAAATCAGACATGGCTCTTCTTACGGACTTCGATGACGGAGAAGAACAAACCGTGATAAATCTGGTAGTAAAGCCCGGCATGAAAGAAGGGGTTATGGGTACAGTATCAGGAGGATATGGAAATAAAGACCGTTACGAAGCAAACGGATTTGTCAATATCGCCAGAGGAGACAATCGTCTTTCTGCATTGGGCAATTTCAACAATAATAACAATGCCGGCGGTGGTGGTAGCGGCGGACGAGGTTGGGGAAACAACAGAGGACTTACCGAAACGGCAATGGGAGGAGTGAATGTTGCCATGGAACCTTCCAAGAAATTTAAGTATGATGGAGATGCCCAATACAGGGGTACCGATAATAATGTGGAAACGACAAGCAGCACAACATATACAAGCAGTGATATGATTGAAAATAAGACTTCGTCGCAGAACAATAATAATAAGAATATGAATGGCCGGTTCAAATTCGAATGGACGCCCGACAGCCTGACTAATATCATATTTCGTCCCAATCTTTCATACTCGAAGTCAAATCAGTTTTCGATGAGTAAGTCGGAGCGTACGACCGCTTCTAATGAAATAGATAACTTTTCCACTAGTTCTGAATCGTCATCGGATGACCATACGCTCCGACTGGATGGGAATCTGTTAATAAACAGAAAGCTGAACAGTAAAGGACGCTCTGTTGCCGTAGAACTATCCGGTGGATTATCGGACGGAGATACCGATGGTATAACATATTCGAAAACCGATTATTCTAATAGAGACGAATCAAGAATACAAGATCAGATATATAATCAGAAAAATAATAGTTATAACTGGCGTGCCCGGTTGTCTTATCTGGAGCCTATCGGACGTAATAATTTCCTGGAACTGGCCTATAACATAAGGAATACCCATTCCGAAACAGATAAAAAAACATATGAGAAGGATGCTTCAGGGAGATATACGGTTATAGCAGAAGATTATACCCGTAATACAAAAAATGACTTCCTGAATCAGAATATATCCTTAAATTTTCAGGCCCGCCGTCAGAAGTATAATTATACTATTGGTGTAGGGTTGGAGCCGTCTCGCTCCCAAACTTCCGTTACGCAGCCAAATATGGAGGAAAATAAAGACCGGGCAAGGAATTTTGTGAATTTCGCTCCACGACTGGAACTAAATTACTTGTGGGATAAACGCCATAACCTTAGGATAAGATATAACGGACAAACCAGTCAGGCATCGACAGATCAGCTCTATGATGGTATCATCTCACAGAGTGCGACCGATACTACACGGGGTAATCCTAATCTGAAACCAAGTTTCGAACACAGGTTGAATATACGTTATCAAAAATACACTCCGGAAAAAGCATCGTCCATAATGAGTTTTGCAGACGTGAGGTATACAACGAATGCCATAGCAAGTATTACACGCATCGGAGAAGGTAATAGCCGGAATACTACCTATGAGAATATCGATGGAAATATGACGGGACGACTCATGTTTATGTATAATACTCCGTTGAGGAACAAGCGTTTTTCTATTAACACACGTACATTCGGTAACTATAACCGTGATAATACATTCATATCGGACCGTGACGGGGGAGATCCTCAAAAGAATACGGCCAATACATATAGTATCAGTGAAGGTCTTGGGTTAAAGTTTAACTCTGATAAATTCCAGTTCAATATCAGGGGGAACATTTCTTATGAGAATACCAGAAACTCTCTGTCATCTACTCAGAATGAATCACTTAAAAATCAGGAAATTTATAACTATGGCGGTGGTGGTGATTTTTCTTGGTATCTGCCATACAATTTTGTCCTTGAAAGCGATCTGAACTATTCATCCAATTCGGGATATACCGGAGGTTATCAGGAAAATTCATGGATATGGAATGCTTCTCTGGCCAAAGAGTTTAATATAAAAATAAAGAAAGAGTCTGGAGCTGTCAGCCTTCCGGCTACTTTACGCTTTAAGATATATGATATACTTCAGGACCAGAGTAATATTTCTCGTAGTTCGAATGCCAACAATATAACTTATAGTACTTATAATACCATCAGCAGTTATTTCATGGTGGGGCTTACTATTCGTTTCCAATCCTTTAAAGGCGGAGCGAAGAGCAGCGATATGGAAGGTCCTGGTGGTGGACGCAGATTTGGTCCTCCCGGCGGAGGAGGCAGAGGCCCCGGCGGTCCGATGTTCTGACGATATAATTGAATCCGTAACAAATGTTGCGGATTTTTTAGTTATAATATTTTTCTATTGTATATAAACAATACCTAGATATAGGTATTGTCGCTTTTATTTATACCTAGTAATAGTGATTGTTGAAAAAGTCTTATTTCTTTAGCTTTGCACCTCAACTAAAAAGCTATTTATTATTATACCGCAAATTAATGCGTAACAGTTATTTGTTAGCAATCAGTAAGTTTGGTTTATTGATTGTGACGGTCTTATATCTGGGATCTATAAATTTCTTTCATCATATCCATAAGATTGATGATACTATGATCCTCCATTCGCATCCCTATAAAAAAGGGTGTGATGGAAAACCGGCGCATACTCATACAAAAACAGAATTACAATTAATACAACATTTATCGGCATTTGAAGTAATAGACTTATCGGCATCTATTATCGATTTAAATATCCCGGCTGTTAAGCCTGTTGTACTTCTTGCAAATTCGAGTGCTGTACTCCATTTTCAGTATCAACGAGGATGTTTTCTGCTGCGTCCTCCACCTTTCTTATAATCCGGCATCCGGAACCAGACTTTACTTTTACAGATACTGATTAATTAAAAATAAAAAATGAAAAAACATATAATAGTATTATTTATATTAATACTGTCTGCAGGAGTAATGCAGGCTAATCTGGTGCGTACCGACGCCAATATTTTCGGACATGTGGTTAATAGTAAGACGGGTCAACATATTTCGTATATTAATATTATCCTTAAAAATACAACAATAGGAGTTGCTACAGATGCAACCGGGCATTATGCACTAAAAAACTTACCCGAAGGAACGTTTACGGTTGTTGCTGAAGGTATCGGATTCAAACCTCAGGAGAAAGAGGTAGACCTGAAACGCGGGAAATCGATAGAGGTGAACTTTGAAATAGAAGAAGATGCACTGAATCTTAATGAAGTTGTTGTTACGGCAGGACGTACTTCTCAAAAAAGGGCCGAAGCCCCTGTGATAGTAAATACCATCAGTACCAAAATGCTGGAAACAACCCAGTCGGTCGTATTAGGTGAAGGTTTGAATTACTGTACCGGCTTACGTTATGAGAACGATTGCCAGAATTGTGGTTTTTCCCAAATACGTATGAATGGTATGGAAGGCCCTTATTCGCAGATACTGATAAACAGCCGCCCTATATTTAGCGGGCTTGCCGGAGTTTATGGTTTGGAACTGATTCCGGCTAATATGCTGGAACGGATAGAAGTTGTACGTGGTGGTGGTTCGGTACTTTACGGATCGAATGCTATTGCCGGAACTATTAACCTGATACTGAAGGACCCGAAAACGAATTCATTCGAAGCAGGATTTAATACTTCATTGATAGGTGCGGGGCTAAGTGGTTCTAATGGCCCGGCAGCCGATTATAATGCAACAATGAATGCAACTCTGGTTACAGAAGATCATAAGACCGGAATTTCGGTATTCGGTAATATGCGCGACCGCAAGATGTTTGATGCTAATGGTGATAGTTTCTCCGAGATAGCACCAATGAAAAACACCGTTATCGGCACCCGGATATTTCATCGTCCTGCATACAGGAGCAAAATAAGCCTCGACTTCTTCAATATCCGTGAACAGCGCAAGGGTGGTAATAAGCAGGACTATCCTGACCATGAGCGGGATATATCGGAATCGGTAAAACATGATATGGTGACAGGGGCATTGACTTATGAACAATATCTGCGGGAGAGCGACCTGCTTACCGTATTTGCTTCGGGACAATATCTTGACCGCGATTCATACTACGGAGCCAGGCAATCATTAAGCGATTACGGTAATACAAAAGATAAAACATTTAATATCGGTACCCAATATAAGGCTTCGATAAATGATATTTCAACTCTTATAGGAGGTGTAGAACATACCGGATCACATTTGACAGACAAAAAGCTGGGATATCCTGAATACAAGGTGAATGATGATGGTGAAATAGAAACAACGCATATTCCTAATCGTATCGTATCCGACCAGTCACTTTCTACTACCGGAGCATTTGCTCAATATGAGATTAAGGTTGGTAAAGCCAAGTTTCTTGCGGGAGCTCGTGTAGAGCATTATTCTATCAACGATAAACAGACAGATAGCGACAAATCGGGAACTGTACTTGTGCCCCGGGCAAGTATAATGTATGATCTTACGGATTATCTGCAAACGCGTCTTGGTTTTTCGAGAGGCTATCGTGCTCCGCAAATATTCGATGAGGATCTTCATATAGAGACATCGGGTTCGCGTCAGGTGATAAATAAGAATGATCCGGACCTGAAGCAAGAAAACAGTTCGAGTTTCACCTTGTCTTTCGATTTCAATAAGAAACTGGGAGGTATCAATACTAATATCCTGATAGAAGGCTTTTACAATAAATTGCATAATCCCTTCAGGAATGAAATAGGTGAACCGGATGAGAATGGTACGGTGATCTATACCCGTATCAATTCAAAAGACGGGGCGTCGGTACAAGGTTTGAATCTGGAATTGAAAATAATGCCATCAGATAAACTGAGTGCGAGTGCCGGATTTACTGTTCAGTCCAGTAAGTATAAGACTGCTGAGGAGACTTTTGGAGAAAAGAACTTTTTCAGGACTCCAGATACATATGGTTTCTTTACTGTGGACTGGGAGTTTGCACGTAATTTCGGTGTGTCAGGAACAGGCAATTATACAGGTAAGATGTTAGTGCCTTATTTTGGAGTTGATTTGCCGGAGGGAAATGTACGTGATGCCGGGGAACTACGCAAGTCAAAAACATTTTTCGATGCAGGCCTGAAGTTTCATTACGATATGAGGATAACTGGTGGTGTAACGGTTGAGTGGTTTGCCGGTATGAAGAATATATTCAATTCTTATCAGAAAGATTTTGATAAGGGTATTGACCGGGACCCTTCTTATATTTACGGACCAAGTTTACCCCGTACTGTGTTTCTCGGATTTAAGATCGGTAATTTGCTATAATTATAATTGTGCCAATCAGTAGTTGAAGCGATTATTATAGTATAGGAGCGTTCGATTGTTTTAATCATATAAGCGTTCTTTGTAAAAACTTCTATCTTTCAGTTCGTGTCTGTCGTGTCCTCCCGGGTTTGCCCTCACTTTTGGCATTGCCCAAAAGGGACACAGCAATCTGTGATTGCGCGTAGCAGAAAACAATCGGACGTTAAAACTCAACTACTGATTCGCATTATTTATTAGTTGTTATAATTGCTATATTTATTTCTGAGAAATTAAGTTGAAGACGGTCTTGGTCTCTATCTGAATCTGCTTTGTAGTCAAAAATTCGTCTTTATCATCATATATATGAACAGTAATGTCGGATTTTTCAGACTATCTTGCATTGTCTTTGTCCCATTTTGTATATGCTACATAAGCCACTTTGTTTGCATTTCCGTATTGATAAGCATATGTTGCGAGATTTTCCCATCCGGTATTATCATTCCATATGCTTATTGTCTTTTCTACGATGTTACCGTTTTGGTCATAGTGGTAATATTCTTTGCTTTCGGGTTTTGAAGTTTCTTTATTGATAGAAACATATTCTTTCTTTACTCCAAACTCTCCGTTTTCTACATTACTGTAAGTCATTACATTTCTCGCACTAAGATTCATTGTTGAAACTAATACTGCAAATACTGAAGTTAGGATTGTTGCTTTCATAATTGTATGTTTTAAGTTATTTGTTTATTGTTTTATTAGTGTATTAGATTACTAGTACACTGCAAATCTAAGTTGTATTTTTGAACTGACAAAACTTTTTGATAACTTTTTTTATTTAAAATGAAAAATATTTCTCAATTATCTAATAATTAGAATGTTGTGTGTTGTGTTTCCCGGTAGCTTAAATGTTTTATAAGTTGCTAATGAAAAATAGGGGAGAGAGGCTTTATTACAGGCGGGTAATATATTGATGCGAATTAGTAGTCGGGCTATTATGATACTCAAAGAATTAGTTGTATTCCTTTGAAGCATAAATCAAAAGGGCAGCATACTTCATTCTCCGCCCCATTTATTGTGTGCCGGTTGAATACAGTGTAACCTATAACCTTTTATAGATTGCAACTAACTGTAATGGATGTTGAAGATTTTCTGAAATTAGTATGCAGTTTGCATTATCATTGCAAGTCCTGTATTTCCTGATTGCGGGCTTGTACTTCCAACGGAGGAATTTGTCGTTGCAATTGCTCCTGTTTCTTTTCCAAATCGGTGATTTCTGTAGCCATCGTGCGTCTGGCTTCCTGCGAAGACTTACTGTATGTACTTCTTAGGTTATCCAGCTTTTCGGATACAGACCTCAAGTCCGATTTCATCTGCACCACTCTGAAATATGTATCGCGGGCAGTTTTATTTTTAAAGTCGGCAAGTTTGTAATATGTATTTCCGTCATTGATTACAAATTCAAAGTCACGTACTACTTTGACCTCCTCTTTAGGCGCCTTACGGGCAAGAGCGATTAGTTGCGAATAATTTTGTCCTTTCAGCCATGTATCTTTTATAGATGTTATACGGGCCCTGCCGGCCATATATTTTTCATCATCGCTTTCTACGATTTTCACGGTCTTATTCGGAATAAAGGTGTAAATACATACTTTACCTTCGGGTTGGAACCTGTCGGAAGCAAACCATCCTATTCCTTTTTCTTCGTCCACAACCATCATATAATCATTGTAAAGCGAGTTGAATGGCATATTCAGGCGTTCGGGCGCAAGATAGGTATCGTTATTCATATTGTAACGCGAGACAAACAGGTCATATCCTCCCAGGCTATCATAATCTTTTGCTGAAAAATAAATGGTAACTCCATCAGCCATTACATAAGGATAGTTAAGATCACCCGTCAGGTTAAAGTTAGTAGCCGAGAGTTTCTTCTCATTGCCATACTTATCCAATAGTTTCTCCATTGAATATAAAGTATACGAGCCGTTCTTTTCCGGTTGCGCATAATATATCTTCGTTTCCTTTTCATTAAAATAGACAGTAGATTCTACCCGTTTGTTGGAAGTAAAAACCTTATCAAAATAATCAAGGCGTCCCGAGCTATGGCTCAACTTGTAGGCTGACAGGAAAGTAGTTTTATCCACTACCAAACTGTCTATTATCTGTATATCCTCAGTGTTGGATACCACACGGTTCAGGCGTGACATCTCTTTGCGTTTCTCTTCGAGCCGGGCACGTGCGTCATCATCTTTCTTTTTCAACATGGATTCGTATTTATTGAAAGCTTCGGTAGCTTCGGCAAACCGAAACTCGTCTGTGTACAGTTGTCCCAGATAATAAAACGAATCCTGTATTCTTTTTTGTGATGCAAACAACAGGCTTTTCTCTGCCTGTACCCTGTCGCCTCCTGTCTCGAAAAGGCATACCCCGTACCAGTGGTTGATATTCGCATCATTAGGCTTAGTCGCATATTCTGTCTCAAATACAGGGAGAGCCTTTGCGTATTCCCCTTTCAGATAGAGGTCTTTTGCTTCCGCCAATGTTTGAGAAAATGCAACTGGTAAGCAACAGAAGGAAAGCACTGTATAAATAAATACCGATTTCATAAATTGATTGCTGATTATTAATGGTTTCAAAGATAAGAATTTAAAATTATAAGATATTACAAGTGATGTATAGAATTTAACAACATGTCCTGAAAGCGTATCTTGCTTTCATCACTTTAATTGCCGAAATAATAAATAGATATGTGATCTTTGTTGTCAAAATTTGAGTTACTTTTGCGTCGCAAAATATTAACGCTATTACAATTATGAATCTTGCCGGTTTATATACAATATTATTATTAGTTGTATCCAATGTGTTTATGACTTTCGCCTGGTACGGACATCTGAAAATGAAAGAATATTCATGGTTTGCCGCACTTCCTCTCTTGGGTGTGATACTTATCAGCTGGGGTATTGCATTTTTCGAATATTGTTTTCAGGTTCCGGCAAACCGTTTGGGCTTCCAGGGCAACGGAGGACCTTTTTCCCTGATGCAGCTTAAAATTATACAGGAAGTTATTACCCTTACCGTTTTCGTCCTTTTCAGTACGCTGGCGTTTAAGACCGAAACTTTCAGATGGAACCATGTACTTGCTTTTGTCTTCCTTGTTGCGGCAGTATATCTCGTTTTTAAGAAGTAGATTTAATCCGATCTCTTATTACGCAGGATAGACAGTACAACTACAACACCCATAACAGTTAACAGTCATCAGTCAACAACCGGTAAGATGTAAAAACTTTGCGCCTTTGCGTCTTTGTGTGAAACAAACAAGGTACCAGCCAACTCGTAACTATTTCAAAAAAGTTACAAAAGTTACACTTTTTACAGTTAACAGTCAACAGTTAGCAGTTAATAATATTTCACGCAGAGACGCTAAGACGCAAAAGGTAACAAAGGTCACACTTTTTTACTTATTACTTTTTTCCCTCTCTGTAAGTCCCCCTTTGAAGCAGGGCTGTTAAGTTCTGAATTCTTATACCCTCTTTGTCATGTTGAACGGAGTGAAACATCTCGTTTCTCAGGTTCGGGATCCTTCGTTCCACTCAGGATGACAGCAGAAAATAACAGAACAAAGTAGAGAACTTAACAGCCCTGCCCCTTGGGGTGGTTGGAGGGGCCAATCAATACTTCAAAGAACTACAAGCTAACAGCTAAAGGCTAATAGCTTACTATTACATAGATAAACTATTTCAAAAAAATTAAATTTCGAGGGTTTACCCTAAAAAGGAATTATATTTGCACCCAAATTAAAATCTATGAAAAAAGATATACTTTGGAAAGTGAACCGTTTCGACGAGTTTACGATAAACGAATTATATGATATATTACATTTGCGGTGCAAGATATTCGTCGTGGAGCAGGATGCCCCTTACCTCGATCTGGACTATAAAGACCAGAAAGCTCTGCATTTGCACGGCTACGTCGATAATAAGCTGGCTGCCTATTGCCGTATATTCAAAGCAGGTGATTATTTTGACGAAGCCAGTATCGGACGTGTAATTGTAGCAGAGGAATACAGGAAATACGGTTATGGAAATGACCTGATGAAAAAAGCTATCGAATTGGAAGAGTCTGTATTCGGTGAGACAAGAATTACAATATCCGGGCAATTATATCTGAAAAAGTTCTATGAAAGCCTTGGTTTCAGGCAAACGAGTGAGATGTATCTCGAAGATGGCATACCGCATATAGAAATGAAGAAAGAATAAAATCCTTGCGAAAAATATTGGAGTTTAAGATTTTATCCCTAAATTTGCAGCCCGAAAACAGAAAGGAGGTTTAATGATCTTTTGAACAGAACATAATTAGTTTATAGTCAGATACTGCTTGCAGAGCAGTGTTCAGAAGATTATTATACAAAAACCGCCTATTATAAAAACGAATGAGGAAAGCATGCCTCACTAATTAAATTGCATTAAACAAAACAAAAAATAAATAAAAAATAAAACGACAATTATGATCATTGTTCCATTAAAAGAAGGCGAAAACATTGAAAAAGCCTTGAAGAAATTTAAAAGAAAATACGAAAAAACAGGTGTAGTAAAAGAACTTAGAAGACGTCAGGAGTTCCGTAAGCCATCAGTGGTGAAAAGAGAACAAAGATTGCACGCCGTATACGTTCAGGCGATGCACCGTTCGGAAGAATAAAATACTATTGTCTTTTTCGCATAAAATTATTAATTTCGTCATTCAGGATTGAAATTCGGATAGATGATGTTACTAATCGACAAATATAGCAGATATCTCCGTTATGAAAAGAACTTCTCTTTACATACGGAGATTTCTTATTCTACAGACCTTCATCAGTTTGCCGGATTCCTGCAAGAACATTTCCCGGACGTAGATATAAAAAGCGTAGATAGCGACATCGTCCGCATGTGGATTGTATCCCTTATGGAAGCAAAGATTGCTGCGCGGTCAGTAAACCGTAAGCTGAGTACGCTTAAATCGTTCTACAAATATTTGTTGCGGATAGGTGAAGTTCCGGCAAACCCGGTAAAGAAAATTACAGGGCCCAAAACACCAAAACCCATTCCTTCGTTTGTGAACAATGGAGATATGGAGAAAGTGTTGGAAGAATCAAACTTCGACAACACATTCGAATCTCTCCGCAACCATATGATGATCGAACTGTTTTATGTTACGGGGATTCGCCGGGCGGAGCTGATCGGACTAAAGGATACCGATGTGGATTTTAGCGCCGAAACAATACAAGTGACAGGAAAGCGAAATAAACAACGCCTTATCCCGTTCAGCGACGGAATGAAGGCAATGCTCGGACAATATCTGAAAGCAAGGAACGAAGAAATAGGGAACTTATCCGGATATTTATTTGTTAAGAATGATGGGGAGCAACTCTACCCAATGCTTGTACACAGAATTGTGACGGAGAATCTGAAGCAGATACCGACTCTTTCAAAATCGAGTCCCCACGTCCTCCGTCATTCATTTGCAACAAGCATGCTAAACAATGGTGCGGATATAAATGCGGTAAAAGAATTATTGGGACATTCAAGCCTTGCGGCTACAGAAATATACACACACACTTCGTTCGAAGAATTAAAGAAGATTTATAACAAGGCTCATCCAAGGGCCTAAAAGTAAAGGAGGAAACATTATGAATATTGCAATTCAGTCAGTGCACTTTGATGCAAGCACTCAATTAAAAGAGTTTATAGAAAAGAAATTGTCTAAACTGGATAAATTTTCTGACCTGATTGTAGACGCCGAAGTAATACTTAAAGTAGTAAAACCGGAAGTTGCGAATAACAAAGAAGCATCAGTAAAACTAAATATCAAAAGCGGAGAACTCTTTGCAAATAAGACTGCCGATTCATTCGAAGAGGCTGTTATGCAAAACATAGAAGCCCTCGAAAAACAGATACTCAAAGTCAAGGAGAAAACGCAAGCCAAATAATAACAAACATTTATGCATCCGCTTTCTATTCAACGGATAGAGGAATATGTACCAAAAGAAAGAACTCCGGAAAAATAAATACATAAAGTATTGTTATTCTAAAAAATAATTTCTAATTTTGTCGCCGTTTCGCTATTAAAAGTCGTAATGGCGGCAAAATTTGTTGTTATGCCTCTTTAGCTCAGCTGGCCAGAGCACGTGATTTGTAATCTCGGGGTCGTTGGTTCGAATCCGACAAGAGGCTCAAGGTATAGAAAAAAGAAGTTATTGTAAACTTGAAATAGCTTAAAAGTTTATAGACAAAGCTTCCCGATTCTCTTCAATATAAGATCAACACCTTAATATATTAAGGTAGATTGAAGAGAAAATTCTTTACTGTTTATGCCAATGTAGCTCAGTGGTAGAGCACTTCCTTGGTAAGGAAGAGGTCACGGGTTCAAGTCCCGTCATGGGCTCTGATTTATTTTAGTGAATTTATTCAAATAGAATTAAATATATACATTTAACTAAATAATAGAAGATTAATTATGGCAAAAGAACATTTTAACCGGGCGAAACCGCACGTAAATATCGGTACAATCGGTCACGTTGACCACGGTAAAACTACTTTGACTGCTGCTATCACTAAAGTATTGGCTGACAAAGGTCTTTCTCAAGCTCGTTCATTCGATTCAATCGATAACGCTCCTGAAGAAAAAGAACGTGGTATTACTATCAACACTTCACACGTTGAATATGAAACAGCTAACCGTCACTACGCTCACGTTGACTGTCCTGGACACGCCGACTACGTAAAGAACATGGTTACTGGTGCTGCTCAGATGGACGGTGCTATCATCGTAGTTGCTGCTACTGATGGTCCGATGCCTCAAACTCGTGAACACATCCTGCTTGCACGTCAGGTAAACGTTCCAAGACTGGTTGTTTTCATGAACAAATGCGATATCGTTGAAGACGAAGAAATGCTAGAACTAGTTGAACTTGAAATGAGAGAACTTCTTTCATTCTATGAGTTCGACGGCGACAATACTCCGGTTATCCGCGGATCTGCTCTAGGTGCACTTAACGGTGTTGAGCCTTGGGTTAGCCAGGTAATGGAACTGATGAACGCTGTGGATACTTGGATTCCACTTCCTCCACGCGACGTTGATAAACCATTCTTGATGCCGGTTGAAGACGTGTTCTCTATCACAGGTCGTGGTACAGTAGCAACAGGTCGTATCGAAACTGGTAAAATCAAAACCGGTGAAGAAGTTCAGATCATCGGACTTGGTGCTGAAAATAAAAAATCAGTTGTTACAGGAGTAGAAATGTTCCGTAAGATTCTTGACGACGGACAAGCCGGAGATAACGTAGGTCTATTGCTTCGTGGTATCGACAAAGACGAAATCAAACGTGGTATGGTGATTTGCCACCCGGGTAAAATTACCCCTCACACTAACTTCAAAGCTGAGGTTTATATCCTTAAGAAAGAAGAAGGTGGACGTCACACTCCATTCCACAACAAATATCGTCCTCAGTTCTATCTGCGTACTCTTGACGTTACTGGTGAGATCACTCTTCCTGAAGGAACAGACATGGTTATGCCTGGTGATAACGTGACTATCAACGTAGAACTTATCTACCCGGTTGCTTGTAACGTAGGTCTTCGTTTCGCTATCCGCGAAGGAGGTCGTACAGTAGGTGCTGGTCAGATTACTGAAATTACTGCATAAGAAATTTCAATATAATAATAGAGTCGGTTTGCGATATAACCGACTTTAATTTACGGGCGTAGTTCAGTGGTAGAGCGTTGGTCTCCAAAACCAAATGTCGGGAGTTCGAATCTCTCCGCCCGTGCTAAAAAACTCAAGAAGAGTAATGAAAAAAATAATTAATTACATTAAAGATTCTTATAACGAGCTTGTATACAAGGTTTCTTGGCCTACTCGTGCAGAACTGACCAACAGTGCGGTGATTGTCATGATTGCTTCCATTATAATGGCATTGATCGTTTGGGGTATTGATTCTGCATTTGAGTCAATTGTCAAGTTTTTCTATAGTCTTTAATCCTTATCAAAAGCTATGACTGAAATCGAAAAAAAATGGTACGTTCTGCGTGCTGTTAGTGGAAAAGAAAATAAAGTCAAAGAGTATCTTGAAGCTGAGATAAAGAAATCAGACTTAGGAAAGTATATCTCTCAAGTTCTTATCCCTACAGAGAAGACCTATATCATGCGTAACGGAAAGAAGGTTCTGAAAGAAAGAGCTTATCTTCCCGGTTACATATTGATAGAAGCCGCCCTTATTGGGGAAGTTATCCATGAATTGCGTAATATAAATTACGTGGCCGGTTTTTTACCGAATACAACCAACCCTCAGCCGTTGAGTCAGTCTGAAGTAAACAGGATACTGGGTACTATGGACGAACTGGATGAGCAGGAAGTAGGCATGGATGTTCAATACATTGTCGGAGAAAATGTAAAAGTGACCAATGGTCCTTTCTCAGGATTTTCGGGAATCATTGAAGAAGTGAACACTGAGAAAAAGAAACTGAAAGTAATGGTAAAGATATTCGGACGGAAAACTCCACTCGAATTGAATTACATGCAAGTCGAAAAAGAGCAGTAAGATTGGTTACGCAACTCTGTATGCTTTAATCTTAAGTTTTAACAAAACTAAAAATTAGAAACAAAAATGGCTAAAGAAATTGCTGGACAATTAAAATTACAAATTAAAGGCGGTGCAGCAAATCCATCTCCTCCTGTAGGACCTGCTTTAGGTTCTAAAGGTATTAACATCATGGATTTCTGTAAGCAATTTAATGCCAGAACTCAAGACAAGGCAGGTAAAATATTACCAGTGGTAATTACTTACTATGTTGATAAGTCTTTTGATTTTGTTGTAAAACAACCACCGGTGGCAATCCAATTGTTGGAAGCCTCTAAGCTGAAAAGCGGATCGGCAGAACCTAATCGTAAGAAAGTGGCTGAAGTTACCTGGGATCAGGTAAAAGCTATTGCTGAAGATAAGATGGTCGACCTTAACTGTTTTACAATCGAGTCAGCCATGAGAATGGTTGCTGGTACAGCAAGAAGTATGGGTATTACTGTAAAAGGGGCTTTCCCTGATGTTCAATAATTAAACTTCAATTGAGAAATGGGTAAACTTACTAAAAATCAAAAGTTAGCTTTCAGCAAGATTGAAGCAGGGAAACTATATACATTAACCGAAGCGTCAGCTCTTGTAAAAGAGGTTACGACAACTAAATTCGACGCTTCTGTCGATTTGGATGTACGCCTAGGTGTAGACCCACGTAAAGCTAACCAGATGGTGAGAGGCGTAGTGTCTCTTCCTCATGGAACAGGAAAACAAGTTAGAGTTTTGGTATTATGTTCTCCGGATGCTGAGGCTGCTGCTAAAGAAGCAGGTGCCGACTATGTTGGATTGGACGAGTATATCGAAAAAATAAAGGGTGGTTGGACTGATATTGATGTTATCATCACTCAGCCCGCTATCATGGGTAAAGTTGGTGCTCTGGGACGTGTTCTGGGACCTCGTGGTCTGATGCCTAACCCTAAGAGCGGAACTGTGACTGTAGATGTTGCAAAAGCTGTGACAGAGGTTAAATCGGGTAAGATCGACTTCAAGGTGGATAAAGCTGGTATCATCCATGCTTCTATCGGAAAAGTATCTTTTACTCCTGAGCAAATCAAAGATAACGCGAAAGAATTTATTGCTACGCTTATCAAATTGAAACCAACTGCAGCAAAAGGAACTTATGTGAAGAGTGTTTGTCTTTCAAGTACTATGAGCCCGGGTGTAAAAATAGACCCTAAATCAGTAGAAAATTAATCAAAAATTGACTGAAAATTATGAGAAAGGAAGATAAAAGCACTATCATAGAAACTATAGCAGCAACAATCAAAGGATACGATCATTTCTACCTTACCGACATTGCTACTCTTAATTCTGCTAAAACAAGCGATTTGAGAAGAGAATGTGCTAAGCAGGAGATCAAACTGATGGTTGTTAAGAACACTTTGTTGCAGAAAGCTCTGGAAAGCCTGGAAGGCGACTACTCGGAGTTGAATGCTTCATTGAAGGGAAACACTGCTATCATGTTTTCTAATTCGGCTAATGCTCCGGCTAAGCTGATTGCTAAATACAAAAAAGAAGGTATCCCTTCGCTTAAAGCAGCATATGTTCAGGAAAGTTTCTATGTGGGTTCGGAAAATTTGGGTGCACTGGAAAATATCAAGAGCAAAAACGAGCTTATCGGCGATGTTATTGCAGCCCTTCAATCCCCTGCCAAGAATGTTATTTCTGCCCTTCAATCGGGAGGAAACACTATTCATGGCGTCTTAGAAACACTATCTAAGAGATAATATTAAACAAAAGAATAATAAACAATTTTAATTTATACAAAAATGGCAGATATCAAAGCTATTGCAGAACAACTAGTAAATTTGACAGTAAAAGAAGTAAGCGAATTAGCTGAAATTCTAAAAACTGAATATGGTATTGAACCGGCCGCTGCTGCTGTTGCAGTTGCTGCAGGACCAGCTGCTGCTGCTGCTGCTGAAGTAGTAGAAGAAAAAACATCTTTCGATGTAATCTTGAAATCAGCAGGTGCTAACAAGCTACAAGTTGTTAAAGCTGTAAAAGAACTTACAGGACTTGGTTTGAAAGAGGCTAAAGATCTAGTAGATGGTGCTCCTGGTGAACTTAAAAAAGGAGTTACTAAAGATGAAGCTGACGCATTGAAAAAACAATTAGAAGAAGCTGGAGCCGAAGTTGAACTTAAGTAAAGATAAGTCCTGAGAAAGGATATTTGGTTAGGAACCTTCCTCGAAGAAGGTTCTTAACCTTTTTGCGTCAAAAGTAATAAGTTCAATAAAATAGGTTATCCATGTCTTCAACAACAAATCAAAGAGTCAATTTCGCTTCAATCAAAAATCCGCTTCCTTACCCGGATTTTCTTGAAGTACAGTTAAAGTCATTCCGCGACTTTCTGCAACTTGATACCCCTCCTGAAAGAAGGAAAAACGAAGGCCTATACAAAGTTTTTGCTGAAAACTTTCCTATAGCCGATACACGAAACAACTTTGTATTAGAGTTTTTGGACTACTTCATCGACCCTCCGCGCTATACCATTGATGAGTGTATAGACAGAGGATTGACATATAGTGTTCCTTTGAAAGCAAAGCTAAAACTTTATTGTACAGACCCTGACCACGAAGATTTTGATACAGTTATCCAGGATGTATATCTGGGACTGATTCCATATATGACTGAGAAAGGTACCTTTGTCATCAACGGAGCAGAACGTGTCGTAGTGTCCCAGTTGCACCGTTCACCCGGTGTGTTCTTCGGACAAACGATGCACGCCAATGGTACAAAGCTTTATTCAGCCCGTATCATTCCGTTCAAAGGTTCTTGGATCGAATTTGCTACCGACATCAACAATGTCATGTATGCATACATCGACCGTAAGAAAAAATTACCGGTAACTACATTGCTTCGTGCTATCGGGTTCGAAAGTGACAGGGACATCCTTGAAATTTTCGACCTGGCCGAAGAAGTAAAAGTTACAAAACAAAATATCAAGAAGGTACTCGGCCGTAAGCTTGCAGCCAGAATACTGAGAACATGGATGGAAGACTTCGTGGATGAAGATACCGGCGAGGTGACTTCAATCGAACGTAATGAAGTTATTCTGGAGCGCGAAACAGTTCTGGATAAAGATCATCTTGATCTGATTATAGATTCGAACATTGCTTCTATTTTATTGCATAAGGATACGCAAAATATTTCAGATTTTGCCATTATCTACAATACATTGCAAAAAGACCCGAGTAACTCGGAAATAGATGCAGTCCGTCATATATACAGACAACTCCGTAGCGCTGAACCGGCTGATGATACCAGTGCACGCGAGGTTATCAACAACTTGTTCTTCTCCGAGAAACGCTACGACTTAGGTGAAGTGGGCCGTTACAGGCTGAACAAGAAATTGGGCTTGACAACAAGTACTGATATTCGCGTATTAACGAAAGAAGATATTATTGAAATAATCAAGTTCCTTATCGAGCTGATTAATTCAAAAGCTATCGTTGACGATATCGACCACTTGAGCAACCGTCGTGTCCGTACAGTTGGCGAGCAACTTTTCAACCAGTTTGGAGTTGGGCTTAACCGTATGGCACGTATCATTCGTGAAAGAATGAATGTACGCGACAATGAAGTGTTTACGCCGATCGACCTGATTAACGCGAAAACAATCTCATCTGTAGTAAATACATTCTTCGGAACAAATGCACTGTCTCAATTCATGGATCAAACCAATCCATTGGCCGAGATTACTCACAAACGCCGTATGTCGGCTCTGGGACCGGGTGGTCTTTCACGTGAAAGAGCTGGTTTCGAGGTGCGTGACGTTCACTATACTCACTACGGACGCCTTTGTCCTATCGAGACTCCGGAAGGTCCGAATATCGGTCTGATTTCATCTCTTTGTGTATATGCCAAAATTAACGACCTTGGTTTCATAGAAACTCCTTATCGTAAAGTAGCAGACAGCAAAGTAGACCTTTCATCAAACGGTATTGTTTATCTTGCTGCCGAAGAGGAAGAAGACAAGCTTATTGCACAGGGTAATGCTCCGTTGAATGACGATGGAACATTTATCCTTAAACGTGTAAAAGCTCGTCAGGATGCCGATTATCCGGTTATTGCCCCGGAAGAGGTGGAATTGATGGATGTATCGCCGACACAAATCGCTTCTATTGCTGCTTCATTGATTCCGTTCCTAGAACATGACGACGCCAACCGCGCACTGATGGGATCGAACATGATGCGCCAGGCTGTACCACTTATGCGTACCGAAGCTCCTATCGTGGGAACTGGTATAGAAGGACAGCTTATCCGCGACTCGCGTACACAGATTGTGGCAGAGGGTGCGGGAGAAGTAGTATATGTGGATGCAAGTACCATCAAAATTAAATATGACCGTACTGCTGACGAAGATTTTGTAAACTTCGACGATGCCGTAAAAACATATAATATACCTAAATTCAGGAAAACAAACCAGAATACAACAATTGACCTTCGTCCTATTTGCCGTAAGGGAGACAGGGTTGTTCTGGGGCAAATCCTGACAGAAGGATATTCAACCGAACAGGGTGAACTGGCTATCGGTAAGAACCTGAAAGTGGCATTCATGCCATGGAAGGGATATAATTTCGAGGATGCTATCGTACTTAACGAGCGTATCGTCCGCGAAGATATATTTACTTCTGTACACGTAGAGGAATTCGTACTCGAAGTACGTGATACCAAACGTGGAGTAGAAGAGTTGACTTCCGATATTCCTAATGTAAGCGAAGAGGCAACAAAAGACCTGGACGAAAGAGGTATTATCCGTATCGGTGCCCGTGTAAGTCCGGGAGATATCCTGATAGGTAAGATCACTCCGAAAGGAGAATCCGATCCTTCACCTGAAGAGAAACTACTCCGCGCCATCTTTGGTGATAAAGCCGGTGATGTAAAAGACGCTTCATTGAAAGCCTCTCCATCTCTGAAAGGAGTTGTTGTAGGTACAAACCTATTCTCCAAGGCATCAAAGAAGGGTAAAACAAAACTTTCGAGCAAGGCCCTGCTTCCTAAGCTGGATGAAGAGTATGAAGAAAAAATAGCGAAAGTGAAATCTGTACTGGTTGACAAGCTATTGATCTTAACAGATGGTAAAACATCTCAGGGAGTAAAAGATTATCTTAATGTGGATATCATTGCCAAAGGTTCCAAATTTACGAAAAGCGCGCTGGACAATATCGATTATGAATCAATACAGGTGAGCAACTGGACAGCAGATGAGCACAAAAATGAATTGATAAAAGATGTAATCGTAAACTTCCTGCGTAAATACAAAGAACTGGATGCCGAGTTGAAACGTAAACGTTTCGACCTGACTATCGGGGATGAACTTCCTTCCGGTATTGTTCAGATCGCAAAAGTTTATGTGGCTAAGAAACGTAAAGTTCAGGTAGGTGATAAAATGGCAGGACGCCACGGTAACAAAGGTATCGTGTCGCGTATCGTTCGTCAGGAAGATATGCCTTTCTTACCGGACGGAACACCGGTTGATATTGTCTTGAATCCGCTGGGGGTGCCTTCACGTATGAACCTTGGGCAGATATTCGAAACAGTATTGGGTTGGGCCGGAAAAGAGCTTGGCGTGAAATTCGCCACTCCTATTTTCGACGGAGCAAGCCTCGACGATATGAATTCATGGACAGACAAAGCCGGAGTTCCACGTTATGGTAAAGTTCGCTTATTTGATGGCGGTACAGGAGACCAGTTCGACCAGCATGCAACAGTAGGTATTATCTATATGCTTAAACTGGGGCACATGGTTGAAGACAAGATGCACGCCCGTTCTATCGGACCTTACTCTCTTATTACGCAACAGCCTCTTGGAGGTAAAGCTCAATTCGGGGGTCAACGTTTCGGAGAAATGGAGGTTTGGGCACTTGAAGCATTCGGTGCGGCTTATATCCTGAGAGAAATCCTGACTATCAAGTCCGATGACGTTGTCGGCCGTTCCAAAGCTTATGAAGCTATTGTGAAAGGTGAGCCAATGCCACAACCGGGAATACCTGAGTCCCTGAACGTATTGCTACATGAAATGCGTGGTTTGGGATTAAGCGTATCGCTTGATTAAACAATATTAGCCGTTAGCTTTTGGCTTTTAGCCTTTAGCTAACGGATTCTAAATACTCTAACAAACAGCTATTGGCTAATAGCTAGTAGCTAACAGCTTTTAAAGGAAAAAAGTAATATGGCTTTTAGAAAAGAAAATAAAGTAAAGAGTAGCTTTTCAAAAATAACCGTGAGCCTTGCTTCTCCCGAAGAAATTCTGGAAGCATCGAGCGGGGAAGTTTTGAAACCCGAAACTATCAATTACCGTACATACAAACCGGAACGTGACGGGCTTTTCTGCGAACGCATATTCGGTCCTGTAAAGGATTACGAATGTCATTGCGGTAAATACAAAAGAATCCGTTACAAAGGTATTGTCTGTGACCGTTGCGGTGTTGAAGTAACAGAAAAGAAAGTTCGCCGCGAACGCACAGGTCACATCCACCTTGTAGTTCCGGTAGCTCATATCTGGTATTTCCGTTCTCTGCCTAACAAGATGGGCTATCTGTTGGGTATCCCTACTAAAAAACTGGACTCAATCATTTACTACGAACGTTATGTAGTGATTCAATCCGGAATCGCGGTAGAAGAAGGAGTAGCAGAAAAAGACCTTCTTACAGAAGATGAATACCTGAACATACTGGATAAGCTGCCTAAAGAAAATCAACTGTTGGACGATACCGATCCTAACAAGTTTATTGCTAAAATGGGAGCAGAGGCCGTTTACGATTTGTTGTCGCGTATCAATCTTGATTCGTTGGCAAACAATCTGCGCCACAAAGCAAGTACAGATACATCTCAGCAACGTAAGAACGAAGCGTTGAAACAGCTTCAGGTTGTAGAAGCATTCCGCGGATCGAAAGGTAAGAATAAACCGGAATGGATGATCGTTAAGATTGTTCCTGTTATTCCGCCGGAACTTCGTCCGCTTGTTCCGTTAGATGGTGGCCGTTTTGCCACATCCGACCTGAATGACCTGTATCGTCGTGTTATTATCCGTAACAACCGCCTGAAAAGGCTTATCGATATCAAAGCACCGGAAGTAATCCTGCGTAATGAGAAACGTATGCTTCAGGAAGCTGTAGATTCATTGTTCGATAACTCACGTAAGTCGAGCGCGGTTAAGACAGATGCCAACCGCCCGTTGAAATCGCTTTCCGATAGTTTGAAAGGTAAGCAAGGACGTTTCCGTCAGAACTTGTTGGGTAAACGTGTTGACTATTCGGCCCGTTCGGTAATTGTCGTTGGTCCTGAATTGAAGATGCACGAGTGTGGTATTCCTCAGGATATGGCGGCCGAACTATACAAACCGTTTATTATCCGTAAACTGATCGAGCGCGGCATCGTTAAGACAGTAAAATCTGCAAAGAAAATAGTAGACCGCAAGGAGCCTGTTGTTTGGGACATCCTCGAACACGTAATGAAAGGACATCCTGTGTTGCTCAACCGTGCCCCTACTCTTCACCGTTTAGGTATTCAGGCATTCCAGCCGAAGATGATCGGAGGTAAAGCAATCCAGTTGCACCCACTATCGTGTACGGCGTTCAATGCAGACTTCGATGGTGACCAGATGGCTGTTCACTTACCATTGGGTAATGAAGCTATCCTTGAAGCGCAGATGTTGATGCTTGCATCTCACAATATCCTTAACCCTGCGAATGGCGCACCTATTACTGTACCATCTCAGGACATGGTTCTCGGATTATATTATATCACTAAGATACGCAAGGGCGCTAAAGGCGAAGGCCTTATATTCTACGGTCCGGAAGAAGCGGTCATCGCTTATAATGAAGGAAAAGTAGATATTCACGCCCTCATCAAAGTATATGTAGACGACCTGGATGAAAATGGAAACGTTGCGAAACTGATGCGCGAGACTACTGTCGGCCGTGTTCTTGTTAATGAGAAAACTCCGGTAGAAGTAGGTTTCATCAATGAAGTACTTTCTAAGAAATCACTTCGTGATATCATCGGTAATGTAATCAAAATAGCCGGAGTTGCTAAAACAGCCCAGTTCCTCGACGATATAAAAGACTTAGGATATACAATGGCATTCCGTGGAGGTTTGTCGTTCAATCTTGAGGATGTAATCATACCGGAAGAAAAAGACGAACTGGTACTTCAGGGTTATGACGAGGTTGAGCAGATAATGAATAACTACAACATGGGATTCATTACCTACAACGAACGTTACAACCAGATTATCGACACATGGACTCACGTCAACTCCAGATTGTCAAACATCCTGATGAAACAATTATCGGAAGACAATCAGGGTTTCAACTCCGTATATATGATGTTGGATTCAGGAGCCCGTGGTTCGAAAGAACAGATCCGTCAGTTATCAGGTATGCGTGGATTGATGGCCAAACCTCAGAAGAGTGGAGCTGAAGGAGCTCAGATTATTGAAAATCCGATCCTTTCCAACTTTAAAGAAGGCCTGTCGGTGTTAGAGTACTTTATCTCTACCCACGGTGCGCGTAAAGGTCTTGCGGATACAGCTTTGAAAACAGCCGACGCGGGATATCTGACCCGTCGTCTGGTGGACGTTTCTCAAGATGTGATTATCAATGAAGAAGACTGTGGAACACTCCGCGGACTTGTTTGTACAGAGTTGAAAAACAACGAAGAAGTTGTCGCTTCTCTTTACGAACGAATTTTAGGTCGCGTATCTGTTCACGATATACAACATCCTTTGACTGGCGATCTGATTGTTAAATCAGGTGAAGAGATCAAAGAAGATGCTGCCATCAAAATTCAAAACTCTCCGATCGAAAGTGTTGAAATCCGTTCGGTACTTACTTGTGAATCTAAAAAAGGCGTTTGTGGAAAATGTTACGGACGTAACCTTGCCACAGGACGTATGGTTCAGCGGGGTGAGGCTGTCGGTGTTATCGCTGCACAATCTATCGGTGAGCCGGGTACACAGTTGACACTTCGTACGTTCCACGTTGGGGGTATCGCATCCAATATCGCTACCGAAAACAGCATTGTTGCTAAATATGACGGTGTACTGGAAATTGACGATCTGCGTATCGTAGAAGCAGTAGACGAAAGCGGTAAAAAAACACAAATTGTTGTCAGCCGTCTGGTTGAGCTTCGATTGGTTGATCCGAATACTAAAATCGTCCTTCTTACCCACAACATACCTTATGGTTCTAAACTTTACTTTAAAGATGGAGCCAAGGTGAAAAAAGACGACCTTATCTGCGAATGGGATCCGTTCAACGCGGTTATCATTTCCGAAGCCACAGGACGTATCAAGTTTGAAAATGTTATTGAAAATGTGACATACAAAGTTGAGTCGGACGAGCAAACAGGCTTGAAAGAAAAGATCATCGTTGAATCACGTGATAAAACTAAAGCGCCTGAGGCTCATATTCTTGACGAGAAAGGGAATATGATGAAGATGTACAGTTTACCGTTAGGTGCTCACATTGTAAAAGATGATAATGACACTATTAAAGCCGGTGATGTACTTGTTAAGATTCCTCGCGCCGTAGGTAAAGCGGGTGATATCACGGGAGGTTTGCCTCGTGTAACAGAATTATTCGAGGCCCGTAACCCTTCCAACCCGGCTGTTGTATCTGAAATCGACGGAGAAATCTCATTCGGTAAGATCAAACGTGGTAACAGGGAGGTTATAGTTACTTCCAAACTTGGAGAAGTGAAGAAATATCTTGTTCCTCTTTCGAAACAAATCCTGGTACAGGAAAATGACTTTGTAAGAGCAGGTATGCCACTGTCGGACGGAGCAACCACTCCATCGGATATCCTGGCTATTATGGGACCAACCGCTGTTCAGGAATACATTGTAAACGAGGTACAGGATGTATATCGTCTGCAAGGTGTGAAGATCAACGATAAACACTTCGAAGTAATCGTACGTCAAATGATGCGCAAGGTAGAAGTGATCGATCCGGGTGATACCCGTTTCCTTGAACAACAGGTGATCGACAAATACGAAGTGATGGAAGAAAATGACAGGATCTGGGGTAAGAAAGTCGTACTGGATGCCGGAGATTCCGCTACATTCGAACCTGGACAGATTGTAACAGCACGTAAACTGAGGGATGAGAACTCTATGCTCAAACGTAGAGACCTTCGTCCGGTAGAAGTGCGTGATGCAATTCCGGCTACAGCTAACCAGATACTTCAGGGTATTACGCGTGCCGCTCTTCAAACTCAAAGCTTTATGTCGGCTGCTTCGTTCCAGGAAACGACAAAAGTACTGAACGATGCTGCTATCAACGCGAAAGTAGACAGGCTGGAAGGTTTGAAAGAGAATGTAATCTGCGGACACTTACTTCCTGCAGGTACAGGTCAGCGTGAGTTCGATAAGCTTGTCGTTGGTACTAAAGAAGACTTTGACAGGATTGCTGCCACAAGGAAAACTGTAGTAGACTTTGACGCCGTAGAATAATTAATTATTCTTTTATATAGTTAGATAAAGGGGCTGAGTAATCGGCCCCTTTGTTTTTGGTTATCATTCATCAGATTACAAATCCTGATAAAATTAAAGTAGGTGATTGTAAATCCCCTACAACGAAGTATTACCAATTGAAGTTCAGATTTTCAGTATATCCATAGTCATCATAACTAAATTTTGTCGGATAACCTTTCTCATTTAAAGTCCAATCAAATATGTATGTAGAATCATATTCTGGTTCTCCAACATATCCGTCTGTCATTTTTAAAGGCAGTTTTTTGGTTGCTCGACCAAGCAGACATGCATAATAAGCATAGTCCATTTCATCCAAATCAATACCAAAAGTCATATCAAATAGCATTATACAACCTTTATTTTCAATACCGGCAGGGTATTTGTCGGATGTGTAAGTGATAGATGAAGTATAAATACCCTCCTCCTTATCGTCACCTTCCATCTTCACATTTGTAATATTACCACCGGCATATGTGATAGTAGTAACTTCATTATCACCTTCGCTTCTTTTCATATAATTAAGTTGATTATCACTGTTATATTTAAATTCCCAAGTCTCGGAAGAATTGTCCGCATATGTTTGTATAGCGCTGCTTACAAAACCATTATTCCCAATTTTCATATCAACAGTATAACTTTCTCCCGGATAGTTCAGGTCTATATATCTCATTATTATGGTGTTATTATCTGCTGTCGATTTCAGTTTTGACGAGTATTCAAAAATAACTTTCATTTCGCTATTAGACATTTCCTGAAGCAATCCATCTACATTATATTTGATTGTTAAAGACCCGATATTTTTTGGTAAATCTCCCGTGAATACATTTTTAGGGCCAAAGTCAACAATATTTCCTCCATCAATGTTATCATCATCGCTACTACAAGAAGAAAAAGATAAGCTCGCTAAAATAAGTGTTAATAAGAACAATAGTTTTGTCATATTCATAATAATGAATTTATAAATTAATAATAGTTAGAAAATTATCATATTTTTTGTCTCCAGGATTTTCCATACGCACATAAAAAAAGCGTGGACAAAACTCCAATTATCTGCTGTGAGGTTCTCGACTACCATCCGTCAAATAAATGAGTAAAGCCCACGCCTATGGCGTGAGCGTCTTCGCTTTACTTTTGACGGATAATGAAATTGTCGAGATTTCACAGCCAAAATACAAGCTATACGCTTTTTCCTAATATCTTAAAATATGCGCAGTTTCGACGCTCCTATTCCATAGGCAAAAAAGTTTGGTTTATTGGCAAAAATACAAATATTATTTTACAAGACAATAGTATTCAGGCGAATCATTAGGGCAAACATGCAGAGGTTATTTTTCCCACGGAAGTTTATCTATATAATAAGCTGTTAGTCTTTAGTTGTTAGCTTATAGTTCTTTGAAGTATTGATTAAAGCAGTTACGAGTTACAAGTAAACAAGATACAAGATACAAGTTGTTAACTGTTGACTGTTTACTGTTCACTGAAACAAGTGTTACCTTTGTTACTTTTTGCGCCTTAGCGTCTCTGCATGAAATACTGTTTACTGCTAACTGTTTACTGTAAAAAGTGTCAACTTTGTCAACTTTTGTATAAAACTATCTAATAGCAGTTACTCCTATTTTTTTATTACCGACCACAAGTAAAATCTAAAAGCAGAACAAAACGATGCAAAATCATATTATATAAAATAATAATAACACTTTTTGGCTTAAAAATAGTCATAATTGTTAAATATTTCACTTTTTTATAAATTTTTGTACATAATTGAAAAATTGTTGTACATTTGTCGACTATAAAAATACGATATATCATTATGGATATTTATTTGCTATTTTAGAATCATTTTGAGATATTTTTAAGTGTTATTATTTCATAATTAGAATAATATGGCATATATAAGATCATATTGGAATAATTGAGTGTGTAGTACTAATCTAAAAAGAGTGTGTGTATATGAAAAAAAGGTTGTTATTGATTCTATCCTGCTTATTTTTAAGTATCGGATACATTGCGGCACAAACAACAAAGATCACGGGAACTGTTGTTGATGATCTGGGAGAACCCGCCATAGGCGTATCTGTGGTAGTAAAAGGTACTACTATAGGTACCGTGACTGATGTTGACGGAACGTTCTCTATTAATCTTCCCGAAGGAAAATCAACATTAGTATTCTCCCTTATAGGGATGAAAACAAAAGAAGAAGCTGCAAAAGAAGGAATGAAAGTGGTATTGGAACAAAATGCCCAAATAATGAATGAAGTTGTGGTTACAGCAATGGGGATAACAAAAGAAAAGAAAGCTCTTGGATATGCCGTTGCAGATCTTGGTGGAGATGAATTGATTAAATCCCGTGGAGGAGTATCTAATCCGATTAATGCTTTAGTGGGAAAAGTAGCAGGCTTACAAATTACAGGTTCATCGGGTAATATGGGAGGTTCTTCAAAAGTATTATTACGCGGAGTAAAATCATTAACAGGAAATAATCAGCCATTATTCGTTGTAGACGGGGTACCTATTGCAGGTCAGGATTTTAATTCAACCGATACTCAACGTGGAGCTGGAGGATACGACTATGGTAACCTTATTCAGGATTTAAATCCTGATGACATTGAGAATATATCTGTACTAAAAGGGCCCAATGCCTCAGCCTTATATGGTTCACGTGCTTCAAATGGCGTAATCATGATAACAACTAAGAAAGGCGAAATAAACAAAGGATTAGGTATCAGTGTCAATTCTGCCGTTGGATTTGAGGTAGTAAGTAAATTACCTAAAATGCAAAAAGAATATGGGGGAGGGTCTGCCTTAACTAGACAGACAATAAATGGAAAAGAATTCCTGATATTAGACTATGATTTTGATGAAAGTTGGGGACCTAAATATGATCCTAGTACTCAATATCTCTCATGGTACGATATAGCGAAATGGGAAGCCGGGGGAAAGGTTGGTGATCCTACGACTTCGGCATGGGTAGCTCCAGAACATGATATAGAAGATTTTTTTGAAACAGGAGTATCATTCACTAATAATATCTCACTATCTCAAGCGACTGATAAATCAAGTATACGTGTATCATATACTAATATGACACTGAATGGCTATATGCCAAACAGCAGCCTACAAAAGAATAGTTTCAATATTGCAGGAAGTATAACAGGTAATAAGATCTATGAATTATTCACAAATGTTACTTATCTGAATCAAGCGGCAAAAGGCCGTTCTGAAACGGGATATGGGGACAATAATGTGATGCAGAAATTTATTCAGTGGGGACAACGTCAATTGGATATGAAACAACTGAAAGAGATGTATATGTATCCGGATGGGAAACAGGCAGGATGGAACCGCTCAGCATGGGATGACCCTACTATGACCTATTCAAATAACCCATATTGGTCAAGATATAAGAATTATCAAAACGACAGCCGTGATCGCTTGTATGGAAATGTTGGTATTAAATTTACAATACTTCCTCAATTGAAAGCTCAATATAAACTTAATCTGGATTATTATAGTGATAAACAATATACCAGAAATGCAGTATATTCTCAAGAGCAATCAAAATACGTAGAAATGGCCAGACAACAACATGAGTTAAATCATGAATTCATGGTTATGTATAATGGTCATTTCAATGAGGACTTTACATTGGATATCAATGCCGGTGGAAATATTATGTACAATCGCTATGAATATGTACAAGGAGAATCTGTTGGCGGACTAGTGCTTCCTGATTTCTATAATCTTAGTAATTCTGTAAATCAGGCTAAAGCAATAAATAGATTACAAAAGAAATCAATCAACAGTTTATTTGCCAATGCCACTTTTGGTTACAAAGGTTTTGCATATTTAGATGCTACATTACGTAACGATTGGTCTTCAACTTTACCTAAAGGAAATAATTCATACTTGTATCCATCTGTTACCGGTAGCTTTCTTTTCTCGGAGTTACTTGATCTTTCATGGTTGGATTTAGGAAAAATAAGACTAGGTTGGGCTAAAGTAGGTAATGATACTGACCCTTATAATATTTATGATACATATACATTCTATGCTTCATTCAATGACAATCCTGCTTACATAACTTCTGTGGGCAAGAAAAATCCGAATCTGAAGCCAGAATCAACTTATTCTACTGAGATTGGGATTGAAGGTGTGCTCTTTGGCAACCGCCTGAGTTTTGATATGACATATTATAAATCTCGCACAGAAGATAATATTATTCCGCTATCTCTTTCCGGAGCGACAGGATATACATCATACATATTAAATGCTGCTACAATAGAGAATAAAGGAGCGGAGATAAGAATCACAGGAATTCCTGTACAGACTAAAGATTTTGAATGGGAAATTACAGGTACTTTTTCTGCCAATAAGAATAAAGTAACAGAGCTTCTGGGTGATACAGAGAACGGATATCTAAGATTGACAAATGCACCATTTAAAGTAGAGGTTGGAGCACGTGTAGGAGAAGAATATGGTGTAATTATGGGTACGGATTATGTATATGATACAATAGTTCGTTAAACATTAAGCGGCCTTGGTTCCATAATATATGAGTTCTTTGATGTTTTGTTTATTTTTAAGTATGTTCGGGTTTGTGGCATACATTGCAAAAAATTGTTC
>Ga0153940_1000162_pt1 | contig 40209 bp, 34 predicted proteins | sample TSNJ024MetaG_FD_104736 | JGI IMG/M metagenome (GOLD analysis project Ga0153940, IMG submission 104736) | Attine ant fungus gardens microbial communities from New Jersey, USA - TSNJ024 MetaG | ecosystem: Host-associated > Fungi > Mycelium > Unclassified | place: USA: New Jersey, Brendan T. Byrne... | reverse complement strand
TTGCATAGAGCTTGTGGAGCACTCTATGGTGTCGTGACCTGAACAACGTAGTCCCCGAAGGACTTAGGCTAATCAACATGGGCTTTTGCAAGCCCTCGCTTCTGTAAGCGGTGGGTTATTGACAGGTTGATTTTTAGTTCCGAAACAAGACGGACAGATAATACGGCACTTATTGCATTTTATTTTCCAGTCGCCTCCATTTTCGCCTCCAAATGCGTAATCAAGACAAATAGTCTGTTTCATTTCAGGCTCACCTAAAGCATGCACGGGGCAATTATCTATACATAAGGAACACCCTTTAGGACAAGGGTCACCCGAAAGAATTTCATCAGGCTCAAAAGCAGTATCTAAAAGAACAGCACAAAGCCAAACCATGTTCCCATATTCGGGCGTTATCAATAAAGTGTTTCTTCCTATTCTTCCAAGTCCTGCCGCTGCCGCACAATGTTTTGCTGATACAATATTCCGATACCTGTCTGATTTGGCGTCATATTCCGAAGGGCCAATAGTTCCTGTTGGAACTGCTATAATCCCGTTGCGCTCCATTATTTCACAAAATCGAAAAGATATTTTGTCTAATTTATCAGAAAGCATATTTCTAATAATTGTATAAGGAACGGTTGTATTACAATGCAATGGTCCGGATAAAAACTGTTTAGCAAATACAACTACTGATCTACATGAAGGTAAAGTATCGCAAGGGTGAAAGCCTTTCGGCGCTTCGTCAAAACGGTCAATAGAAGCAATTCCGCACAAATCGGATCCCATATCATACAAAATATGTTTTATATCATTAGATAACATTCACACCATCCTCCCCACTATAATAAAACTTCCTACGTTCACTTTATCGTCCGAAAATAAGTTAAATTATAACATTTTGTCGGAGTATATTCAAGTTGCGTTGCCGCACTCTCCTGTTATGGCAGGAACCCTCTTTTTTGTAAATCGCTTGAAAAACCAGCGGCCAACTACTCTCTTAGAATATGTAAGCACCTAACCTGAAATTTGCCCTACATTTTTTGCTGAATTTTCCTCACACTTTCATAACCTAATGCTTATAACAGTAATATGGAGATTCTCTTTTACGTTATTTTATAATCTTTTTCCCTATACACTAGTATAATAGTGTAAGTCAGTTTCTATCAAACATATTAAATTTTCCGGAGGACATACATGAACACTTTTTATAACAGCCCTCAAAGACCAGGCAAAGCCAAGCAAATACACGATATGATACTTGGTTTGGATACATTAGTTGAACTGGGCAATAAAACCAAAGTACCGGCTATCAATCTGGATAATGCTGCTACCACCCCCCCTTTTAAAATCGTTGCGCAGGAAATCCAAAGTCAAATGATGTATTATAGCTCCATCGGTCGCGGAATTGGACAAAAATCAGAGCACACCAACGACATTTACACCAATGGACGTGACACTGTTCTTGATTTTGTCGGGGCAGACAAAGACAATTATACGGCCTTCTATGTGAACAGTACCACCGAAGGGATGAATAAACTCGCTTCCGCCCTGATCACCAGTCCTCAGGATATGGTTCTCACCACCCGAATGGAGCATCACGCCAATGACCTGCCCTGGCGGCTGCGGGCCGGAACGGTATTCGTCGAAGTGGATGATAAGGGAAGGCTGATCATGGATCAATTCGAGCAAATGCTCAGCAGATTCCGCGGCCGGATTAAATTCGTCACCATGACTGCCGCTTCCAATGTCACCGGGTATGTCAATGATGTCCATTACATTGCACGTATTGCCCACAAATACGGTGCGCGGATCATCGTCGATGGAGCTCAGATTGTTGCCCACCGTTCCTTCCGTATGCTCGGTAATTGCCCGGAAGAGAATATAGACTTCTTTGTTTTTTCAGCCCATAAAATGTATTCCCCTTACGGCGGCGGTGCCGTAGTCGGATTAAGATCAGTGCTGAATCAGAATGTTCCGCAATTTTACGGGGGCGGCATGATTGAAACAGTAACCGATCAAAAAGTATTTTTCACTGAAAGCCCTGATCTCTACGAAGCCGGTTCTCCCAATTACCCCGGGGTAGTGGGGATGATAACAGCTATGAAAACGCTAAAGAATATTGGTTTTAGCTATATTGAAAAACATGGGCAGATTTTGCTTAAAACAGCTTTAAGAGAATTAGGTAAAATCCCGGAAATCACTCTATACGGTGACTGTGAAAAGTTTTCCGACCGGGTAGGTATTATTACCTTTACTGTCAAGGGGATGGAAAACGAAACTGTGTCACATCTGCTTGCCAGCTACAGCGCTATTGGCGTAAGGGATGCTGCATTCTGCGCCCATCCTTATGTACGCCGGCTGACGAATGAACTTGATGTGCGGATGGATGAAAACGGCTCACCGCTGCCGCCAAAGGGTATGATTCGGATTAGTTTTGGGATTTACAATACGGTAGCTGATATACAAAGTCTTGTGAATACCATTAAACTGGTACTTCAAAGCGGAGAGTCTATTGCTTGTGATGGGAACAGTGTTTCCTCTGTATGTTCAAATGGCACTGCCTGCAGAAGACCTTGCGACCGTTGTTAGAGGGTAGGATCATATAGCTCTAAAAGCACTTCATACTTAGTGTAACCATGTAGGGCTGTCTATTTGATAGGAATAGTGTTTTGGCTGACGGACGCGTCGAAAGGACATACAATGTAACAGTTCAGCCGAAGGCTGAACTGTTACCATACGATACCTTACGTAAACACAGGCAACGTTCGGACGGACTGTTTACGTAAGGTATCGCATAAGCGTTTTGGACTTTTGCCAAACATTAACTATGAATTGCCCTTTCCACCAGCTTTTCTACAAATTCAGTTGCCGGTGCCGTCCGAATTTTATCCGGCGTATCATATTGCTCAATATTCCCCTGATCCATAACCAAAACCTTTGTTCCAAGATTTAAAGCTTCCGCAATATCATGAGTCACGAATAGAATCGTAATACCAGTTTTTTGATATATCTGCTTTAGTTCTGCCTGCAGCTGCCCTCTGGTTATCTCATCAACGGCTCCAAAGGGTTCATCCATTAATAGAATATCCTGAGAAGCCGCAAGTGCTCTCGCGATACCTACCCGCTGCTGCTGACCGCCCGACAATTCTGAAGGATAACGTTCTCTTAAGTCATCGTCCAGACCGACGATCTGCATCCATTTGCTCACTGCGGCTTTGGTTTTTTGCTTATCCTTTTTGTTCAGTAACCGAGGAACATAAGAAATATTTTTCTCCACCGTCATATTCGGAAATAAAACACTGCCTTGTATGGCATAACCAATGTTCCGGCGCAGTTTTATGATATCTTTTTCCCGGATATCTTCACCATTGACATATATGGCTCCACCGTTTGGCTGCACAAGACCATTCACCATTTTAAGGACAGTCGTTTTGCCGCAGCCAGATGAACCGATCACAGTGACAAATTCTCCTTTTTCAACTGTAATGTTAAAGTCATTGATAATCTCCTTCTCATCATATAACTTACTAACATGTTTAAATTCTATTGCTGTATCCATAAACAGTTCCTCCCTATTCTAAAAGGCCGTTCGCTTCCAAAAACGCTTGCGCCACATCTTTTGGCTCTTTTCCCTCTGTTTCTACTTCATAGTTCATCTGTGCCATTGCATCATCTGCAAGGATGCCGTCAAGCTTTGCCAGCACCGTTTCCAGTTCGGGATGCTCATATAGTGTCTCCTGACGCACTACATTCCCGCATAGATAGGAAGGATAGAAATTCTTATCATCCACAAGCACTGTCACATCCGAGATGCTCAGCTGACCATCGGTTGTAAAGATATTCATTACATCAATTTTGCCTTCATTAATAGCTTGGTATTTTAACCCAATATCCATATCAGCAGTATTTTTAAAATGAAAACTGTAGGCATCACACAGCGCATCATATCCATCTTCCCGTTCAAAGAAATCGTATTCGGCGCCAAAGGTAAACTCCTCGGCAACTGCTGCCAGATCAGAATAAGTTTCCAGATGATACCGATCGGCAATCTCTTTTCGTACCACTAATCCATAAGTGTTATTAAAACCATACATTCCTGTCCAACACAAATCAAAGGATTCTTCATATTCCGTCTGCAGTTCGCCAAACAATGCCTCTGTGTACAGACCATCCTTTTTCAGTACCATATTCCAGCCGGTGCCGGTATATTCTGGATAGAGGTCAAATTCCCCCTTTTCTATCCCCGGCTGAATATTCGAAGTACCGCCGCCTACCCCCTGGGTCAGTTTTACCTGCAGCTGGGTATCCTGCTCAATCAGCATGCCCAGCATTTCACCAAGGATATACTGCTCAGTCATTGGCTTTGTGGCTATATGTATCGCGTCCATTGTCTTTGAACCAAAAACCGTATTGCACATCAGGACGATACACCCTACCGACACTGCAGCTACAAGAATACGGTTAACTGTTCTTTCTCGCAAACTTGGTCTTTTTTGCTGCAGTCGTTTCTCAACTGCACCCAGCAGAGCATCCATAAGCAGGGCCAGTACTGCGATCAGAAGGCTCCCCACTATGGTCATAGCCGCATTGTTAGTAGTAATTCCCCGATAGACAGCTACTCCTAATCCACCAGCTCCGATGAAAGAAGCAATACCGGCAAGAGCAATCGTCATCGTAACCATATTTCGAATCCCTGACATGATTACCGGCATGGCCAGAGGTAGTTTTATCTTTACCAGAATCTGCATTCTGGTACTGCCCATTCCTTCTGCTGCTTCTAACGTTGCTGCATCAATATGGGTAATGCCTGTATGGGTATTGCGCACCATCGGCAGCAAGGCATAGATGGTAAGGGTAATTATCGCAGTGGCATTTCCCACCCCCGAAAATGGAATCAAGAATCCCAGCATCGAAATAGATGGAATGGTATAAAGAAAATTAATGATACCCAGAGCTGGCTTAGTGGATTTGTGATATTCACTAATCAGAATCCCTACAACTCCACCTAAAAGAACTGCTATCAGAATTGCCAAAAAAGAAATTCCGATATGTTCCAATAAAAGTTCCCAAAAAAAAGCCCTGCGGCTGATGAATGTTTCACAAATCTGATCTAACATATTTATTCCCCCCAATTATTGATAATTGCTTTTGGCGGACAGTTCTCATAGCACAGTCCGCAATGCAGCCACTATTCCTTCAACTTTCCCACTTCATTATGCTGCTCAAAACGTTTTTCAATTCTCTCCAGCATATTTGCATAATCTAATAGTTCTTCTGTTAGCATATCCCCATCGGTACGATTCTTTTTGTAAGAAATCCGGTGCTCCATGCTTGCCCAAAAATCCATGGACATGGTTCTGAATTGAATTTCTACCGGAAAGTACTCCATACCATCAAGGCAGTATACCGGAATCCCGACAATCAGATGGTAACTGCGGTAGCCATTGGGTTTTGGCTGCGTAATATAATCACTTTCACGAATTTCGATTAAATCTGACTGCTTCTTTAGGATATCAACCAGATTATAAATATCATCAACAAAATAGCAGATTACGCGCATTCCTGCGATATCCTGCAGATAATCTTTTGCATCCTTTACCGTAGTTTCTTTATTTCTTTTCTTTAGTTTCTCTTCAATACTTTGCTTTTTTTTAACTCGACTCTGAATATTATGAATGGGCCGTCCGGAAGATTTTCCATACAACGTATGGTTTAAAACATCCAATCGGGTAACCAACATTTGCCTTGCGTCTTCATATGGCTGTACAAAACTATAGTATTCCTCGTCATTCATAGTACTCTTTTTTTCCTCTCTTAAGCTTCCTTTACTTGCTGTTTGACTCTCTTTTCAGTTTATCGGATAAATATGTTGAAGCCATGTATGATTTCTTATAAATACATGAAATTTTATAAATATCCCATACCAGCATATGAAATTTAAATAAAGATAAGTCATAGATTTACAACTAAAGAGGATATTATATTAGCTTAAACTCTTTGTTACAGTTCAGCCTTCGGCTGAACCGCAACAACTCTTTAAATGAGGGAATCAACAGCACTATAATTTCAGCATTAATCTTATGGTTATTGACCATATTAGAGAATAATTTTGTTCTTCTTACATATCTTCTCAAAACTCTTTTCTGACAAAATCTCATTCGTTACAAAACGCCCATCATAGAACAATGCATATGTGGTAAATGGACTTGGTGCGGATTGTGCCGCTTCCTTTGTTTCAATTTTATGCACCCTGCATTCTATACCATATTTATTAATAGTTTCCGCCAGAACGGGAACATACTTATCTGTATGCGGGCATTGATTGGTATAATACAGAACAAATCCCTGTTCTTCTGTCTTTCCTTCTTTTGCATCCTGCTTAATCTTTGGAATTGCTGCATTTTCGGTAAATGGCAGATATAACAATTCAAAATATGGTTCCGCCGTGTCTGCAGCCTGGAAACCTTTATATTTCAAGAACTTAGGGTCAGATAAAAAAGACATTTTCTTTTGGGATGATAGTACAACCAGTCCCTTCTTCCCCTTTACCTTACTATCTTCTATGCAGCGCTCCAGCAGCTGATTCGCATATCCCTGTCCCTTATACTGTCCGGATACCCAGAAGCAGTTAATAAACATATACCCATCTGCGTCAATGGGGCACCAGGCATTCTCTGCTGGAATATATTCGATAAATACTTTCCCACGCACATCCAGCTTCAGGAACACCAGACCTTCTTGTATGCGTTCCCGCAGCCATGCTTTTTTTGATCCTACACAGTTTTCACCCTTTTTATCACTTATCGCACAGCAGATGTGCTCCGAATCCAGATTCTTAAGTGTTATTTGTTTTATCTCCATTTATCACTACCTCGCTGCTTTCTTCTTAGTTTTTTACTCCAAAGAATTTCCCATTGCAATAAAAACTATACTCACCAAACATTTTCTTATCGGTGATAGTTCCTGCATCCTGCAATTGTCCTGCTGCATATTCACAAATTCTAAGCTTGAAGCCATATCTTTCTTACTCTCTCAATCCAATGTAAATATGGATTTCTGCTGCATCCATACTGTCATTTTGATACTCTTCAAAATCACAGACAAAGGATCTCGGCAAATCCATCTGCCACAGCTTGGTCCAAAACTGCGCTACTGCCTCATGCATATCACCTTTTACGATAAACTTAGCATACTTTCCCGCCGGGATTTTTCTAATTACCGTTTCCTGTGGGATTACTGCTGCATCCATAACTTCACAGGCAACCACGATGGTATAATCATTCTTTTCATCTCCCGCATAGTCGGTATAGATACCTAAAGCTTTCTCATTACTTTTATTTTCAATAGATGCATACACACCCTGCTCAAAAAACTTTCCCCACAGACCGCCAATCACCATCCCCATATCCGGAGCCATATTGTTAGTTCGTGCTGCTAATCCTACTACTGTTTTTTCTTCCAATGTTATAATTTCATAATTCATACCGTGTACCTCTCTCTTCTGTTTTATTAAAGAAAGAATAGCACATGGAACATGACATCTATCTGTCATGTTTTATATATCGTATTTATTTTTGATGTAATATTATAAAGTTCCTCTCGTAATTCCTTTGGTTCAATCAATTCTACACAATCGCCAAATCCCAGAATCCATTCAAGCAGATTCTCCTTATCCGTGAATCCATGGGAAAACAAAAGTCTGCCGTCTGCCTGCTCTATAAAGCTGTTCTCACCAAATGCGTCCACCAACCGCCACTTCAGCTGCATTTCAAAAAGTGCCTTTACTTGAGTACTGACTGGATACACCCTCTGCAGCGATAAATCAGGCACTGGTATCTGCCGCTCTTTACATTTTTCTTCCACTGCTTCTAAATCCACCATACGATTAAGCTTAAATAACCGAAAATCTTTCCTTTTACAGCAGTATCCCCATACATACCAGGACGACCATTGAAAAATCAATAGCCCCGGCTCAATTTTCCTCTGCGCTTCTCCCTTCTGGGAATGATAGGTGAATTTTATCTTCTCTTTGCTTTCAATCGCCCCCTGAATCAGTTCAATCTTGGGCGCTAAAGCTTCTTTGTACCAGGAAGACAGATTAATCATAATGTGATTATTAGAAGTCAGAATATCCGAATTCCCCACTGACAGCTTGGCCATCAATTGCTGATACTTATTCGTACCGCTGACACTATCCAGACTTCTAAGCCCGGCCAGAATAGACTGCATATCCGTCGACGTCAGCAGGGTATGGTCCATACGGTAGCCTTCCATAATGGAAATACCGCCATTCTGCCCCTGGGTCGTTACAATCGGAATACCTGCCTTACAGATATCTTCGATATCCCGGTTAATCGTTCTTCTGGATACCTCAAACTTTTCCGCAAGAAAAGGAGCTGTAACCTTTTCCTGTTGAAGCAAAATCGCAAGTATGCCGATTAAGCGATCAATTTTCATAGTTACAACTCCTCCTGTGTGACATTCAATTTTCCAATGGTAAAACTCAACAATAGTAAATTTTATTTTTCAAATCATCCCAGCAATGTCTTTCCTAAAAAGAATCCAATTACCAAAATACCAAGTACAATACGGTACCAGCCAAAGACTTTGAAGTCATGTTTCTTCACATAGCCCATCAGGAACTTGATGGCAAATAAAGATACGACAAAGGCCACAATCATTCCCAGCAGCAGATATACAATTTCTGTACCGGTAAAGGTGAATCCAAACTGCAATATTTTAATAAAGCTTACCCCGAACATAACCGGAATTGCCAGAAAAAAGGTATACTCTGCTGCAACCCTTCTGGACATCCCGATTACGATTCCACCGATAATGGTAGAACCAGAACGGGATGTTCCCGGAATTACCGCCAGCATCTGGAAGATTCCAACCAGCAGTGCTGCCCCCCAGGTAATTTCACTCAATCTGCGGATGCGCACCCTTTTTCTTTTTTTATTATAGTTTTCAATAACAATAAATAAAATACCATAGAATATCAAGGCTGCTGAGATAACAAAGGGCGCAAGTTCCGGTACCATCAGTTTTTTATCAATTGTATCATTAATCGGTATCAGCAGCATCGCCGGCAGACAAGAAACGACGATTTTAAGCCATAAAATAATCTTTTCCATATCTACATAATTATCAGTAAATCGCTGAATTCCACCAATTAGTTTATTATCACTCTCTGTCTGCCAAAAGCTTTCTGCCGGTGCTTTACCCTTTCCGTGGAATGGCCACAATCGATTCCAGAATATCACAAGCACCGCCAAAATCGCACCCAACTGCACAACATACATAAATAAATCAGTAAACTCCTTGTCGGCATTCAGATTAATAAATTCATTCAACAGATACAGATGTCCGGTACTACTGATCGGAAGCCACTCCGTTATTCCTTCTACTATTCCCAAAATGACTACTTTAATCAATTCAAATAAGCTCATATACTCTCCTTTGGTTTTCTCGAAGACAACGGGTTGTCTTTCTTTATTATAATGTATACTTTCTTAAATTATAATATGCCCGCGCTTTTTGTCAATAGCTGCTGACAACTTTTGGGAACTAACGGAGGACGCGGGTTACTGTTCTAGCTATGTGAATTCTCAAAAATCTCGCTAATTGCGATTGTGGGCTGCCAGCACACCACCTCTCCTGGCACACAGCGGCTGGGTTTTGGTAGTTTATAATTTAGTGAGATGATACCTTTGGTACAGGGACGATCCTGATATAGGAGGAACGCTCTTTGTAAATTACTTGAAAAACCAGCGGGCAAAGGGCATGGGATAACTTACGTAAACATTTGGCGGCGGTTTTAGCGGCGGCGGAACCACCCTCCTCAACAGTAACGAAAACGCAGAAGGACATGAATATCCCATGCCCTTCTGCACCTCCCCACTAACTTATTTTAATTACTGCCTTCACTACATCATTCTTATTATGGATCACAAAGTCAAACGCGACATCCGTATCTGCAAAATCAAATTCGTGAGTCACTATACCAGAGACATCAATAATCCCTTCAGCAACGGCTCTAATTGCCTTCGGATAGATATTCCGATAACGGAATACTGATTTGATCGTCGCCTCCTTATTCATAATCTTGGCAAAGTTATATTCAATCACATCCTCCGCCGCAAGCCCCACCAGAACAATCGTCCCACCTCGCTTTACCAGATAAGAAGTCTGTTTGATCGTCGCCTTATTACCGGCTGTTTCTATAACAATACAACTGCCCTCGCCATCCGTAAGTTCATCGAGAACCGTAATCGGATCTTCATCTGCTGCATTGATCACTCTGGTTGCCCCAAGCTTCAAGGCATGATCAAGCCGCTTAGCCATTACATCCACAACTGTGATATCCGTTGCTCCATATGCTTTGCATGCCAGCAAGGTCACCAGCCCGATGCAGCCTGACCCGAGAATCACTACCGAATCCCCCAGCTTCACATTCCCCTGCTCAGCCGCATGCATTCCTACTGCCAGGGGCTCAATTAACGCCCCCTCTTTGGTGCTGATATTATCCGGAAGCAAAAAACACATATTCGCCGGAAAAGCAATATAATTCTCCAGGCATCCATGGTACGGCGGTGTCGCCAGAAATTCCACATCCGGGCACAGATTATATTTTCCGGATTTACAAAACTCACACTGTCCGCATGTACACCCGGGTTCCAGGGCTACCCTGTCGCCAGGCTTCAGATGACTGACAGCGCTGCCAACTTCCATCACTGTCCCGGCACATTCATGACCAAGGATGAAATCACCCTGAACAACAAAATCCCCAATCGCCCCATGTTCCAGATAGTGCACATCCGAGCCGCAGATACCGACATACTCAAGCTTAACCAAAACATCTGTATTTCCCACCGCAGGCATCTCTATTTCCCGCATTTCCATCCGGTTCAGTCCGGTCATATAAACTGCATTATTCTTCATCCTATCCTCCTGCTTCTTACTCTTTGATAAGTCCTCTTTCTTTATACATCTGCACATATTCAGACGCATTATCCTTATTGATCAGTGGTGCATCGATATCCGTATCAATCTGCTTTTCTTCTCCTGTCAACAGCTTATGCACGGTCTCCAGGTTAAGCTTCGCCAGATCGATCGCTGACTGCAGGCAAGTAGATGTCATGGTTCCTGCTTCAATCAGGAGACAAGCTTCTGCTGTTCCATCAACACCATAAGACAGGATATCCTTAAACTCTTCTTTTCCGGCAACCACTTCCAATGCACCTGCTGCCATGTTGTCATTCATCGATATGATCGCGTCAATCTTATCATTCGAAGTCACCCAGTCCTCCATATACTGCACTGCTTCATCCTTATTCCAGTTAGCAATCTGCTCACCGACGATTTCAACATCGGTTCTCTTATCAAAGAATTCCGCCTGCCATGCTTTTCGTCGCTCATCTGCATGGAAGTTGCCGGATGGACCATTTAGCACTACCACTTTTGCATTTTGCGGAACCTGCTCAACAGCGGCTTGTGCATTAACTGCTGCCTGTGCATATGGGTCTGCATCCACCGAAGATGCTCCTTCAATGCCATCAATCCGGGCATTGGTTGTGATTGCTACAATTCCGGCTTTAACAATCTGCTCCACATAAGGTCTCTGTGCTTCACCATTATTCGGCTGTACAATGATAGCATCGTATTTGCTGGTGATCGCGTTCTCAATCGCTGCATTTTCTTTCTCGTCATCTGCCTGGCCGTCAAATACATCAAGTTCAATATCATCATACTCTTCTGCTGCTGCCAGCATCTCATTCGCCAACCATGCGGCAAATGAATCTGACTGAGCTCTTGCTATGTAAGCCACACGATAAGTCCCTTTGCTCTCCTTTGCAGCGTCCCCACTATCTTCCGCCGTTTCTTCGGCGGTTTCTGTTTCCTTACTTTCAGGCGCCGTCTCCTTACTGTCACTTGAACCTGACCCACAGCCTGCCAGTAGTGTTGCTGCCATTATTGTTCCCAGTGCTAATGCCAATACTCTCTTCTTCATCTTGCTTCCTCTCTTTCTTATATAAAATATTCTGCAATATTTGCATTCTTCTACTTACTCTCCACTAAGATTACTTTCGTGGATTTTTTGGATTTTGACTGGATGTCCCATATAACTGCCAGCGCAATGATAACACCTTTTACAATCTGCTGGACATAAGAATCCACACCGGCTAAGTTCATAATATTATTCAGACATCCGATGATAAATGCCCCGGCCAATGTTCCCATAGTAGTTCCCACACCGCCGGAGAAACTGGTTCCGCCGACGATGGCTGCCGTCAGACCTTCCATCTCATAGCCCACCGCACCGTTGGGAAGTCCGGCATTGACACGTGACATGAAAAGTACTCCGGCAATTCCGACCAACAGTCCATTAATAACAAAAACAATGTACTTATTTTTCATCACATTGATGCCTGATGCAACAGCCGCCTCTTCATTTCCACCGATGGCATAAAGGGATCGCCCGAATCGGGTATGCTTCATGATGTACCAGATAACCACTGTGATCACTGCCATAAAAATAATCGAAACCGGCACCGGTCCAATGGTTCCCTGACCAAAAACCACATACTGATCCAACTGCAGAATATTCTGTCCTTTGGTATATAGCAGGGCGATTCCTCTGGCTACCGTCTGCATTGCAAGGGTTGCGATAAAAGGAGGGGTCTTAAAATTGGTTACCATCAATGCATTAACCAGGTTACACACCACACCGATCGTCAATGCCACTAACAGTGCAAGCAGCAAAGATCCGCTGGACTTATATGTACTGACTGACAGAACACCGGCTAAAGCTAATACGGCGCCGGATGATAAGTCCAGCATCCCGCTGATGATCAGAAGCATCTCTCCATATGCCAGAATAGTAGCTACAGCCAGCTGTTTCATAATGTTGGAAATATTATTTGTTGATAAGAAATTCTTATTTAATATACTACACAGTATGATCATGATCAAAAGCACAATAAAAATAGAGTACTTCTCCATAATCTGATTTGTCTTTTTTACATTCATCCACTTCTCCTCCTACCTGGTATTCGTCGCAAATTTCATGATAATCTCCTGATTGAAGCCATCCTCATCACGGGTAAGCTCACCGGTAATCCGCCCCTGACTCATAACATAGATCCGGTCACACATACCGATTAATTCAGGAAGCTCCGAAGATACCATGATAACTGCTTTCTTAGCCTTACCCATCTCAGTCATCAGCTTATAAATCTCAAATTTTGCTCCTACATCAATTCCCCGGGTAGGTTCATCCAGAATTAAAACATCCGGGTTTCGCATCATCCATTTTGCTAACAGCACCTTCTGCTGATTCCCACCGCTGAGGGACTGGATGCGCGTCTCCAAGGTTGGTGTTTTCACATGCATCTTGCCAAAATATTCGCCGACTATTTTACGTTCTTCTCCCTCATGGGCATAGCCGTGATAAATGACTTTCTCCAGACTGGCGATACTGGCATTCTCCATTACACTTCGAACCGGCACGATACCATAACGCCGCCGATCCTCGCTGAGCATAACGATGCCATGTCGGATACTATCTCTCACATTTCGAATGGTTATGGGGTTTTGATCCTTGATGATGGTTCCGGAATCATAGGCGTCAAGACCGAAGACAGCGCGCATAACCTCTGTCCGTCCGGCACCCACAAGTCCTGCAAAACCAACGATTTCACCCTCCCGCACATGAAAGCTGACATCTTTAAACATTCCCTTGCTGCCCAGACTTTTTATCTCTAACAGCTTTTCTCCAATTGGGAGTACCTCTTTAGGATAGATATTCTCCATTTTCCGCCCTACCATGAGAGCAATTACTTTATCCATATCAAGTTCTGACGCCGGATGGCTTTCCACCACCGTACCATCACGAAAAACCGTAATATCATCCGCGATCTGGAACACTTCATCCAACTTATGGGAAATGTAGATGATGCTTACTCCCTGTTTCTTTAGATAAGCAATCTTTTCAAAAAGCATATCCACTTCCCGCTGGGTAATCGCGGAAGTGGGCTCATCCATAACAATAATTCCGGCATTGTTCGAAATTGCTTTGATAATCTCCAGCATCTGAATGTCTGACACTGTCAGCGTCTTTAATTTTTGTTCCGGCGTATATGGCAATCCTTCTTCTTTTAAAAACTCAATTGTCTTCTTCCGCAGCAATTTCCAATCCACCTTACCAAATCTGGTGACCGGCAGCCTGCCAAGAAAAAGATTTTCTTCAATGGACATCTCCGGGACATAATTAAGTTCCTGGGCGATCATCGCGATTCCATAGCTTCTTGCCTGAATGGGATTTTGTATCTTCACCGGTTCTCCATCGATAAAAATCTGACCACCGTCCGGTTTATAAATCCCATTGATGATTTTCATCAATGTGGATTTTCCGGCACCATTTTCACCGCATAAAGCATGCACAGTACCTTTTCTGACAGAAAAATCAATTTTATCAAGTGCCTTTACTCCCGGAAAAGATTTTTCGATTCTGGAAACCCTTAATTTAACCTCATCCTTCATGCTCTTTTCCTTTCTTCTTCATTTCCTCCTATTGGCCAAACAGTTACAGTTCAGCCATCGGCTGAGCTGTAATGTCAAACAGCTGTTACTATTCAGCCTAATAGTATCGCCTGAGGGTATTGCTTTGCCCCGGCGTTTTATATACTATAACAGGCTGTGTGCCAAAATATAAGAAAGAGTCTTTTCAATTTTTTATACTATTTTGCGGATTATCCCAGGGCTTATCTCAATTGTGTAATATATTGTGATTGATGTGAAATATATTGCGAAATCATCAGATTCCATAATTATCTTTAACACTTTCTTTGCTTTTCAATTTGGTTATTGATATAATTAAGCAGAATATGATCCGTGAAAAATTATTAAATATAAGGAAAATACTTATGAAAAAGTTTATCTCCCTTTTAACAGTCCTCTTATTAACTTCTGCTTTAACCAGCTGTCAAACCCCGGAAGAAAGCAGCACCCCCAGCATGAGGATGGAGTTATTTGAAGAAAAAAAGAACGCTTTTGGTAATATCGAAGCGCCATCTGATTTCGATTGGAAACAGTGTGACGGCATCATCCTGGATTTTATCGTCGAGAACAATATCAATGCCAATATCCTCTCCAAAGAATGTGATAAATTCACCAATGTTACCGGCATCAAAGTAAATATTAAAAGTATGGATTTTAACACCATGACCGAAAAGATTAATATGGAGTTTATCTCAAAGACGGGGCGGTATGAACTGATATATGTGGATCCCTACCAGACTTTGAACCGCTTCCATGAGGAACTGGAGGATTTGAACCGCTTTGAAGACAATCCGGATATCCCCCATATCGTCGGCGGCCTGGACAGCTTTTCACCGGCTCAAACAGAAGTATGCTCCTACTTCCAGACAAAGGATAAGTTATGTGCCATCCCCTTTGATTCCACGACAATGATTTTCTTTTATCGCAAAGATATCTTTGAGAAATACGGTGACGCTATGCAGCAGGATCTTGGTTATGATTCCCATCCGGGAAGCAGTTCATTTACTTGGGAGCATTACATAGAAGTATCCGAATGGATTGACGTACACGTGCCAAAGAATGAAATCCGCTACGCCAGTCTCACCATGTCCGCCGCCCATAATTCCATCTACACCGAATTCTCTAATGTACTGAATTCTTACGGCGGTGACTATTTTGCTGATAAAAACGTGAACACTCTGGGTATCCCCCTGGGCAGCACTCTCCTGGCGGATTCTGACGCCTTTATAAAAGCTCTGGAAATCTATCAGAAAATAGCATATCTGGATCGGGATAATGCCGGAAAATTCAATTGGACCGAAGGTGCTGATATTTTTAAAAATGGAGAAGCTGCAATGATGCTCAACTGGGATGAAAATGCTCCCGCTCTGGAAAACAGCCGGGAATCCATGGTGGCAGGAAACGTCGGCTACGCCGTCCTGCCCTACGGAAGTGTCCGTAGTGCCAACATCTACGGCGGTTCCGGCATCGGTATCAACAGCAACACCAGTGAAGAAAAAAAACTAGCAGCCTGGCTCTTCATCGTCTGGGCAACTTCCCCTCAGCTTCAGATCAATGCCTTTTTAGAAGACCAGGGTGGTAATATGCCTACCCGCACTAATCTGAATCATCTGATCACCGGGCAATATATGGCCAAACTACCCCATGCTTCTGCAACTATTACCGCCCAGAAGAAATCTTTTGCCTATTATCGCCCTAAGATAGAAAAAGGTTATGAATTTGAAAATATGATGATCACCAATCTCACCCAAATGATTCACGACAACCTCTCAGCCATGCAGACCGCACAGAACATGCAGAAAGACTGGGATAACATACGCGAGGGCTGATATGTGGACTAATACCAAAAAACAAAGCTTCCGCCGACAACTAATGACCATACTGGCCGCCATGCTCGCTGTGACCATGGTGCTATTTACGATTGCCTTTCAAAGCGTTAAGGGCATTATTATCCGCCAGTACAGTAACTCTGCAGAACAATCGGTAAAAGCAGCCGCAGATATCCTGACCTACACGCTTCAGGATATTGAAAATCTAAGCAGTTCCATTTTGTTCAATCACGAGCTATTAGATTCTTTTAAGAATCAAGACCAAGATCAGTTTATCTCCCGCCTGAACAGCTACTTTAATTCCAGCTTTTACATCGAAGGTATCTATACCATGTCAGACAGTGACTACTGGTACGTGGGCGCCAATGTGCAAAATGGAACCGCCAACTTCCCCCGCAAAGCCCTTGAAGACACCAGCGGTGAGATCATCTGGATTCCTACCCGGGAACTGAATATTCAAATCCTCTCCGGACGCATCCCGCAGAATTATTTTGCCATGGGCAGGAAAATCGTCGATGTGAATTCTTTGAAAACACTGGGGTATATGAGCATTGAAATTGATGAAAGGGTACTGCAGGAAGCCTACGGAAATCTGAAAGAAGACGGCAGCCAAATCTTTATCTTTGACGAAAGCGGTGCTATGATCAGCGCCTCTAACCACACCTTTGACACCACCTATGCCGCTAATCATAGTTATGTAAATAATATCCTTGGCAAAAACCATGCCGGAAGCTTAAAGTACAAAGAAGACGGACAGGATTACGTAGCAATCTATGCACCGGTCAACCAATCACATTGGCGGATTGTCAAAACCATTCCCCAGGACATGCTATATGCTGACGTAAATAAACTCCAGATGTATGTTATGATTGGCAGTGTCATCGTTTTCCTGATCATGCTGGGGCTGGCCTTTCTCTACTCCCGCCAGATTACGAAGCCAATTACCAAGATGATCAGGCAGATGAAAAAGGTGGAAGAAGGCAATCTGGAGGTCCGGGTAGATACCAATATTAATAACGAGTTGGGGAACTTAGGCGAAAGTTTCAATCATATGCTAAAGCGGATTCATGTTCTGATGGACGAGGTGGTAACGGCGGAGCGGCATAAGAATGAACTGGAGTTAGAAGTCCTCCATGCCCAGATTAATCCCCATTTCCTCTACAATACATTGAATACGATTCGTTGGATGGCAAAAATCAAAGGCGAAGAGAGCATCAGCAGTGCATTAGTTGCCTTGGTAAAGTTATTAAGAGTCAGTATTAGTCTGGGGAAAAATCTGATTTCTTTAAAAGAAGAAATCGACTATATTGAAAATTATCTTCTGATCCAGCGTCTCCGCTTTAACCAACGTTTTGAAATCCAGTATGATATTCTTCCGATACATCAAGACGTCCTGATCCCAAAGCTTATTCTGCAGCCAATTGTTGAAAATGCATTAATTTACGGAATCGATGAATTGGAAGATGACATCCGGGATATCAAGAAAACATTATTTATTCATGTGTATACCGAAGAATCTGAGCACGGTATCCGTATTATCGTTGAAGACAACGGTCCCGGTATTGCCCCCGAAGTCCTGGAGAACATCTTCAAACAAGAAAAAAATATTGAAAAATTCAGTACTGTTGGCTTGAACAATATCAATCAGCGGATTAAAATGTACTTCAAAGATGAATTTGGCCTATCTATTTATTCTGATACAAATACCGGCACAAGAGTCACTATCGAAGTACCGAAACACACCAAAATGTAGTTAGGGAGGTTCCTCTATGTATAAAGTAATGCTTGTGGATGATGAGTTATTAGTCCGGATTGGGCTTCGTTCCATGGTTCATTGGGAGGAGCTTGGCTTTTCTATCACCGCTGAAGCCGGCAACGGAGAACAGGCATATGAAAAATATCTTGCCTTAAACCCAGACATCATCATAACTGATCTCAAAATGCCCAAAAAGGATGGTTTTTGGTTGATCAAAAAAATAAAAGAACATAATCCGGAGGCAGAAATCATTGTTCTGACCTGCTACGATGAATTTGATTTTGCCCGGGAAGCCTTAAAGCTGCAAGTCTCAGACTACCTGCTAAAAGCAGAAATGGAAGAGGCTGAAATCCGCCAGGCAATGCTGGAGAAAAAGGACAAGTTAGATAAAAAACATCAGCATCAAAGCAATGCGTCCAATACTGAAACTAGGGACACAAACTTTAAATGTTATGACCGCCTCTTAGGATTGCTGCTGAATCCCGCAAAATCAATAGAATCTGTCCAAACGGAATTCCAAAATCTCAATTTGCCCCGGAAGGGTCAGCACTATTGCTTTCTGCAACTGGATTTTGCTTCTTCTCTTAAGGATTCTGAATATACCAGAGAACAAACGGCACGAATTCTATCGGTCAGCATGCAGCTGATCACCAATCGTTTTTCCAATACAGGAATTCGCTGCCTATCCAAACAATTCGGTAAATCAATTACTTGTTTTCTAATATCCGAAAGCTTTTATCAGCATACTCTGAATCGAGAAATAGAGGACATGAAGCTTGTAGTGATGCAGTACTTTAATATTACTTTCAAAAGTGTCAATTCACCAATTGAAGACGATGTTGAAAAAGCCCGCGATCACTCCACCTGGCTTCTGCAGGCTGCTGACCGGATGTTCTACTGCTCCTTAGGAGTTCATATTTCGCCGGATATTCCACGGGAAAGCACTTCCGTCCGGGCAGATGTATTTCAATCGGCTCATGTTGCTATGCTGTGTGAATGTATTGAGTATAACAATCTGAATAAAGTTAAGACAATCTTAAATGAAATCAAGAAAACCTGCATTGCCCGAAATGAATCTTCTATGAATGCGAAACTGCTATTGATTCACTATGTTAATGATATTGTGAAGCAGTGCAGTCTCTATATGAATGATCTTGCTCCGGATATCATGGCTGTGCAAAAGGAGTTGTTGGCTTCCTCTGACATTGATGAGGCTATCTCCATCCTCCTGTCCCTCGCTCAAGCACTTTCGCTTCATATAAGCAGTGTCCAGGTAGATAATTCGGATATCTTGATTCGAAAAGCCGCCGACTATATTAATCAGCATTACACCAAAAAAATCTCACTGGAAGATGTGGCTGCTTCGGTAGGCATTTCTAAATATTACTTCTCTAATATGTTTAAAAAGATTCAAGGCATTAATTTTTCCTCTTACTTAAACAATGTCCGTATCGAAAAGGCAAAATTGCTGCTGAAAAACCCACAGATAACTGTTGCTCAGATTTGCGAACAGGTTGGATTTCATGATCAGCAGTATTTTAGTAAAATCTTCAAAAAGCATACGGGAATGACCGTGACGGAATATCGCAAAAGGAAATCAATCATATCTAGTGAAGCTATGTATTCGGACTGATAATGCAGGCAGGCCAAACGGTCTGTTGTTTGGCCTGCCTGCTGATTCTTTAAGATATCTCTGCGATATTGATCAATGTCAGTTTATTCAAATCAGTATTCTCTAGACTAGTTACCAACGCTTTTGCTGTGTCCAATGCAGTCAGTACATTAACCCCGGTCTCAATAGCATTTCGGCGGATTACAAATCCGTCTTTTGCATGTTCAACACCTGGGGAGGGTGTGTCAATAACAAGGTCTATCTTATGACCCAGGATTAAGTCCATTAAGTTGGGGGAATCCTGTTCTATCTTGTTTGTTCGGATTGCATTAACGCCATGTTCATTCAAATATTTTGCCGTACTTCTTGTTGCATATATCCGATATCCCAATGCTTCGAATCTTCTTCCGATTTCTACCGCTTCCGGTTTATCAGCATCCTTCACTGTCATGATCATATTCTTATGTTTCGGCAAGTTGATGCCGGCGCCAAGGAATGCTTTATACAACGCTTCGTTAAATGTCTTGGCAATTCCCAGGCACTCACCGGTCGACTTCATCTCCGGTCCAAGGCTGATATCCGCACCATGGATCTTCTCAAATGAGAATACCGGCATCTTGATTGCAATGTAATCTGCTTCCGGCTGCAATCCTGCCTGATAGCCCATATCTTTTAGCTTATAGCCCAGTATTACCTTCGTAGCCAGCGGTACAATGGGGATTCCAGTCACCTTGCTGATATATGGAACAGTACGGCTGGAACGGGGGTTCACTTCGATTACATAAACGTCTTCATCGCATACGATGAACTGAATATTGATCATGCCGATGACATGGAGTGATTTTGCAAGTCTTTTTGTGTACTCTACAATGGTGTCTTTCGCATTTTGGCTGATAGACTGCACCGGATACACCGAAATACTATCCCCCGAATGGATTCCGGCACGCTCAATATGCTCCATAATTCCCGGAATCAGAATCTGTTCGCCGTCACAGACAGCATCCACTTCGATTTCTTTACCAACCAGATACTTGTCTACCAAAATCGGATGTTCCTGAGCAATCCGATTAATAATACCGATAAATTCATCCACATCAGCATCATTAATAGCAATCTGCATCCCCTGACCGCCTAAGACATAAGAAGGCCTGACCAAAACAGGATAGCCCAGTTCATTCGCTGCTTTCTTCGCTTCTTCTACGGTGAATACCGTGTGGCCTTGTGGTCTTGGGATTTCACATTCTTCCAGCACTTTATCAAAGAGCTCCCTGTCTTCCGCAGCATCCACATCTTCTGCGGAAGTGCCCAGAATCTTTACTCCCATTTTCATGAGTGCTTCTGTCAATTTAATCGCTGTCTGTCCACCGAACTGTACCACAGCTCCATCCGGTTTTTCTACATTTACGATGTTCTCTACATCTTCCGGTGTCAATGGTTCAAAATACAGCTTATCTGCAATATCGAAGTCGGTGCTGACGGTCTCGGGATTATTATTCACTATGATTGTCTCATAGCCTTCTTTTGAGAATGCCCAGGTACAATGTACGGAACAATAATCAAACTCAATTCCCTGACCGATACGGATAGGCCCGGAACCCAGTACTAGTACTTTCTTTCGGTCGGGGGTGGCGGCTGCTTCATTTTCACCGCCGTGTACGGAATAATAGTATGGAGTAGCAGCTTCAAATTCTGCTGCACAGGTATCTACCATTTTAAAAGCAGCTGTAATGCCGTGATCCATTCGCATTGCTTTTACTTCATCTTCACTTTTACCGGTGGTTTTGGCTATGACACTGTCTGGGAATTCCAGACGTTTTGCTTCTTTTAATAGTTCCGGGGTTAGCTTTCTGGTCTTTAAAGCATATTCCATGCCCACAAGGATGGCAATCTTATCAATAAACCAGAAATCTATCTTTGTAATATCATGGATCTGCTGATAGGTGTAGCTGCGTCTGATTGCTTCAGCAATCCTCCAAAGTCTTCTGTCATCTATGATTTCCAATTCTTCCATTAAGTCCATGTCGGACAGTTCGATGAAATCATAGGACATCAGACTGTCCACATGCTGCTCTAAAGAACGGATGGCTTTCATCAATGCTCCTTCGAAATTATGACAGATGCTCATAACTTCTCCTGTTGCCTTCATCTGAGTAGTCAGAGTTCTCTTCGCACTGATAAATTTATCAAATGGCAGCCGCGGTAATTTTACCACGCAGTAGTCCAACATTGGCTCAAAGCTTGCATAGGTTTTGCCGGTAATAGCATTCGGGATCTCGTCCAGGGTGTAGCCAAGTGCAATCTTGGCCGCAACCTTTGCAATGGGATAACCGGTTGCTTTGGATGCCAGGGCGGAAGAACGGCTCACACGTGGATTTACTTCAATTACACAATATTCAAAACTCTCCGGATGCAGCGCATACTGAACATTACATCCTCCGGTAATATTCAATTCACTGATAATATTAATTGCCGATGAACGCAGCATCTGATATTCTTTATCACCCAGCGTCTGAGATGGTGCTACAACGATACTGTCACCGGTATGAACACCAACGGGGTCAATATTCTCCATATTACAGACAGTAATACAGTTTCCGGCTGAGTCGCGGATTACTTCGTATTCAATTTCTTTCCACCCGGCAATGCAGCGTTCCACCAAAACCTGTCCTACACGGGAAAGGCGCAAACCATTTTGCAGGATTTCCGCCAATTCCTCTTCATTATTGGCGATTCCTCCGCCACTTCCACCCAACGTATAGGCAGGGCGCAGCACGATGGGATATCCGATGGTATTCGTAAATGCTATCCCATCCTCTACGCTTTCTACCACCTGGGAGGCTGCAATGGGTTCACCGATTTTTTCCATCGTATCTTTGAATTCCTGGCGGTCTTCTGCCTTCTTAATGGTAAGCGCAGTGGTTCCAATCAGCTGCACTCCATGTTCTTCGAAGAAGCCCTTTTCAGCCAGAGCCATTGCCAGATTCAATCCGGCCTGCCCACCAAGAGTCGGCAAAACACTGTCCGGTTTTTCTTTTAAGATTAACTGTTCTACCACTTCTACGGTCAACGGTTCGATATATACCTTGTCGGCGATATCTTTATCCGTCATGATCGTAGCCGGATTAGAATTCAACAGGACAACTGTGACGCCTTCTTCTTTCAGCGAACGGCAAGCCTGGGTTCCGGCATAGTCAAACTCTGCGGCCTGGCCAATGATGATCGGACCGGAGCCGATAACAAGTACTTTTTTAATATTCGGATTCTTTGGCATTAATTCGTCCCCCCATTCATCATGGTTATAAAGCGGTCAAATAGAAATGCAGAATCCTGTGGACCCGGGCATGCTTCGGGATGGAACTGCACTGTGAAAATATGTTTACCCACATATCTAAGACCTTCATTCGTGCCATCATTGACATTAATAAACGCCGGTACTGCAACTTCTTTATTCAATTTCTCTGTGTCCACCACGTATCCATGGTTCTGGGAGGAAATATAAACTCTGCCGGTCTCAAGGTCTTTTACCGGATGATTTCCACCGCGATGGCCATATTTCATTTTATGGGTATCTGCACCAGTTGCTAAAGCCATTAATTGATGTCCCAGGCAAATCGCAAAGATTGGTACGTTGGAATTGTATAATTTCTTAATTTCAGAAATAATAGATGTGCATTCTTTGGGGTCGCCAGGTCCATTGGACAACATGATGCCGTCAGGCTGTCCTGCCAGGATTTCATCCGCTTTGGTATCTGCCGGATAAATGGTCACCTCACATCCCCTTTGATGTAAAGATTTTGCTATGTTTTCTTTTGCTCCCAGATCCAATAGTGCTACCTTAGGTTCTTCACCGGATAATACGGTTTTTTCGGAGCATGTAACCCGCTCAACAACATTACGGGTACTATATTCTTTTAATTTGGAAATGACGGCAGCCTGATGATAATTCTCATTGGTGGTAATCATTCCGTTCATGGTACCTTTTTCCCGTAACCTCTTTGTCAATGCCCTGGTATCTATTCCGGCTATTCCGGGAATATCGAATTTCTTCAGGAAATTCTGAATTGTATCTTCGCTCCTGAAGTTGCTGGGCATTCGCGATAACTCTCTTACAATGTATCCATCCGGCCAGGGTCTTAATGATTCACTGTCTTCATAACAGATTCCGTAATTGCCGATCAAAGGATAGGTCATACAGACGGCCTGTCCGGCATAAGATGGGTCTGTCAGGACTTCCAGATAACCGGTCATTGAAGTGTTAAAGACAATTTCACTGATAACTTCTTTGTTGGCACCGATACTGGTTCCTTCAAATACGTGTCCGTCTTCCAAAATCAGAAAAGCTTTCATCGTTTCACCGTTTCCCTTTCATAATGTTTCTGCTGATCATATCTACAGTTCCTGTATTTTTGCAAAAAAAAAGAGTATGATGGCTCTTCTTTGGGCTCTGTAATCTTATAGATTTTATCACACTATGTTTTTGATTTCAAGAGATATGGCAAAAATCCATATAAAAAACACCGAGAATGACCTCCAATAAGCGTTTCCCGGTGTAATCGACAGTGCAGGAGATGGGACTTGAACCCACACGATATTGCTACCACAGGCACCTGAAGCCTGCGCGTCTGCCAATTCCGCCACTCCTGCATTTCTATGATGCGAACTAACTCGCAAAGACTATGATAGCGGATTTTGAGAGAAATGTCAATTATTATTTAATGAAAAAATATTTTTCGTGAAATGACACATACTATGCATGAGGTGAATAGCATGAGTGATAATAAAGTTAATAAAAAAACACAAGAACAAGCACAAGAACAAATGGAACGAAATACTTTTAACAGCATAACCAAAAAGAAAACACCAGAAAACCAAAATCAGCAGCATAATGTAAGGAATGAAGGGCTTGGACCGATTAATCAAAAACGATAATCTCTGCAGAGATCTTGCCGCAGTGGGATGATGCCATACGTTATAGCAGCTCGCTGCGGTAAAATGCAGAGCATGGTTTGGTAGTTGATCGCATCAGTCATCCCAAATACTATCTCCCCCAAATAACAAACCCCATTTATCCGATTATATATTATTTAAAATTGCATGAACTAACCAGACTTTAGTAAAATTTACAAGATTGTATTTAATTCGGGCTGGATATCATGTATAATGAATGGTAAAGATACCACAATCTACGCTTGCAAAAAAGTTTTGTTTTTTGATAAGCTAAAAATGCAATTATAAGCTAATGGGGATTTATATGTTAATTAATCTGATAAACTTTGATACAAAATCATTGATTGGTGTTCTGGTATGGGGGAATGTTGCCACTGGAATCATTGTGTATTTATACCAAACATCCCATACCCATAAAAGTTATAACAATAGTATCCGTAATATGGCTATGATACGGTTTTTATCCGCCGCTGGTTATTTATTATTGTTTCTAAGGGGAGATATTCCTGACAGTATCTCTGTAAATATCGGCAATACACTTCTTTATACGTGTCATTATCTGGAAGCACGCTTGATGTTTAAACTCATAAATGTTACCAGTAAAAAATTAAATATGATTTTATCGGCCATCTTGGGTATATCTATTGTATCTTTTAATCTCGTAGAATTTTATTACAGGGACACTTCGCTTCGGGTGGGTATAGCTTCTATTGCTATTTTTTCTATATTTCTGCTGCCGACCTTCCAGCTCATGATTTCAAAAGAAAGCAAATTCAAAAGAAGTATCAGCATATTTTATATATTGTTATTATGTGCACTGATTCCCAGAGGCGTAGAAGCTTTTCTGTACAGGAACGTCTCTCTTCTCTCGAACAATTATTTTCAGACGCTTCTATTTATGTCATTCATCTTAATGATGATATCAAATACGATTGTTTATTTGCTTTTTATGAAAGAGCAGTCCGATGTGGTTATTGAAAAAATGGCAACTACAGATTCTTTAACAGGTCTTTTAAACCGCTACAGTTTTCTTGAACAGGGAAAGCTAGCTTTTGAAAGTCACAAATCATCCGGAAATGGTATCGCATTATTGTTTTTTGATATTGACTATTTTAAAAAAGTCAATGACCAATATGGTCATCAGTTTGGCGATGAAGTATTGATCCGATTTGCCGATATCCTCAAAAACAGTATACGTCCCAATGACTTATGCTGCCGTTATGGTGGTGAGGAATTTGTCATTCTTTTGATGAACGTAACTGAGAACATCAGTAAAAATATAGCTACCCGTATCATGTGCGAAATCGAAAACTACACTTTTGACATCCATTCGGATTTTCATATTACAACAAGCGTCGGCAATGTATACGGCATTCCGGAATCCGGCGAATTATTAGAAGATTATATTCGCAAGGGGGATGAAGCGTTATATGAGGCAAAAAGAACAGGAAGAAACAAATTAGTGACGTATGGTTGCGATGAGTGAACAACTCCCTATCCGGGTATAACCGATTCCAGTAAAAATAAATAAAATTCCTTCAAACTCTTGAATCCGGTTGACAGTCTCTTCTGGAGGGAATCAAAATCAAATAATTCTTCAATATTATTTCTATTAGCAACCAATACCATTCCCGACTGTTCCTCATTCGAACTTCTGTAAGAAATTGTAATGACTCATTACTGAATGCATCTGTCATCTTATCTATACCCCCATCCTTATACCGAACCTAATCACCTAATATCCCCTAAATGCATATATTATTGCATCACATAAAGTGAAACTTAGTTCAGAGGGAGTTATTGACTCCCACTGAACTTTAAGTTGAACCAGGCCCCCCGTATATAAAACGGACATATAGTAGGAGGAAATATGGGTAAAGGAAATTTAATAATACAGGCTCGTACCGCCGATAGTGCTCTGCCATTAAGCGGTGTGCGGGTGAGGATCAGGGATCACCAAGGCAAGATACTGTATGACCTGATAACTGATGAGAGCGGTGAAACCGAACAGGTATCGCTGGAAGCTGTAGATCAGGCACTGTCGTTAGATCCGGACTATACCGGAACACCATATACCACATATGATCTGGAAGCAGAAAAAGATGGATTTAACTACTTAAATATTAACGACGTACAAATTTTCGACAGGGAAACTGCCATTCAGCCTCTTGTATTGATTCCGATGCTGGAAGGCCAGATGGTTCCCTCTACGCAGGAAATCTTCATCGGAAAACATGCCGTTGAAATGACTGGACCACGAAATCAGATAGGCCCAATTGCCCAACCGTTTATACTGCGCCATGTCATCATTCCTAATCCGATTACCGTACACTTGGGCACGCCTGCCTCCAGTGCATCAAATGTACAGGTACCTTTCACCGATTATGTTAAAAATGTTGCCAGCAGTGAAATCTACCCTACCTGGCCGCGGACAGCGCTGGAGGCTAATATTCATGCTATCATCACATTTGCTTTAAACAGAGTGTTTACACAATGGTACAGGAGTCGGGGTTATAATTTTGATATTACCAATAGTACCGCTTATGATCAATATTTTGTACCTGGGAGAACCATTTATGAATCCATAAGCGTGATTGTGGACGAGATTTTCAACCAATATGTACGCAGAGCAGGTCAGAACGCACCTTTTTTTACGTCTTTTTGCAATGGTACGACCGCTACCTGCGCAGGACTGTCTCAATGGGGATCGGTGTCATTAGCCAATCAGGGCTATTCAGCACTGCGGATACTGCGTAATTATTATCCGAATGATGTAGAGATTTCACAAACAAATATTATTACCGGCATCGTTACAGCATATCCCGGTACAGCACTTCGGCTGGGCAGTACCGGTCGGGATGTGCAGAGTATACAGGTCTATTTGAATAGGATCAGGCAAAATTATCCTGCTATTCCGGCTGTGACCGATGAGCCCGGTGTATTTGGAAGCAGCACCCAGGCAGCTGTTACTAAATTCCAAAGTATATTTAGTCTGACTGCAGACGGCATTGTAGGACAATCGACCTGGAATAAAATCTCTCAGATATATGTCTCCGTGGCAAGGCTGGCAGCTTTGGACAGTGAAGGTACGACCCTGGGGATTGGGACGGTTCCACCCACTTCAACTCTCAGGGTAGGATCAAGCGGAATCGATGTGATCACACTGCAATACATTCTAAGCTTTATCAGTGAGTTTTACCCCACTATCCGCAGTGTAACCCAGGATGGTATTTTTGGAAATCAGACTGCTCAGGCAGTGATAGAATTCCAACAGACAATGGGGCTCACTGCAGATGGCATTGTAACTCCGGCCACCTGGCGCGCACTTTATGATACCTATTGGGGTATCAGGGATAACGTACCCATTCCGTCTCCTGAAAACGGCGCTACCGAATATATCGTTCAGGCGGGCGATACACTTTGGGGAATTGCGCAGAGGTTTGGTACCACCGTTGACGCCATAAGGACGCTAAACAATCTAACCACCGATACTCTTATGATCGGGCAGATACTCCGGATTCCCAGTGCGGGAGCCACAACACCCAGCTTTACTCATACCGTTCAGTCAGGAGATACGCTTTGGCAGCTCGCCCAGCGGTTTGGAACCACTGTTGATGCCATAAAGGCACTGAACAACCTGACAAGTGATGCACTCATGATAGGACAGACGCTTCAGATTCCCAGTACTTCCATAATCCATACCGTTCAGCCAGGCGATACACTTTGGCAGCTCGCCCAGAGATTTGGCACCACAGTTGATGACATAAGGGCACTGAACAACCTGACAAATGATGTACTCATGATTGGACAGAGATTAATTATCAGGTAAATTACTATTGAATAGTAACATTGAATTATCTTCTCTTTCAAAAATTTATAGGGGCAGTATCTCGTGCGAGTTATACTACCCCTATTCTTAGAACTATCCGATTCCCGGCTTTTCCTTAATCCTCAGAGAGTAAAGAAAGTGCAAAGCCTTGTTATTCTATAGACTTTACACTTTTAAATTTATGCTATGTTATTTAAACGCTCAGTATGTTCTTTTAACACTTTTTTCATAATATCAATGTCAGTCTGCATTGACTCTATTTTATCACTATCATTTACATATCTGTCTGCTGTAGTAACATAATGTTGCTCAATATTAGATAATCGCGGTACTACTGTATTTTCGATTAAATCAACCTTAATTGCATGTAAATCTCGTTTTACACTTTTAATATCGCTCTCTAACGGCTGTATCTTTTTATCAATTATATCAGATATTGCTAACAATAATTCATTAGCTGTCATCTTGTTACCTCCTACTAGATGTGCCATTATTATAGCAGATCGTACTTGTAAAGTCTATATTGAGTTATAAGATTCAGCGGCGGATTCTGCCACCGGCACAGGTGTTCAGTTCTTTATTCTCAACGCAAAACAACAACGAATGCCATGCCATCCCATGTAGATAAATCTTATCCTCACCAGGACAGTAACATATACGAGCCCCGAAAGTCGTTTGGAAAAATGTATTCTTTATCACAAAAGACGTTGTAATTAATGTATATTTGTGCTATACTATGTTTACAATACATTGAGAGGTGATGTTTATGTATCGTATAGCAATGGAGCAACTTAATAAGTGGAAAAAAAAGAAAAATAAAAAACCTTTGATCATCCGCGGAGCAAGGCAGGTAGGTAAAACGTGGCTGATGAAAGCATTCGGGGCTGAGGCCTATCAAGACAGCGTTTATATCAGTTTCGATAATAACAAGCGGATGCAGGAACTCTTTTCAGCGGATCTGAATGTTGAACGACTGGTAATGGGATTAGAACTATATGTCGGACATAAAATCAACCCGGAAAATACGCTAATTATCTTTGATGAAGTGCAGGAAGTTCCTAATGCTCTGACTTCATTGAAATATTTTAATGAAAATGCCCCACATTATCAAATTATTTGCGCCGGATCTTTGCTTGGTGTTGCACTGCATCATGGAACCTCTTTCCCGGTTGGAAAAGTTGAATTTTTAGACCTTTATCCTCTGTCTTTTACGGAATTTATGCTGGCGATGAGTAAAGAGCAGTTTGTAAGTCTGCTGAAAAAGGGTGACTATGCAATGGCTTCCACCTTTAAGCAGGAGTATATTGACCTACTGAAATATTATTATTATGTGGGCGGTATGCCGGAAGTTGTTTTGAACTTTGCAGACCATAAGGATTTTAATGAGGCACGGGAAATCCAACAGCGTATATTGACAGCTTATGAGCAGGATTTTTCTAAACATGCACCAAATGAAGTGGTGCCACGTATTCGTATGCTCTGGAACAGCATCCCTGCACAACTGACAAAAGAAAACAAAAAGTTTATCTATGGCTTAATTAAGGAAGGCGCCCGTGCAAAGGAATATGAACTTGCTATGCTTTGGCTCATCGACTGTGGCCTGGTTCATAAAGTTCACCGTGTAACAACCCCTAATCTGCCTCTAAAGGCATATGAAGATTTGAAAGCTTTCAAGCTCTTTATCGTAGACGTGGGCTTGCTGTCATGCATGGTACGGCTCCGCCAGGACACCTTGCTTAATGGGAATGAATTGTTCAAAGAATTTAAAGGAGCGCTAACGGAACAATATGTTTTGCAACAGCTAAAGATACTGAAAAATATGGAAACTTATTATTGGACAAATGACCAGGGAAGTGCCGAGATTGATTTTGTGCTGGATAACGGTACGGACATCATTCCGCTGGAGGTAAAAGCAGAAGTCAACTTACAGGCTAAGAGCCTGAAAACCTACAGGGATAAATTCCATCCAGGAACATCTGTCCGTACTTCAATGGCCGATTATAAAGAGGAGGATTGGCTTGTTAATTTACCGCTTTATGCGATAGAATTCATTGGGAATATATAACCGGGCCAGATAAATAGCATGATCTTATTAAAACAAAAGAAGAACCGGGAAACTTCTGCCGGTTCTTCTTTCATATATATTATTCCACAAGATAATTCTTCTCTCTTAACGCACTCTCAACCAAACCAAGCACATCTTCCGCTTCCGCCTCAACCGTATGATAATGATACCCCGAAGTAATATTCATCAAAGGCGCAGACTTCCCCGAATGAATCCCTTTCATGAATTCCTCAACATCCCTCCTGGATCGGATCCACATCTCCGCCCGAACCTTTCCATAAATCTTATGATTCACAAAAACATCCACAATCTTCCCGCCTTGGTCAACAATCGTATGGAGCTCATCCATAATGTCGTCCTCAACATGAAAAACTTTGAAAACTCGCCGCAGCGTTCTGGGCACATTCAATATATATCCCCGGTTAGTCGAAACAATATCATGCCCCGCCATCCGCAAAAGTGCAATATCCTGTACAATCACCTGCCTGCTGACATGAAACTGCTTAGCCAGCTCTGCTCCCGGCAGCGGCTGCGGACTACTCTTGATACGTTCCAGAATCTCCTGCCTTCTCATCTCACCATTCATAAAGCGCAACACCTTTCCAGGGCATCTCTCCCTTTTCTTATCCTATCATATTGCATGCAGGTTTTTCAAGGAAATATCCATAATCGGTGCGGAATGCGTCAAAGCTCCACTGGAAATATAATCAACCCCAATTGAGATATACTTTTCAATATTCTCCCTGGTCACATTTCCAGAACATTCCGTCTCGGCCCTGCCATCAATAATGGCTACAGCCTCACGCATCATCTCTTCAGACATATTATCCAACATAATAATATCAGCCCCTGCATCTAACGCTTCCTGCACCATCTCCAGATTCTCCACTTCCACTTCTATCTTCCGAACAAAAGCCGCATACTCCTTAGCCATTTCCACAGCTTTTTTAACACTCCCGGCAGCTCCAATATGATTGTCCTTCAGCAAAACACCATCTGATAAATTATACCGGTGATTGTACCCACCGCCAACCTTAACCGCATACTTCTCAAACAACCGCATATTCGGGGTAGTCTTCCTGGTATCCAACAACTTCGTCTTACTTCCTTCAAGCAGCACCGCAATTGAATGCGTATAAGTAGCAATCCCACTCATCCGCTGCAGATAATTAAGTGCCGTCCGCTCTCCCGAAAGCAAAGCCTTAATATCCCCACGTACAATTCCCAACAACTGTCCTGCTTCAACCTGGTCTCCATCCTTAGCATAAAATATGATCTCAGCCTTCTCATCCAACAGCTGAAAAACCCGTTCAAACACCCACAGCCCGGCAATAATTCCTTCTTGCTTGCAGATTAACTGTACCTGACCTTCCTGTGCCCTGCGCATCACCGCATTGGTTGTAATATCCTCACTTGTAATATCTTCCCGCAGCGCCTGCAGTATCAATTCATCCGCATTCAGCTTTATTGTAATTTGATTGTTCATGAATTTTTCTCATCCTCTCTATTTCATCTTTTATCATTTCCCGGTACGATAATTTTAATTTTTCATAATCTTCGTACCGGCTGAAATCAATCGTTTCCCATATCTGAGGGTTTTCTTGCTTTATGGCTGATTCTTCCCCAATAGCCTTTGCCGCACGCTTAGCAAAGACCAGGCTTTCCAGCAAGGAATTACTGGCCAGCCGATTTGCTCCATGTACCCCATTGCAACTGGTTTCGCCCACAGCATACAAATCGTCCATGGAAGTTTTGCTAACACCATCCACTCTGATCCCGCCCATAAAATAATGCTGCGCCGGAACCACCGGAATCCACTCCTTCGTAACATCAAACCCTTCTTCCAGGCAATGGCGGCAGATATTAGGAAAATGACTCTTAATCTCTGCTTTGGCAATCCGCTCCATCGAAAGCCACACATAAGGCATATTATCCTTTTTCATCTGCCGGTGTATCGCATCCGTCAGCAGATCCCTGGGCAGCAGTTCATCAACAAACCGCTTTCCTTTTGCATTATAAAGGACAGCACCTTCCCCACGAACCGATTCGGATATCAAAAAACGTCTCCCTGGTTTTTTCGAATACAGTGTAGTAGGATGGATCTGCACATAATCTACATTCTCCATCTCAACCCCATGCCGCATGGCAACCGCTAACCCATCACCCGTCAAATGAGCATAATTCGTAGAATGCTCATAAAGTCCTCCCACACCACCGCAGGCCAGCACCGTTTTTTTTGCCCCAATGGTGATCAATGCCCCGGCTTCGGTGCGTCCTATCATACCATAGCAGGTATTGTCTGCGCAAACCAAGTCAACCATAGTCAAATGTTCTAATATAGAAACATTGGACAACTTCTGCACTTGGATCATAAGTTTCTTCGTAATTTCCTCCCCGGTAATATCCTTATGGAACAAAATACGCGGCCTGGAATGCCCACCTTCCCTGGTATAGACAAATTCCTGCCCGGTCCGTTCAAACTCCACACCACACGCAACCAGATCCTTTATGATCGCCTGGGAGGAATGAATCATAACTTCTACCGATTCGGCCCGGTTCTCATAATGCCCGGCCCGCATGGTATCTTCATAATAACTGTTATAATCGTCCTGCCCCTGCAGCGTACTTATTCCCCCCTGCGCCAGGAAGGAATCACTCTCGCGCGCTCCTTCTTTGGAAATCATCAGGACCTTCTTCTCCTGGGGAAGATTAAGCGCACAAAACAACCCCGCTACTCCGGTTCCAACGATTAACACATCTACATTTTTTATCATAATGCTTCACCTCACTGAGCCAACTTGAGCATCCGTTTCAATGGTTCATTGGATTTTTCCCTTAAATCCGCTTCAATCTGCACTGCATTTTCTCCTGTCTGCAATACCTGAAGCACTTTTTCAGGGGTAATCCTCTTCATATTAGGACAGAATTGCCGATGCCCCACACTGTAGAACCGTTTTCCCGGATTCTTCTGCTGTAACTCATAAAGCACACCCATTTCGGTGCAAATAATAAATTCCTCAGATTCACTTGCCGTGGCAAAATCAATAATCCCCGATGTACTGCCCACATAATCTGCCAGCTCTACAACATCCATCTTACATTCCGGATGTACCAGCACCAAAGCATTCGGTTTTGCTTCTTTTGCTTTTAAAACATTTTCCCTCGATATGCTGGTATGCACATGGCAGAAACCATCATTAAATATAAATTCCTTCTCCGGCACTAACGAAGCGATATAACGTCCCAGGTTTTCATCCGGAATAAAGTAAATATAATGCTCCGGAAGTGCCCGTACGATCCGAAGTGCATTGGAAGACGTCACACACACATCAGACAATGCTTTCAACTCCGCTGTCGAGTTAACATAACACACCACCGACAAGTCTTCATAACTGGCTCTTAACGCTTTAATCTTATCTTCATCCGCCATGTGAGCCATCGGACAGTCTGCAAGAACATCCGGCAGCAGCACATTTTTGCCCGGATTCAGAATCTTTGCACTCTCACCCATAAATGAAACCCCGCAAAAAACAATCGTTTCCTGCGGCACCTGGGTTGCCAACTTACTTAGATAATAAGAATCACCGATATGATCCGCCAGTTGCTGCACTTCATCATTTACATAATAATGCGCTAAGATTACCGCATTTTTCTCTTTTTTCAATTGCTCAATCTTTTCCCTTATATGCATTTCGCATTTTCCTCCTTCATCACGGTTCAAAGAATAGTAACCTTTTCTCCCCGTCGACTGACATTATAACATACTGCATATATATGTGACAAGACACTTGTAAAGATAGACAGAAAAACAAAAAAAGGCTGAAATCTCAAATTATTGAAATTTCAGCCTTTTTGCCTTTTTGAATTTATTTTTTTGAATTAACAACCTTACTCAGTGTTATCAAAATGGTACCTATCAGGATAAACATATCCGACAGATTAAAAACCAATCTTCTTAACTTTTTCCATTTTACATTAAAGCTGAAGTAGTCTGTTACATAGCCTTTAAAGTAACGGTCATACAGATTATTCAATCCGCCGCCGATTAAAAGCGCATAACCCAGTTTCATCACCGTATTGCCCTTCTTAAAGGCAACGTGGAAGAATTCTGACAGCATACAACCCAGAAGGATTGCTGTTCCCAGAACGGTTATTCCGTCATGTTTGGCAAACCAGCCAAAGGCAATTCCCTCATTATGCAATTTGCGCAGTAAAATGCGGTCACCCGCCACTTCCCGTACAATGCCTTCTTTCAGAGATTTCTCCGCCTTTTTCTTGACCAGATAGTCAGTCAGGAAGACCAGTCCGATTATTCCAATGAATATCATAATATATTATCCTCTGATGATTTTTCAGCCACTGTTTCTTCCGTAACCGAATCCCGGGCATCTGTATTTATTTCTATATCTGCCTCTGCTTCCGCATCCGCTGTGTCATCCGTCTTGGGTACTTCTACTTCCTCAGATTCATCTTTGGAAGTATCAGCATCTGGCTCTGACACTTTTTCTTCCTGCATTTCCGGTATTGGAGAGCCGCACTTCATGCAATATTCAGCTTCCCAGGGAACTTCCGCTTCGCAAGTCGGACATACACGGCACCCCCTGGCTTTCGCAAGTTCTTCCCGCAGCTCGGCCATATTCGCATTAATCTGTGATACTTCTTCACAAATGATCGCAACCTCTTCATCTACCGCTTCACCGGCCGAATAACGGCGAAAGATAATTTCACCCAAATCTTTATAGTTCTTCTCTACCAAATGTTTTGCAGCATGCATCTGGCCTCTTATTTTCTGAATCCTGATAAAAGCCTCAGTTTTTTTCCCTACCGCCTCAGCTGCATCTGAAATCGTTCTGCTAATGTCGTCAAAACTAATATCTGCCATATTACCCAAATCTCCTTTCTTTTTTAACCTTCCAACATGGGAATATCCTGACCTCTCAGCAGAATCTGTGGTCCGCCGGTATGTTCAATATATTCCTTTGTTATGATTACCTGCCCGATACTGTCATCCTTAGGGATTTCATACATGATGTCCAGCATATATTCTTCAATGATCGCACGCAGGGCACGGGCTCCGGTATCCTTTTCCATCGCCTTTTTAGCAATTGCCCTAAGTGCTTCACTGTTGAATTCCAGTTTCACTTCATCCAGTGCCAAAAGCTTTTTATACTGTTTTAAAATTGCATTCTTCGGTTCTTTTAATATGTCTACCAGCATATCCTCGGTCAGCCCTTCAAGCGTAAACACAATGGGCAGACGTCCAAGAAACTCGGGAACCATACCAAATTTTCTTAAATCCTCCAGAGTTACCTTGGCAAGTATGTTCTTATCATTATCATACTTGTCTTTCAGCTCAGCAAAAAATCCCATCGATGAATGCCGGTTCAAACGTTCTTTGATCACTTCTTCCAAATCCGGAAAAGCCCCGCCGCAGATGAAGAGAATATTCCTGGTGTTCACCGTCTCAAGTGGTACCATCGCATTCTTGCTATTGGCTCCTACCGGCACTTCGATATCGGCTCCTTCCAACAGCTTCAGCATTCCCTGCTGTACTGCTTCACCGCTAACATCTCTTTGATTAGTGTTCTTCTTTTTCGCTATTTTATCAATCTCATCGATAAAGATAATGCCATGTTCTGCCTTCTCTACATCATTTTCGGCCGCAGCAAGCAGCTTGGAAACAACGCTTTCAATATCATCACCAATATACCCGGCTTCGGTAAGTGAGGTAGCATCGGTAATCGCCAGCGGTACATCCAATAGTTTTGCCAAGGTCTGCACCATATAAGTCTTACCGCTTCCGGTCGGACCAATCATCAGCATGTTGGATTTCTCTATCTCTACACCATCATTCCTATCTGCATAGACCCGCTTGTAATGATTATACACTGCAACAGACATTACTTTTTTCGCATGTTCCTGACCAATCACATACTCATCCAAACTGGCTTTAATCTTGTGAGGTGCCGGGATATTACGAATGTCAAAAAATTTGACCTTTTTTGCTTCCTTTTCTTTTTCCTTTTTCTTCTTTACTCTCTGCCGTTCAGGTACCTTGTTCTGCAAAGAGCTCAAATCCACCATGCTGATATTCGGCATGTTATTCAACAAATCACTGTAGTTGACAGGATTCTGGTTCATGGTATCAAAACTTTTCTGCATACACTCAGTACAGATATGTATATGCTGCGGCAGCTCGATCATACTGCCTGCCTTACTTTCCGGACGCCTGCATAAAAAGCAGACTTTCCCATATACGTCCTGATCATCATCCTGCTCATTCTTATCTACAGTGGTTTCTTCTATTTCTTCATTCTCCAGTATTTCATGATCCTGAGACATTAAATTTTCTCCTCACTTTCACTTACATGGTCTTATTATAGCTCAAAACACTATCTGCTACAAGTGAAGTTTTTCTAAAAAATGTGTATGCTTTTTGGGAAATCTGCTGGATTTACGGAGACTTTTATCGGTTCCCTATGCAGTCATTTCTTCTTTGATTTCATGTTCACATATATTTCAATTGGCATACCTCATAAAAATATGGGTACATAGATATTTCATTTGTCCACCGCGGCAGCACGTACCGTCGTGTTTCGGAAAACCTTAAAAATCAAATTGACAAAGGTAATGTTTATCGTATAATATTAAAACATATAGTAAACATATTGTGATAATTGTAGTTTTGTTTACTAAACAACCAATGTGCATCTGCTTAAAATTTTAAGACAAAGAAGGATTTGCGAAATGAAAACAGTTAGGATTGGGTCAATTGGGTTAGAACGCCTACTGCACCAGCTCTAATAAGACGGAACTGCTGAACGAGAAAAAGTTTGGCGCAATTTGTTACCGGCTCAAAGATTCAATGTACAAAATAGTGGATGATGCAAATAGTATAATTTCCAGATATTATGAGCAGGCAGGTAAAAGTGTATGAATGTACAAGAATTCCCAAAACAAGATAATAGTCCAATCGCTGTGAGTGTTTGGAAACACTCAATTTCGGTTGCGATTCACCGCCACTGTTACTATGAACTCGTATTAATAACCAAAGGCTGCTGCATTCATAACTACAGAGAAACCAGGGTTCCCCTGATTCCCGGAGATATTCTTCTGATTGAACCTCATGAGGAACATGGATATGAATTACAGTCGCCGATCGAGATTATAAACTGCCATTTCTTTCAGGAGGTACTTTCAGATAGAGATCGATCTGTATTCCGGGAGATGAGAAAACAAAGAGATATATCTTATGATGGGAAAACACTGAAGAAACGCTGGAATCAAATTCTGCAGTATATGCCCCTGTCGGATTTTTCCGAAGATAAGGAACTTATGAAAACACAAGCAAATCTGAATAAGCAGGGTACTATCCACCTTAGTATACGTGAGTTCAGGGAAATTGAATATATCCTTCAAAAAATGATGAAGGAACAAGAGGAACAGGACTTTGGCTTGGGATATATGAAAAAGGCATATTTACAGCAGCTGGTCATACTTTATCATCGGCTCCAGAAAAAAAGAATTGAGCAGGTAAATCATCGCTCAGACCGGAAAAGGGAACATATCTATCAGGTGTTGGAATATATGGAAGATCATCTGGCTGAAAAACTAGATCTGAAATCGATTGCTAAGGATGTATATTGGAGCGAAGGATATTTTCGTACCGTTTTCAAAGATGTTACCGGACTCAGCCCCGTAGATTACCTAAACTGCCTGCGGATTATAAAATCTTTGGAATATGTAAAAACGGAAAAATTAAATTTTCAGGAGGCAGCCGCCAAAGTGGGAATCTATGATGCCAGTTACTATAACCGTCTGTTTAAAAAAGTGACCGGCGAGTCACCAAGAGAATTTAAAAGAAAAAGGTTATCGGATTATTAATCTTAAAAACTAAGTTATTTTGAGTAAACCATAAAAAGCTGGGAATCATCCAACTTATCTGTTGAATTGTACTAACAGAAATACAAAATTCATGATATTCTTTATCTACAGGGTAAAAGTGCACATATATCCGTAAAAAACAGAAAAGGAATTGTATAATATAGGCAAAAATGTGGCAAAATATTGAAATTAGATGTCACAAAAAACCATCTAAAAGCTAGGTACTTAAAGGAGGAAAAGATGAACAAGTTAAAAAGAGTAATGGCTATTTTATTAATCGGTTTAATGATGATTGGTGTGCTTTGGGGCTGTCAGGGTAAGGAAAATACATCAAATGAATCTGATGAGAGTCAAACAAATAATGAGGAAACTGTGGACGCCCAAGATACTCCTGAAACCAGTGATAATTCTGGCGGGCAAGAAAGTATGACGATGATTTTGGCAGAGCGCGATGAATTTTTAAGCACGCTGGAATCAGGTGCACTTGAAACGGCAAAAGAATTGGGCATTAAATTAAATACGGCAGATGCACAGGCAGATACCAGCAAGATGCTTCAGTTTATTGAGTCTGCAAGAAATAATGGCGAAAAGGCAGTTATCATCAATATGGTAGATCCGACAACAGCCCAACAGTGTATCGAAGCTGCCGGAGATATGAAAGTAGTTTTTGTAAACCGGGCACCGGAAGATACAAGTGTATTAAATGAAAATGTAGCATATGTTGGTTCTGATGAAAATGTTTCAGGTAAATTCCAGGGGGATTGGTTAGCCGAATATTTCAAAGAACAAGGTAAAGCAGAAATTAAATACATCCTGTTAAATGGAATTCTTGGAAATGTTTCAACAACACTTCGCAGTGCTTCGGCGATTCAGGCTCTGGAGGATAATGGAATTGCAGCAACAGAAGCTACTGCCCCGTTGGTTGCAGATTGGGCCAGGGCAACAGCACAGGATATGATCACACCGCTGTTAACTACTATCGAGTACGATTGTATTATTTCAAACAACGATGCTATGGCTCTTGGTGCAATTGAAGGTTTAATTGCAGAAGGTATTGATCCGTCAACAATTCCGGTTGTAGGTATTGATGCTACAGAAGATGGTCGCCAGGCAGTGAAAGATGGTATTATGGCTATGACCGTATTCCAGGATCCTGTGGGACAGGGTAGAGGTGCTATGCTAGCTGCCCAGAACCTGATTGAAGGAAATTCAATCAACGAAGGTACGGATTATGATGTAGACGAAACCGGATATATTGTATGGGTACCGTTTGAATTAGTAACACCGGAAAACGTAGCTGATTACGATAATAAATAATTACATGGTTACGGTGAACTTACATAGGTGTCAGCCGATGGCTGGCACCTATGACTTTAAAAATGAAAGCAGGAACTGAGGTGAATGGGTTTGAGTGAAAAATATGTTCTGGAAATGCACGATATCGTGAAAGAATTTCCCGGAGTAAAAGCATTAAAGGGTGTTAAGTTACAAGTCCGCCCCGGAACCGTTCATACACTTATGGGCGAAAATGGCGCCGGTAAGTCTACCCTGATGAAATGTCTGATCGGGATCCAGCCGGTCACATCAGGCAAGATTATCTACAAAGGACAGGAAGTGGATTTCAAAAACACACAGGCAGCTTTGGATGCAGGGATCTCGATGATCCATCAGGAGCTGTCCCCGGTGTTGGAACGCTCTGTCTGTGATAATGTATGGCTGGGAAGAGAACCGAAAAAAGGGTTGATC
>Ga0153940_1000161_pt1 | contig 40356 bp, 45 predicted proteins | sample TSNJ024MetaG_FD_104736 | JGI IMG/M metagenome (GOLD analysis project Ga0153940, IMG submission 104736) | Attine ant fungus gardens microbial communities from New Jersey, USA - TSNJ024 MetaG | ecosystem: Host-associated > Fungi > Mycelium > Unclassified | place: USA: New Jersey, Brendan T. Byrne... | reverse complement strand
CCCTGTTGCAAAGGTGGCCTGTGAAGAGGCTTCAAAGGCCTTTTGAAGCCTCTTCAAATCCGAAAGGAAAAGGCAGGAACGGCATACAGACCCTGACAGCCATTCTCTCAATAGCTGCTATCGTTGGCGGCGGCTGGTGTCTTTATTGGCCGGCGTTGATAACTCGAAAATCTTGCGGCGGATGAAATTGGCAGTTCGCTTGATTGCCAAGCTGACGGGGTCACCTTCCTCATCGACATTCAGGGGGTAGGCATCCACTTCATCAAGCACCAGAAAGCGGATCGGCATGGAGCGCAGGCCTGCCGCACTGTTTGCCCCTGTCAGCATCAGGACGCCGCCGTCAAATTCCTTTGCCAGCAGTGTGTTGCCGGAATCGCGGGAGCGGGACGGGCTGATGCGTTCAGTCAGTGCCGGGCTTGCCTCAATCATCGGCGCGAGGCGGGTTTTGGAGAGCTTTTTGACGGTTTCGACTGTCGGCATGACATAAAGGGCCGGGCCGGGGCTGTGGTGGATTGCATAGCCGACAAAGTTGAGCCCTGCCTCGGACATGCCGATCTGTGCGCCTTTCATGACAATGGTTGTTTCGATCGGCGAATAGGAGGACAGGTTATCCATGATTTCGCGCAGGTATGGTGTGCGTTTTGTGCGCCAGAGTCCGGGTTCTGCGCTGGCCACGCTTGACAGATAACGGTTCTTGTCGGCCCACTGGGACACGGTATAGGGCGGGTCCGGCTGTCTGGCTTCATTGGCGTTAAGTGTGAAGAGCGCCGCGCCGGTGATATTATCCGGTTCGACATGGAGCGTCATGCCTGATCCTCTTTCAGGGAGGGATCATCAGGAGCATGGAAAGGCACGGGAATGCCGACAGTTTCAAGGAGGGCCTCGCGCATACCGGCATCAATGGCGGCAATCAGGGATGCTGCATCACAACCGATTTTTGCGGCAATGGCCGGCCCAAAGCGGGGGGCAAAATTCAGCATGGCATCACGATGCGCGCGGCCAAAGGCGCGGGCGGCCTGCCTTACGTCTTCACGGTCAACAGTGGTTTGCCGGAGCTTTTCAAGCTGGATTTTTTCAGTTTCAAGCGCGACTTCCATGCGCTCCAGCTTGATTTCATATTCGGCCTTGCTATGTTCTCCTTCTTCCTTGATGGCAGCACGGCGTATGGTCGGGGGAACAGGAAGATGCTTGCGCCGTGCCGGCGGCTCGCGGTTCCACAGGGCGGTGGCAAGTTCCTCATCAAGTGACCCGTCTTCATGGACAGCTTCGGCAAGACGGCCGTTACGGATGCGGGAACGCACCGCATTGTCGGACACACGCATTTTTTTTGCGAAAGCATAAACCGCAATGCCTTTTCGCTCTTTGTGATTTGCCATGGGTATTATCCTGTTGTCTGTTCATGTCCAGTAAAATTAATAAAAGTGATGACAGTTAGCAAACGCGGTGAACGGAAGTGCAATGCGAATGGTTCCGTGAATATTTTCAAGGCATTATGGCCGCATTCAAAGTCATTCTGATTTTTCTGTCGCTAGCGTTTTTTTGCGCTGGCCGTGACCCCGCACCTCCCGACCCCGTGGGAAGTACCTAATGCATTGAAATTTTTCTGATTTTTTTGTTTTTCCCTTTATTGAGAATATTTCGTATTATCATTGATGTGGGAAAGACAAAGGATAAAATCGGGAAGGGAGATGCAAAACGGTGCAGGATATCAATGCCGTACTGATCTGGAGCGGCTATAGCGGTCAAGCTGACGCTTGAGATTAACCAGCATGCGTTCCTGACTAAGCTTCACCAACGCATTTGAAATGGCTGGCTGTACCATTGCTTCGGCAATCGTGGCACCGGGGACCTTGCGAATAGGGCTGCGATTTTTACCAATACGGGCAAAGATATGCCCACCCATCCCTAAATCTTTACGGTCAGGAAATTTTCCGCCACGAATAAAGGCATGCGGTAAAAGCTGTTTTTTGCCCCATATCCTGACCGTAACACCAGCAGGGGTTTCCTTTGCCTTGAAAATCTTGAGGGGAATGGGGGATTTTGAACCGCGTACTGTGGCTTCAAGCAAATCTGCTGTAGCCATTGGCCGGATATAAATCCCTGCTTTAACGCGCTTTGCCGGGATGGAAGCCGCTTTCGCCACATCACGTTCTGCCTGTCGTTCAACCTGTTTGGCAGTGTCATTGACAGCATTGCGCAGTGCCCAGTTAAGGCGCGGAGGCTGCAATTGATCTATCAGTTCCTTGACCTGCTTCAACTGCCATTTGGTATGTATGATGATCGCGGCGCTGGTCATTTCTTTTTGCTTTTGCCTTGCGGGGCCTTATCCTTCGCACCGGTTTCTGCTTCTGGCACAGGTTCTGAATATGGCATGGCAGCACCGGCACGACGTAAACGGCTGAATACCGTATCCGAAACGATAACAAATAGCTCATCCTCGGTCGCAGGATTAAACGAAACAATTCCTCCATTGTCGCCGGCGACTTTCATGGGACGAGTGATAACTGCTTTCATGGCAACAGCTCTGAAAGATTACAAACCGCAATCATGATTGCAGTATGTGGATGAATGGTCAACGCTGTATAGAAAAAAATCTCAAGAAAGTTTCATACAACCCCTCATAGGCCCATTTTATAGAAATAACCTATTGATTTATATATATATGTATAAAACTATAAAATATATATTATATATAGAGCATGACATGTGTATGCACTGAAGGTGTTAATTTGGGTTAGTTCTCTTCTTGTGTATTTCTCTTGCTGACCGTTTTTTTCCATACAATTATATAAATGTAATTAAATCAGTGTGTTAATATGTATAAAGTGGGCGTATATCCGGTGCTATAAATTGCCTTGTATAAAAAGCAGGCGCAAAAAAGCCCCGATCAGAGTTCTGAACGAGGCCACTTTAAAATGTATGGAACATGCAGGACGCTTATTCCCGATTGAGCATGTTACGGATAAATGCCTGTCCTTTTGACGTGATACAGACAGTGTCCCAGTGCTGTTGGCATCCATTTATATCGATATTGCTACGCTGCTCATAAGCAAGAATGCCTTGCGTTACAAATTCTTCAACCGCTTTATTATTCCGCTCCAACAGGCCCTTATCTTTCATGAAGTCACAAAGTTGGTTTTTCTTCATACCTACCTGCCTGGCCATCTCACGTACGGAAATGCTGCCTTCAGGCCTATAATCTATTTTTGACGGCTGTTGCTGAGTTGCAGGAGAAGATATTTTCTCTATGGCTTGTTCAATCTGGCTAAGAGTAGCCTGCAATTCATCAAAGCGCTGTTTCATTGCCAGATGTAAAAAATTCTGGCGCAGCTTCTTCTCGTATTCAATGAAGTAGTCGCGAATCTCAAAGCCTTTCTCGCTGCCGCTCATCATGGCAACGTGCTTTGCGGCATCTGTCGTGAAAGCATATTCCTTGCGTGGGCGGCCTCCGGAAGGGTTTCCTACATCTTCGTAGGAAACATAGTCGCGCCCCGAAACAAGGCGTGCCCGCTTAATCTGCTCACGCGTCCATTGATTGAAATCACGAGCCACTTCAAGGAAAGTATGCAGGTCGCGGGCGTTTACCGTCTGGACGGTATCGCCTTCAATTTCTTTTGTTGTGATAGGAATCAGTTGATGTTCAGCCATAAGTGACCTCTCTTGATTGCAAGTTGCTGATTGATGTTGTTCAAGTGTTTCTGTCAGCAATACCGGCTCCGGCGTTTTCCATGCTGGTGGATAGCAGACAGCCGTTGGCTCGAAATTGTTTTCCTCATTCAAGCCTTGCCAGTTCACATAAGCGGCCGGCGCAAGAAACCTGGAAAGTGTCGCGAAGAAACTGCTGTACTGGCCCTGTAAGCATGCTTCTCTTCTGACCTTGTCGCGGGTATCAATCATCTGATGACGCTTGATGAAGGAAGCGACAATCAGAGCCAGATAGGTATTGTCAGCATAGACTTGTCCCGAACCGTAAAAGGCCAGCAGGCGGCGGGCCATCTTGACGCCGGTGTCGTAGCCAAAGCTGTAGCTGCCGAAGAGAGGCAGTGTCCACCAGGGTGTGTCCGTGCCTGAATGCAGATCCACGAAAGGCAGGTTACGCTCAATAAAAGCAGCGTAGTCCTTGGCATTATGAAGGGTGAGGGATTGAGATTGTGCCATGAGTGGCCCTCCTTACGATTTTTAGTTGAAGGCTGCCATGCGCTGGCAGCCGGGCGTCAACTGGAGTCTCGTAAGTGACTCCGGGCACTATTCCCCTTGCGGGTATTGTATTCCTGCCTCTCCACCCGGCCATATAATAGGGCAAGCTTGTCCCTGAAATTCAGGCACAAAAAAACCGCATAGTCTGACGTGTGCGGAAGCCGCTTACGAAAATTCCAGTGGCTTCACGATGCCCGACAGTATGGCCTTTGTCAAGTGGATGGATAAAACAGGAAAGTTGACAATTTGTCAACGTAATTGAAAGGGAAAAATTGCTGATTTTACAACTTGCAGGATTTTTTCTCTTAATTAAGAATATGCAGAGAGGGAATCATAATGCGCGCAAAAGAATTAAGAGAGTTAATTACTGAATCAGATGTCGAGCAGAAATTTCTTTATCCTTTATTAACTGATGCAATGCCTTCAGGTATGGGGCTGTCGTCAGCTAACATTCATACTAAAATGAATATCCGTCGTTATCAAATTGATAAGGGGAATAATTCAAAACTTTATTTCCCTGATTTTATAATAGTAAAGAATTCTTTTCCAATTGTTGTCATTGAGGTAAAAAAGCCAAATGAAGATGTGTCTATCGGGTATCGTGAGGCACGTCTCTATGCAGGTGAATTGAATGCAGGATATCCGGGCGGATTTAATCCTGTTTCTTTAGTTTTGGCAACTAATGGAAAAACTATTATTGCAGGACCATGGGATCAGGCAGAGCCTATAGTTGAATTACAGTTTGAGGACATTACACCTTATTCCGATAAGTATTCAAAACTTGAAAAGTTGTTAAATAATAAGGCTCTTAATGCTTTGTCTGAAGAGCTAGCTAAAAAATCAATTCCTCAAAAATATTTTATGCCAAGAAAATTAATTGGAGGCAAAGGAAAGCAGGAAGAAACATTGCCTAAAAATAGTTTCGGGGCAACTATTTCGTATAATATGGATCAGTTGTTCGTACCCGAAACAATGGAGAATCGTGTTAAAATAGTAAAGTATGCATATATAAATTCACCAAGGCGTGAACGATATGTGCATCCTATTGATAAACTTATGCGTGCGGTAGCTCCACCTGCAGAACTAGGTGCTACACTCGTATATGATTTGCTTAATCCTAAGCCTGTTCTAGATAAATTAGAAGATGGAAATAAACTTGAGCATAAAGTGCTTCTTATTGTTGGAGGAGCTGGATGTGGAAAAACAACTTTTGTTGATCATCTGAGAGAGATTGCTTTACCAGAGGATATGAAGAAAAAAACAGCATGGGTTCATTTTAATATGAATTCGGCGCCTGTTTCACAAGATAGAATATACGATTGGTTATTAAAAGAAATAATAACTGGAATTCGTAACATATATAAAAAGATAGATTTTGATGAACTTGAAAATTTAAAAATTTTATATGCAGTTGATATTAATAAATTTAAGAAGGGACGAGGTAAAAATTTAAAAGGAAGTTTTTATGATCTTGAATTATCAAATATAATTAAGGATTTGGAGAATAATTTAGCTAAGACTGCCCAAAGTTATTGTAGGTATTGTGGAGGAGATCAGGGAAAACTTCTTATATTTGTTCTAGATAATTGCGATAAACGTACCCGTGATGAGCAATTATTGATGTTTACCGTAGCACAATGGTTAAAAACTGAATTTAAAGCCTTGGTAATTCTGCCTCTTAGGGAAGAAACTTATGATAATCATCGTGATGAACCTCCACTTGATACTTCTTTAAAAGACCTTGTTTTTCGCATAGAGCCTCCACAATTTCAAGAAGTACTTAAAAAAAGAGTGGAGTTGGCTTTGCAAGAAGCAAGCAATCCGCTTGGTAAGACGCTTCATTATAATTTACCTAATTCAATGCATGTAGGCTATCAAGCTTCTGACCAAGCACAATACCTCTACACGATAATGGAATCGATTTTTTCTAGTGATAAAACTATTGGTAGACTTATATTAGGTCTGTCAGGTAAGAATATTAGAACTGCATTTGAAATATTTTTAGAGATTTGTAACAGTGGGTATATCACTGAAGATGAAATATTTAAAATTAAAAAATTACAAGGAAAGTATCATCTTAAAATTTTTATAATACTAAAAATACTTCTTAGGCAAAATAGGGTATATTATAAAAGTAATAATTCTTATATTAAAAATATATTTCATTTGAGCCCCGAAAGTAATTATAAAAATTATTTTTATAGAGTTTTAATACTTATATGGTTAAAGGGAAAAGCTTCAGAAATTGGTCCTACTAAATTAAAAGGCTATTTTCCTATATCGGCAATGATTCAAGATCTAATATTTTTAGGGCTTGGTGAAAATGAAGTTTTAACCCAAATTGAATGGCTTGCTAAAACAAAATGTCTCGTTAGTGAAGATTTCAAGATTGATGGTTTTATTGATAGTACATTAATAAAGCTTGCTCCATCTGGTTTTGCTCATCTGGATCTAATCCATAAAATGGACTATTGGGCAGCAATTGCTGAAGATACTAATTTTATTAATCAAGAATTAGCTAAACAAATTGCCGATCCTTCAAGGTATTTGACCCGTGATACTGCATTCATGAATGCTATCGAAACGCTTGATTATATCATTGAGCATTTCACTCTTCTTGAAACACAAGCTAAGTCTTTTGTACTTAACATAGATTGGATTAATACCCTTAAACTTAAGGATATTAGGGATAGGTTATATGATCGTGCAATGCAGGATGGATATGCAGCTTGGTATGATTTTCTTAAAAAATATGAAGAAGGTGCTCGTCTTGAGGTTGAATTGAGTAGAGAAACTCAAAAAGGGTTTTTTGTGGATTTTGGACCACGAGTTTCTGGTTTAATTCATAAAAATGAATATGACCGTATTGGATTAAAAAAACTAAAATGTGGTGATATAGTGAACGTTGAAATCCATAAGATTGATCGCTTGCGAAAGTGGATTCATTTATCGCTGCTAGAGTCTATCTAGAAAACTCTTGACAAAATCCGTCAATTATGCACCATAGAGAAGCTTTTTGATGTGGCGGTATAATTACGTCGCGAGCTATTTTACGGTACCATTGCGATGGTACAGCTGGAAGATCGTCTTTTTATAATTATTGAGGAAAGACTATGGCTTGATTGCTATGTCTCTATAATAGCAAAGAACCCTGTTTCGACAGGGTTCTTTGTGAATTAATGTATATTTTTGTTATCTTATTTTACCCATCCTGTCCCGGTTCCCTCTCTTGCAGGATTGCGCTTATCGGTACGACAACGAATGGTGTGTTGACCCCACTGGCAAAGTAGCGGTTGCCCTTGCCGGAATAGGCGCCGGGAATCGCCTTTAATATGTCGCGGTATTTGGCGCCGCTCCATTCTGTGCGCGTCAGCACCTGCCGGCGGAAGCCTTCATAGGTCGTGGTGATTTCAACAGCACGTTCACCTGTGCCATCCCTTGCAACGCGGATACCGAGCCGTGCCAGCGACTGGATTGCCGCTTCCTTGGTTTTGTTCTTTTCCTTGCCAAGGAAATCAGGCGTGTTGACATAATCGGGTGCGCTCTCGGCAATTTCAATCAGTTCGCCGATGGTGCGTGACCAGCGCCCGCCCTCAGGCGTATCATGGCGCACCATGTGGCCGGTGACGTGCTGCAGGAAGCGGACATCATCTTTGGCTGCGTCCTTGGCTGACATATCTGTCCAGTCATTCTTGCGGATCCATTCCAGTGCCTCCTCAACGCTGATATCTTTTGATGTTGCGGTAAGATAGGCGCCGGCCAGCATGGGGCCGACCTGGTCACCAAGGCGCTGGGCACCGAGGTGGATTGTTGCTGCCTCGGTGAAGACCTTGACATAACGGCGCAAGGTCGGCAGGAGCAGGATGGTGCGGGCCAGCATGCGCCAGGCAAAATCCGCTGTCATCAGGTTTATGATATCATCCAGCAGTCTGGCATAATGTGTCTTGTTTTCTTCACTGTTGAGGTCGCCGTCCGGTTTTGTCAGCACCAGTTGCGTGATACGGGTTTCGTCAGCATAGCCTTCAATCTGCATGTTGATGGAGGCAAAGATAAACATGGAGCGGGCGCGGTATCCTTTCACGCCCTGATTTGCGGTGCCTTTGTAGATCGTGCCCTGGCTTTCCGATGCGCTGGCACGGGCATAATCCATGATGCCCTTGAGGCGTGATTTGCTTTCCATATCGCGGGGTTCGGCTTCATCAAAGATGATGGGCAGGGCGTCATTGCCCAGCATGCCGCGGATACCGGCTTCTGTCGTATTGCCCAGCACGCTTTTGGCTGTCTCGGCCAGCGCCACCTTGACGATCTTATCCATGACGGTTGATTTGCCGGATCCGGCCTTGCCGCTGATCCACATATGCGGGCGCCATTTCAGGAAGCCGCAGACCGGGGCAATAACACACCAGCCGGCAAGCAATGTGGCAGAGAGCGGGCTTTGCCAGCGTAATGACCGGCAGAGCTGCAGAAACTTGCGTGACTCTTCTGTTGTCAGTGGGTTTTCCAGCTTGACCGGTATTGCCTCACCCTCATCATACACATAACGCGAGTGGTGTTCACCGATGGATGTTGTCTGTCCGTTGACGATAAGCTGCTCGCCGGCGTGAAAGACCGGCGTTATCGCCTTCAAACCATGCGCCGCGCCCGCGCATCGCATTGTGCGGCACGAATTTGCGCCGGTGCTTGCAGGCGCGGAAACAGGCATCTACAGCCGCCCGCATATTGACACCGGTCTTTGCCGGAAACTCTGCCTCCCACCATGAGATCGGTGCAAGGACCTGAAGGTTTTCGATCTTGTGGCCGGATGCTGAAAGGCTCACCACCTGCGCCACATCAAGCGGCTGGTAATAAAAATGCAGGCCATCCACGCCGAGGCAGCGGAAATGCGGGCGGCTGAATGTTTCGAGATAGTCTTTGCCTGTCTGACCGATGTCTGCAAAGCTGATCGGTTCTCCCATGTCCGGCTGTTCTGATGGCGGTGGGGCAGGGGGAGGAAGCACGGCATCAATTGCATCGCGTACTGCCTTGATGCCTCTGAGCTGGGCCAGATCGTCAAAGTCGGTTTTATCATCGGCACCGTCCGGAAATTGCGGCACGACCAGCCAGGCGCCGATTGCCTCTGCTGCTTCTGTTGCCTTTGTCACGCCGGGGTTTTCAACGGGCTGATGCGTGAACCGGTCATTATCCGCCATGATGATAAACCGGCGGTTGGCATACTGCTTTTGCAGCGCACGGGCTACGGCTTTGAGATTGCCGGCATTGAAGGCGGCAACGGTGCGCTTGCCTGTTGCCTCATGGATGCGGGCGGCAGTGGCATAGCCCTCGGCTATATAAATGTCGTCTTCGTCCTGCGGTGTCGGGCCAATCGGATGAAATGTGCCGCCCATAGGCGTACCGCGCAGGAAGCGTTTTTTGCCGTTGCCGGAAATGAATTGCAGCCCGACCAGTGTGACAGTGCCATTGATAATCTGATAGGCAGGCACCAGCAGGCTGCCGCTGCGTGCTGTTTTTTCACCTGTCTCCGGATCAATTATGTATTTTACATCATGCGTCAACTGGCGCAGGCCGGGGAATATTGGCAGGCTTTTGGCGGCAAGATAGGGATGGTCAGCCGAAGTCTTGGCGCTGCTTGCCTTGCCGAGCAGCAGTTTTGCGACGGATGTGGCGTTGTCATTTAACAGTTTGGTATAGGCTGCGCGTTCCCTGGCTGTTTCTTCCATGCGCTTTTTCAGTTGCGCACGTTCTTCGCGGCTTATTTCCGCCTGTTCACGGCCGGCAGTCCATTTGCCTTCAATGCCCAGCTTGTAATCACCATAAGCGCCTGATGGCGGTTTATCTGCATGAAGCACATACCAGATATGCTTTTTGCCGCGCGTCTTATGCCCGACACTGTCGGCACGATGCACCTTGCCGTCGGCAATCGGATGCCTGCCGCCCGCGCTGGATATATCCATATGGATACCGGCGTTGCGCATTGCATCCAGAAACTGCGACTCAATCTCATGCATGTTATTTTCCGAACAGTGCTGTTGATATGTCAGTGATGTCACGGATAACGGCGCCGTGTGCGCCATTGCTGTTCAGGTGATTGAGGAACATGGCCTGTGCCCTGGTCAGCCGGCCGGAGCCGGATTTGACCTCCCAGCCATGAAAGACGGCGATCTGCTGCCCGGCCATGTCCGGTGTGATGGTGACAGTATGAAAGCCGATCAGGTCAGGCGATCCTTCGCAAAGACCCGCATGCAGGGGGTGGGCAGACAGCACGATGCGCTCGCGGCCATGTGCCTTGTATGTTTGACCGGGTCCCAACGCGAAGGATTTCCCTGCCCAGCCCACGCCTGTGTTGTTGCGCCATACTGTTGCGCCGGCTGCCGACAAGGCCAGCATGGCGCGGTTCATGAGGGCTGTGCCGGCAGTCATAGAAATACTCCGCCAAGGATAAACCCGAGAAAAAAGACAGTACAGGTGGCATAAAGGACAGGATCCTTGAAAAAGGGTGTTGGCTGCTTTTTCTTAGAGCAGGTCTGCAAAGTGACAGGTTCAAAGGGCAGGTCTGCAACGGTTGCATCCGCCGCGCGGTACAGGTCTTCTGCGACCTTGCGGTTGCCGCGTAACCGGCAGCGCTCCCGGATCACATGGCGGAAAAGGGAATCGCACCATGCGCTGAAATATTCCGGATGCTTTGCCATATCGTCGATTGCCCGCCGGATATTTATGGCCGTTTGCCTGTCGATTTTCTGGGCCGTGTTATCGTTCATGGCGCAGCCTCCCGTTTTAAAGCGGCTATGCTGTCAGGCCATGCGCGAGCGGCTTCTTCGGCTGTGCTGAAAAGCTTTATTTCTTTTTCAGGTGTGTTGTTGTTAATCCTTAAACAAACGGCTGCGAGATATTTTCTTGCAACAATCTTTGTCCCATAAACAGAGACAACATCTTCATTTTGGTAGCCTTCAAAAACATGCTTGATATCATCCGATCCATTTTCATCATCGTCATCACACCAAAAATCCGGTGTTTCAAGTTCGGCGATACGCGTGCGCAGGGCCTTTATCTCGATATGCATTGACCGGATGCATGACCTGTCCACGTTTTTACCGACATACAGGTCAGCAAGATGGTACAGTATATCAATGAGCATATTTTTTGTTGCGGCATCGCACTCACGATATGTCATATAACGGTTGATACGGTCGCTGATTTCACTCATCCTGCCTACTCCATCCCCAGCGCTTGCTTGTACAGATCAAGCATCGCTTCTTCTTCCTGCCGTTCGTGTTCTTCCTTTTTGCGCAGACGGATAATGATGCGTACGGCCTTGGCATCAAAGCCATTGCCTTTCAGTTCGGCATAAACATCCTTGATGTCATCGCTGAGCGTCTTCTTCTCTTCTTCAAGCCGCTCAATGCGTTCGATAAAAGAACGGAGCTGGCTTGCCGCAACGGCTTGTGTTTGCAAACTGTCATCATTCGGCATGTGCGTTTCCTTTGTTCGGATTTAAAAATCAATAATTCGGGTTCGGTCTTTTCATTCGGTTTCAATCTTTCTTGTCAGAAATACGCAAAATAATGCGCATTAATACTTGACCGGTTGAATGCTTGTGTGTATATAAATACATATGAAAGGGAGCGTTCCATGGAAAGAGATAGCCGGAAGATTATCAAACGCCTGAAGGATGAAGGTTTTGAACTTGTTGGCAGCCGTGGCTCGCACCATAAATTTGTCAAAGGCAAAAAAACCGTGATTGTGCCGCACCCGAAAAAGAACTTACCGACCGGTACGGCCCGGGCAATTGCGAAACAGGCGGGCTGGTTTTGACCGGCCCGACAACAGGAGGTCATATTATGCGCCGTTATTTTGCTTTGGTTGAAAAAGAAGCTGATTCCGCTTTCGGCATCCGGTTTCCTGATCTGCCCGGTGTCTTCTCGGCAGCGGATGAAGAAAAGGATATTCTGGCCAATGCTGTTGAAGCACTGCAGCTTTATTTTGAGGATATGAGCGAGCGTCCCGCCGCTTCGTCTTACGAATGCGTTATTGCACGTGATGATGTGCGTGAGGCATTGGCGGCAGGTTCGTATCTTATCTCTGTGCCCCTTATTGAAAACGATACCGAGGTCATTCGCGCCAATGTTACTTTTGAACGCGGCCTGCTCAGGACAATTGACAGCGCCGCCAAGTCGCGCGGGCTTTCGCGCTCGGCTTTTCTTGCGGTCGCTGCCCGGCATGAAATGGAGGCATGAGGCATTCATTGCGTTGTCTCCATAAACAAATTCTGCTGGAAACGATCTGCAGGCTTGTCCAGCATATGAAGCAGGGGGCTGCCCTTGTGCCCATGTTCCCACACAAACCAGGCATTGAGCATGGGCGGCGCTCCCTGGCCGGTAAAATCAATGCGCCAGCGCATCAGATAAATCCGCGCCGGAGGATAATCAGCCCACAGCCTGCCACGCTCTTTTGCCGCTCCGGGCCAACTGAAGGGCAACAGCAGGGCCATATAATCAACTTTGAGAATTTCAAGCGCAAAGCGAACCCAGCCCGGATCCTTGTTGCATTCGCAAAACGGCGGATTGGTTATAATCACGGGTGAGCATGGACTATCAAATCCATAAAAATTTTTTATAATCGCTGGTTGATACCCACGATCAACAAGATCGGACGCTATAACCGGATAACCGGCAAGACTGATTTGCTCGGCCATTGCTCCATCACCGGCAGCAGGCTCCCAAATGATTTGATTCAGTTCGTCAAGCCGCTGTAAGAAAAGCACGGATCGGTTCTGGCGGGGTGGGATAAAAGTCATCCTTTTCCCGCTCCAGTTCCTGTTTAGCAATTTTGCCGGTCGCACGGAAAAGGCCGCGTGCTGATGTTGCGCGCTTCATTATGCATTTTCCTTTTTCAACCACCGGCTACGGTTAACCAGGGAATATCCCTGTCCCCAGACCGTCCTGATTTCGATATGGAAAAGCGTCAGTTTCTTGCGCATTTTGCAGACAAAAACATCGATGATCTTTATCTCCGGCAGGTCGGCGTCGAGCCTGTCCGGATACAAGGCTATCATCAGGGAATTTTTTGTCAGGACATCGCGTGCTGCCAGCGCTGCAAAAATCCGTGCTTCGTGTCTTGTTAGTCTCCACACGGGATCAATGGTGACCGTGTCCGGGGCAAGTTCTTCTTCAAGAAGCCTGACACGTTCGCGCAGTACATCGACTTCCCTCTCAAGCTGTTGTGTGTAGTTATCCACGGCCCCGTCTCCTTGTGAAAATGACCGAAGCAAGGGCGCGCCACTGGCTGAGCTTGTGTTCCAGTGCATAGCGTTCTGCTTCATTTGTCAGCAGGCTGCGGTTGGCTGTCAGGATTTCACTGATCTGTGCGGCAGAGATTTTGCCGCGGTATTCGTCAGCGTGGAACAGGTATTCCACGGCCATGATATATCTGGCAGACACCGGGGCAATTTCTGCCTTTGCCAGAATCTCCAGCACTTCCCGCGCGCCTTTGGCAAAGCAGCGGTTGATCAGGGCTTTTATTGTGTTGACGGCCAATGTTTCACCGGGCTTGAACCGGCCCATGCAGGGAGGCGTGCGCAGGATTTTAATGCCGGCACGCTCGCATACCTGTGCAATTGTCAGGGCATCTTCATCTCCGGCTGCCACCAGCGCATAATGGAGCTGCAACGGCGTGACGTTGAGGCGGTCACGGTTATGGCGCACAAAGGCGTGTGCCCTGTCTTTCAGGGTTGCGGCATCAATGACCAGTACGGGCAGTTCCCTGATCCCGCCATGGGTTACAGCGGCAATTGCCGTGTGCTGACCGTCGATAAGGTCAAGACGCCCGTCAACCTCGACCACGATTGGCGGCTTGAAAGCCTGCCAGTTCCATTCCGTCACGATTTTGCGGATCAGCCGGATTGACCGCTCTGACAGGTCGCGCTGGTAGGTTTCGTCAACAGTCAGCATATCCGGCCGTACCATTCTTATTTCCGGCGGATCGGGAGTGACTGTTGCCCGTGTTGTATCCGGCAGGTTCAAAGCTTCGATTCTTCTCATGGCTTTTTGTCCTATCTTGCTGTGCGTTGCTGCTTTTTCTGTTCACGTCCACGCATGACGTGTGTGGCCCATGCGTGCGGGTTCTTCATGCCGCGCGCCTTGCCGATGCGGACAAGGTCCTCATGGGTGCGCGCACTGGCCTGCTCAATCGTGCGCTGGCGGACCTGTGCCTTGCGCTGGACTTCCTGAAGTTTGCCGTCGATGTTTTCGACCTTGCGCCCCTCGGATTTGTATTCATGGCCGCAGTTGGGGCAGTGTGGCGCCGGGCTGTGCACGCGAAAACAGACAGGGCACTGGCGAGTCTGGACAATGTCGCCGTCATCCTCTTTTGCTTCGCGTTTCTTTTTCTTCCGCCCTTGCAGGGTCCATTCACGGATATCATCAGGCAGGCCGTGGCCGCGCCCGCCGACATTGATGGGCAGGCTGTTGCCGGCATGGTCAAGAATGATGGCTTCCTGTTTGCCGGGGAAAATGCGCAGTGCCCGGCCTACCTGCTGCAGATAAAGGCCAAGCGAACAGGTGGGGCGCAGCAGAATGGCGCATTCAAGCGCTGGCAGGTCAAAACCTTCAGAAACAAGGTCAACTGATGACAGGATCTGTATTTCACCCTTGCGAAAGGCCTCAATCAGGACATCACGGTTATTCGAGCTGCCGTCAATATGCGCCGCCTTGTAACCGGCAGCACAGAATTGCTCAACAACGGACAGGCTGTGCTTGATGGAAACGCAGAATGCCATGGCCCGCCGGCCTTCAGCATATTGCCGGTAATGGCTGACCGCATCGCCAATAATCTTTGTGCCTGACATGCGCTCTTCCAAGGCGTTTCTGTTAAAATCGCCTGCTGTTTTTTTAATGCCGCTAAGGTCGGGAGATGCCGGTGCAAACAGCCGGTAAGGTGACAGGAAGCCATGTTCAATAAGCCATGCCGTTTCAGGGCCATGCACCATTTCGTCAAACCAGCCGCTCAAGCCTGTGCCGTCAAGGCGTTCCGGTGTTGCCGACAGGCCGACAATCTTTGTTCCCTGATCGCGATAATGGTTAAGCACAGTTGACCATGTCGCCGCACTGCAGTGATGTGCTTCATCGGGTACATAAAGTGTCGGGGCAGGGTACCAGTCCAGACGGCCTTTCAATGTCGGGATGCTGGCAATCTGTACCGGCTGGCGTGCGTCGCCGGTCATACCCGCAGCGATGATGCCGTATGGAATACCTACCTTGTCAAAGGTTTCGGCTGTCTGCCTGATCAGTTCACGGCGATGGACACCGAAGACAACACGATTGCCGCGTCTGGCAGCGCTGCCTGCCATATAGGCGGCTATTGCCGTCTTGCCGCCGCCGGTCGGTAGCCGCAGCAGAATGGATTGTACCCGGCGCAAGGCATCGCGCATATCACGGATACATTCTGCCTGGTAGGGACGCAGACTGAAACTCATGCCTGATCTCCTTCAGGCCGTAGTTTATCCGATACGCCTTCGCAGCAGAGCCGGTGATGAAAACGGCACCAGCTTTTGCCATGCAGGGCCGGTTCGCCGCACATGGGGGACAGAACAGTCGGCTTCTGGTCGTCACCCCAGAGCGGGAAACGGCACATGCCATGCAGGATCATGCATTGCGGCACACCTTCCGTTCCCGGCGCCTTAAGCGGCATGCGCCCGCATTTAAGGTCAGGAGCCGGATTATCAGGATTATTGTAACCCTGCCATCTGAATAGATCGGGATACTGCTGTACCCACGCAGACAACTGCCGGTGTGTGATGTTGAGCAACCGGCAGATATTTGTCGGGAGGGTGCCGCGATTCCAGTATTTTTTGCTGCCTGCTGTTGGTTGGATTGCATGATCTGTCCGTTCATTCATAATGATTGTAATTTGCAAACATTATACTTGCGGAAATATTGGGTATTTCCATTTCTGCACATGATTCCATAAAAATGATTGCAAACAGTCACCGTTTTTGCAAGGAAAATGTTTACAAATCAGAAACCATTTTTGACGGGGAAGCCTTTGGAAAACGCATAAACTGTTGACATATCAACATGTTTATGAATATTAGTTGACAGAAAAATAGCTGGATGATGGTAATGACAAACCCTGTTGATAAAAAATGGATTGAACGCAAGATGGCTGAGGCCGGTATCCGCTCCAAGGCAGAGCTGGGGCGGCGGATCGGCATTGAAGAGCGCTCTCTTATGTCTCTGATCTTTGCCGGCAAGCGCTCATTGCGTGAGGATGCCATGCTTAAAATGGCAAACGAACTGCGTGTCACGATGCGCGAGCTGGCACACAAGCTTGGCGGGCGCCCTCTGGAAATTGTCAAAGCTATTGATGAAACGGATAAAGCCACGCTTGACGTGCGTGGCACGATTGATGATCGTTTTACAGCTTTCTTCTATCCGCCGGGACGGGTTGAGCGTGTCAGGGTGGATATTGCCGCTGGTGTTGGTGCATTTGCCTTGCGTTATGATACGTCCGGAACTGCTGCGGACATGTTTGATGGTTCTATTACTGTCATTCTTGAAAAGCGTGATGTTGAGCCTGCAGCCATGCTGGAGCGCAACAATCTTGTATGGCTTGTCGATGGCAAGGTGTTGCTGCGCCGCGTGACAAAAGGCCAGTTACCGGACCGTTACAATCTGTCAGCAGCCAATGTCAGCCCTTTATATGATGTCGAAATCATTGCATTTGCGCCGGTTCAGGCCTTGCTCCTGACGGAAAAAAAATAAATCCCTTAAAAGTCTATTGTTATGTTTGTTTTCTTCTTGTCATAAATGGTGACAAATTGTAAACATATGGCATGCAACAGAAACATTCTCTCCCGATCCTGAATTATTCAGACACTGCAAAATGGTTCCAGCCGGAGACGGAAACGGCTTGGCTGGCCCTTCGTGAAAAACATATCACCGCTACTGCCAGCCCGGCACTGTTCGGTGTTTCTCCTTATATGACAGCTTTTGACCTCTATCACCGCCTTGCCGGCAATGTCTCGGTTGTGGTGCAGGAAAGCGACCGCATCAAATGGGGCAAGCGCCTGCAACAGGCAATAGCGACAGGCATCTGTGAGGATAATGGCTGGGAAATTGTCGTCAGCCATCCTTATCTTTATGCGGAAAGCCTGTCCCATCCCGGCATTGGCTGCTCGCCCGATTACCTCATCCGCGATAGGCAGAACCCGGACAAGGGGCTTGGCTGTCTTGAGATCAAGAATGTTGACCTTTTTGTCGGGCTTGATGACTGGAATGAAGGTGAGGCCCCGCCGCATATTGAAATCCAGCTTCAGCACCAGATCGGCGTCTGCGGCCTGTCATGGGGCGTTATCGGCGGCCTGATCGGCGGTAACCGTCCGCATGTCTTTGTCCGTGATGCCGACAGGGAAGTGATTGGCGCAATCTTTGAAGCGGGTACATCCATGCTGGATCGTGTCAAACGGGGCGATCCGCCTGCACCGGATTATCTTGCCGATTATGAGACAATTCGCACCCTTTACCGCCATGCTGATCCTGCCCGAAGTCTCAATCTTGACATTCCGGAGGATGAAACAGCCGCCGATCATCTGGAAGCCCTGATTGCTGCCAAGCACCGGGCAGATATTGCCGCAAAGCTGGCCGATGACGATAGAAAGCGCGCATCCGCCGAGCTTCTTGATGCTCTCAAGGATACCGAGACTGTATTCGGGCGCGGTTGGAAGGTATTGGCGAAAACCACCTACCTTGAAGAGACGGTCATTACCCGTCCGGCAACCAGCTATCGCAATCTCCGTGTAACCAGGCCAACGAGACGAGGCAAAAAATGACTGAGACGTTACAACAAGAGGCGTGGAGGGGCGAAGCCCCGACAGGGAAGGAACAGCAAGAGGCGTGGAGTGCCGCAGGCACGACAGGGAACGCAAGAAATGCCCTTACTGTTGCCCCTGCACCGCGTGCGTCCCATGCAATGAGCGTATTTTCCAATGATCAGGCTTTTTATATCTGCCCAGCGCATGTGCAGGGCGCTGACAACATCAAACCTTGTGCCTGAAAATTATCGCGGTGAAACGAATATGGGCAATGCCCTGATCGCACTCGACATGGCAAACCGCATGGGAATCTCGCCCCTTATGGTGATGCAGAACCTGCATGTGATTGAAGGGCGTCCGAGCTAGGCATCCAGTTTCATTATTTCGGCGCTTAATTCGTCCGGCCTGTTTTCGCCGGTGCGTTTCAAGGTCGAGGATCTGGGCGAGGCTGATGCGTCTTATGATAAATGGACAGGGCCGAAAGGTGCCCGTGAGAAGGTCAGCACAAAAATCAAAATCCGTGACAGGTCATTTCAGGCTTTTGCAATTGAAAAAGCTACGGGCGAGGTGCTGGAAGGACCGGTTGTCACCATTTCCATGGCTGTGGCGGAAGGATGGTATAGCAAACCGGGTTCAAAGTGGCAGACCATGCCTGATCTGATGGGACGGTACCGGGCTGCTGCCTTTTTTGGCCGCCTGTATGCACCGCACATCCTCAATGGCATGCATACCGAGGATGAAGTCCTTGACCTTACGCCTGATGATTATATGCACGCGGTAGAACAGGTACGGGCTGAAACTTGCTCCTGAAAAGCCTGCAGGCCGCCCCAAAGGGGTCCATGCCGCTCTGAAAAACGTCAGATCGGCAAAGCCGGATAAACAGAAGGAAATGGAGCAGCCTGCCAGTCAGGAACCGGCGGAAAAAGATTCTCCTTATCCGGCTTCAGTTGCAAAGCAGGAGAGCATTGACGTTTTTGATACTCCGGAAACGGAAGACGAAGACGACGATTATTCACCGCAATAATCCTGCTTTGGCATGGATATAAAGGGAAAGGCCATGGCCAAACCGGATGATAATGGCAAGCCATTAACAGATGATACCGAGATAGCCTTTCAAATGTGGGGCGTGCCGTCAATTGCCTGTTATCCGAGCGCGTGCGCCGGGGCCTTGACCATCATGAGCTTGACATGAAATCCGGCGTATCATGGCGCTCTGTTTATTACTGGCGCCGTGCGCGTGATCCGCAGATATCGAACTTTGTTGCCGTTGCTGAAGCTCTGGGATTTGAGGTGATTTTACGGCGCAAAAAAGCCTCCGGTTAAGAGGCTGGCCCGGTACACCGGGCAGCGGGGGTGTGATTGGCGTCTCATCCCGCCCGACGACATCATAGAATAACGTCGCAGCTGCTTCTCATCACACACACATGATGAAGCGGGCAATGTGACCGATTCGTGAGACTGTGAAAATGCAGAATGTTACTCCGTCAGTGCCACCGGCTCCATATCCTGGAGGCAAACGCCTTCTGTCAAAAACCATCATTGAACGCATCGATACCATCGACCACAGCGGTTATGCCGAACTCTTTGTCGGCCTTGGCGGTGTTTTCCTGCGGCGCAGCTGCCAGCCAAAGGTTGAGGTTATCAATGATATCAGCGGTGATATTGCAACCCTGTTCCGTGTGCTGCAACGCCATTATCCTTATTTCATTGACTTCCTGAAATTTCAGATCACCAGCCGCCGAGAGTTTGAGCGGCTGGTCAGAACCGATCCGCTCACACTGACCGATCTGGAACGGGCAGCCCGTTTTCTGTATCTGCAGCGCACTGCATTCGGCGGCAAACCGAGCGGCATGAACTTCGGGGTCGATAAGTACAGTGGCGCGCGCTTCAAAACTTGAGGCAATCCTTGAGTCTGTTCACGAACGGCTTGCCGGCGTGGTGATAGAGAATCTGCCCTGGCAGAATTTTATCGAACGCTATGACCGTGATGGCATGCTGTTTTACCTCGACCCGCCATACTGGGGTAATGAGACAGACTATGGCAAGAACATCTTCAGCCGTGATGATTTCCGTCAGCTTGCAGACACTCTTTCTTCTATTAAAGGCTGCTTCATCATGTCACTGAATGCCGTTGCCGGTGTGTATGAGACTTTTGCTGCATTCCGTATTGATGAAGTGAATTGCACCTATTCGGTTGCCAGCAAAGGCAGCAAAGCAGTCAAAGAGGTGATTATCACCAGTTAGAATCGCTGTCATTGATCAATTTTGAAAGACGGGCAGGGATGCTGCGGCATTGCCTGCCTTTTTCATAACCGGATTGTGAACTGAAATATCATGACGCTATCGGTCATTTTCAGACGCTTTAAGCCATATATTCGGGTTACCCCAGCGGTTACCCTGATTAATTTCTTTTCAAGTCATATGGTATTGGTTTGCATCTAAGATATTGATTTCTTTGGTCGGAGCGGCGGGATTCGAACCCACGACCCCTTGACCCCCAGTCAAGTGCGCTACCAGGCTGCGCTACGCTCCGAATGAATAAAAGCCCTAGAATACCGGGACTGTTAACACAACCCCTAAATTCAGGAAAAAAGAACAAAATGGAAAAAATGGCGCTGCGTGGCAGTTTTCAGAACAAAAAGTCCCGCAGGGATTACCATCTGCGTTCTGGTTAAGTTCCATATTAATTTATTCTTTTTTCAGCGCCTTGACAGCCATTTCCAGAATGGTGATACCGACTGCACCACACAGGAAACCGGTAAGCCCTGAAATTGAAAAAAGAATAAAGTGGAAAAAACTTCCCGATTTTTATCAGCCATATTATTTCAGGGTACGGCAGGCGTTGTTATACACGCGCCATCTGTCAAAACCTTCGACGCAGAAATCGACATTAATACCGCCCATACCGGCAAAACCCTGATTTTCCGATATGACATAGGCAACAGGATAACTTGTGCCATTATCCATGTTGGCAATCGCCGTGCAATAATGGCGTGTTATGTTATAGCGGCTGACAGCTGGTTCATAACGGGTTTGTATAATGTTGCTGAAAGATTTAACCTGTAAATGCGGCAGGTTGGGGATATGGCGCACCTGATAGGAAAAGTGATAGTTTGCACGGCTCAAAACATGTTGATGCGAACATGCTCCGGTATTTGCTGTCACTGTTGCCGGTATGTTGTGGATGATCATATCTGCAGCATTGCCAAGCTCTGTCGTGGCGATAATGAGCATGGACATACCGGTAAAAATGAGAACGGGTTTGAAAAGGCTCGATTGATCTGCCGATATTTGCATTTTGTGATCCCTTCCTGGAAGGATGTGCTTTGTAGCCGGTCTGCTAACAGCAAAATAGAGATGTTTTCTTAAAAATTCTGCAATAACCCGTTTTTGTAAACTGCTGGTGATTATCAGCCCTGTTCACCACGAATCCACTTGCTGATAATTTTTGCCTGCTTGTCTTCTCCCAGCCGCTTGATCAGAAGAGGAGCAATATTTTGTATCTCCTGTTCCAGAATATAGGGCGGGTTAATCACGATGATGCCGCTGCCATCAAGGCGGGGAGATAGAGATTCTTTACGGATGCGCAGTTCCAGCTGGAGGATTTTGGGAATGCCGCTTTCATGCAGCAGTTTTGTGAATTGTTCAATTGCTTTGTAGTCTTTGACCGGGTACCACAGCATATATACTCCGCCTGGAAAATGGCGGACGGCTTTTTTCAGTCCATCTGCAAGCCGTTCAAACTCTCCCGCTTCTTCAAATGGAGGGTCAACCAGTATCAGTCCCCGCTTTTCCTTGGGAGGAACATGCGCGCCAAGTGACAGCCAGCCATTGAGATGAAGGACGCGAACCTGATGATCACCCGCAAAGAGATAACCAAGAGCTTTATAATCAGTTTCATGCAGTTCGATAGCGGTCAGCCGATCCTGTTTGCGTAAAAGATTACGGATAAGAAGAGGAGAACCGGGGTAATACAGGAGCTGTCCACCCGGATTTGCAGCGTGAACGGCATCGAGCCACGGAATGAGGTCAGGCGCATTTTTCCTGAGCCGCAGATTATCTGAAAAACGGGCGATACCACTTTTCCACTCGCCGGTTTTTTCTGCTTCCCTGCTGGCAAGGTTGTAAAGTCCTGTGCCTGCATGGGTATCAATTACACGGAATGCTTGCGGTTTGTGTTTTAAATATTCAATAATTCGTGAAATGACAATGTGTTTGAAAACATCTGCAAAGTTACCGGCATGATAAATATGACGATAGTTCATAAAACTATTTCTTTATATAAAAACAGAAGTATTTTGCGGACGGAATGAAGTATCTGGCATTCATGATACGTGGCAAGGCAAAAAAACAGGACATTCAATTGATACGGTCAAATTGAATGTCCTGGCGGTTTTGATACCATATCCGTGATGCAATCAGCTGTTGAGCACGACAGTCTGGCTGCCGGCCGGTACGCGATTGTAAAGATCAATGATATCGTGATTGAAAAAGCGGATACAGCCGGAAGAAACATTGGTGCCAATACTCCACGGCTCTGTCGTGCCATGCAGCCGGAACATTGTGTCCTTGCCATTGCGATAGAGATAGAATGCGCGCGCCCCGAGCGGGTTTGTGGGGCCGGGGGGCAATCCGCCGCCCAGATGTCCATAACGCTCCGGCTGGCGGTGCATCATGTTTTTTGTCGGAGTCCAATGAGGCCAGGCGGCTTTGCGGCCGATAATGGCCTGTCCGCGAAAATTGGCAGATTGATTATAGGCAACGCCAACACCATAGCGCATGGCCTGGCCGCCCGGCAGGATAAAATAACAGAAAAATTTTTCCGGGTCGATGATAATTGTTCCCGGCGGGTAACTGGTTGAGTAGGAAACTTTGCGGCGCAGGTAAACCGGGTTAATGCGGCGCAGATCAACGGCTGCTATAGGAAAAGGCTCTGTCGTGATTGTTCCGTAAAGCTTCCGGTAACCGGGATAAACCTGGTAACCAGGATAAACCTTGGAAGATATGATGCCTTGTGTAGTTCTTGCATGAGGGGTGCAGGCTGTCAAAAAACCCGAAACAGCTATGAGAAATGATCGGCGGTTCATAGCACAGTACGTCCTTGTGATTTTAAGAACAGATGTTGAAGAGTCAAAATGACATTCGGCTAATCCGGACCAGAAATCGTTAAAGGTTAAAAATGTTAAGGAATCCTGACCGGAATCGTAATTTATAAAAATATGCTTTACAGTTTATTAATTGCCTGTTTCCCTGCAATGATATTATCTACAAAAATCATGGTGCCCCCGGTATCTGAAATTGTTTGATGACGTTAGGGAATATCTGGAAACAGGTCACCGACAGTAAAGAAAACCGGAATGGGGGGTATAAAATACGGCCGCCTGAACTGGATGGAAAAACAAATGAAACATTGCAAGGCATTTATCAGCGGTATTTCCGGTTTGGCTCTGACAAAGGCGGAAAAGGCTTTTATTGCTGCTCATCAGCCATGGGGTTTTATTCTTTTTGCCCGTAATATTGAGGGTGCCTGGCAATTGCGTATCCTGATCGACAGTCTGCGCGAGGTGTCAGGACGGGCGGATGCGCTGGTTTTCGTTGATCAGGAAGGAGGCAGGATACAGCGCCTGCGTCTGCCGCTGACGTCTGATTATCCTTCTGCGGCAGAGTTGGGGGCAATTTATCGCCGTAATAAAAATGCCGGCTTGCGGGCTGCGTGGATTATGTCGCGGCTTCATGCCTTTGATCTGGCATGGTTTGGTTTTAACGCGGATTGTCTGCCGCTGCTTGATGTTTTTTCGGTTGAGGAGAGACACGATGTGATCGGCCCCCGTGCTTATGGGCATGATCTGCAAGCAGTGACAGCTATGGGATGCGCGGCAGCACTTGGTTTGCAGGCTGGCGGCATTTTGCCGGTGATGAAGCATATACCAGGACATGGGCGGGCAATGTGCGATACCCATAAGGTGCTGGCGTATGTTGGAACACCGCTGGAAATATTGCGTGCATCGGATTTTATGTCGTTCAAGGCATTGTCATCTCTTCCCTGTGCGATGACAGCACATGTGGTTTATGAAGCAGTTGATCATGAAAACCCTGCCACTTTATCGCAAAAGGTGATTGAAACTGTGATTCAGGGTGAAATCGGCTTTGACGGATTGCTGATGACCGATGATCTTTCAATGAAAGCACTCGCAGGAGATATAGGAACCCTGTCGCGCCGGGCATTTATGGCCGGGTGTGATCTGGTTCTGCATTGTAATGGTAATATGGATGAAATGTTATCTGTTGCCGAAAATACGCCGTGGCTGTCCGGCAAGGGCCTTGAACGGGCGCAGGTGGCAGCAGTTTGGGGAAAAACAGCCGGTCAGGCAGATGATGAAGCTGCTTTGCAGGCAGAATTTCATGCATTGCTTTCTTCAGATATCGGGACATTTTACAGTCAGGTGAAATATTGGGCGCCCGCAAGAGCACAACCAGACAAAGACGTACATTTGGCAATCAAGGTTGAAGATGCTTTGGTGAAGGTGGAGGATACAGCAGCTCCGATAGTAAACGGAGGTATCGCAAAGGTTGAACAAGAACTTGGCGCATAAAGGCAAACCGGTTACAGCCGGACAGAAAGGGGGACAGCCTGTCTGTTCCGGTGAAGGGGGGAGTGTTGCAGATCCCCGGCTTGTTATTGATGTGCAGGGGTTTGAAGGGCCTCTTGATTTGCTGCTGCAGCTTGCCCGCAATCAGAAGGTTGACCTTTCCCGCATATCAATATTGGCACTGGTTGAGCAATATCTGGATTTTGTTGAACATGCGCGCCGTTTGCGGCTGGAGCTTGCCGCTGATTATCTGGTGATGGCGGCCTGGCTTGCCTATCTCAAATCCAGGTTGCTTGTCCCCTCACCGCCGGGAGAAGATAATGAAAGCGGTGAGGAACTGGCCGAGTTCCTGCAATTCCGCTTGTGCCGGCTGGAGGCAATGCGCAATGCAGCCGCAAAGCTGCTTGACAGGAACCGGCTTGGCCGGGATATTTTCAGGCGCGGTCATCCTGAAATGATAACCGTGGAGCGGAAGAGCCTTTGTAGTGCGACGCTTTATGAATTGCTGACAGCCTATACCAGTCTGCGGCAAAGGCAGGCCGTTTTACATGTCGAAGTGAAGAGAAGAACTGTCTGGTCTTTGAAATATGCCCGGGAAGTTTTATTACGGCTTCTGGGGGACAGTTACGGATATGACTGGCTTGCATTTGACCGTTGTCTCATTACTTTTATTTCCGTACAATCAGAAAGGGTGACGGCGGCGGCGAGTGCTTTTGCTGCCAGTCTTGAAATGGTACGCGAAGGCAAGGCGGAAATCCGCCAGACCGATGCATTTGCGCCGCTTTATATACGGGTAAGGCAAACCGCTGAAAACAAGGCCGTTATGGAAAGCGGGGCGGAGCAGGGCGATGAATGATGCACCGGCAGGGCTGAAGGATTTACTGTCACTCATGCGTATGGCCGAAGCGATAGTGTTTGCCTCTTTTGAGCCGGTGACGCTGAAAGCGCTTGAAGAGCGCCTGCCGAAGGGCAGTGATGTGGCGGCGGCGATGGATGCGCTGGCAGAGGCTTACAAAGTACGGGGTATTAATCTGGTGAAGGTTGGCGAAGCTTATGCGTTCCGCACTGCGCCCGATCTTGCTTTTCTGCTCAATGTCAAGGAAGAAAGTCAGAGGAAGCTTTCGCGTGCTGCTCTTGAAGTGCTGGCAATCATTGCCTACCATCAGCCGGTAACCCGGGCGGAGATGGAAGAGATACGCGGGGTTGAAACCTCGAAGGGCACACTTGATGTCCTGATGGAAACAGGCTGGATCCGGATAAGAGGGCGCCGCCATGCACCGGGACGGCCGGTTACTTATGGCACAACACAGAATTTTCTTGATCATTTCAGTTTGCCGGATATTAACGATCTTCCAGGTATGGAAGAATTAAAAGGTGCCGGGCTGTCATCTTCGCGTATGCCAGGCAATTTTTCTGTTCCGGTGCCGTCAGCGTATGCTGATGAACCGGTGGAGGATAGAGAATCGCTTGAAGATATCGGGATGGAGCAGTTTTCTCTTTTGCCATCGCGCGATGATGAAGAGGAATAACCTCCTGGCCCGGTCTGCATGCACGGTTGCAAAGTGGCGGTTATTGCTTTTCAGAGCTGCGCATTTTATTGATTTACGTTGTTTTTCCTGAAAATCACTTCACACAGTTCTAAAATTGCTTTAAATTACAATACTGATTTATGCTCACAGCGGTTTGTCATGTTCTGGGCTGTTACATCGCATTGTTGCTTTCTATCGCATTTGTGCGACGTCAGATGTGCAGTTTGACTGCAAAATGCATATTTTTCAGTTTGTCGCATTGTTGCGGCCATCAAAAGGAACATTTGACGTCGCATGAATGTTCCGGGAGTTTAAAACCAGTATGAACCTTTTTGCACCTCAGCATCTTGTTCCAATTCTTATCATTCTGCTGCTTTTGTTCGGTCGCGGGAAAATTTCTGAAATTATGGGAGATTTCGCAAAGGGAATCAAAAGCTTCAAAAAGGGATTGCAGGATGATGATGATATGGGAGAAGACTCTTCATCTGCTGTAAGAGGAACGATTAAAACACATAACCAGGAAGAGCCTCATTCTGCGGTAATGCGTAAGACTGCGTCCAGGACGTCTGTGCAAGGTTCTTCCAAAAACAAATCCTGATTACCGGTGCTTGTGTGGTAATCTGTAGAAAGCGGCTGCAGCAACTATGTTTGGAATAGATGGATCAGAGCTGCTGGTCATTGTTATTGTGCTGATTGTCGTTGTCGGGCCAAAGGATTTGCCCAGAATGATGCGCGCTTTCGGCAAGGCGGCGGCACGTATGCGCAGAACCGCTCAGGAGTTTCGTGACCAGTTTGATGCTGCCATGCGTGAGGCTGATATGCATGATGTGGCTGATACATTCAATGATGTCAAAAAGCTTGATCCACGGCAAAATCTGAAGCAGATTTTTGATCCGATTCGCTCGGCAACGCAGGAGATCAGAAATAAAATCCATGATGCTGCTACCCCGCATGTTGCACAGCCGCAGCAGCATGAGGTCTCTTCTCTGTCCAATGCAGATGATGGCATAGTGCCGGGCGCAGAAACGGGAACGAGCAAGGTGGAGGAGAAGGCAAAAGAGAAAAATATTGCAAGGACGGGTAAGGAAGGTGTTGACGCGTGATTCCTGAAGATGATGAAATTGACGCGAGCTTTGCACCGCTTCTCGACCATCTGATAGAGTTCCGTCAACGTCTTATCTTATCGTTGATTGCTTTTTTTATTGCTTTCATGATCTGCTTCATGCTCAAGGAATATATCCTTGATTTTCTGTTATTTCCTTACCAGTGGGCCATGAAGCTTTCAGGTGGGGATCCAAATAATATTCGCCTGCAATCAACACAGGTTCTTGAAACTTTTCTGACAAAACTGAAGATTGCGGCTTTTGGCGGTGTTGTGCTTGCTTTTCCTGTCATGGCTTTTCAGGCCTACCGTTTTATCGCGCCGGGTCTTTACAGAAATGAGCGGATGGCGTTTTTACCGTTTCTGGTTGCTGCTCCCGTTCTGTTCCTTGTTGGCGCAGCTTTTGTTTATTGTGTGATTGCGCCACTTGTTCTGTGGTTCAGCCTTTCGCAGCAACTGACACCCACTACGCATCTTCAGATTGAGTTTATTGCCAAAATTTCTGAATATCTGAGCTTTATGACATCGCTTATCCTGGCATTCGGCTTGGTATTTCAATTGCCGGTGGTGGCCTCAATTCTGGTGCGGGTAGGGTTGTTGAGTGCTGCAATGCTGATTGCGATGCGTAAATGGGCAATTGTGGTGGCTTTTGTCATTGCGGCCATGGTTACTCCTTCTGATCTCTTCAGCATGTTTGGTCTTGCCTTGCCGACAATCCTGCTCTACGAAATTTCCATTCTGCTGGCGCGCCGGATTGAGAAAAAACGGAATGAGAAAGCGCAGGCTGCTTCTGATGCCTGATGATAACTGCCGGTTGTTCCGGTGTAAACGACTTGTCTTACGAGATTGACCCATGCTTGATATCAAATGGATACGTGAAAATCCGCAGGTGCTGGATCGTGCTCTTGCCATGCGAAATATTGAGCCGCAGGCTGATGCTGTGTTGCTTGCCGATCAGGAACGGCGCAGTCATGTGGCCAGGGTGCAGGAAGCACAGGAGCGGCGTAATGATGCTTCCAGAGAAATCGGGCAGGCTATGGCATCGGGAAATACAGCGCGGGTTGAAGAGTTGAAAGCCGAAGTATCCGGGCTTAAAACCTGGCTTGCGGCGGCTGGGAATGAAGAGCGCCGCCTGACGCAGGCGCTTGAGAATATGTTATTGCGCCTGCCGAATATTCCGTTTGAAGACGTTCCCCCTGGCAAGGATGAAGCAGATAATGTTGAGATCAGACGGGTTGGCATGCTGCGCTCCTTTGATTTTACACCAAAAGAGCATTATGAACTGGGGGAAAAGCTGGGAGGTATGGACTTTGAACGGGCGGGCCGTATATCCGGTTCGCGTTTTTCCATGCTTTCGGGTGAACTTGCACGTCTTGAGCGTGCCATTGGCCAGTTTATGATTGATCTTCATACAGGTGAACACGGCTATCGGGAGGTTGCGCCACCTTTGCTGGTTCGTGATGATGCGGTTTATGGTACGGCACAATTGCCGAAATTCGCGGAAGATCTGTTTCAGACAACGGATGGACGCTGGCTGATTCCGACAGCGGAAGTACCATTGACCAATCTGGTTCGGGAAGAAATCCTTGATGTTTCAACCTTGCCTTTGCGTTTTACTGCTCTTACTCCCTGTTTCCGTTCCGAGGCAGGCTCGGCAGGCCGTGATACGCGCGGTATGCTGCGCCAGCATCAGTTTTGGAAAGTGGAAATGGTTTCGGTCACCGATGCGGATTCGTCCCTGGATGAGCTTGAGCGTATGACGAATTGCGCCGAGAAAGTTCTTGAACGGCTTGAATTGCCATTCCGCACTGTTGTGCTGTGTACCGGTGATATGGGGTTCAGTGCGCGCAAGACCTATGACATTGAGGTATGGCTGCCGGGACAAAACACATATCGTGAAATTTCAAGTTGTTCAGTTTGCGGAGATTTTCAAGCCCGCCGGATGAATGCCCGTTACCGTCATGAGGGGAAAAAAGCGCTTCATTTTGCCCATACGCTCAATGGTTCGGGGACAGCAGTTGGTCGTTGCCTTATCGCTGTCATGGAAAATTATCAGCAGGCTGGCGGGTGTATTATTGTTCCTGAAGTATTGCGGCCTTATATGGGCGGGCTTGAGGTTATCAAGCTTAAGGATCAGGCTTGGAAGACATGAAAAATCAAAGCTGCTTTTCAGAAAAATTGCTATAAATCAGTATATTGAATCGTTTTTTGATGAAACAAGTCAAAAAAGAAAGAAAAAGGCGATGCGAAATCTGCTTTCCAGAGCGGTGAACCTGAAATCAAGCACTGGCTTTCAGATAGTTTCGCTGCTTGATCCAAAACCTGAAGCAGTACTGTGGATCATGCTGAATACCCGCCGCTTTGGGTGCGGTCGTGTAATGATGCTTGCGGTCTGCCTGTTTATCTCCCATATCTGTGTTGTCATGGCCGTCTGTACATTGAACGGGAGGTAATCTATGGGTCTCGATTCGCAGGCGATTGCAGCAGGAGAGGCTTTTGTAAGCCTTTTTTTGCGGCTTCGAGCCAAAGCTATTGATGATCCACGGATTTTTGCAGCACTTGAACAGACACCAAGGTATAATTTTGTTGATCCTTCTTATATTCCTCTTGCCCTGAATAATTGCGTTATTCCCATAACATGTGGCGAATATATTGAACGGCTTGATGAGCAGATTATACTGATTTCATCCTTGCAGCTTGAAAAAAAACACCGGGTTCTGGAAGTAGGAACCGGGTCAGGTTTTACGGCGGCGCTGATGGCTCGGCTTGCAGGGCGGGTTACCACGGTTGAGCGTTATAAGACGCTTTGCGACCAGGCCCGTCAGCATTTCCAGGCATTAGGCATTGATAATATCATTTTACGCCAGACGGATGCTGTTCGTAGTCTTGCAGGCAGCGGGCCTTTTGACCGTATTATCATTTGGCCATCGCTGGAGGATGAGCCACAGTCTTTCATGGAGCTTTTGGCGGGGAATGGTGTGCTTGTTGCGCCGGTTGGGCCGGGAGATGGCGTGCAGACAATTGTCCGCTATGCGAAAATCGGCAGCCGGTTTGAACGTACGGACATGTTTCGTGTACGCTATCAGCCTTTTATAAACGGTGTTGCCGCAATACTTTAAAGTATTTTTCTGATTTATAGATATAAAAACTTTGGCAGGAACCAGTTCATAGCGCCGCCGCCTGTTATCAGGAAAAGGAACAGGATTCCTGCCAAAAATAATGGCTTCGGGCCGGCTTGGCAGATTGCGCTGAAATGTGTACGCAACCCTAATGCTGCCATTGACATGGATAACAATAGTGTACTGAGCTGATTTATCATAGATAGCATGTCAGTTTAAGATATTCAGAGAAGAAATACCGCTTGCTACAATAAGCAATACCGCAAACCATGGGATCATAATCTTCGTTTTATAATCTGTGCGTTGTTCGTTTTTTGCCTACCAGGCCGATAATAAGATCAGAAATGGCACCAGCAGCATAACACGGGTCATCTTGACAATGACTGCACTTTCGGCCGTTACTTTTCTGACATTTTCAGCCGCTGCAACAACTTGTGCGACTTCATGCACTGTCGAACCAATATAAATTCCGAATTGATATTGGCTTGATCCGAGATATGGATAGAATAACGGATATAAAAACAAGCCGATGGTACCAAAAACAACAACGGTTGCTACAGCTGTTGTCACTTTATGCGTGGGAGCTTTAATTACCGGCTCTGCTGCCATGATTGCCGCTGCACCGCAGATTGCACCGCCGGTGCCAATCAATACGGATGTTTCTTTATCCATCTTCATAGTTTTGCCGAGCACAAGGGATTAAGAAGAATGTTGCAGCAACAACTGCTATATCAATTATAATGCTCCGTCCAGCCGACCTGCATGATCTGCTGAAAGGTAATCCGGAAGCCGTACAGGATGATTCCGGCACACAGTAACACGTTTTTGGCATAATCTACACCGGTATGCGTGTGCATTACCAGTTTTGGAAAAATGGTGTTTGCAATAACCATTCCTGTTACAATGGCAAGAGTGAGAGCACAAAATCCCGATTTTGAAAAGAAAGGAAATTCTGCAAACCACAGGCTTAATGCTGCAATGAAGGTGACAGGAATTATATCTCGCCACCAGCAAAGATCATTCCATTTCGGTCGTAAAAATCCTGGCATTTTTTCATTTCTCTGTTATTTATTAAAATAATATTCGGTGTAAAACTAAAATCAGCTCATTCTTGAAACTGTTTCGAATAATATGATTGGTAAAAAGGTGGCTATTACCGGTATTTTTATATAATGGTTCGTTGCCGGGGGCCTAAGTAACCTGTTTTTGCAAAAAGGCAAAATATCCCTTTATCAGCGGGATGGTCTTGTTATAAAGCTTGCTCAGGTTTTTGCCCGCGCGTACAGGTGGTTTTATGAATACTGTCAATGAGATCAGATCAGCTTTTCTGGATTTTTTCCGTCGTAACGGTCATGAGATTGTGTCTTCCAGTCCACTTGTGCCGCGCAATGATCCGACATTGATGTTTACCAATGCAGGTATGGTTCAGTTCAAGAATGTGTTTACCGGGCTTGAACAGCGCCCTTACAGCCGCGCAACGACAGCGCAGAAATGCGCACGCGCTGGCGGCAAGCATAATGACCTTGATAATGTTGGCTATACAGCGCGTCATCATACTTTTTTTGAAATGCTGGGGAACTTTTCATTCGGGGATTATTTCAAGGAAGAGGCGATTTTTCTGGCATGGAATTTGCTGGTCAGGGAATTTGGCCTGAAAAAGGAAAAACTTCTGGTAACAATTTATCATGATGATAATGATGCTGCCGGTTACTGGAAGAAAATTGCCGGTCTTTCTGACCATAAAATTATCCGGATTGCAACCAGTGATAATTTCTGGGCTATGGGGGACACCGGCCCTTGTGGGCCGTGTTCCGAGGTTTTTTATGATCATGGCAGCAAAATTGCGGGCGGTCCTCCGGGAAGCGCTGATGAAGACGGTGACCGTTTCATCGAGATATGGAACCTGGTTTTTATGCAGTATGAGCAGATTGCACTGGATGAGCGGCGTGATCTGCCACGGCCTTCGATTGATACGGGCATGGGTCTTGAACGTATCGCTGCTGTGCTTCAGGGGGTGCATGATAATTATGATATTGATCTGTTCCGTACGCTTATCCATGCTTCAGAGGAGGCAACAGGCGTCAAGGCAGCAGGGGAATTTACGGCAAGTCACCGTGTGATTGCCGATCACTTGCGTTCTTCCGCCTTTTTGATTGCTGATGGCGTGTTGCCGTCCAACGAGGGACGAGGTTATGTCTTGCGGCGTATCATGCGTCGCGCCATGCGCCATGCACAGATTCTTGGTACAAAGGAGCCATTGATGTGGCGGCTTGTATCTGCGCTTGTAGGGGAAATGGGGCAGGCTTATCCTGAGCTGCTTCAGGCAGAATTGCTTATTTCAGAAACATTGAAATTTGAGGAAACCCGTTTTCGCAGGACACTTGACCGCGGGCTGGGGCTGCTTGAAGATGCCAGCAGGGAAATTGACAGGGGTGACCAGCTTGATGGTGAGGTTGCTTTCAAACTGTATGATACTTACGGTTTTCCGCTTGACCTGACACAGGATGCCCTGCGCCGCCGTGGTATTAGCGTTGATGTTGATGGTTTTGATAAGGCTATGGAGCGCCAGAAAGCTGAGGCGCGTGCTAACTGGTCCGGTTCGGGTGAAGCTGCGACCGAGGCTGTATGGTTTGCTGTGCGTGACAGGGCCGGGGCCAGTGAATTTCTGGGTTATGATACGGAAAAGGCCGAGGGCATTGTGACTGCTCTTGTCTGCAATGGGCAGGTTGTTGACAGTGTCGGTGAAGGGGATGAGTGTGCGGTTATTGTCAACCAGACGCCGTTTTATGGTGAAGCCGGCGGTCAGGTGGGTGATACAGGTATGATTTTCGGGGATGAATTTGTATTTGAGGTATCTGACACCAAAAAGAAAGCGGATAGTGTTTTCGTTCACATTGGCCAGGTAAGGAAAGGCCGTATTGCGGAAGGGCTTGCAGCAGAACTGGTCGTTGATGGTGACAGGCGAGCAAAAATCCGTATCAATCACTCGGCAACACATCTGTTGCATGAGGCTTTGCGTGAAACGCTAGGATTGCATGTCGCACAAAAGGGATCGCTTGTGACGCCGGAGCATTTGCGCTTTGATTTTTCTCATCCAAAGGCGGTCACGCGTGAAGAGCTTGAGCGGATTGAAGAACTGGCCAATAGCATCGTGTTGCAAAATGATAAGGTGATAACACGGTTCATGGCAGTGGATGATGCGGTTGCTGAAGGGGCAATGGCGCTGTTTGGTGAAAAATATGGCGATGAAGTACGGGTGGTTTCAATGGGGCATGCCCGGGGTGAGGATGGGCGATCGCGCAATCGCCCCTGGTCAATTGAACTTTGCGGCGGCACACATGTAAACCGCACCGGTGATATTGGTTTGATTCGTATTGTCTGCGAAGGAGCGGTTGCGGCAGGTGTGCGCCGTATCGAGGCGTTGACAGGCAGTTCTGCCCGTCATTATCTGGTGCAGCAGGATGGACGTCTCAATGATATTGCAGCAATAGTCAAATCAACACCGCAGGATGCGCTGAAGCGGATCGGCAGTTTGATGGAGGAACGCCGCAAGCTTGATAAGGAGTTGAGCAGTGTGCGGCGTGAACTGGTGCTTTGTGGTGGAGCCGCTGTCAATAGAAGTGAAAGTGATACTGAAATGGTTAACGGCATTGCCTTTATAGGGAAGGTTGTTTCCGGTGTTTCTCCGCGTGAATTGAAACCATTGGCTGATTCCGGAAAAAAACGGCTTGGTTCCGGGGTGGTTGTGTTTGTTGGCATCGGGGAAGATGGCAAGGCCAGTATCGTTGTTGGTGTAACGGATGATCTGACAGCAAAAATCAGCGCAGTTGATCTTGTCCGGATCGGTTCGGAAGCTCTTGGCGGGCAGGGCGGTGGCGGCCGCTCTGATATGGCGCAGGCCGGTGGCCCGCAAGGCAGCGGGGCGGAAAGTGCCATTGCCGGAATTCGTCAGAAACTGGAATCTCTTTGAACACATTCGACATAGGGTTTGCTTTGATCGTGCGCATTGATTTTGTGGCAGTTCAGCAGGAAACCAGAGCTTTTGATTGCTGTTTTAAAAGGTGGCCATAATTTCAGGCCGTGCAGCAGACAATTTGATAATTATCATGGCGGGCAAGTCGTACTGTAACTGTGGGACGGTGGATTTATGTGCCACAATCTGATTGTTTTTAATCTGCCTGGATCATGACTTTAACAGGAAACAACAAGAAAAAAGTACAAGGCATTTTTCATGATAGAAGCATTTATGTTTCCCGGGCAGGGAAGTCAGTTGGTCGGTATGGGGAAAATACTGGCTGAACAGTTTCCTGAAGCTCGTGCGGTTTTTGAAGAGATTGATGATTCTCTCGGGCAAAAGCTTTCAAAAATCATGTTTGAAGGACCTGAGGAAGAATTGACCTTTACGGCCAATGCACAGCCGGCGTTGATGGCTGTATCTATTGCCGTGCTCCGGGTTATGGAAGCCCGGGGGCTGGTTCTTGGGGAAAAGGTTCGCTATATGGCAGGGCATTCTCTGGGGGAATATTCAGCGCTTTGTGCTGCCGGTATGTTTTCGCTAAAGGATACGGCACGCCTCTTGCGTATCCGGGGTAATGCAATGCAGAAAGCTGTGCCTGTTGGCCGGGGGGCAATGGCGGCGGTCATTGGCTTGGATGATGATGTTGTTTGCAAAATTTGCAAGGAAGTATCGGCATCGGGGATTTGCCAGATTGCCAATGACAATGGTGGCGGTCAGCTGGTGATCTCCGGTGATAAGGAAGCTGTCGGGCGAGCTGTGGCCATTGCCGGTGAAAAAGGCGCCTGGCGTGCGGTTATGCTGCCGGTCTCTGCGCCATTCCATTCGGTGCTGATGGAACCGGCGGCTGAGGCTATGCGTATTGCATTGGCTGGTGTTACCAAGCATGATCCGGTTATACCGGTTATTACCAATATTTCAGTAGAAGCGTTGCAGGATGCAGCAAAAATTGCAGATCTTCTGGTGGAGCAGGTTACAGGCCGTGTTCGTTGGCGGGAGACAATTGAATGGTTTGCTGCCAATGGTGTAACGGACATTTATGAGATAGGCTCAGGCCGTGTGCTGACGGGTCTTGCAAGGCGTATTGACAAGAACTTGCGAGGAATGGCTGTGGGTACGGCTGAGGAAATTGAATCAGCGCTCAAAATGCTTGACATCTGATTTTTTTGATGAGGAACGGTAATGTTTGAACTTGATGGGCGCAAGGCACTGATTACAGGCGCAACAGGGGGTATCGGCAAGGCTATTGCCCGCAGCTTTCACCGGCAAGGCGCAGTTGTCGGCCTGCATGGTACACGCAAGGAAAAACTTGATACATTTGCTCGGGAGCTGGGAGATCGGGTTTACGTCTTTCCGGCCGATCTTTCAGATCGCGATGCTGTAAAGAAGCTTGGTGAGACGGCTGAAAAGGAAATGGAAGGTATTGATATTCTGGTGAATAATGCTGGCATTACCCGTGATGGCCTGTTTGTCCGTATGAGTGATGAAGATTGGGATACTGTGCTGTCTGTCGATCTTACTGCTGTTTTCAATCTGACGCGTGAGGTTGTCCATTCAATGATGCGCCGCCGGTTCGGGCGGATTATCAATATTACTTCTATTGTAGGGGGGAGCGGTAATGCAGGACAGGTAAACTATTGTGCGGCAAAGGCAGGGCTTGTCGGCTTTTCAAAAGCTCTTGCGCAAGAAATTGCAACACGTAATGTGACGGTTAATTGCATTGCTCCAGGTTTTATTGAATCGGCGATGACTGATAAGCTCAGCGACAGGATAAAAGAGGGTATTATGGGACAAATTCCGATGAAGCGCATGGGAAACGGTGAAGATGTCGCTGCTGCTGCTGTTTACCTTGCCAGCAACGAGGCCACTTATGTAACAGGTCAGACATTGCATATAAATGGCGGAATGGCTATGATTTAAGAAAATTCGGGCAGAAAGACGGTTTTTGGGTAAAAATATTTTGCGTCCCGCCGGTACTCGTGTTAAGGCCCCGCAGAAGCATTTTGCGGAAACGTTTGGAAGAAGCGGATAACCGGTTTAATGTGACTGAATCGAAATAAACAATTTTGGATTTTTCTTTTCAGAATTGTTTCCATCCGGCAGATATTTTGCCGGTTTCCCGCAAGGGGATATCCACTGGATGCTGAAAGGCTGTATTTTACAGTCCGGTGTACGCATCTATTGCTTGATTAGAATACCCCATGCCGTTACCCAAGGCTGGGAACAACTGAAGTCGAGGTTTCCGACATGAGTGATACAGAAGAACGCGTCAAGAAGATCGTTGTCGAGCATTTGGGCGTAGACGCTGACAAGGTGACTGAAGGCGCAAGTTTTATAGATGATCTGGGGGCAGACAGCCTTGATACTGTTGAACTTGTTATGGCTTTTGAAGAAGAGTTTGGTGTGGAAATTCCAGATGATGCTGCCGAAACCATTCTCACTGTTGGTGATGCTGTAAAGTTTATCGATAAGGCTTCGGCCTGATGAAATCTGAAGGCGGAAGCGGTTTTGCTTCCGTTTTTCTCCTGTTTATAATGAATATTAAAATGGTTTGCTCCATTTTTTTTAAAATGTTCTTAATCGGGATATCATGATGAGACGTGTCGTCATTACCGGTTTGGGGTTGGTTTCACCACTCGCCGGCAATGTAGAACATAGTTGGGAAAGGCTTCTTGCAAGTCAGAGTGCTGCGCGGCGTGTGACGGAATTCGAGGTGGATGATCTGGCATGTCAGATTGCCTGCCGTATTCCGTTAGGCGATGGATCTGGCGGTACCTTTAATCCTGATCTGCATATGGAGCCGAAAGAGCAGCGTAAGGTTGATCCTTTCATCGTTTATGCTCTGGCTGCGGCTGATGAGGCACTTGATGATGCTGACTGGCATCCTGTTTCTGATGAAGATCAGATTCGCACCGGTGTTATGATCGGTTCGGGAATTGGCGGCGTTGAAGGAATTGTTGAGGCCGGTTATACCCTGCGCGATCGTGGTTCACGGCGGATATCTCCTTTTTTCATACCTGGCCGCCTGATTAATCTTGCGTCCGGGTATGTTTCAATCAAGTATCGTCTGCGCGGCCCGAACCATGCTGTGGTAACAGCCTGTTCAACAGGTGCACATGCTATTGGTGATGCTTCCCGTCTTATCGCGCTGGGAGATGCAGATGTCATGCTGGCAGGTGGCACTGAATCCCCGGTTAACAGGATTTCTCTTGCCGGTTTTGCTGCGTGTAAGGCACTTTCAACGGGTTGGAATGATGATCCTGTACGGGCATCCCGCCCTTACGACCGTGATCGTGACGGTTTTGTGATGGGAGAAGGATCGGCAGTGCTTGTTCTGGAAGAATTGGAGCACGCAAAGAAACGGGGAGCCAGAATTTATGCTGAAGTTATTGGTTATGGTCTTTCGGGTGATGCCTATCATATCACTGCTCCAAGCAAAACCGGAGAAGGGGCCGAGCGTTGTATGAGGGCGGCCCTGAAGAGAGCTTGCAGCATCAGTGAGGCGGATATTGATTATATCAATGCCCATGGAACTTCTACAATGGCAGATACGATTGAGCTTGCTGCGGTTGAGCGAGTGCTGGGTGAAGCGGCCTTACGGGTTTCAATGTCATCGACAAAATCTTCTGTCGGTCATCTTTTAGGAGCTGCTGGTGCAGCAGAAGCAATTTTTTGTATTCTTGCCATTCGTGATAATATTGCACCGGCGACTCTTAATCTTGATAATCCATCTGTTGAAACTAAAATTGATCTTGTTCCGCATAAGCCGCGCAAGCGTCGGATTGATACTGTTTTGTCCAATTCATTTGGCTTTGGCGGAACCAATGCATCGCTTGTAATGCGCCGTTATAAGGATTAGAACCTGTTTCATGTCTTCAGCAGGCCGATGTTTGACTTGGGTGCGGTTGGCAGAAATTTTGCCAGCCATATGCTTGTTTTTTCTGTGGATTTATTAAAAAGTAGCAGAAAAATTTCTATTTTCCAAAGCAGGTGCGGTTTATTCCTGACATAATCTAACCGTGCAAATATAGAAAGATCTGTTGTTTGTGTCGTAATTTATGTTTCAGAGTCAGAATGGGGGGAGACGAAGGAAAAATCAATTAAGGGTGAAGTGTTGGCGGTTGACAAAAAGGACGGCACATCTGGAAACTTGAACGGTAAAAATAAAAGGCCGCATAAGTTGCCTTATGCATGGATATCTGTCGATTCACATCGACCTGATCCTTCACACCCATGGGGTGGTGATAATGATATTTTGTCGCCTGAAATATTACAATCTTTTTCAAAACAGAAATGGCATAAACCTGCTCAAAATGTAAAGGTTTCTGATAATCGTAAAACGGGTTCCGTTTTGATCCGGCGCTCCAGGGTAGCACGCAATCAGCTTGTCATTTTTGCTGATTTTATCTTTACACTGTTGGTTTTTGCTGCTCTGGGCGCTGGATTGCTCCTCCATATGGCTAAAGGTATGTTTGAGAGCAAGGGGCCATTGAAAGAGGTACGTACTGTTCTCATCAAGCCCGGAACGGGAATCCGCGCAATTGCTGCAATACTGGAAACCGAGGGAGTCATCAACAATTCTCAGGTTTTTATCTATGGTGTCAACTGGGAGCAGAAGGCGAAGGGACTGAAAGCCGGGGAATATGAGATTCCTGCATATGCTTCCATGCGGCAGATCATGGACATTCTGGTACTGGGACATTCAATTGAGCATCCTTTTACGGTACCGGAGGGTTTGACGGTGGCGCAGGTTTTTGAACGTCTTGCTGAGAATGAGATTCTTACAGGTGACCTCCCCAGACAATTACCACCTGAGGGTTGGCTAATGACAGATACGGTCAAATTTATCAGGGGCACATCCCGAGCCGAGATTGTAAAACGTTTGCGGAATGGGCAAAGCCATCTGGTGCAGGAAATATGGAGCGGCCGTGATCCTGATTTGCCACTTAAAGATATCAATGAGTTTGTAACATTGGCATCCATTGTAGAGAAAGAAACAGGTATTGCTTCGGAGCGTCCGCGTATTGCTGCTGTATTTTATAACCGTTTGAAGAAAAATATGCGCTTGCAGTCAGATCCGACGGTTATTTACGGTATTTTCGGAAGTAAGGGAAAACCGGCAGGCAGAGCGATTTATCGTTCCGATCTTGATCGGGAGACACCATTTAATACCTATAAGATTAATGGCTTGCCTCCTTCACCCATTGCCAATCCAGGGCGTGATTCTTTGAAGGCAGTGGCCAACCCGCCACATACGGATGATCTTTATTTTGTTGCGGATGGAGCCGGTGGCCATGTCTTTTCCAGAACATTGGATGAGCATAATACCAATGTTATGAAGTGGCGTGAATTTAAGAAAAAACAGAACTTTTCTGTTTCACAGTAGCAGGTGAGCCAGTTCCGGATTGCAGAAGAATGATTATAGCGACTGGAAACAAAATTTTGCAAAACAAGATTCAAATATACGCTAAAAAGATGAACTGGCTGGTATTTGAAAAAATAATTGTTATTTATCAGATATGATATGGAGGAGGGTGAAACCTGACGTTGCGGTATCTCAAATATCGTGCTGCGCTGCAATAAGAGACCGTTTAAAATCAATTGATTGGCTATGTATGGAAAATCAGCGCAACACGTGCCGCAAATGCAGGGGCTACCGTGGCCCAATTGCAAGCAATTTTGGATGGACAGATGATGATATGCCATCTCTTTATACCTGCTCAGCAGACAGGAGAAGGCTTGCAATGGATGCAATCGGCAAGCTGGAAAGGAACAAAAAATAAACATCTTTGCCCGCACTTTTTACCCCGTTGCCGGCACCTGAAATGTTGTTTGACACCAATATCTGGACTAGACGGGAATATCCGGGATTAAACGGGGATTTTGTGGGAAAGTTCTGGAAAATCGGGGAGCTAGCGTTTTTTTTCTGGTCTGGATATGTCGTCGGGCGGAAAAGAATTTGACAGCAGGAAATCGCAAAATCAGGAAAAAGAACACTCT
>Ga0153940_1000158_pt1 | contig 40897 bp, 37 predicted proteins | sample TSNJ024MetaG_FD_104736 | JGI IMG/M metagenome (GOLD analysis project Ga0153940, IMG submission 104736) | Attine ant fungus gardens microbial communities from New Jersey, USA - TSNJ024 MetaG | ecosystem: Host-associated > Fungi > Mycelium > Unclassified | place: USA: New Jersey, Brendan T. Byrne... | reverse complement strand
CTACCGCTGTCAAAGTTACCTATAGGAGAATACCAAAAATATATGAAAGATTAAACTCCACTTGAGAAAAAGTAAATTCCACCGCTTGATAGAGGAGTGGAATTTAAAATTTCAATTTTCGCACAGTAATTAGTCGCCAGATATTGGTGCAAAATAAATCAAATAGTGATATACTTTATTTCAGTAACTTTTAATAAAGAGTTTAGAAACGCAAGGAGATCCAATTGTGAAATCATTAGTAATTGCAGAAAAACCCTCGGTGGCAAGAGATATTGCCCGGGTGTTGAAATGCCAGAAAAAACTAAGCGGCGCTTTTGAAGGCGGTCAATATATCGTTACATGGGCTCTGGGACATCTGGTGACCCTGGCCGACCCGGAAAGCTACAGTCCCAAATATAAAACCTGGAATATGGAAGACCTGCCGATGCTGCCGGAGAAATGGGAACTGGTGGTGATCGGCCAGACCGGCAAGCAGTACAATCAGGTGAAAACCCAACTATTCCGCAAAGATGTTCAGAATATCATCATCGCTACCGACGCCGGCCGGGAGGGCGAACTGGTGGCCCGGTGGATTCTGGAAAAATCAGGCTGCCGCAAGCCCATCCAAAGATTGTGGATCTCATCGGTCACCGATAAGGCGATCCGGGAAGGTTTCCAGAACCTGAAGGATGGCCGCAATTATAATAACCTGTATCACGCCGCCGCCAGCCGGGCCAAAGCCGACTGGCTGGTCGGGATCAATGCTACCAGGGCGCTGACCTGCAAGTACAATGCACAGCTTTCCTGCGGTCGGGTACAGACGCCGACGCTGGCGATGATCGCCCGGCGGGAACAGGAAATCCGCTTCTTCGTCCCCCAGCCTTACTGGGGTCTGAACCTGATCTGCGATAACCTGATCTTTACCTGGCAGGATCAGAAATCAGGAAGTTACCGGACCTTTCAGGAAGAGAAGTTAAAAACACTGGCCGCTGAAATTTCCGGTGCCACGCTGCAAGTAAGCGATGTTGTAAAAATACTCAAAAAGACACCGGCACCAGCCCTTTATGACCTGACCGAACTGCAGCGGGATGCTAATAAAAAGTTTGGCTTTTCAGCTAAAGAAACGCTGAACATCGCCCAGAGATTGTATGAAAATCACAAAGTGCTGACCTACCCGCGGACCGATTCCCGGTACTTAAGCAGCGATATCGTGCCGACCATCAAGGAACGTTTGAAAGCTTCCCGCAGTGGCCCCTATCAAGCCATCATCGCCCCGCTTCTGAAACAGGACATCAAGGCGAAACCGGCTTTTGTAAATGACAGTAAGGTCAGTGATCATCACGCTATCATTCCGACCGAAGAATATGTCCAGCCTGACCATATGAGCAACGAGGAACGGAGAATATACGACCTGGTACTGCGGCGCTTCATCAGCGTTTTATATCCGCCTTTTGAATATGAGCAGACCACCATCACTGCCAATGTCCGGGAGCAGACCTTTATCGCCAGAGGAAAGGTGGTAAAATCCCCCGGCTGGCGCAGCGCTTATGATCAGGCAGTTGAGGAGGATGACGATAGTGTGGAAGAGCAGTTAAAAGAACAGCAGTTACCAGCTCTGAGCAAAGGAACTTCTCTGACCGTGACCAAAGTTAATCTTACTTCCGGTAAGACCAAACCCCCGGCACATTTCACCGAAGCTGCCCTTCTTGGCGCAATGGAAAACCCAGGCAAATATATGGAGTCTGGTGACGCTGCGGCCAAAAAGACCCTGAGCCAGACCGGCGGACTGGGAACCGTAGCAACGAGGGCCGATATTATCGAGAAATTATTCGGCAGCTTCCTGATCGAAAAGAAAGAGAAAGATATCCTGATCACCTCCAAGGGCAAGCAACTCCTGGAGCTGGTACCAGAGGACCTAAAACAGCCCGAATTGACCGCCAGCTGGGAAATGATCTTATCAGACATTGCTGCCGGCAAGAAAAATGAAGGAAAATTTCTCGCCGATATCGAAGGCTACACCAAAAAGCTTATTCAGGATATCCGCACTTCTAGCGGGAATTTCAAGCATGATAACCTGACCAATACCAAGTGCCCGGACTGCGGCAAGCGGATGCTGGCCGTAAAGAGCAAGACCGCCCGGCTGCTGGTCTGCCAGGACCGTGAATGCGGATACCGGGAAACAGTAGCGAAACAATCTAATGCCAGATGCCCCAACTGCCACAAGAAGATGGAATTGATTAAAAAAGGGGATAATGAGATGTTTGTCTGCATCTGCGGACATAAGGAAAAGCTGGAAGCCTTCAAAGCCAGAAGAGAAAAAGAAGGCGCCGGCGTATCTAAAAAAGATGTCCAGCGGTATATGCAGAAACAAAAGAAGGAAGATGTCGGCTCTTCACTTGGTGATATGTTAAAAAATATAAAATTAGACTAATAACATGATACCAGGGTCAAAAGGTCATGCGTTTCATGCTTGCATGAAAAAGCATGACTTTGGGACCCGTAAAACATGAGAAAGTAGCCCGAACAGGGCGAATTTCGAATGTTTTTAGGATTGCGGGAGCACAAAGTGCGTAGCAATCCGTAGGTATCAGGGGACAAAATACCTTTTAACCCCAACATCATAACATTAAGGCCTTACTGATTCCCCAACCAGTAAGGTCTTTTTTCATCATGTGTTTCTGGTAAAACGACAATCCGGGTAATTGGTACAGCCCCAGAAATCTCCGAACCGGCCACTGCGCTTCCTCAATTCACCGCCGCAGCGCGGGCATAATTCCAACTTCATAGCTCCTTGTATCTTACCCATCTCCTCGAAACACTTCTGGTTCATGATGCAGTCGTTCAAGGCCCGATGGGCCCCTTCACAGCTGATATTGAAATAAGCTGAAATATCAATCAGTTTATAGTATCTTAACTGGGGCAAGCAGTTCCTGGCCATATATAAGGTGTCAATGTAATCATTTGTTACCGCCGCACCGAATATATCCGCTGCCTGATAGACAAATTTCAGATCAAATGAATGGATGTTATGTCCGACCAATATCTGGCTTCCGGTAAATGTCAGGAAATCGTTGAAGACCTCCGTGATCACCGGTGAATCAGCCACCATATCATTCGTGATACCATTCACTGCCGTTGCCTGATAAGGAATACTGCGTTCGGGATTGACCAGTGTCGAAAAAGTATCAACCACCTCTTTATCTTTGACTTTTACCGCTGAAATCTCAATAATGTTATCACTTTGCGAGTTGAATCCGGTCGTCTCCAGATCGAACACCACATAATCCGGTACATATGCCGTTAATCTTTTGCCTTTTATGTTCTGTATCATTTGTATCCTCCATATCCCGAAGTACTTCTTTTATGTAATTATTCTACCTCTTCCCAAAGAAGGCCATTAAAACTTCCTTAATGTGATTATACCGTCTCGCATAAGAACTTTCTACCCTGATCAATTCGATATTATATTTCTGGCAGATCATATTCTTTTGCTGTTCTTTTAGTCTGTTGGCTGCTTCTTCCAACTGATTTTTACTGTCCAGCTCAATTGCCAGAACCGGCACTTTGTCAGTTTTTCGCTTTTCATAAACCACAAAATCAAACTCCTCATTATAAAATAAATCATGATTGTTTTCATCCTGAAAGATCTGTGAAATCTTCACATCCTTTTCAACAGTGAATTTATTTTGCTCCAGCCATATATTCTCCATGGCATGATTTAAGCTTTTCAAAAACACTTCTTCGGTTTCCGAATTGTATGGTTTAGTCCCCAAAGCCCGCGACAACGCTTTTTTCTCTGAGATTTTTGAAACCCCTTTACTCTTTACATAATTGACCAGCTCATACAGGTCATCTTCCTGCTGGTCCGAATGCAGTCTTTCCAGCTCTTTATAATCTGCCAGCACTACCAACTTGTGTTTTGCTCTGGATGTAGCTACATTGATAAGTTCTTTATTATTTTTCAGCCAGTCATATGTTCCCGAAAAGGTTCGTTTGCTGATGGTTGTAGAAAATAGTATAACATCCTTCTCATCACCCTGAAAAGCATGCACCGTACCACAGGTCACATCCTTAAGCCCTTCTTCTTTTAATCTTTTTATTATCTCCTCTTTCTGATTTACAAAAGGAGTGATCACACCTATGCTTTTATCTTTATTGACCGCAGCATATTGGAGTATCTGCTCGATTTCATCCGGTGCGGTATTTTTACAATTGGTATCACTTCCCGGAATATCGATATAAACCAGCGGCTCCGGCTCGGGGCTTATTGATTTAATATCCAGCATTGAATGATAGTACTTTTTATTATTAAAATCAATAATCTTCTTATTGCAGCGATAATGCGAACGAAGCAGGACTTCATCACTCACCGAATCACATGACAAATAGGTCTTATAGATGGAATTTTTACAATAGTCATAGGCATCTGTAATGCCATATTTTTGTTTTAATTTTAAATTTGCCGTCTGCTCCAGCAATACGACCGGATTCAGCTGCTGCGGATCTCCCACCAGCATAAGACTTCGCCCCCTCAGAATCGGTACAAGGGACATCGCCGTATTGCACTGGCTGGCTTCATCAACAATGACCATATCAAAATATTCTTTCGGCTCACCAATCTTAGCTGCCGAAATACAGGTAGTAATCACAATCGGAAATACCTCCAGGAATTTCTTTACATTCTCCGGCCGATACAGATATTTCGTTAACTGTGAAGCAGCAGCTTCCAGATCGCCAAGAAAAATAACCTCTTTCAGATCTTCGTATTTAGCCTTATCCAGTTTTTTAATATATTTTGCGGAAGTATAATACAGATATTTGCGGAACTCTTCCTCGTCATCATCCAACAACTCTAATGCCTGCTTTTCTTCGGTCACACCAATACTGTCTATTTTAGATTCTACCCGTCTTGCCTGCTTCTCAAGATTGACTTGAAATGGCAGAGTCATTGCATTCCTGCTGTGATATGCCTGCAGACGGTTCAGCGTTTCGGCGCGTTCCTCCAGATCCAGTACCTCATCATAACGCTTCAATAAATCCGACAGTTTCTGGGCCCGCTCTTTTCGGTCCTCTTTATTTTTATCCAGTGTTTTTTCATACACAGTCAGATGTTCTGTCCGGCTATACAAATCCCGTATATATACTATAGCTTCTTTCACCCGGTCATTGCTTCCCAGACGGACAACGGGAAAAGGAATCTTCTTGCCATTCTTATATTCAAGCGAAGAAAGTTTCTCAAATACGCCATCAATCGGATGATTATTATAAGATGTAAACAATACTGTCTTTTCATGGAAAAAGGCTGTGCTGATAGTATTAATAATAGTGCTTGTTTTCCCGGTCCCGGGCGGTCCCTGTATATAGGCAATAGAATATTTCATCGCATTGTGGATTGCCAGAATCTGATCTAGGTTCACCTGCTTATCTAATAAGGCCAAAGGATAGTTTACCCTTGCATATGGTCTCCGCAGCAAATCTCCAAAAAAAGCTTTTATCGGTACGGAGCACTTTTCTGACCGATACATATTCATAATCGCCCCATATTCTTTATGCAGATCCAAAATGGTGTCCATCCCCAATCCAATAATATATGGCATGTCATCTATACAGTCTGCAGGATAGTTAGAGCACAGTAAGTGATCTTTTATTTTCTCCTGGTTTACTTCAAAATTATAAAGCAATTCATAATCTTCTGCTTCCAGAAACCTGCGAATACTTTGTCTGAATCCGTCAATTGTGAATTCATTACAAATCGTAATATCCTCAGCCGGTCTTAAGCAGCGCCCTTTCACATCCAGTTCCAACCGTCGGTAAGCCAGTACATACAATCCTTTCGGTGTATGTAAACTCAATACATTCAAAGCCAGCTGCTGCATTTTTAATCTTTGTCCGTTGCTTTTTTTACGGTTGGTCTTATGCTGGAACCTTCTCACAATGTCCTGAAACTGTTCATTGCTCAATGGATAAAGGCCATCTTTCATGCTCTCACCATCCAGTTGTCTGACCAGTTCAAAGTCAGTCTTATAAGGCGCCACATCCATCCGGTTACAATCTTCCAGATAGTTTAATATCCGCAGATTAGCTGCATTATCAAAAAGTGACCGGTATTGTTCCGGATATAAATAAATATCTCCCACTAACTTTTGATTAACCGGAAAATATGTACCTTCAACAATCTGAGAAGACTGAATTGAGTCAATAAAGATGGTGTCCAGCCTGGTATTGCTATACAGCCCTAAATGCAGCCCTTCTACCCGCATCGTCCGCCGCTTGGCATTCAGCTCTTCAATACCGATCCAGTACTTTGTTATCTGTTCACTTTTATTTTTGTATTCAATACTCAGCCACTTTCCTTCGTGAATAGCCTGGAATATATTACGGTATATGTTATTCATTCAGTCCTCCGGTTTCCCCTTAGTAAGCTGGATTATAATTAATACGGAATGAGTTGTCAGGTACTCTTTCTTTAATGTAGTTGATAATCCCAATAAATTCATCTTTATCGACTTCATATCCCATAAATGATATCATTCGTCTGTTTTCGCTGTAAGATACTTTATAAGCTGCATATTTACTTGTTTTTAAAATATCCGTTATCGTATTAAGATCTTCCTGAGACAGCATCTTCTCAAATGTAATAGTAAACTTTAATAATTTTCTTTCAGACACTTTTGCTTCCAATTCATCTAATTTATCAATGATATATCCAAGGGCATCCTTATCTTCTTCCTCATTACTGCTATTAATTGCACCAATGATTTTAGTCCTATAATTAATACTCTTTAATGCATCATATATGGGCCCTTGTCTATCGTCATTGAAGTCAATTCCCGCCATACAATTTACCAGTTCATTCTTCAAATCCTGAATTCCCTGCGGATCATAAACATACGAAAAGGTTCTTTCCGCAACAATATCAAATGGAATCTTAGTACCCTCCTCCATGATCTGAATGACCGGTTTCCCTAACGAATGGCTAAAAGCCAATTCATACATAACATTCGGATTATTATTCGTCAGATTAGCAATAATCAGATCACTTTCCAAAATCTCCTGTATGACCTGTTTCGTGATAGATCCCGGCTTCTGCATCGCATGGGCAACATTAACTGTATATCCGTCTAAAGCTGGCTTAACCGCAATATTTATAACTCCTTCAATATGTCTTCTGATCGGATCATCCGATGCTCCAATAGGCGTTATTACAAAACAGGTTTTCTTCTTTTCTTTCACTGTCATTTCTCGCACCTCCCAAAATCGTCATATATTTACATAATATACCATAAATTTACAGAATTCAACAACTATGAGAGATAACTGCAGCATAGTATCCGATTATTATACGCAAATACCGGCAGTCATTACGTTTATGACTGCCGGTATTGATACTGGCTTGCACCCTGCTTCTATACTTTCTTCTCTAATTTCCGGGCTTGATAATCTTTCGCCTTAACCCTTTCACCTTTCGGCCCTTCATACGTCCGGCCCCATCCTGTGAACACTGCAAACATAAATACCAGGAACAGCATCAGACAGTGGAAAGTCGCCCCTGCAAGCGCCAGCGGATTTACCGACTGGATAAAATCATATTCCTCCATCAGCCCTGAAACACAGCTGATTACAATAAAGATAAATGCACTGGTAAAAGGAATCACAACCGCTAAAGTACTTGCAAAACCATCCATCAAGTTAGCTCTGCGATACGGATGCAGATTCTTTTCCCGGCCAATCTCATCACCAATCGGACCAAACATGATAATCGCCGGACCATTCGCAGAACCAAGGCAGATCGAAGTCAAAATAGTGCCAAACCCAATAATCAATTCTGAGCCGACAACCGTCCGGTTGATTTTACTCTTCATTAAAGCATCGATCATCCTCTGCATCATTCCACTTTCATTTAATATTCCGATAATACCGGCAACCGCATAAAGATATCCCACCGTACCGAGCATATTTCTAATACCGTCAATGGCAAATCCGGCAAGTGCGCCCTCTTCAACCGAAATCACATCGGCCGGAGTCAGGATACCGGTCACAATACCGATCACTGTTCCGGAAATTATTCCCCATGTTGCAGCAACAAAGATATCCCGTTTAATAATCGCTACTGCTAACAAAATGACTACCGGAAGAAGCATGATCAGTCCCTTCGGATCTTTATAATTCTCTAAGATCGCACGACCGCTCTGGTTACCGGTACCCGCATTACCAAAGAAGTAGAACAGCACACAAGACATTCCCATCGCGACCAGCGCATACTTCATCCGCGAAGCAACCACTCCGCCAATATCCGCTACTCCCGGCTTATTCTTATAACCCTGGGAAGCTGCCGAAGCAATGGTAGTATCAGAAATCGGCGCTACGTTATCACCAAAAATCGCTCCTGAGAGAATCGCCCCTGCCAGATACAGCGGATGTGCACCGAGCAGAATTCCGGAAGGATATAAGATCGGGAAGCCGGAGAACAGCGTACCGATTGAAGTGCCGGTTGACATTGAGATCATACTGGTTGCAATAAAGGCAAATACTACAAACAGGCCGCCATGCAGTCCCATAGAATCACCGAGCCAGACAAATCCCTGGGCAACACCGCCCCTTGACATCATTTTTCCAAAGATACCTACAACCAGCAAAATCAACGCCAGCGTGTTCATCATTTCCGAAGTCATCCCTTTTACAACCGCCCGCCAGTAATGGCTCCAGTCCTTCGCAAATAAACTGCCGATGATCAAGACCAGAATACCGCCCATGCAGAGTCCTTCCATCTCGAATACCTTAAACACAACAAACAATAATATACAAACAGCTACGAACAATATCAAAGGAAGCAGTGCAAAAAAACTTCCGCCCCTAAACTCCAATTTTTTGCTTTTATTTTCTTCCATGGTAATTCCTCCTTACCTTTTTCCGTACCTTCACTCTCATAATAGGTTAGATTTACATTTATCCTGAGATCTTGATCAAAGCATCCACACCCTTTGCTCCTCTGCCCTTTTCATAGAGAAACAGCGGGTTAATATCAATTTCTTCGATATCCGGCCAGTTCTGTGCTAAATTGGAGAGCTTCAGCAAAATGCTGATCAGTTCTGCTTCATCATATTCGATGCCCCGGGCTCCCCGGATAATCTCACACAATTTGGTCTCTTCCAGCATCTTCCGGGCTTCTTCCTTGTTTAGCGGCACGAGCCGGATGGCCACATCTTTAAAAACTTCAACATATATACCGCCTGTACCAACCATAATCACCGGCCCGAACTGAGGATCTTTTTTCATGCCGGCAATTACCTCCATCCCTTTGGCCGCCAGTTCCTGCACAAGAACCCCGTCAATTACAGCCTGGCTGTCATAGGCTTTGGCATTAGCTAAAATCTGATTATAGACGGCTTCAGTCTCTTCTGCTCCAACTCCGACAAAAACACATCCTGCTTCAGTCTTATGCCGGATATCAGCAGAGAGAATTTTCATAACGACCGGAAAATCCATCTGTGCTGTCAGGCCGGCAATTTCCGACTTATCCCTGATCAGAAAACTCTTTGCCATCGGAATTTGATATTCAGACAGGCAATCTCTGGCTTCTAATTCGTTCAAAAATCTGCTCATCCTATACCTCCTCTTTCCGGTTTGCCAAAAAGTTTCCATAAGCGGTCATATTACCGGCAGCCTTGACACAATGGCTCGGTGTCGCGAAAGTCCGGATGCCGTTTGTTTCAAGGATCCGGCGGCTTTCCAGTACATAGTTTCCGGCCATGATACAGATGTAAACAGGTTTTTCCGGATATTCCTTCAGCAGTTCCACTAATTTTTCCCCTAACTCTTTCTGCGGCAGGAAAGTGGGTACAACTGTTACGAATATCACACAATCGACATTGTCATCGGCTAAAATAGTTCTCAGACTTTCCACATGCTGACGGGCACCGGCCGCTGCTGTTATATCGGCATATCCTTCCGGCGAGCCGACGTTAGCCATCGGCGGCAGCAGATTGGTGAGCTCTTCTTTCGTTTCATCACTGACTCTTGGGAATTGCAGATTCCCCTGATCCATATAGGCATCGGTACAATATATCCCGGGACCGCCGGCCTGGGTCAGTAAAAAACATTTATTCCCCCGCGGCAGACTCATTGCGTCAAAGGCCTGCAGGGTATCCATCAATTCTTCAATGGTGTAAGCCCGGATGATGCCATATTGGCGGAAAGCCGCGTCATATACCGCATCCGATCCGGCCAGCGAACCGGTATGGGAATTGGCCGCCTGGGCTCCGACGCTGCTCCTGCCCACCTTTAAAATGACCACTGGTTTCTTCTTGGCAATACGGGCCAGTGTCTCGATCAGCCGCCGGCCATCCGGGTAACCTTCCAGATACATCCCGATTACCTTTGTATCATTATCAGCTTCAAAGTACTCTAATAAATCAATACAGTCCACATCGGCCATATTGCCGATGGATACAAACTTATTCATCGAAATCGATGCCGGCTGGGAAGCTCCCATCATCAAGATTGAAGCTGCCATTGCACCACTCTGAGAGATAAAACTAATGCCCCCCTTACATCCCCCCATTTCCTTTGGGATTAAGGTTTCTACAAAAGTCGTATCAACCCGGTTTATATTATCGATCACTCCGATACAGTTAGGTCCTACCACCCGTATACCATATTTCTTTGCCGTATGAATCAGGCATTCCTGCCTGCGGATTCCTTCTGCCGTTTTGGTTTCACCATAGTCGGCGGCAATACAGGCAATCACTTTGACGTCATTATACTTTTTCATCCGTATTTCCAGATCTTCCATAATCTCATAGATCAGCGGCGCTGCCGTCCCTAAAACCACTAAATCGATATCAACCTTTATATCGGACAGCTTTACATGGCATTTCCGCCCCAGAATCGTTTCCTGTGACCTGGTCACCGGAAACACACCGCCGGGATAACCGATCTGATGCAGGTTATGGATCACAGTATACCCGGCTTTCAATGGATTGTTACTGGCTCCGATCACGGCGATATTACAGGGGTTAAATAATGCATCTAATTTATTGTCCATTGGTTCGTCCCCCTTTCTTAAAGCTGAGCCAGCTGCTCCAGCCGTCTCCACTTCTCATCAACAATCTCTTGTATGTCAGCTGTTTCATCCCCATTCAGATGGCGGAACTTCTTCATGTAAGCCAGATAGTCCTGCACCGGTTTGGGGTTTTTATATGTTTTATTGATAGTAAATTTACCGTGTTCCACTTCATAGAGGGGGAAGAAATTGCTTTCCACCGCCGCCCGCGATACTTCTATACTGTATTCAGTCTCAATCCCCCAGCCGGTCAGGCAGGGATTAAAGACATGCAGATAGGCCAGTCCCTCTTTTGATGCTGCCACGGCCTTTTCTACCTTTTTTACCATATCCGGGATAAAGGCCGGCGAACAGGTTGCCGCATATGGAATATCATGCATTGCCATGATCATCGGGAAATCCTTTTTATGCTGCCGCTTCCCGCCGCGTCCCCCGGCACTGACAGGTGTCGTCGTGGTCCAGGAATACTTGGTTGTCGCACTGCTGCGCTGGTAGCCGGTATTCATATAACCCTCATTGTCATAACAGATGTAAATCAGCTTATCGCCCCTCTCTGCCGCGCCTGAAAGACACTGCATTCCGGCATCGGTGGAAGCGCCGTCCCCGGCAAAGGCTGCCACATTGACCTCCCGGCCCTTTCTTTCATAATGCAGTTTAATTCCCGCAAGCATCGAAGCAACATTATCTAACAGCGGAAAAAATACCGGTGTTTTGGCCCCTGACCTGGTATCCCAGCCAACTACACCGACACCGCCCATACAACCGGGAGGCACGGCAAAGATGGTGTCTTTTCCCAATACTTTCATACAGGTCCGAAGGGTCAGTTCAACATTACATCCGACACAGGCAGAGATGCCCGGTGATATCATATCTTCCATTGAGGCCATTTTATCTACTACGTTCATTTGCTTCACCTACCCTTCTTCGACCATTAACCAGATGGTCTCCTGGTCTTGCTGCTGTTCTGCTACCGCTGCAATGGCTTCGATCACTTCACCCATCATCCGGAGCGAAATATCTTCGCCGCCCAGACCGCCGATTACCGGCACCGACGGAACACCTGCTGCACCATATAAAGCAGCCCGGACTTCCTGATAAATAATGCCGGTATCACAACCAAAGGAAACGTTCTTATCGACCACGCCAAATGCTTTTACTTTCGCCAGCGCATCCCTGACCCGCTGTTTCGGGAACGGCCGGATCATCCGCATTCTGACCAGTCCGACCTTAATCCCCTTGGTGCGTTTGACATCGATCATATCTTTGGCTGCCCCTGACATGGAACCGGTCGTGACCAGTGCATATTCCGCATCTTCCATTCGGTATTCTTCGATCGCGCCGCCGTATTTGCGGCCGAATATTTCACCAAATTCCCGGTCCACTTCGTCGAACACTTTCAGCGCCGCCTGCTGGGCTTTCAAATGCCGGCAGCGGTATTCCATCACCAGCCGGCCATTGGTCAGAGGATCTACTGCCATTGGCTTCTCAGGATCGAGCAGGATGTGTTCGGGGTGGTATTGCCCGATTAATTCAGATACCTTCCCAGCCTCCGGAATCATTACTTTTTCGGTCATATGGGACAGATAAAACCCATCATAACAGACATTGACCGGCAGCAATACCCTGTTATCTTCGGCGAGTTTAAAGGCCTGAATAACCAGATCCAGGATTTCCTGATTATCCTCTGCATATATCTGCAGCCAGCCCGCATCTCTGACACTCAGCGAATCCTGCTGCCCGCCCCAGACACTTTGAGGGGAGATCATCTCACGGTTGACAACCGCCATTACGACCGGCAGCCGCAGGGTGGAAGCGCGGAAATACGGTTCATACATCAGCGCCAATCCCTGAGAAGCGGTCGCCGTAAAGGTCCTGGCTCCGGCCAGAGAAGCCCCGGTCACCACACTCATGGCGGATAATTCTGACTCCACCTCGCTCATCGCCGCATCAATTTCCCCATCAGCGGCAAACTGAGTCAAATATTCTACCACCGGTGTCTGAGGGGTAATCGGATAGGCTGCGATAACGTCTGGTTTTGCCAAAGCCGCTCCAATCGCTGCTGCCATATTTCCATTTATAGCATCTAATCTCTGCATTTATTTCTCCTCCTCCGGTATCATTGCAATCGCATTCTTCGGACATTCATGGGCACAGATCCCGCATCCTTTACAATAATCGTAACTGATATGAAAGTTTCCATCGATCTTACGGATAGAATTCACCGGGCAGTACAAGAGGCAGCTGCCGCACTTCATACAGGCGGCCTGATCCAGAACCGGTCTTTTGGTCCGCCAGTCACCGGTATTGACCACATGCATGCCATCACCGCCGACTGACACGATATAATTACTTTTCAACTCCATCGCTTATACACCTCCACTCACCAGTTCCTTAATTTCTACAGCATCATACCCGCGCTGCAGTGCCTCACGGTTCTTTTCGCCCCACAATTCCGCTACCTTCTTCCCTACTTCCGTCAGAGAGACCAGACCGGTGGCTTTGAGAAATGCACCCAGCATCACGGTATTGGTGATCGGCTTACCGATCACCTCCTGCGCGATGGCTGTGGCATCTGCCACCGCTACTGTTTTGATCTGTGCCGGTACTTCAATTTCCGCAGCCGGGTGAGAGCTGTTTAAGACCAGCACGCTGCTTTCCTTTACCCCGTCAAACACATTGACAGCATTCATAATGGTACTGTCCAGCACAATCAGGATATCTGGATGATAGACCCGGTTCTTCGGCCGGATCGGCTCCTCACTGATCCGTACAAAGGCTGTAACAGGTGCTCCCTGGCGCTCAAATCCAAAAAACGGAATGGAGTTGCCGTATTTGCCTTCCATCACCGCCGCATAAACTAGTGCTTCGGCAGCTTTTACCGAGCCCATTCCCCCCCGGCCATGTATTCTTATTTCTTTCAAGTTCTTACCTCCTATCGTTCCAGCAATATGCCCCGGGGCGGCTGCGCGCTCATCCTGCCATCTTCCGCCGCCACTTGACCGCCTTTGATGGTCATAAAGGGACGGCCGTAAAATTGACGCCCTTCATAAATTGAAAAGTCCGACCGTGAAAGCTGTTCGGCAGCTTTATATAGATCACTCTGAGCCAGATCCAGGATCACCATATCGGCATCACTGCCAGGCAGCAAGGTACCTTTTTGCGGATAGATCCCGAATATTTCAGCCGGACGTTTGGTCATATGCGTGATCACTTTTTCCAGGGTCAGTCCCCGCTTGACCACACCTTCTGTTATCGCTGCAGACAGGTGTCCCTGAATAACCGAATACCCCGGTATTACATTCCATATCGTATCATCGGGATTTTTCTCAGCGATGGTACCGCAGGTATTATCGGTCCCGATGGTGTCAATAATACCGTCATCTAAAGCCTGCCATAATGCCTCCTGGTCCTCCCGGTCACGGATGGGTGGTTCCATCTTAAACAGCGGGCCGGTAAGATCACCGCCGTTGACTGCTAAATACGGGCTGGTGGTCTCCACATGCAGGTATTTATTATAGGGCTTCAGCTGTCTTAACCTCTCAATCCCGACACGGGAAGATATGTGGACCAGATAAACCGGTGTTTCCATTTTCCCGGCCAGATAGGACATCCGGATTACCGCTTCTTCTTCAGCCATAGACGGGTGGGTCTCCGCCCAATAGCTGATATCATGGCTGTCCGGATATTTCTCTTTGGTCTGCCGCAGTGCTCTGGCGACCAGGTGCGGATTTTCAGCGTGGCAGCACACGATCCCCGGTTTTTCTAAACTTTTTACCTGCTCCAGGACATCGGCGATAAAGGCGTCATCGACACTCTTGATCATGCCTGGGATCCCGTTAAGGTAAAGCTTAAAAGAGGTAATTCCCAGCCGCCTGGAATACTCTCTGATCTCGCGCTTCTGTTCCCCTGTTCCAATGACCAGATGAGGAATCACATCCGTATATGCATTCTTCCCCATCGCTGCAGCAAATTCTGACATTGTATCAAAATGAGATCTTTCGCCGCCGATAAACACCCCCATGGTAGTTACACCGCCGGCGATAGCCGCTCTGGTCTCTGACTCCATATCGATATCGAGAGGGGTAAAAAGACCCAAATGAGTATGGGGATCGACAATCCCCGGGCAGACATATTTTCCTGCCACGTCAATGGTTCGTTCTGCCCGGATTCCCGCCTGCCGGCCGAGGGCATGTATCTTCCCATCCCTTACATAGATATCGGCTTCCAGAATTCCCTGATCGGGAATCACTACTTTCCCATTGATCACTGCCAATTCTGCCTCCGGCGTACCGCTGTTTGCACCGGACGGTTGAAATGCATCCAGCTTGCTGCTGATTTCTTTGAGCACCTGCAGGGTATTCTGGCCAGCCGGTATATCAGCGGAAGAAATTCCGGTATGAGGCCGGACTTCTGGTTGATTTAATTCATTGATATATCCTGCATAAATGTCTTTTGCCATAGCCTACTCTCTTCCTGCTATACCTTCAATCGCCTCTATCGCTGCCTGACGGGCATTACGCACCTCCGCTTCACTACCCGAGACATACAGCCGGCCAAACCGGCCGACCGGATCGAAGGTCACCACCTTGATATCGGCATTCTTTTCCGCTTCGTTGACCGCTAAAGAGATATAAGCGGCCGGTTCCACCTCCATGATGAAAACACTTTCGCCCGGCACTAATATTGAACCATGGCGGCCATCCCGGTTGATGAGCTGAGCCTGATGGGGGTTGACATTGGAGATGATCTGATCGGATACGATCTGCGGTCTGATCCGGTCGGATATTTTCAGGCCACAGGCCTCAAGAATAGCTTCCCCAGCCTGTTTGACTTCATCCGGTGAATAATCATGTAATTCAATCTCACCGTATTCCCGTTCAACAATCTGAAATGCCGGCCTGGCATTCGCCGCTTTTAAAGCGATATCCAGAAGCTCATATACGCCGCTGCCCGGAGCCAGTTCAATATACAATTCGCACATGCCCGCCAGCGGTACATCACCTTTTGAAACGGTTCCGGTAATTGCAGCGTACTGGGGCTGCATATTATCGACGATCACAAAGGTTCTCAAATCTAAATTTCCACTCATTTACATCACCTGCTAAAGAATCTCGTCAACTCCGATATCCGGCCGTGCGATCACATGTACGCTGACCAGCTCTCCCACCTTCTTGGCCGCTGCCGCACCGGCATCTGTTGCCGCGGTGACCGCGCCGACATCACCTTCGATGATTACGGTTACCAGGCCGCCGCCAATCAGCTTTTTCCCGACGAAGGTTACATTTGCCGCCTTCAGCATTGCATCGGCCGCTTCGATAGCCGCTACCAGCCCCCTGGTTTCAATAAATCCTTTTGATTTCATCTGCTTTTCCTCCATTTATCAGACTTCAAAGGTATCTACAATACCTACTACCGCCATATCGCAGGGACAGTCTGGCCCCATCACTCTACTGGCACAATAGCCTTTGATTACAAGCACCACTTCACCAACACTGCAGCCGATCATATCGGCCGCCACGAGAATTTCCCCGGTAGAGTTTCCCGCTTTATTTATCCGCTGCATGGTCAACAGCGAAACTCCTATTAACCTTGGATTTTTCATGGTTGATACACATTTTCCCTGTACTTTACAGATATACATACCAGCACCTACCTTCCCGCCAGAATATCCCGGATACAATCCAGAGCGTAATCAATCTCTTCCGGTTTGGAATAAAAGTGCGGTGCAATCCGGATCACATCGCCGCGGCCGGAGCCGATGATATTTCGTTCCCGGAGCTTTTTCTCCATCGCGTGGGAATCGATCACATCACCGCAGACGATCGCTGTGGTGCCGCCTTTCTTGCTGACATCAAAGGGACTTAAGGTCCGCAGGCCACGCTGCACCACTCCCTTTAAAGCGTGAGCGCTGAGCATGTCGATCCGGTCCTTGATCTTCGGTACCGTCACTTCATTGATGATTTCCAGCCCGGCCCGTACTGCATAAGCATTCATGACCGGCGGCGTACCGGTGTCAAAACGGCTGGCGCTGTTGGCCCAGTCAATATAACGCGTCTGAAAAAGGAATGGATCGGTCTGACCGAACCAACCGGTGACCGATGGCTTCAGGTCCTGTATCAGCTGCTTATTCACATACATAAAAGCAATTCCCGGGATACCGAACAGATATTTCAGACAGCCGGACACCAGAATATCGATGTTCATTGCTTTCACATCAACTGGTTCGGTGCCCAGACACTGATATACATCCACCAGGATCAGCGAACCCTTGCTATGGGCAATATCGGCAATCCGCTTAATATCCTGTTTGAATCCATTCAGGTAATAGACCTGGGTAATGGATGTCAGCAGGGTATTTTCATCAATGATCCTTTCGTATTCGCTGATATCAATCTGATTCTCTTCATTGACCGAGATAAAATCCACTTTAGCTCCATAACGCTGATTCGCCAGCCAGATGTAATCAACCGTCGGGAATTCCATATCGGTTACAACGACTTTTTTCCGTTTGCCGGAATAGTCTATCGAATTAGCGACCGAACTAACCAGATCGGACACCGATGAAGCCACGGCAATTTCATCCGGATCGGCGTTGATTATCTTAGCAAACTCAACTTTGGCCAGCTCTACTTCCTGAACCCAGGAATCCCAGTCCATTCCGACCCCGCCCCAGTTATCCAGATAGCGCCGGATTCCTGCCAATACCCGCTTTGACTGGGCACTCTGGGAACAATTTCCCAGATGGGCTACATTCTGAAGAATCGGGAACTCCTGCCGCCATCGGTCTATCTCGGCTTCACTTAGCAGTCCCTGATAAGGCAGCGCCTTGACCGCGGGATAATGCTCCGGCCGGGTAATGATTGCCGGCTTCCTCACAGCCGGTACCAACGGCGCCTGATATACCTGCGGTATGACCGGCGGTGCCGTTCCGGCCGGGACAAACTCGATTCCCTGTCGTTCAGCCTCGTCTTTAGCAACTGAAGTAATCACATCATCCGCTTCTACGACGATACTCTTTTCACCTTTAGAAGCACAATATTTCACATCAGCTGCGGTATAAAATCTTTTCACTCGTTACCACCCCTTTCACCTGCATTTAATCCTGATCTGCCTACATAGCCGGATCCTCCGCCGGTCCGAGAAATTTATCCAGGATTCCGGCACTCGGCCGCGCGATGACATGAACACTGACCAGTTCACCCAGCTGATTGGCTGCCGCCGCTCCGGCATCAACTGCGGCTTTGACCGCTCCGACATCACCAGTGATGACCGTTGTCACATAACCGCCGCCGATTTCCACCTGGCCGACGATCTCCACATTGGCCGCCTTGACCATAGCATCAGCTGCTTCAACATTGCTCACAAATCCTTTTGTTTCAATCAAACCATATGAATTCATTTTACTGTCTCCTTTCCACTTTTACTGGTTGTTTTGTTGACAATTATACCAATTATGATATAATTTTCTGTAAAACACTTTACAAAATCTCCAAAAGATAAAATCTATTTTTTAACAAATTGATTAATCTGATAATACCCACAATTTACCATGAAGGAATGAGAATTGAATGAAGATGGATACCTGTAAAGACTACGCCTCCAGTCAAATGTCACCGTGGCTGATCATGGATTTCAAAAACTGGAAAAACCTTATCGAAGTCTCAGAAGTCAAGACCTATCAGCGCCGCACCGTAGTCTACCAACAATCGGATCAACCCGCCTATGTTTACCTTGTAAAAAGCGGCCGGGTAGTTTTGGAATCCTACTCTATGAATGGTAAAAAACGCAGTATTTACATCGCTGATAAGGGCACCTGCTTCGGTGAATTATCCTGTCTGGACCAATTGCCCAATTACTGCACCGCCATCACCAATGTCAAAACCGAACTGTATTTAATATCAAAATCGCGGTTTATCCAGGAGATTCATCAGAATCATGAGTTTTGTATGACATTATTAAAAACCATGTCTTTTAAGACCCGGTTGATCACCAGTCTGCTGGAACTGATGAGTTTTAACGACTCAAACTCACGGATCTGCCATTCATTGCTGAGTCTGAGCCAACTGTACGGGATCACAACCGAACAGGGATATTGCAAGATCAATATTAAATTTACCCATCAGGAAATGGCCCATCAGGCTGGATTATCACGGGTTTCGGTGTCAAATATATTTTTAGACCTGACCAATCAGGGATTGATTACAAAAGAAAAAGGATATCTTATCATCAAAGATATCCATGCTTTACAAGAATATTTAAATAAAGAATAAATGATTGAAATAGAGGTTGCTTTCTACCGCACGCTCAAAGGATATTCCGCCGTGCTCATGCTTTCATAAGCAGGCATCTGCAAGGATAGTTCCTGTGCATTCTTTATCTCTTCTTCAGAATATTCATCCACCCTATAATACAGCGTCACTTCGGTTTTCGCCGGAATACCTGTTGAAATATGGAAGTATTCATTTTCATCAATCAGTTCAGAATAAAGATCAACCGGTTCCAGATAAGAATGATCATCATCATAGTTTATTATAATACTGGACAGAGGACGGCAATCGTTACTGCCCTCATTTCTGACCGTAATCTTATACTGCAGCCCCGGCTCACCGGCAACCGGCTCAGCAGAGACAATATGCAGGTCAGCTTTTTGTAAAACAGAATCCACCTGATGCTGCCTCCAGTTTTCAACAACTCCGATTTCAATGAGAAAAACAATCACTAATATGCTAATAGGACCGGAAAATTTCCAGAGAGTTTTAAACGCTTTTACAAAGATATCAATAGCCGTTCCCATCTATTCCACCCCCTTCATATCAAACTCATATATGTATTCCAGCCTGGTTGCCACTTTGGTATGGTCGGGATCGGCTTCGCTCTGGTAGATATAGAATTTTGCTTCAGCAATCTCTTCGGGGATTAAAAATACAAATTTGCCAGAAAGTGTGGCTTCAAAATATGTATAAAATGTCTCCGAATTCAGGTTCAAACTGGCCACCGAACCACTCTGGCCGTATTCCGGAAAATCATATTCACTAAGAGGCGCAGCATAATAACCATCTATGTACAGATATACTAATAATGCCTCCTCCTGATAATAACTCAGATCGTTAGTAAACACCTGAAAAGGAACCTGCACATACCGCCATCCTTCCGGGGCTTCAATGCCTTCCATTTCAAAATCGGTCAAACCGCCTATTTCAAAATCGTTTCCATTAATATAGAAGATTTCATCAACCATGCCGGCTATCAATTCCGGATCCGCCTGCTTCTGGTAATCATATGCCGCCTCAATATCCCGGGGCAGCCGAATATATCTTGCGGATATATAATATCCGGCCATCAGCAGCATCAGAATAACCGTAAACATCCTCTTAATCACGGTTCTCTTCTGTTGCCCGGTCACCAGCTTTCTTTGCTTTGGTGCCGCTGATGCAGCGCTTCTCATATAGTACCCGCAAGCCGGGCAAATTCCCATATAATCCTCATAGTTATATTTCTTTTTACATTTGCTGCATATCACTTTCATCTATCTCACCCATCCTGTTGGTCGCAGTAAATCCTGCCTTCATAAGGTTCCAACTGCCGGCCGGCGGTTGGATAATTGCTCATCATGATTTCTCCAATAGTCAGCCGGCCTGAAATACTGTGTTTACCCTTACTCAGATTCAAAACCATCCGGAATTTACCACCTCTGGTATAGGCAAATATCTCTCTGTCCGACGGCAATATCCGGATTTCACCGTAAATCAATTCTTCCTGTTCCCGGCGCAGCTTGATCAGGCGCTTATAAAAGTTTAAAACGGACTGCTGATCATCCTTTTCCACGGCCGCATTATAACGATCGGGAAAACTGCGCAGCCAGGGTTTTCCGGTAGTAAAGCCGCCATTTACCCCGCTGTCCCATTTCATAGGTACTCTGGCATGATCCCTGGTACCGCCTAATATTTTCCGGAATACTTCTTCTCTCGGCATACTCTCGGTTAATTCCTTATACAAATTCACGCTTTCCACATCCATAATCTCACCCATCGATGTAAATCCTGCATTCACCGCTCCCAGCTCCTGTCCCTGATACAAAAACGGAGTACCTTTTAGGGTCATCTGCATCATTCCCAGCAGTTTTGCCAGAACATCCCGGTATGCGCCGCTCGGGTCTATCTTACTGATCATCCGCGGATTATCATGATTATCATAGAAAAGCGACATCTGCGATACCGGACTGAATCCTTCCATCCATTCCTGATAATACTCTTTAAGGTAAACCGGGTCATAGTCATAATCATCAAACTTGGTTTTTCCCGGATTCTCTAAATGGTCAAAAGAAAACATCATGTTCAGCTCTTTCCGCTCAGGGGCGGTCAGGAGCTTACCGGTCTCAAGACCGATGCCGGGTGTTTCGCCGACCGAAAAAGCATGGTAAGGTGCAAAAGCCTGCTCCTGAAGCTCCCGCAGATATTGATGGAGCTTAGGTCCGTGGAAATAATGTTCAATACCGCGGTATCCCATCAGTTCACCGATCATTTCATCCCCATTCGGAAGACCCGGCGCTTTGGAAATATAATTGATAACATCCAGACGAAAGCCATCGATACCAATTTCCAGCCACCATCGGACCATCTCATAGATTTCTTCCCGCATTTCCCCGTTCTCCCAGTTCAGATCAACCTGCTTGCCGGAAAATAATTTCAAGGCCCAATCTCTGTCAGTCAGCGGCTTCCAGGCCGGTCCGGAGAAAAAAGAGGTCCAGTTATTAGGCGGCTGATCCTCCCGTCCTTTGCGGATAATATAATAATCTCGATAGTTAGAATTCCGGTCGGCAAGTGCCTGTTCAAACCACTCATGCTCATCGGAAGTATGATTCACTACCAGATCCATAATCAGGCGCATCTCTCTTTTATGTACTTCATCCAGCAGCTCCCGGAAGTCATCCATGGAGCCGTAGCTCTGATCAATCTTGCGGTAATCCCGGATATCATAGCCATTATCATCCTGAGGTGAATCATAGACCGGGCTGAGCCAGATGGCATCCACTCCCAGGTCCTTTAGATAATCCAGTTTTGATATGATCCCCCGGATATCACCGATGCCATCGCCGTTGGAGTCCATAAAGCTCTTGGGATAAATCTGATAGAAGACCGCCTCCTTCCACCAGTTCCGCCCCTGATTTGCCCCAGGTGTTATTGTCGACCGGTCACCTAATTCAGTGTTCAGGAGTTCCAGAACTGCTTCCCAGAAACCGGCACCGACACGCTTTCCCGCGATCCGCTGTAAAAAGGATAGTTTCCGTTGCCTGATGAGCGTATTCTCTGCCCATTTTCGATTCACATTCAGCTGCAATAGCAGCTTATTGATAATGTCTCTGCCGACCGGATGGCTGTATACTTCTTTGATCCTGGAATTCATATCATATCCCATAATTCACCCGTTCCTTTCTGCTTGCGATCTGAGTTATAGTAGCTGCTCGTAATCTTCTATCAGATTATATCACGAAGCTCTCCACTTTACTATCGCAGTAACAGCTAATTGCCCGGTCAAATAGCTTGACTTCATACAGCCGGTGTACATATAATAAAATTATCTTGCGCGGAATAAGGAGTCTTTTATGCTGTCACTGATTAAAAAATCACCATTATTCTTCAACATAACTGAAGAAGAAATTGAAAACTGTATTACATATAGTCAGGCCGAAATCGTTGATTACGCTAAAAATGAGATTGTCTTTCATCAGCAGGCAGAGCCGGAAAAGCTGCACATGCTGCTGTCTGGTTCGATCATGATCGGCAACGATTCAATCTCCGGGAAACGGAACCTGATCGCTATTTTTAACGGCGCCGGCGATTTATTTGGGGAAGTGTTTTTATTTCTGAATAAAGACAGTTATGAAAATTATGCTCAGGCGGTGGAACCTTCCAAGGTGCTGCAGATTCCGAAAGCATTTTTCTATTATTCCGGAAGGGAAAATAATTATTATCAGACCAAACTGATTTCCAATATGATGATGATACTGGCTGAAAAGGCTTATTACTTAAATCAAAAGATCCATATTATAACCAGTGCTACCCTGCGCCAGAAAATTGTAAGGCTGCTGCTGCAGACCTACTTTGAAACCGAACAGTCCAGCGTGGCGATGAACCGGGAAGAAATGGCCGACTTCTTAAATGTTGCCCGCCCTTCGCTCTCCCGGGAGCTGATGAAAATGCAGGAAGACGGTCTGATCAAAATAAAGGGGAAGAGGTTAATCCTGACTGATTTTGAACAACTGAAAAATGTTTTATAAATTTCCAAATCCGTAACCTGGGTTACGGATTTTTCCACCTCCTGTTGTTATGATTCATGTAATAAAATGATATGAAGGAGGAATTAAATTATGGATCATAATATGTTTTGCTATCAATGTCAGGAAACCGCTTGTGGAACAGGCTGCACAAAAAGCGGAGTCTGTGGAAAAAATCCGGAAGTCGCTGCAATGCAGGATTTACTGGTATATGTGACAAAGGGTTTATCTGTACTGACTACCAGAATGCGTGAAGAGGGGAAGAATGTCCCGCCAAAGATTAATGATCTGATCACCCTGAATCTGTTTACCACTATCACCAACGCCAATTTTGATGAGGATGCAATTACCGGCCGCATTATGGAAACTTTAGACCGCAAACAGGAGCTTTTAGCTCAGATAGAAGCTCCCCAGTCACTGCCGCCGGCAGCGCTCTGGTATTCTAAAGATCGTGGTGAATTGGCAGCGAAGGCCTCCCAGACTGGAGTTTTAGCTACAGAAAATGAAGATGTCCGCAGTCTGCGGGAATTAATTACATATGGCTTAAAAGGCCTTTCTGCTTATAGTAAACACGCAAATGCACTGATGCATAATAATCAGGATATTGATGCTTTCATGCAAAGCGCACTGGCCAAGACACTGGATGATTCATTAAGTACCGATGATCTGATCGCACTGACGCTGGAAACCGGCAAATACGGAGTGGATGGCATGGCTCTCCTGGATAATGCCAACACCTCCGCTTACGGCAACCCGGAAATCACCCAGGTCAACATCGGGGTGGGAACCCGTCCCGGCATTTTAATCTCCGGCCATGACCTGCGGGATATGGAAATGCTGCTGAAACAAACCGAAGGAACCGGTATTGATATCTATACCCACTCTGAGATGCTGCCGGCTCATTATTATCCTGCCTTTAAAAAATATGATCATTTCATCGGCAATTACGGCAATGCATGGTGGAAACAGAAGGAAGAGTTTGAAAGCTTCAACGGACCGGTCTTAATGACCACCAACTGCATCGTGCCACCGAAAGACAGTTATAAAGACCGTCTATACACTACCGGCGCCGCCGGCTTCCCGGGCTGCCCGCACATACCGGATGAAGGCGGACAGGAAAAGGACTTTTCAGAAATCATCGCCCATGCCAAACGCTGTGCTGCTCCAGCCGAAATCGAAACCGGCACCATCACCGGCGGCTTTGCTCATAATCAGGTATTAGCCCTGGCCGACACGGTAGTATCAGCAGTCAAATCCGGAGCGATCAAAAAGTTTGTCGTTATGGCCGGCTGTGACGGCCGGGCAAAATCCCGTAACTATTACACCGATTTTGCCAAAGCATTGCCGAAAGATACGGTTATATTAACTGCCGGATGTGCAAAATATAAGTATAATAAGCTGGATCTTGGCGACATCGGCGGTATTCCCCGGGTATTGGACGCCGGACAATGCAACGATTCTTACTCATTGGCCGTTATCGCATTGAAGCTAAAAGAAGTGTTTGGCCTGGAGGATATCAATGACCTCCCAATCGTCTATAACATCGCATGGTACGAACAAAAAGCAGTTATCGTCCTGCTGGCACTGCTTTACCTCGGTGTGAAAAACATCCACCTCGGACCTACCCTGCCGGCTTTCCTTTCGCCGAATGTGGCTAAAGTCCTGGTTGATACCTTCGGTATCGCAGGAATCGGTACCGCCAAAGATGATCTTGCACTCTTTGGCCTATAGACAGCAGCTTTTATCGGTTTATAACGTTTATCAAACTAAATAAAGGGATATGGATGTTCTAATCCATATCCCCTTCTGAAACCTTCAATTCTCCCCGCTCGATCAGCTCACCTATAATCTTTTGATAGGTTTGAGCGTCAATCTTATATTTGAAACGATAGATTAGATAACTGATCAGGATGCAAACCAACGGAAATATCAGCATCGCAGTCTTCATCATCGTTAGCCCGCCCTCAGTGACATCCAGATGGGAACGGGCTTCTTTGATTCCCGAAAGGATGATCACTGCGCTGACAATACCGTTGGCTATAGCACCAGCCAGTTTATTGATAAATGGCTGCAGGGAAAAGGAGATACTATCATTTCGTTTCCCCAGTTTCCAATGTCCATAATCAACACAATCGGCTAAAAACATCAGCATCAACAACTGGATAAAGGCCTGCCCGACAAAGATCAGTACACCCGCAGCGCCTATGAACAGCATCGTTGCAGCCGGAGAAAAGAAAAAGATTATATACCCGGTTACTACCAATACCGTCGCCGCTGAAAACAGCGTCCGGCGCTCCAGCCTCTTGCTAAATACCGGGAATACCGCCAAGGCGGTAATCTGCGATACGCCCAGAATAACAGCAAAGACAGAGTACATATCTTCATTCCCATAAGCATACTTAAAAAAGTAAAGACCAAAGCTGGTCGTGGTCATATAGCCAATCATAAATAAAGTCATGGCAATTGCCGTAATCCAGAGCTGATCATTCTTTATAATCACCAGAAAAAGTTCCTTCAGTCCGGTATGTTCCTGGGGTTTTGTAATCCCTGGTTCTTTTACTCCAAATAAGGTAACCAGAAGACCGGTCCACATAATCAGCACAATCATCACCGCAAACAGCAGATATCCCCGCTGCAGACTGCCGGCAGCCTTACCCAGCGCTTCGGTCAGCGGAACAATTCCCCCCACTACAAAGAATAAGCCCACATTAGCACAGATTCGGGCAATTGACCCAATTTTTTCCCGTTCCTTGGGATTGACACTGAGGGACGGCAGCATCGACCAATAACTGATATCGTTGGTCGTAAACGCAACTCCCCAGAGAATGTAGAGCAGCGCAAACACAACCACATAAGCCATTCCGGACAGACCAAAATCGATAAACAATAACACCGTTACAATTCCCGACACAACAGCTCCAAAGGCAATCCAGGGCTTAAACTTACCGAACCGGGTGTGAGTATTATCGACAATCAATCCCATGACCGGGTCATTACACGCATCAAAGATTCTGGCTGCCAGGATAATACCGGTCAGCCACCATAAAATGTTAGTCGACACCTCAATTACATCTGTGAGATAGTAGATCAGATACATACTAATAAAAGAATAAACCATATCACGCCCAATCGTCCCGATCCCAAAAGCCCACTCATTCCGCTTCATGACTGTACCTCATTCTTTCTGCAAAACTTCTCTGCATTCGGTCTATTTCCCGGAAATCTGCTGTAATGACTTGGTGCGGATCTCCTCTGCTATCCGGGCGATAAATTCATCCGGATTCCACTCCCCTAAATCGCCGTCGTCTCCCCGCCGCCGCACGGAAATGGTTTTATTCTCCTCCTCACTTGCACCGACAACTAATATATAAGGTAATTTTTCATTCCGCGCTTCACGGATCTTATATCCAATCTTTTCCGAGCGGCGGTCTACAGTTGTAAGGATACCGTTTTTCTTCAGTTCTGCAGAGATGCTGTCGGCATAATCAATAAACTTCTCCGAGATCGGTAAGACACGAACCTGCTCAGGCGCAAGCCAGGTCGGGAAAGCGCCTGCATATTTCTCAATCAGCCATGCCAGAGTTCTCTCATAACATCCGATGGAGGTCCGGTGAATGATATACGGCCTGACCTTATCACCGTTCTGGTCGATATAGTACATATCGAACTGCTCTGCCAGAAGGGCATCCCACTGAATCGTAATCATCGTGTCTTCCTTACCGTATACATTCTTGGCCTGGATATCTACCTTCGGTCCGTAAAATGCTGCTTCATCATCCGCTTCACTATATTCAATCTTCAGCTCGTTAAGAATATTACGGATTCTCTGCTGGGTATCTTCCCAGACTTCTGCATCACCAATATATTTTTCTTTATTGTTGGGATCCCACTTTGATAAGCGGTAGGTTACATCCTCTTCCAATCCTAATACCTCCAGGCAGTACTTTGCCAGAGCGATACAATCTTTAAATTCCTGATCCATCTGATCAGGCCGCATGATCAGGTGGCCTTCTGAGATAGTAAACTGGCGCACTCTGGAAAGTCCATGCATTTCACCCGACTCCTCACTGCGGTAAAGGGTGGATGTCTCGCTGTAGCGGATCGGCAGATCACGGTATGACTTCTGGCTGGCTTTGTATGCATAATATTGGAACGGGCAGGTCATCGGACGCAAAGCAAAGACTTCTTTATCATTTTCTTCATCGCCGATCACGAACATTCCATCCTTGTAATGATCCCAGTGACCGGAAATTTTATAAAGGTCACTCTTAGCCATTAACGGTGTCTTGGTGCGGACATAGCCCCAATTATTATCCTCTTCATCCTCGATCCAGCGCTGTAATGTCTGGATGATTTTAGCCCCTTTGGGCAGAAGCAGCGGCAGCCCCTGGCCGATTACATCGACGGTTGTGAAAAGCTCCAGCTCACGGCCCAGTTTATTGTGGTCACGCTTCCTGGCATCTTCCAGCTTTTCGATATATTCGGTCAGGTCTTTCTTGTCAAAGAATGCCGTTCCGTATATACGGGCGAGCATTTTATTCTTTTCATCGCCATGCCAATATGCCCCGGAAGAAGAAAGTAATTTGAAAGCTTTGATCATCTTGGTATTCATCAGATGAGGGCCGGCGCAAAGGTCAACAAAATCTCCCTGGCTGTAGAATGATATCTCCTGATCTTCTGCCAGATTCTCAATCAACTCTACTTTATAAGGCTCCTCTTTATCTTCCATATACTTCAGCGCTTCCGCTCTCGGAAGTGCGAAACGCTCTAAGCGGTTTCCCTTTTTGATGATCTTTTTCATGATCTTTTCAATTTCAACCAGCTCTTCTGCAGCAAATGGCTCACATTCGAAATCGTAATAAAATCCATTTTCGGTCGCCGGACCGATTGCTAATCTGGCATCCGGCCGATATTCTTTCACCGCCTCAGCCATTACATGCGCTGCCGTATGACGCAGGACACGCAATGCCTGCGGATCCCTTGCAGTAATGATATTCAACTCGCAGTCAGTATCAATGACCGTTCTCAAATCTGCCAGTTCTCCATTCACCTCTCCGGCGCAGGCACTTCTGGCCAGACCCTCACTGATGTCCATCGCGATATCATATATTGATTTAGGAGCATCAAATTCTTTTTTACTGCCATCTTTTAGTGTTATTAACATATTATGATTTCCTTTCTTTAATTAATAATAAAAAAACACCCCATGCAACTAAAATTGCAAGGGGCGAGTATCTCTACACGCGGTTCCACCCTTCTTCAGGAAAACCTCTTCATTAAATGATAACGGGATTACCGGCTCTCAACGAGCAGCTCAGGGGCGGTCTTCCAATATTTTGAATATAGTCATTTCCCAGCTCCCATGACCTCTCTGGATATTCTCACATACTGTACTCTTCTCTTCATAGCTTTGCTTCATTCTATCAGCAGACATCGGGTTATGTCAAGGCTAAAAAATTTCCCATCTTAAACCCGCTTCAAAAACTCTTTTGTACGCTCTTTCTGAGGATGATCAAAAATCTCCGTTGGCGTGCCTTCCTCCTCAATGATACCTTTATCCATAAAAACCACGCGATCGGCCACTTCTTTAGCAAATCCCATCTCATGGGTTACCACCAGCATGGTCAATCCGGTTTTAGCAAGTTGCTTCATCACAGCGAGAACTTCTCCCACCATTTCCGGGTCCAGGGCAGACGTCGGCTCATCGAACAGCATCACGTCCGGGTCCATTGAAAGGGCCCTGGCAATCGCCACACGCTGCTTCTGACCACCGGAAAGCTGGCGTGGTTTCGCATGAATAAACTGGTCCATCCCAACTACCTTCAGATAATTCATAGCTACCTTCCCGGCCTCCTCGCGGGAACGTTTTAGTACCTTCACTTGTCCAACCATGCAGTTGCTCAAAACATCATGATTATCAAACAGATTAAACTGCTGGAATACCATACCCAGTTTGGTCCGGTAGAGATTAATATCATGCTTGTCATCTAAAATATTCTCATTGTGATAAATAATCTGCCCGCCGCTGGGCCTTTCCAGCAGATTTATACAGCGCAGCAGGGTTGACTTCCCGGAACCCGAGGAACCAATGATGCACACCACTTCTCCCTTGCGCACGGTAAAATCAATATCCTTTAAGACTTCATGGGTTCCAAAGGATTTACTCAAATGCTGTACCTCTATTACATTTTCCATAAATTTTCTCCTCCTTACGGATTTATCAATTGGTGCTCCTCTGCAGATCTTCCGGCCTGACCACCTGCATTTGGTTCCCGGCCATGTTGTAATTGTCCGGACCATCGAGACGGCGTTCAAGTAAACGCAAGATTCTGGTGACGGTAAAGGTCATCACGAAGTATAGTACACAAGCGACAAAGAACGATTCAAAGTAATGAAAATTAATGCCGGCAATGCTCTTGGTCTGGAAATATAATTCTGTTACCGAAATCACGTTCAACACGGATGTATCCTTAATATTAATGACAAACTCATTTCCGGTAGCCGGCAGGATATTGCGGATAACCTGCGGCAGTACTACATGGCGCATCGTTTTGATGTGATCCATACCGATCGCATGAGCTGCTTCAAACTGCCCCTTGTCGATAGATACGATACCGCCGCGGACGATCTCCGACATATAAGCACCGGTATTGATGGATACGATAAAGATCGCTGCTGCAATACGATTCATATTAATATTAAATGCCAACGCCGAACCATAGTAGATAACCATCGCCTGAACGATCATCGGTGTCCCGCGGAATACTTCTATATATACATTTAAGATGCCGCTGATCACCTTCAAAAGACCTCGTCTGGCACCGCGCTGCGGAACCGGAATCGTGCGGATCACGCCTACCAGCAGACCGATCACAGTCCCGATAAGGGTCCCGATAATGGAAATATATAGGGTCGCACCTGCACCGCTGAGAAACATCGGCCAGTTTTCTGTGACGATTCGCACCAGCCAGTTAGCAGTTCCTTCTTCGGCCTCGGCCGGCTGATTTTGAATGGCTTCATCCATAATCTTGGCTCTGGCATCTTCAGAAATGCCGGCCAGAATCGTGTTGATCTCTTCCTGCAGTCCGCTGCCTTTTTGCACACCTACGGCTATCGCCGTATCTTCTTCATTAGTGACAAAGCCATCGGACAGTTCGATCATCTTATATTTACTATTGGCACTGACCGCACTCACCGCTTCCGGCCGCTCGGTCACATAACCATCGATCATCCCGGACTCCAAGGCAACACGCATCGCCGGGAAATTGTCCATAGCCGTTTCTTTCACAACACCATCAATCTGATCAATGACAGTATAGTGAAAAGTATTTAACTGTGCAGTCAATTGCGCCCCGCTAAAGTCAGCCAGACAGCCGGCATCAGCATAGGGTCCGTCGGCATTTACCACGATCACCAACTGGGACGTATAATAGATATCGGTAAAATCAATGGTTTCTTTACGCTCCTCAGTGGGTGACATACCTGCTATGATGGCATCAATCTTCCCTGAAGTCAGGGCCGGTACCAGCCCGTCCCACTCAGTCTTAACGATCTCCAGTTCTTTGCCCAGACCGGTAGCAATTATCTTCGCGACTTCCACATCATATCCGCCGGCATACTCATTGGTCCCGCTGATGGGAACACCGCCATTGGAATTATCCATCTGGGTCCAGTTAAACGGTGCATATCCCGCTTCCATTCCCACCCGGAATACATCGGACTTGGAATCGGCCGACACTTCAGCGGCATTTCCGGTCATTCCCCATGGCAAAACCGCCATTACTGCTATCATCAGCAATAACAGCACAGACCATATCTTTTGTTTTTTCATTTTCCTCTCCTTCACTCTCATCTCATTTGTTTGTCCGTACACAATCCTCTGCTACTCTGTCAATATATACGCGGTATTGTTTTTTCGTAATTAAGCAGATAGTCAATATATCCCATCGTATGCTCTATCTGCTCTGACCGCCATGTGGAAATATCAATATCCGGCGGCCCCGCGAACAGGTTATACTGGCGGCCCTGGCAGAAGAATAAGATGCGCCAGGTAAGCTTTTGGGAGTCCTGCCCCGCTCCTGTCAGTGATGCTATCTGGTCATGTAACATGTGGAACATGGGGCGGGTCTCGTTAAAGTAATATTCGTCGTAATACTTTAAACGGCAGGCCATCATTTGCTTCATTACCTCGTTCCCTTCACCAGCGATATTATAGTAGCCCTTTATAAATTTTCCAACATTCTCCCAGGGGGTGCCGTCCATCTTAATCTGGCTTAACATGTCATCCATCTCTCTGGCTGAGTATAGTATCGCGGCCTCCTTACTGGGGAAATAATGGTAGAAGGTACCCACCGAAATTCCGGCCCTCTCACAGATATCACGGATTTTGATATCCTCAATATTTTTAGCCTTCATAATGTCTGCTACAATCAAAAAAATACTTCTTTTTGTCTCCTCTGCCTGTAATTGTCGTGATGTCTTTTGCGCCATAATAAATCTCCTTTTTTATCCGCTGTTATTCTTAAATAACTGATTTTTTAATTATATAGTTGTAAAATTATAGACAATATGTTATCATGAACATGTTCGATGAACATGTTCATGATATTGTAATTTTTTCTTTATTATAGAACAGTTCTTTTGAAATAGCAACTTTTGATCATGGAGCGGGAAGATGCTCAAAATTCCCCTTTGGGGCCCCGACTCCAAGTACATTACAGTAATGGAGGTGTTAAACATGTTGGGAAAAATTGCACAGACAGCAATCGACGAAAAGAGTGGCGAACTAATCCAGTTAGCAACAAAAATCTGGGAAAATCCCGAAATCGCTTACCAGGAAGTCAAAGCCAGCACATGGACAGCGGAAATGCTTGAGAAAGAAGGCTTCACAGTAGAAAAGGGATATGCCGGGGTACCTACCGCACTCCGGGCCACCTGGGGCAGTGGAAAACCGGTCATCGGTTTTCTGGGCGAATATGATGCCCTGCCTGATCTGAGCCAAAAGGTTTCAACAAAAAAAGAACCCGTGATAGAGGGCGGTATTGGCCATGGGTGCGGGCATAACCTTCTTGGCGTTGGCCATGCGGGTGCAGTCATCGGGCTGAAAAAGGAAATGGAGGAAAGGAATCTTGCTGGGACAGTTGTATTTTATGGTTGCCCTGCAGAAGAACTTCTGACCGGAAAAACCTTCATGGCCCGCGAAGGTGCTTTCAGGGATTTGGATATTGTCTTTGCCTGGCATCCCTCGATGATGAACGGTATCCTTATGGGAAATATGGTCGCAGCCAATAGTGCGAAATTTCATTTTAAGGGCTTAACCGCCCATGCCGGGGGGGATCCCCAAAACGGGCGCAGCGCTCTGGATGCTGCCGAGTTGATGAATGTGGGCGCGAACTTCCTCAGAGAGCATGTCACCGATGATGTGCGCATCCATTACGCCTTTACCGATGTTCATGGTGCACCTAACGTCGTCCCGGATAAAGCATCCGTATGGTACTATGTGAGAGCGCTTTCCAGAACAACCGTCGACGATGCCTACGAGAGGCTTATCAAGGTAGCGAAGGGTGCCGCTATGATGACCGAAACTGATGTTGATATCGAATTTTTAGGCGGCTGCTACAATACCTTGCAGAACAAGGTTCTGGCGGAAACCGTTCATGACACCATGAACGAAATCCAGTTCCCGGAATGGTCGGAAGAAGAAGTGAAATTCGCAGAAGCGCTTAATAACAGTGAGCCAGCTTATAGCAGAATGGTGGCCGCCGGTTATGTGAAGGAAGGCGTCCATTTAAATAGCGCGATTGCACCGCTCCTCTACATGGATGCTTCCGGGTCCTCCGACGTGGGCGATGTGCAGCATATCGCACCGGGCATATTTTTTATGACGACCTGTTACAATAATGGAGCTCCCAATCATAGCTGGCACAGTACAACCTGCTCAGGCCATTCACTCGGGATGAAGGGGATGCTCTACGGCGCTAAGGTCATGGCCGTATCGGCACTCAAGGCCATAGAGGATCCGTCGATCATTGAAAAGGCTAAAGAGGAATTTCAAAAGGCCATGGCCGGCAGGGAATATGTCTGTCCTATCCCAGAGGAGATTCCGGTCCCCTGATCGTTTTACAGCAATGGGAAAGAATCAAAAATACTACACCTGTGGTCTGCCAGCCGATAGGATTTCGCAGGCAGGCGGCGGGTAGTACAACACCTGATATGAGGAGGTAATAAAATGACCGAAAAAAATAATTCTACGAAACAGGATAAGGCGTTTCTCAGCCAGAGCAATAAAATGCTGATATTGACGGGCCTTATTACAGCTTCCATGGTAACTGTTTTCTATTCGTTTGCCAGAGCGAATGTGCTTCCATCCATCCTTGCGGCGTTTAATGGCATGCAGTTTTACGCAGTGGTATCTATCTCGGCTGTCCTGACCATGTCGGTATGTACGCCAATTGCGGGAAAGCTTGGCGATCTGTTCGGAAGGAAAAAGCTATACATAGGCAGTGCGCTGTTGTTTTTCCTTTCCCTTGTGGGATGCGCGATTGCCCCAAACGTCCCGGTTTACACCGCATGCATTGCACTGGCGGGAGGCAGCCAGGGCTTTGTTTCGGCTTTCAACAACGCTATTATTGCAGACTTCGCAACCGAAGAGGAGTGCCCCAAATATGTGGGGTACAATTCCACCATGTCAACGGTCATACAGATTGCGGCACCCCTCCTGACCGGGATTATCACCGACCAGTTCGGATGGCGCACGGTTTTCATGGTAGGTTTGCCTTTTCCTATTATTTCTATCATTCTGTTAGCCAAATTCCTTCCCGATTACAAAAAAGAGCTTGCAAGAAAACCCAAAATTGATTATATAGGTATTGTGATGTTTCTGGGGGCGCTTGTGCCTCTCCTTATACTCCTTTCAGTAGGCGGCACTATTATTCCCTGGGCTTCCCCAATCTCCTTTGCCCTTATTGCAGTCGCCGTGGTCTGCGCGGTTATTTTGGTATTCGTTGATACCAGGCATGAAGAACCGATGATTTCGTTTTACCTGTTTAAAGACAGCTCCTATCTGAAAATCTTCCTCGCCAGCCTGCTTTCAGGCGTGGCCTCCGGAGCGGTCGCGGTATATCTGCCCTATTACCTGCAAAATGTAATGGGCTTAAGCACCACACTGTCCGGTACTCTTATCACACCAAGGACCATTGTGACAACCATCGTCACAGCTCTTGTGGGGGTTGTGCTTGGAAAAAGCGGGAAATACAAACAAGCGCTTGTCCTTATGCTGGGAGTCAGCGTGGTGTCTTACGGTGCCATGACGTTCCTATTCACCCCAACCACCAGTGTACCGATGTTTTTGGCAATAACCATTGTAAACGGGTTGGGTTCGACAGCCATGGTGGTTGCGATTATTGCACTTTCCATGCGGATTCTTCCCCGCAAGGATATAGGAGTAGGGGTATCGTTTCTCGTATTTACCACTACCTTTGGGGGATCGGTCGGCAACGCATTAGGTGGTCTTTTCACAAACAGCGCATGGAAAAACATCTCTATACCCTCAGAACTCCTTGCGGCGCTTTCCCCCGAACAGGCGGAACAAATCTCTGCCTCCAGTATCCTGCGAAACAAAGAAGCAATTGAGGCTATTAGAGGAACGCTTTCCCCTGATTTGGCGGGTACTTTAGACTCCACCATCGAGTCTTTCAGGCTGATACTAAATCAAGGTGTTTCTAATTTGTTTTTAACCTTTACGATATTGTGTGCCGTTTCACTCCTGCTGGTCTTGAGCCTGAAACTTTCCATAATGGATACCCCAAAACAGAATAATGGACAATGATCAAAGCGCAGGAATACTTGTATTTCTTGTGTTCGACTGAATATTCCTCTTAAATACAGCAAAAAGCTCTTCAAATTGTGAAGAGCTTCTTTGCGTTTATATAACTTGTTTATAAGAAGTAATAACCGGCGGTACTACACATTTATCCACTAGCCGGGGAACAATTCTGGTAAAATGTTCTGACGCCGAGTGTACATCTAAGACAGCCTGGCTTTCCCAGGATTCTAAAATGACAAGATTATTATCATCACTATCTGCTTCGGCAAGGTCATAGCCGGCGCAGCCGTTTTCTTTCCTGGTAAGTTCAATTAGTTCAGCAAATAGAGGCATAGCTGAATCTTTCTCTTCCGGTTTCAATTGGAACGTTGCAACAACTTTAATCATAACGTATTCCCTTCCTTATTGAGTTGAGTTGGTTACGGTTTTATTTTAAGCGAAAAATACAGGTTTGTAAATGAAATTATAACTTGATTTTCAGAATAACTCCACAAACTCAGTCTTTATGATTTTGAACGCGGCCTCTGCCACCGCATTATCATATGGATATGAAACAGCTTATGGCGGGCGGCGGCGTGATAGTAACGGCACGCGGCCCAAATTACTTTGAATAGGGTTACTATTAATTGGATTTACGCCTATATAGTGAATATGAATAGATTATCGGAATAAGTGCTAGTGCTGCAATAATAATAATGTCAACAGATATATAGGCAAACCTATTATCTAACAGGAAATTGGCGATAATCAGCAGCGCTCCGCAAACAATATACACATAACCGGCTAATCTGTGAGTCTTGTTCCAATTGTCTGTGTCATTCAGCGTCCAAGGCAGTTTAATGCCTATGAAATCATTTTGTCGGCTTTTAGGGAGATAGTTTCCGAAAACAATCAGCACCAGCCCTACCAGCAGCGAACCGACCATAACCATCGAAATATCGACTCCCATAGCAATACACAGCATGATAGGCACTAATATCACTGACAATGCCGGAGTGATCCATGTGAGGATTTGCCCACCGGCATTTGCCCGCGACTGACCTTCGCCTTTAGGGTCACCCAGCAGGCGCATTTTTGAAAGCAGCAGATTGATAATGAGAAAAACTATCGGCATTCCAAACGCTGCAATCGCTTTATGAACATGGTTGTCGGCCACACCGGCAACATCCCAGTGAATTACCATTTTGTCAGGTAATCTGGAATACACAACGGCCGAAAGAATCATCGGCAACAAGCAAAGCAATGATGTAATCCATATAGTACGCTTCTTATTCATGTTCGGTTCCTCCTTCATCTTTACCGTCAAACTGTGAAAACCAAACCATGATTTCCTCAAATACGGATAGGTTCAGTTCATAGTATATGAAATTTTTATACTTCGTTTCAAAAACGAGTCCAGCCTTTTTTAGTTGTGATAAATGATAAGAAATGGTTGCGCCAGTCATATTAAAATGCTGTCCAATATCTCCGGCAGACATCCGACCATCTTTTAGCATGACAAGAATATCACGCCTAACAGGGTCAGATAATGCCTTGAAAGTTTCTGGAAAACCCAATATACATCACCTCGCATTTAGAATATTTTCTAAATAGATGATAGCACAGTATATAAGTTAAGTCAATAGGAATTTAGAAAGTTTTCAAAATAGAATTTGTGAAGAGGTCAATATAATCTGTGTAAAATTTCAACTACACAGCTTATGTTGTTTTACTGATTTTTTTTGCCAAACTGTTGCCATCGGAAAAGCACAAGGGCATAACCTCTCTCACCCGCAATGAATTGAACTCTTTTTTTACCATCATCAGCGTCCACAGCAAAATGACGGTATCAATGGCAAGAGAACCGTAATATACTCCAGATATGCCGACAATTCTCGGTAAAATCAACATGACAGGTACATAGAAAACCAGCTGTCTGGCCATCCCGATAATCATAGCCGGCTTTCCCTTATCAACGGCGGGGAACAGCGTCATTGCCATAAAGATAAAAGACATCACCGGCAGGATTGCCATATATGTACGGAAATATGTCAAATGCGTTCCTGAAATTGCTTGCTCTGTCAGCATCAATCTCAAGACGGATCCGGGTACTGCCATTGAAATAAACCAGAACGGCAGCGTCAACAGCATGGCGGCAACACCAAAGATTTTATAGGAGCGTATCACACGATCGTACTGTTTCGCACCGTAATTGATGCCAATTGCCGGCTGCAGCGCTCGCATAAGCCCAAAAATCGGCGTCAGCAGGAATTGGAATATCCTATTGACCACGCCGTAGAAAGCGACATCCGATGTTGTTCCATATCGGGTAATGGCATTGAACACAACAACGGATTGCACCAATGTCATGACCGACATCATCAGCGATGGCATTTACAACCAAACCGGCACCCATCATCCACGCCGCTGTTTTCATTTTTCCTTCGGCGCGGATAATCATATTCCCAGCCAATCCGTAAACCCAGAAGAAGGCACCAAAAATCGTTACTCTGAAATAATTATTGCCCAGTGTCAGAGCTTCACCCGAGCCTCCCATAACAGCGACGAGCTGTTTTGAAAAAACCAGCGTAACCACCATGTAGATTGCAGTGCAGATTAATGACAGCCGGTTGACGCAGCCAAGCAATTTGTACTGTGTTTCCTTGTCTTGCGAGCCAAGAGCAATACTAAGTACCGAACCTGCGCCGACACCCAGCAGGGAACCGAAAGCCACGCTGATCTGCGACAGTGGATATGTCAGAGAAACACCTGCCATTGCAGTCTCTCCGACAAATTGTCCGACAAAAATGGCATCCAGAACCGTATTTGCGCCATACAGTACCATGGCAATAACTGCCGGCCATGACAATTGGACCATGACTTTCCACAGGTTGCCTGTTAATATAAATTGTTTTTGGTTTTCTTTAATCTTTCCAATAATATGTAATTTAGAGTTCTCCTTCTTCACATTCATCATAAATCCCCCTTTCTAAAATAATATTTTCGATATTTAGTTTCACATTCAACTTAGGTATGTCAACCATTAGCTGATCCATATTGACAATATCCATAGCATAATGAATACCATTCGCCAAATCAGTTGATAAAGCAGCTTCCGCAGCATAAGCGGCTATGACAGCACTTATTTCACTGCTGCAGTCACTAGAAATTTCTGATGTCATCATTATTCTGTTATTACGCAGGATTCCCCGACCTTCTATCCTTGTGTAACTGAATTGACAACTTTCCTTTATATTGTTGCGGAAAGCTTTTATTACTTCCCGTACGGTGCTTTTATATTCGTTTTTCCCTGACCTGTATTGTATTACGGCAGTCTGCAGCTTTTGAATAATAGCATCCCCAAATGACGAATTATACCAATTTGCTTTTTGCAGGGAATACATTTTCGCTACTCTTTCCGCTTCCACAGTTAAATAATTTTGGAATTTATACTCTTTTCCCCTGATCATTTCTATTCGCTCATTTTCATCTCGTTCGATTGTCCCGCTATTATAGCAGCAAAGAGCCGTTCCAAATCCAGATAAATTGGTGAGAATGAAATCTTCAATAGCAGATTGGCTGGGAATTTCATCACTCACACTCAATCCGCAGATTGTTTCCGGAACATCGAAGAAGCCGCAAGTATACTTCATCAGCAAACCGCTCATTCCAGGGAAATAACCACTGGATAAAACAAAGATATTCCTGTCTTTTACATCTTTAAGTTTATCCTCCAAAAATGCCTCCCCTGACGGATCAACATATGGCACACAGAGATCCGCTGCGATTCGAGCTACATTTTCACCGTTCAAGTACGAAGCGCCCGCACAGTTGATTACCACATCGCATCGTTGACAAAACGCTTTGATCTGCTGGCGGTCTGAGATGTCAACCCTCATATATTCGCAATCATCATGGGACATTCTGACTCTGGTATAATATGAAGCAATTAGAGAATGCTTCCCTTTTAGAATAGGGAGGATGCGGCTGCCGATTTCGCCTGTCCCTCCCAGAACACCAATGCAGCTCATATATTCTCCTTTTTGTTGGCAATAATGCAGTAGTTAAAATCCAGTATCTTGTCTATATTCTTTTTCAAATTAGGTTCAGCAATGCAGTCAAAATGCTGTCCGACGATGGTGTCGCATGTATATTCTCCTTTGAGATAGGGAAGCCAGGTCTGAATGTTTTCCCCAAAAAACTCGCGGAAAAAGCTGCCTCCCTGCTGCTCACAGGAGAATAATCGGACAAAGCCGCTATACGGGCGGGGTTGATGACTGGCCACGCAGCCAAAATTTTGCGAGAAGATGTTAAATAACGTATTCAACATTTTTCTCTCATGCTCCATTAAATTGGATTCAGAATTCTCAATTGTTGCGTATAGATTGTTCAACCTCTCCGAAATTGGTTTTTGGCAGAGTTTTTTAAAATTGTCGCCAATAGCCTGGTATTTGCCACTTAAAGAACACAACGCTTCAGTGCTTATGATTCCATTGCACTCTTTTACGAGATACTCAATACATTTTTCCAGATCATCATCGCTTGTTAAATATCCTGCTTCATATTCATTGGCATTGATCAACTTGGCGAATGTTCTTTCAAGCAGCAGTTCGTTATCCAGACTAGTCTCTAAAGCCTTTTTATAGACTGTATCAGATAGCTCTGCGTAATGCGTCATCTCTTTTTGCATCTGAATCGTTGCGCTGATCAATGTTACCTCAGAGACAACAAGCCCATTTTCCCGAAGATGTTCTGCTGCTTCAAGTGCAATAACACCGCCAACGCAATGCCCCATCAATATATACTTAGCATATCCCATGCTCTTCAGGATTCTTCCATACTTTTTTCCCAGCAATTTGAACGTATCCTTGGTTTCCATCGAAATATATTCCGCTTCGTTTCCAAATGAAAATCCTAGTATACTTTCGTTATCTTTGCTGTCTTCCACTATATATGATAACAAGTCCGTATATGCAGACAAGGTTCCCGTTCCGGCATGGAATAAAACTTTAGCCACCGACTCATTGTTTGGGACTTGACTGTTTTTGATCTGTATGAGTGACGGGTCAATAAAGGTATCACGTTCATTTTGGAATTTTGTGATTTTTGCAGCGACATCTTTTACTGTTGGGGTTTGCATCATCTCTGTGAGCAGCGCACTCCATTCCCAATCTTGCGCCTCTTCTATTTCCTCCACTATTTTTCCAACTACCTGGGCGATTAAAAGTGAGTCCCCTCCTATATCATAAAAATTATCCTTCCTCCCGACTGATTCAATTTTCAATTCACGGCACCATATTTCTGCAATACGATACTCAAGATCCGTTTCCGGCATTTGTTTTTCATCTGTTTCCATTTCAGATTTTTTCTCGCTGTATTCCAGATATGCTCTTATTTTCTCCATGTTCACCTTTTTATTGTCTGTTAATGGCATGGATGGAATAACAAGAATATTACCCGGAACCATATAAGATGAAATGGTATTAAACAAAAACTCTTGTATTCTTGTTTTGTCTAACTGCTCATATTCACATGGAAATCGAGCTATATAAATGGTTTGGCCGGAAATATCTAACTTGCTGTCCTTACTTGGGAATTCAAAGACGATTTCTCCCTTGTGTTGTTTGAAATTGTTTTCCCACTGTGTCCTGGTAAAGTGTTGTTTAGCAGATTAAACAGTACTCCGTTCTCCACACTATTTTAGTCTATTTTAGTGTTGATAATGAACGTTAGTCAGATTGTTTTATACGGTTTCAGCACATTATTTTATACTGAAAAT
>Ga0153940_1000157_pt1 | contig 40999 bp, 35 predicted proteins | sample TSNJ024MetaG_FD_104736 | JGI IMG/M metagenome (GOLD analysis project Ga0153940, IMG submission 104736) | Attine ant fungus gardens microbial communities from New Jersey, USA - TSNJ024 MetaG | ecosystem: Host-associated > Fungi > Mycelium > Unclassified | place: USA: New Jersey, Brendan T. Byrne... | reverse complement strand
TGCTCTCAGCAACTCCGGTGCAGAATAATCTGGAGGAGCTTTACAATCTGATCACCCTTCTGAAGCCGGGACAGCTGAAAACCTACAGCTATTTTAAAAGGAACTTCGTCGGCGATAAGGAGGGTCTTAAGGTCAAAAATAATGAAAGACTCCGCGCATTATTGTCCGGCACCATGATACGGAACAAAAGAAGCGATATAGACGTCAAGTTTACCAAGCGGTTCGCAACCACCTATAATCTCAGCTCTTCGGACAGGGAGCAGGCTCTGTATGATAAAATCAGTTCCTTCATTCGTTCCAAATATGACGAAGGCAATAAGGTATTTACCCGGTTTATACTCAAAAATATGCAGGAACAAATGGGTTCCAGCTACTATGCTATCGTAAAGTCACTGGAAAACTTCGCGCAAAACAAAAGCCTTACTCCGGAAGAAAGCAGCCTGCTTATGGATTTCACAGATGAAGCCAATGAGCTTGCCGCAATGCGTAATACCGGCGCCAAGCTGCAGCAAATGCTTAAAATTATTGAGGATTTTAAGGACAAGCTTCTTATTTTTACCAAGTATAAAACGACCCAGGAGTATATTGTAAACTTCTTAAACGACGCCGGCATATCTACGGCTATTTTTCACGGCAGCTTAAGACGCCGGGAAAAAGAAGACCAAATACGGTATTTTAAAGAAGACGCCCGGGTCTTAGTCAGTACCGAAGCTGGCGGCGAGGGCCGGAATCTGCAGTTCTGCCACGGCATGATCAATTATGACCTGCCTTGGAACCCCATGGCAATTGAGCAGCGCATAGGCCGAATCCACCGAATCGGCCAGCAGCAGGACGTATACGTTTATAATTTGTCCGCCAAGGGCACGCTGGAGCATTACATACTGCAAATACTGGATAAAAAAATCAATATGTTTGAACTGGCCGTAGGAGAGGTCGATATGATTCTCGGCGATATGGAGGAAGCGGAGGATTTTTCCGACGCGGTAATGAATGCTTGGGTTCGCTCGGACAGCAGCCAAAAAATGGAGCAGGAAATAGAAATCCTGGGAGACCGGCTGCTTGAAAACAAGCTCCATTATGAAAAAATCAAAGCTATAGAAGATAAGCTGTTTGCTGAAATATAGGGGTGCATCATGAATTTACAGGAATTTGTTTCAAATACGGTCGAGACCCTGGGCGGGATAGTTTTACCCTTGGAATACGCGCTATGCCAGGTTTTGTTACCCGATAAGTACGCCGCCCGATTCCAAGGACGTACTGAATTAACGCTTGCGTTTGATTTTGAAGTGGCGGAAGAAAACCCGGACGCCGAATTCGTAACCTTCGGCAGCAATATCCTGTCAGAGGTGATCGATATTGTTAAAACCTCTCCGGAATCCACCATCCGGTATGTATCCGCGGAAAGGCTGGAGCTGTCCAGCCCGGAGGAAAAAATTAAACGGATGATTGATGATAAATGCTCGCTGGAATTAACTTCCAAAGCACCGGTCATGGGATTGTGGGGGCTTTTTGTCTTTCATCTGCATTTTATGTCTGACGAAAGCTTTGAAAATATACAAGAGGTGTGGGTAAACCTGCTGACAGGAGAAGTGGACGACGCCATCGTAACCACTAATGTTTTCTACGAAACGAACCGGCTGTACCCCTACCCCTACGCGGCCACAGCCGGCTTAGACAAAGCCTTTGAGATTGCCTGGCGCTATGTAAACAATGACGCGGAAAAACAGGCGGCAAAATACACAAGCCCCTCCAAGATAAAGGAGGAGCTGAACCGGATAGAGAATTACTACCATGAGCTCTTGCTGGAAAACCAAAGAAGGGCAACCCGAAAGGGCCTGTCTCTGGAACGGGTTGAAGAGCTGGAGTCTAAGTCCGCCGCCCTGGAGCTGGAAAAGACCAGGCAAATGCAGGAAATGAAGGATAATCTGACCCCGAAAGCCCGGATAACGCTTTTACAGGGGATCACCTATCATATTCCTCTTATGGAGCTGAAATGCCTGGTAAGTAAGCGGCTGGAAAAGACAGAGCGAGTATTTTATTATGAGCCGCTGTATAAAAGGTTGTTTGAGGTTCCCGGGGCAGGACGGTGAAGTTTTTCTACATTATTCCGTTTTTCTTGTACTCTTCCAGCTGCTCGACGGTAAGGCCGAATACCTCTTTGTTATGCTGACCCAGCATAGGCGCAGGTGCGTCAACCTTGCCCGGTGTCCGTGAGAACTTGATCGGACAGCCCTGAATACGCATATCCCCTATGACAGGATGATTTATATCAACGATCATTTCTCTTGCGGCAATATGAGGATGATCGATAGCCTCTTGCATATTCATAACAGGACCGCAAGGGATCCCGGCGTCTTCAAAAAGCTTTTCTATGTAAAACTTGCTTTTCGTTCCGACCCATCCTTGAATGATATTATCTAAACTGCCCTTGTAGTTTTCACATCGCAGTGTATTAGTCGAATATAGTGGGTTTTGCGACAGCTCTGGCATACCAATAGTATTGCAGAATTTCTCAAATAGCTTGTCATTGCCTACGCCTATGGCAATATAGCCGTCGTTTGCCTCATAAATATCAAAGGGCGCGATGGCTGGGTCTATATTCCCTTCTCTTTCCGGTATTTTACCGGTCATAGTGGTTGTAACTATAGCGTTTTCAAGCAAGCTGAATATTGTATCCACCATAGAAACGTCTATATGCTGTCCTTCGCCGGTAAGCTCTCTGTTATAAAGGGCCATCGTGATACCCAGGCACAGATGGACTCCCGTTACATTATCGGCGATGGAAGGCCCGACCTTTGTTGGAGGAGACTCCGGAAAGCCGGTGATATTTACGATCCCGCCCATAGCTTGAGCGACAATATCATATGCCGGCCGGTGTGACAAGGGCCCATATTGGCCAAATCCTGATCCGGAAGCATAAATGATACGTGGATTTAGCTTCTTTAGTGTTTCATAGTCTATACCTAACTTTTTAGCTACGCCTACGCGATAGTTTTCGACAACAACATCGGCATCCTTAGCCATGTCGTAGAATAGCTGTTTTCCTTCCTCAGACTTTAAATTAAGTGTAACTCCCTTTTTGTTCCGGTTCAAAAAGGCAAAATAGCCGCTTTCTCCGCTTTTTTCATCAAGGGGGCCCCAATTTCTTACCTGGTCGCCTGCCAGAGGTTCTATCTTAATTACTTCCGCGCCGTTATCCGCTAATAATGTAGTACAAAACGGACCGTTGTACGCATGAGTTAAATCCAATACCTTAAGCCCATCAAGAGCCTTCATAAGCATCTCTCACTTTTTATCAATTTTATGGTCAAACAGCCCAATAGCTATAATGATCTCCGTTCAACTCTTTTTTGATTTTACCTTCGTATTCAAGATAAGTCAGATGAGAGGCTGTCTCACCGATAGCAAACCATTTCTGAGCCAACGGAAAATCGTCCCACGATTTTGATCGTATAGACCACTTCATCCTCGACGCAATTTGGTTTCCATTTTGATATGGCTTACTTTTTACAATCTCATATGCGTTGTTCAGCCTCTGTTGATGATGGTTCAATAATCCGCCGATGCGGTCAAGCAGGTTTCCTTCCGCGCTGCGATGCGACGCATACGCTTTTGAAACGTCCAGGGTACTTACTTTTTTCAGGCTGTCCAAATAGTTTTCAAGCGAATTCGGAACCTCAGGCCATGCTGATATGTTAGGCGTAATATCGAACAAAACATGATCGCCCGTTAATAAAGTCGATTCATGTTCAAGATAAATACACATATGTCCGGGAGTATGCCCCGGAGTCTCAATAAACTGCAGCTCATAATCTCCAACAGTCATTACATCTCCATCATTTACGAAGGTATAATCGTAGCGTTTTGTTGGCATATCCACCTTAGCCGGGTTAACCTTGGCAACACGTTCAAGGTCTTCTTTGGGAAAGCCTGACTTGACAAACAAGTCATTCATCAATACCCAATAATCATCATCAAGATGTCTGTTCAGATATTTTGCGTCGGTTTCGCCCATGTATATGGTGCGGTTCGGAGATATTAGCTCCGCTCCTAGTCCTGAGTGGTCGGAATGAAGATGTGTAAGAAAAAAATCAGTTTTATCGAGCTCAACATGCAATTCCTTAAGCTGCGAGAGGATCGCCGTTATGCATATTTCTCTGTTAAATCCGGTGTCAATCAACAGGTTTCTGTCTTCAGAAATAAAAAGATAACTGTTGAGCTGCCTAAGCGGATTATTGGGAAGGGGTACGTCTAACCGGTAAAAATTTTTTAATAATTCTACAGCCATTGTCTTTCACTACTTTCCTTTTCGGTTTCCTTTTCGGTTTCGGTTTTGCCCTTTCATCATAGAATTGGGAAAGGGCAAAACCAATGCCGGAGTATTCTTACTAATTAAATTTAGGATCCTGCACGCCGCGCTGATGCTCCTTCATAACGATCAGTGTTCCGCTGGCCTTACCTACAAGAACCTTCTCTGTTAAAACATTAGCGGCTGAAATCTCCGATTTCGGATCTCTGGCCAGAGTAATATACTTGTAAGCTTCAAACTGGCAATAACGGGAGGTGTTCCCTGCCTTTTCGATCCAGCCGTGATACTCCATAAAATCACCTGCATAAACGGGAGCTAAAAACTCAACATTGTCATAAGAACGGAAAAGGCTCTCGTCACCGTCTTTGCGCACACACAGCTCTGTCCCCACATCTCCGAAAAAATCAAGGATCCTTGAACCGTTTACCAAATCCCCTGCATAATGAGCGTCGCCTGAACCCATACGAACGCGATGAATAACTTTTTCTCCTACCATGATAGTACCTCCTGTAAAATTAGTTTTGGGATGTGTCATCCCTGTGATCACAGAATAATACGTCTAGAGGGTGGAGTGTCAATAAGAGTTAAAAAAAAATTTTGTTTTATTTTAGAAAAAAAGCAAGGAACCCTCCTGTAACTGGAAGGTTCCTTAAAGGACACTACCTTTCCTCAACAGGAATGATCACCTTAGAAATATAAGCTTCCTCATGCATAACATCCATAGGAGAAATAATATACTCCTCGGAAATCGGGCCGTTTATGCGCAGCTTATTTTTCTTTAGCCATTTTATGGCGTTTATATGCGTATTATAAATAGTCCCGTGGCTGCCGGCGTGGATAGCCGTAACGGCCTTGAAGCCTCCATACTTTTTACATATAGGCAAATCTATGGGCATATTGACCTGCAGGCACACCTCCAGATCGCAGTCTGTTTGATAAAACTGCCCCAAGGGCTCGTTATGATAGGTCAACACTATCGGCCCGATTGCGGACAGGCCGTTTTTATCCGCCAGGTTAAGGATCTCCACCCACCTGTCTATCGAAACATCAGCGTTATTATAATCACTTTGAATTTTTCGTGTGTAAATGACATCCGCTTCCGGGATCACATCCAAGGTATAGCTTTCATTAGCTTCCTGACTGTCGTTATCCAAAAAAACATGTCCCTTTTTGAGCCGCTCCAAAAAATATTTCCCTTCCGTATATTTTCCCTGCAGCTTTTCTATTTCTACATGTATCTGTTCCATCCTGTCTTCAATATTCATTCGAAGGCATGCAACATCCGATTCATTTATCAAGCTCTTGATCTCTTTTAAGGAAAACCCCAACAGCTTCAGCTTGCGTATGATAAACAGCGTAAGTATCTGGTTTTCGCAATAATATCTGTAGTTGCCGGTCTCGCTTCTTTTAACCGGCGATATAAGTCCGATTTCATCATAATATCGCAATGTCTTGATAGGTATGCTGCATATATTCGAAATTTCACCAATTGTGTAAAGCCTCGCATCATTCACCGGATGCCACTACCCTTCTAAACAAACTCAGGAAGCCATGCACCGGCTGGAGCGTATGGCTTTCCAACTTATACCCAACCGCGGACCTTCATAGCCTTTTGAATTTTCATCAATGCGTTCATCCACGCGGCATCGCGGAAGCTCACCTCTGACCTTCCCGCAGTCTCTGATGTCTCCTTATAGGCTTTGACAATGCGCTCTTTCAGCTTAAGTGACACAGTTTCCTCATCCCAATATGTGTCGGTAAGGCCCTGGGTCCGCTCAAAGCTGCATACTATGGCGCCGCCGCAGTTCGTCAGCACGTCGGGGATAATTGCCACTCCGCGTTTTTCCAGCAGCTTCTCCGCCTCGGGAATAATAGGTCCATTAGCGCATTCCATGATAAGTTTTGCCTTGATACGGTAGGCATTCTGCTCGGTAATGACGCTCTGTACCGCTGCGGGCATCAATATATCGCACTCTACCTCCAGCACATCAGCTGTAGAAATGGCATTTGTACCGGGAAAGCCAGTTACTTTGCCGTTTTGATCCACATAATCTTCCAATTCGGACAAATTGATGCCCTCCATATTTTGAATTCCACCATAGATATCACCTACAGCCACTATTTTATAGCCGTCGTCGTAGAGCAATCGAGCCGCAACTCTCCCTACGTTTCCAAACCCCTGTATAGCAACCCGGGCACCAATCGGAACTCCAAATTCATTAACAGCTTCCTTAGTTACAAAATATGCCCCCATGCCCGTGGCTTCCCGGCTTAATACGGTGCCGTTAGCCTCGGCCGGCTTGTCGTTTATGGCCGCCGGGGAGTGAAAGCCCTGAAGCTCCTCCAGCTCATCAAGCATCCACGCTTGGGTCTTGGCGCTGGTCCCAATGTCGGCACCGGGAATATCCACCCATACACCCTTCATAGGCAGCTTGCGGATGTATGCACGGGTCAGCCGCTCCAACTCGTTTTCACTGAGCTTAGAGGGATCCACCCGGATGCCGCCTTTGCCGCCGCCTGCAGGAATACCCGCAACAGCATGCTTGATGGTCATCCAAAACCCTAAAGCCTTCACAGTATCTATATCTAGGTTTGGCACAAATCGGGTACCATCTTTGGTTTGACCAAGCGCATCACAATAATGCACACGGTATGCTGTGAATATCTCCAGCCTGCCGTCATCCATTTTTAGTGGAATTGTAAATTCGAAAATACGCTTAGGCTGCTCCAGTAACTTTACCACATTTGGTTCGACTCCTGCAAGTTCAGCTGCTTCATGCAAAGTCGTCAAGGACGTTTCAAAAGGATTTACAGACATAAATAAGCCCTTCTTTCTAAAATCATTATTATACTATTAAAGTATTCCTATACACCAACGGCATTCTCTTTCCCAAACCGCAAAGCACTTCAATTGATATCGTCCCCGCTTTTTCACCGATTTCCTCGGCCGATATAAACTCGTTACCCTGCCTGCCGACGATCACTATTTCATCGCCTTCAATCGGGTTTGTTATATGCGTAATATCAATGACAAACTGATCCATGCAAATATTGCCTACCATAGAACAACGTTTACCATGCAGCAGCACTTCGCCACGGTTGGCTAGATTTCGAAATATTCCGTCCACATATCCCAGGGGAACAATTCCCAGCACAGAGGAATGCGTGGTCACAAAGCTCCCCGTATAGCTCACTCTCGTTCCGGCAGGACAAGGCTTGACATAGGCAAGCCTTGCCTTGATCTCCATGGCAGGATAAAGTGTGACCTCTGACATTTTTTCGAGTTCGGGACCGGGATACAAACCGAATATGGAGGTACCCGGCCGTACCATATCAAGCTGCATCTCGGGAAAAAGAATCGTAGCCCCGCTATTGCTCAGATGCCGTAACGGAAACCGCAGCCCTAATCGCTCCAATTCCTCCAACAGCTTGATAAATTTTAGGAACTGCCCCATGCAGTAAGTGGTATCACTGATTTGAGGCGACGTAGCAAAGTGAGAAAAAATCCCTTCTATGCGTAGATTTGGCAGCGCGGCAATCTTGGCGATTTGATATATCGTATCATCCTTCAGCATAAAACCAAGACGCCCCATACCAGTATCGATCTTTATATGTATTGTTGCTTTCCTGTTAGCCTTGCCTGCAACTTCATTGAGGATAACAGCCTGTTTCATAGAAAATATGGTAGGCATAAGATTATACTGAAGTATAAGCGAATAATCTTCCTCAAAGGCTTTTCCTAAAATCAGAATTGGTTCATGGAAACCGGCCTGCCGCAATTCTATGCCTTCCTCCACAATTGCCACGCCAAAATGACTTACGCCTTCCTCCCGCAGTATCTGAGCCACAGGAATTACGCCGTGCCCATAGGCATTCGCTTTAATGACGCCCATCAGCTTGGTGGCAGGATCAGTACGACTTTTAAGATACTTAATGTTCTTGCGAATTGCATCCAAATTGATTTCGGCCCATGCAGAGCGCATTTGATTTTTCTTCTCCTTTATACATATTTTTACTCATTATTCTGATTGGTCCTTTTTACCTTTGAGTCCTCAATATCTTTTAAATAATACTTACCAGGCGTACCGAAAAATTCTTTGGTACAGTTAACTATATCCTTGCTAAGGTACAAAACAGCAAATATGTTGGGGAACAAAATCAACGCAAGCGAGAAATCAAGGAACTGCCAAAGATAGGTCGCCACTCCGACAGCTCCTACTGGAATGAGCAGGACACACACAAAACGATATACTGTAGATGCTTTGTATCCAAACATAAACTCAGCCTGTTTCTCTCCATACCAAATCAGCACGATCAGAGTAGATAAAACAAACAGAATCAGACAAATGGTAACAAAAATTCCACCGAAGGAGCCAAACATTTCAGTAAAGGCTAGGGTAGTCAGTCCGCCGCCAACATCACTCGCACCCTCAGCCATCCACACACCGGTACTCAAAACTACAAACGCCGTACAGGAACATATCAAAATTGTATCAATAAAAATTTCAGTTATACCCCAAAGGCCTTGACGGGTCGGATGATCAGTGGTTGCGCTGGCATGAGCAATCGGTGCCGTACCCAAGCCTGCTTCATTGGAATACAATCCTCTGGCGACACCCCAGCGGATAGACATGGCAATAGCTGACCCTGAAAACCCGCCTACAGCTGCCATTGGTATAAAGGCCGAGCGGAAGATAAGCACAAGCATTTCAGGAACTTTCGAAATGTTTAGAATCACGATAATCAAAGAGGCGCCTATATAAATTAACGACATAAAGGGAACAAGCTTTTCAGTAAATTGTCCAACTCTCTTAACTCCACCAATGATAACAATGCCAGCGATGACCATAACGACCAGACCAGTAACTATAGGCGGAATATTCATAGATGCTCTGGCCGAATCGGCCAGTGCATTCGCTTGTGTCATAGAGCTAATAGCTACTTCAATCATAAGACCGATGCCAAATACGCCGGCCAGCCACTTCATGTTCATACCCTTATTTATGTAATAGGCAGGCCCGCCTACATACTCGCCCTTAGCATTCTTTTCGCGGTATTTAACGGCCAGCACAACTTCTCCATATTTAAGCGCCATACCCAATATGGCAATTAACCACATCCAAAATACGGAGCCAGGTCCACCCATCATGATCGCGACCGGCACACCCACAATATTGCCTGCACCTACCGTGCAGGCGACCGCCGAGGTTAGAGCCTGAAACGCAGACAGAGTACCTTCACCTTCGCTCTTTTTAAAAGCCTTACCAAAGGTTTGCTGTAAAATATACCCAAACTTAGCAAACTGGAAAAAACCGATGCGAATACTGAGATAGATGCTTCCAATAGACAGTACAATAAGAATGGGGGGACCCCATAGCCAACCGGAAATTGCTACAATTGCATCTACAAATACCTGCATAATAATACCTCCTAACAATCCACGACACGTCTGACGCGCCACCGGCTAAGCATGAAAATAGGCGCTGCCTATCTTCCAGCTAAAATAGTGATCTCAATTTGATGCTGCGGAGCCTATGTATATCTGAATCAACCGCCCAAGAACTCCTGTACCAGCCTAACTTGCATTTCGACGCCGATAGGCAAGGTATCTTCATCAATATTGAAGAAAGGGCTATGATGCTCAATATCTGTTTTCTTTTCTTTGCTGCCGATACCGATGAAATAGTACACCCCAGGGATTCTTCTGGAAAATTCCGCAAAGTCATCTCCTAACATAACACTGACGTTTTCTGTCTGAATATTTTCTTCTCCCACCACTTCTCGTGCAATTTGCTTTACTATTTGTGTTAGCTTGCCATCATTGTTGAGCATCGTGTTTCCACATTTGAATTCAATGCTGCAATTACATCGATATGCATGGCAAACATCCTCTACAATTTCTTTAAAGCGACGGCGTACAGCTTCGTCCTGATCATGCAAGCACCGAATAGAGCCCTCTAATTCCACTGTCTCCGGTATAATAATCTCCTTTGTGCCGCCATGTATCTTACATACCGAAATAACAGTAGGAAAGCGAGCATCCAGTTCAACAGTTTGGAAGGACTTAATTGCTGTCAACACATGAGAGGCTGTATCAATTGGATTAATCGCCATGTGTGGTGCTCCACCATGCCCTCCCCTGCCTTTGATTACAACCTTAAAATAATAACTGGAAGCCATGATCGGTCCAGGTACAATGCCAATCTTTCCAGTGTCAATCGGAGACCATAGATGCAATCCACAAACGGCATCCGGCCTCGGGTTTTCCAACGCTCCATCCGCTATCATCATCTCCGCCCCGGCATCCTCTTCGTTAAGCTGGAAAAGGAACATCACACAGCCAGGTATTTCGATTCTCTGTGTGGCTAAGATTTTAGCAGTGATGAGTAACATAGCTATATGTCCATCGTGCCCACAGGCATGCATCACACCGGGATTTTGGGAACTAAAATGCAATCCTGTTTGTTCGTAGATAGGCAAGGCGTCAATGTCACAACGAAGCATAATCGTTTTGCCTGGTTTACCACCCTTCAAAACACCAATAACGCCGGTACCTGCACAGCGTCTTACCGAGATTCCAAGTGCGGTAAGATAGTCTTCTATTGCACACGCTGTCCGTATTTCCTTCAATCCGAGCTCAGGGTGAGTATGGAAATCCCGTCGTAATTTTATAAGTTCATGGCGCAGTTGTTGTATTTCTTTACTGATACTCACAATCATCCTTCCTTTCGTATGATCTTGGCTTCCTAAACCCGATGCCTTAACCGGTTTTGCGATCCATTAAAGCAATACCCGGTCTCCAACGCGCGCATATTGATATCGGCAATCTCCTCCTTCATACTTGCCTTAAGCTCGGCCTTCAAGTCCTCCAAGGTAATAATATCCAAGGTTCTGGCTACTGCTCCTAATGCAACCATATTAGCGGATTTCGGGCTTCCAATTCTTCCCGCAATATCGTTGACGGCAATTTTGACAACCTTAATGTCGTTCCTATGTACTTCACTTGTTATCATAGAGCTGTTAATGATGAGGCATCCGTCTGGCTTGAGCCGGTCTTCGTAATCCTTAAGGGAATCCTCGTCCATTACCAGAATCGTATCGGCTTCAGAAATAACCGGCGAGCCGATTTGCTCTGATATGACGACCTGACAGCTTGTTCTTCCGCCTCTTTTTTCCTGGCCGTAGGCTGGAGCCAATGTTACATAAAGCCCCTTTCCGGCCGCCGCCTTGCATATTATTTTCCCCAAAAGGATAATGCCTTGCCCTCCTATGCCGGAAAATATTATTTCGCTTTTCATAGCTCCACCGCCCCCAAATCTTTGAAAACGCCCAGCGGATATTGCGCTAGCACCGCTTCATCTATCCATTCAAGGGCTTTTACCGGTTTTACGCCCCAGCCTGTCGGACAAGGTGAAATTATTTCAACAAAGGTCAAGCCTTTTCCTTCCTCCTGGTAGCGAAAAGCTTTTTCTATGGCTTTTTTGGCGGATCTGATGTTTTTAGGACTGTTGACCGCCGCGCGCTCGCTGTAAAAGCAGCCTTTGATATTGGAGATCAATTCCGCCATATTTACAGGCGCGCCAGTAAATTTTTCTTCCCTGCCATAAGGAGAGGTGCTTGTTACCTGCCCCATCAGCGTAGTTGGCGCCATTTGACCGCCGGTCATGCCATAAATTGCATTGTTAACAAATATGACGGAAAATTTTTCTCCACGAATGGCCGAATGGATTATTTCAGACATTCCTTCCGAAACCATATCGCCGTCTCCCTGATAGACAATAACCAAATTATCCTCAAGGGATCTTTTGATCCCCGTACCGACTGCCGGCGCCCGGCCATGCAGCGCGCATATGGAATCGACCTTAAAGTACCGGTCGGCGTATACAGAGCAACCGATAGGCCAAACAATAATGGCTTTTTCCTGCAGATTTTTCTCGTCAATAATATGCGCCATTATTTTGTTGATTATACTGTGTCCACAACCGCCGCAATATTTCATATACTCATCCGTCAATACCTCAGGTCGTTTATATAGCACAGTCATATATTCACCTCCTTCATGTAAAATACTCCGCTATCTTTTTATAAAGCTCAACAGGCGTCGGGCTTATACCTCCAAGCCTGCCATAGAATTTAACATTTTCCTTATGCTTTACCGAAAGCCTTACATCCTCAACCATTTGTCCCGCGCTGAGCTCCGTTACAAAATAATTTTTTTCCGGATACTTATCAAAGGCTTTCTGCGGAAAAGGCCATAACGTAATAGGGCGAATCATCCCGACTCTCATACCGCTTTCCCGCGCGATCTGAATAGCCGTTAAGGCAATTCTGGCGACAGACCCATATGCGACAATAATAACGTCGGCGTCTTCCGTATCGTATTCCTCCCATCGCTGCTCATTTTCCGCAATTGCTTTGTATTTTTCCTGCAGCTTTAGATTAAACTGCTCCCAATGCTCCGGGCCAAGGGCGCAGGTTGTAATGGAGTTATGCCGGCGGCCCTTTGCACCCGTCAGCGCCCACGCAAACTGCTCCTTCGACGTTATCGGTTCCTGTTCCCGAAGCTCTACGTTTTCCATCATTTTTGAAAGCATGCCATCACTGGCAACCACTACGGGGTTTCTATATTTTTCAGCCAGCTCAAAGGATAAAAAGGCAAAGTCAGCCAGCTCCTGAACAGAATATGGCGCCAGCACAATTGTGTTGTAATCTCCATGCCCTCCCCCCTTCACTAGCTGAAAATAATCTCCCTGCGCCGCTAATATGTCGCCATCCGCAGGGCCGGGCCGCATAACATCTACTACAACTGCCGGAAGACCCGCAGCCGCCATAAAGCTCATGGCTTCGGTCCCCAGGCTGAACCCGGGTCCGGAGGTCGCCGTCATTGCTCTTTTTCCTGTCGCTGCTACACCTGCGATCATGTTAAATGCCGCAACCTCCGTCTCTGCCTGTATAAATACAAGATTCTCCTGAGGAGCTTTTTTTGCGTAATACTCCGGCATTTCGCTAGACGGGGTTATCGGATAGCCAAAAAAATATTTGCATCCAGCTCTGATCGCGGATTCCGCAAAGGCTTCGTTACCTTGCATAAAAGCCTTGTTAGCCATGTCGTTCACCTAACCTTCTATGTATCTAATTTTTCGACCGTTATTGCGCCCTCCGGGCATACGAGCGCGCATATGGTGCAGCCCGTACAAGCGCCTAAGTCAACCGCTGCCACCGGAAAATAACCTTTTTTATTAAGTGCGGATTCTTTTTCTAATACTGTTTTTTTAGGGCAAAAATGAAGGCAATACTCGCATTCCTTACATAGTTCCCTATCCACACGGATATTGATATTTTGCATTTTTTTCACCTCCAGCAAAATTCGCGCGCGCGTATACTTGTCAAGCCGACCAGCGCTCTGCGCGCAAGAATCATATATTGATCTAAATTCATAACGCCATTCTGTATTGGTAAAATTCACTTTATTACATTCTATAGAACGCCATTCCAAATGTCAAGAGGGTATCCAAATATTTTTTATATTTAAACTGATAGTTGTATTCTTTTCAGCATGCGATTGGTTTTCAAAGAATTCGCTTGGTCAATCTACATATTTACGCGGATTACTCGCTAATCGTATTTACTTTAAAATTTTCGTAATGTATAATTCGATTATAAACAACACTTTTTTTACTTTGATTAAACGCAAGGGAGCATTTTGTATGAATGTAGAAAGCATAGACTATAAACCAAAATATCCTGTGCAAGCATTAAGCAACGCCATAGAGATTATCGAATACTTAAAAAAAAATAATTCCTATGAAGGCGTCAGCATCAGTGAGCTTAGCAAGCATCTGGCTCTTCCAAAAAGCAATATCCACCGTCTTCTTGATACGCTTTTAGCCTATGATTATGTCGAAAAAACGAATAACGGATTCAGTTATCGCCTTGGATGGGGATTGTATGACGCCGGAAACATCGTGCCAGAGCAGCACACGCTTAATAGCGCGAATTATATTCCCGCCTTGGAAAAGCTATGTAAAAAATTCGATGAAACTGTTAATCTTGGGATTTTGAGCAGAACTGAAGTTATAATTATCTGTAAAATCGAACCAAATGTCCGAATACGTGCAAATGTGCAGATAGGAGAGCGTGAACCGCTTTATGCCACATCGCTGGGAAAAATCTTTATGAGTGAATACACTAATGATAAAGTAATCAATTATTTCTCTAAGAATAAAGTTGTAAAATTTACTGACAATACAATTGGAACAGCGGAAGATATGCTGAACGAGCTGTCACAGGTACGAAAGCAAGGGTATGCGGTTGATAATGAAGAATTTAGCTTCGGTCTTGTTTGCGTTGCGATGCCGATAAGAGATTATTCCGGTAAAATAGTTTCTGCGGTCAGCTTAAGCGGCCCTGCAACTAGAATGACTGAAGAAAAGCGCCGGCAAATTTTACTAGATTTAAATAAGTCCTGTGCTGAATTATCAAGCTTTATGGGATATAAAGCTTAGAAAAAGCCGCCCTCGGGCGGCTTTTTCTTTGTTGTCGACATGGATAGGTACTAGCGTACCTTCGGTACGCAGGCGTGGCAACATTCCGTGCTTTCTATAATATTTATATATTAACAACTCCGCTACCCCTTAACAGTTTCTCTATACTTTTTAGGTGAAACCCCCATAACTTTTTTAAAGAGCCTTGAAAAATAATATTGATCCTGAATACCGATGTTCAATGAAACTTCCTTAATGCTATAATCCGTAAGGCTTAAATATTTACATGCCGTTTGTATTTTAAGCCTCAAAAAATAGTCTATAGGAGAAAAGCTGGTTGCCTTTTTAAACACAGAGCTAAAATAAGAGATGCTGAAATTTGTTAAAACAGACAATTCACTGAGCAATATATTTTTAGTAATATTATCCAGCATATACTGTATCGAATCTTTTATAGCGATATCAGTTTTGTTGTTTGATGTTATTTCAGACTGCTTGGCGCACATAAATAGCAGCCCCATTATATGCCCAGCAGCCTGGGAAACATAAACAAGCCCGCTTGTGTTATACCATTTTTCAAGGTATGTATAGCAGCTCTCAAATAAATCTATAAATTTCGTCATATAATCTGCCTTCATTGATATGGGGATATCTTCTGTAAGCTCGCTGAAAAAACTTTTAACTAAATTTCCTTTTAAATGTATCCAATATATGCTCCACGGATTTTTTAAATCCGCACCATAATAATGAGGAGTAAACGCCGGTATCAAAAACACGTCTCCTTTTTTAACTTCATCCGGCTCCTTCCCGCCAACGGAGTAATACCCTTCCCCTTTACAGCAATAAATTAATATGTATGAATCGCATCCTTCCGGCCTCTCTCTGTAATGGAACATTGCATTGGGAAAATAGCCTATATCGGTAATATAGGCTTTATTCGTCAGCTCATTTTCAGAGCAGATATTTGTTATATCCTCAGGCAATACCAAAAGACGTTGCAAGTCAAAGCCGTCCATCTTCTTATAATCATCCATATAAAAATGATAGTATAAAAATAGTTTTTAGTCAATAAATTATACAAATAAAAAAATGATATTGTCTATCTTTATAATGATTTAGTGAATTGTAATAAATATGCTTTAGTTTTATACTCATTTTAAGGCTATTTTTATTTGAAAGAGAGAGATTGATTGCTATGAGCAGAGTACAGCTTTGGGAAGAGACTGTAGAAATCCCTAATTATGAAACGGGCAAAGAAGATATAAACCCTATGTTCCTTGAAAAAAGGGTTTATCAGGGAAGCTCGGGCAAGGTATACCCTTATCCGGTAATAGACAAAATTTATGATGAAAAGGTTATGAAGCCTTATAAAATCATAGTTTTGGAAAACAAGTATCTTAGAGTGGAAATATTGCCTGAATTGGGCGGTAAAATATACAGGGCATTGGACAAAACTAACAATTATGATTTTGTTTATTATAACAAAGTTATAAAGCCTGCCCTTGTAGGGCTTACAGGACCGTGGACTTCCGGCGGAATAGAATTTAACTGGCCCCAGCACCACCGCCCGAACACCTTCGGGAAAGTTGAATATACATTTGGCAAGGATACCGGTGCAAGCAGGACGCTGTACATAGGTGAAACTGACAGAATGTATGGCACAAAGGTGACTACATCATTTACGTTATACGAGGATAAGGCATACATAGAAATCGGCGTGCAGCTCTACAATCCTACATCAGAATATCAAACATTTTTATGGTGGGCAAACCCAGCGGTTTCCGTAAACGATAAAACCCAATCCATTTTCCCTCCTGATGTAAATGCAGTCTTTGACCATGGAAAAAGGGACGTTTCAAAGTTTCCCATTGCAACCGGAGTTTACTATAAAATGGATTATTCCCATGGCGTAGACATATCCAAATATAGTAATATACCCGTCCCAACATCTTATATGGCATATCATTCTGAGTTTGATTTTGTAGGAGGATATGATTATGAGATAAATGCAGGCATTCTCCATGTAGCTGACCATCATATCGCACCGGGAAAAAAACAATGGACTTGGGGGTGCGGAGATTTCGGAAAAGCATGGGACAGAAACTTAACCGACGAAGACGGCCCATACATAGAATTAATGACAGGCGTTTACACCGATAATCAGCCGGATTTTACATTTCTTATGCCCTATGAAGAAAAGAGCTTCAAGCAATACTTTATGCCCTATAAGGGAGTCGGGCAGGTAAAAAATGCTACAAAGGAAATCATGATAGGGCTTGATATTAAAGGAGATAGGGCTGATGTAAAAGTTTATGCCGCTTCTGAACTTAAAGACATAAAAATCACTCTCAGAAGCGATTTAAAAATATATTTTGAAGAAAATATAAGCCTATCCCCGCTGAAAGCATACGAAAAAACCGTAGAAATCGACGGAGAGCAGCCCGAAGAAAACAATCAGCTTATTATCTCTGGAGATGATAAAGAGATACTAGCATTTTCCCCGCTCAAAAAAGAAATTTTGAAAACGCCCGATCCCGCTGTAATAATGGAATACCCCGAGACTATAAAAACTACGGAAGAATTATATCTGGCTGGCATGCACCTGGAGCAGTACCGTCATGCAACTTATGAGCCAGAAAAATATTATGCCGAGGGCTTAAAAAGAGAACCCGGCAATATCAGGATAAATAACGCCTATGGCAATCTGTTATTCAGGAGGGGGGACTTAGAGGGAGCAATAAGCTGTTTTAACGCCGCAATAAAAGCTCTAACAAAGTTTAATACAAATCCTTATGACGGAGAATCTTTTTATAATTTAGGCAAGGCGTTGAAATACGGCGGAAATTATAAACAAGCATATGATGCTTACTATAAAGCCATTTGGTCTTCACCTTACCAGTGCGCCGGTTATTATCATCTGGGGCAGATTGCATCAATATGGAAAGACTATGAAAAGGCAGTAGAATTTGTTGATAAGTCATTGGAATTTCAAAACAGAAATTACAGGGCAAGAAATTTAAAAGCAATTATTCTTAGAAAAATAGGCAAATATGATGAGAGCGTACATACTTTAGTACAGACCATAGAATATGACCCGATGGATGTGATTTCTCCATATGAACTTTCTGTCTTATACAAATCAACAGGGCAAAGTAAAAAGCATAAAGAAGCTCTAGAAAGCTTTAATAGGATTACAGGTGGCAACAGAAATAACTACATCCTTTCAGCCCAGTTTTATATGGAAGCAGGGTTTTATGAGGAAGCAATAGATATACTTGCGCTTTATATTGATAAGATCGACGACGTATATCCGATGGTCTATTACCATTTGGCCTTCTGTCAAAACCAGCTTGGGAATATTGAAAATGCGAAAGAGTATCTGAAAAAAGCGGACGCCTCCAACAGCGATTATTGCTTTGCAAATTCTCTCTGGGATTTAAAGGTTCTTGAATATGCTATAGAGGAGGAGCCAAAACTTAGTAAAGCTTATTATTACCTGGGAAATCTTCTTTATGACAAAAAAAGATATGAGTATGCAATGGATATGTGGGAGAAATCCACCCGACTGGATAATTCTTTTCCAACGGCTTATCGGAATCTGGCGCTTGGATATTACAACAAGCAGTTTAAACCCAATGAGGCAAGAGCCGCACTTGAGAGGGCATTCGCCTTAAATGAAAAAGACGCCCGGGTATTCTATGAGCTTGACCAACTCTATAAAAAAATCTCAATGCCGATAGAAGAACGTCTTGTCTTAATGGAAAACCATTTCACTTTGGTATCGGAACGGGACGATTTATATGTTGAATACCTGACACTGCTAAACCTACAAGGTAAGCATGAAAAGGTTATAGAGTTAATTCTTATCAGAAAATTTCACCCGTGGGAAGGAGGCGAAGGAAAAATACCGTCGCAATACATTATTGCAAGAGTCGAGTTAGCAAAAAAATTATTAAAGGAAAGAAAGTACGACGAAGCTATAAAGCAGCTTGAGGAAGCAAAAATTTACCCCGAAAACATTGGAGAGGGAAAACTTATATTTGCTAACGAGAACAATATTGACTATTACATTGGTATAGTTAATAAAGAAAAGGGGGATTTTGAAAAAGCAAAACATTACTTTCTTGAAGCCACGAAGGGTAAAACGGAACTGGCAGGCACCATGTTCTACAATGACCTGCCCCCTGAAATGATTTTTTACAAAGGACTTGCATATTTAGAGCTTGGAGAAATAAATAAAGCAAAATCGGAGTTTAACAAATTAATTTCCTACGGGGAGGATAATATATTTGTTAAGCAAAGTATAGACTACTTTGCAGTGAGTTTGCCCGATTTTATAGTATTTGAAGAAGATTTGGACACTAAGAACTACGTACACTGCTATTTTATGATGGGGCTTGGACATTTGGGTTTAAACGACTCCGTGTCGGCTGAAAAGTATTTTAGCAAGGCTTTGGCTTTGCACCCTTATCATCAGCAATTGTTGATTCATAAAGAATTTTCTAAAAATTAACGTGTTATTATATTATTATCAGAAGGAGATAAGATATGAAAAAATTTTTAGCTGTTATTACATTAATTGCCATGGTAGCCACTATTTCCGGCTGTTCTATGGGAGAAAAGGCTACTCCGGCTGCTTCAGCAGCGCCAGTTGCTACAGGATCTGAGAGCAATTTGACCGTAGCATTTTCCCAAATGGAAATGAATAATGCATGGCGCGTTGCTGAAACAGGGAGCATGAAGGAAGAAGCCGAAAAAAGAGGAATTAAGCTGATTTATACAGACGCGTCCGGAGATACTGCGAAGCAGGTTTCAGATGTTGAAGATATTATAGCTCAAAAACCGGATTATATCTGCATAGCGCCAAGGGAATACGACGGTCTTGCTCCTGCTCTTCAGGCATGCAAGAAAGCCGGCATACCCGTACTTCTTCTCGACCGTGACGCAAAAGGAGAGGCGGGAGTAGACTACAAAACATTAATTTGCGCCGACTTTATTTATGAAGGAAGAACCTGCGCAGAGCAGCTGGTTAAGCAATTTGGAACAGATAAACAAGTAAATGTGGTACAAATCACCGGAACTCCAGGCTCGTCAGTTGCCATAGACAGACAAAAGGGTTTTGAGGAAGAAATTGCAAAATACCCAAACTTTAAAATAATATCAACCCAAAATGGCGAATTTACGAGAAGTATTGCGCAGAAGGTAATGGAAAATGTTATTCAGGCAGAAGGCGATAAAATAATGGCTGTATACGGCCATGACGACGAATGCGCATTAGGAGCGATTCAAGCTTTAAAAGCCGCCGGAATGAAACCGGGTCAAGATGTATTTGTAGTGGGCGTTGGAGGATTTAAAGACGCAGCCGATTCAATTTTAGCAGGAGAAATGCTGGGAACAGTTCTTTGCAGCCCATTCTTTGGACCAACAGCCTTTGACACAATCGAGAAGCTGCAAAAAGGAGAAGCAGTCCCCACATTTATTCAGAATCCAGGATATTTCATTGAAAAATCAAATGTAGAGGAATATATGCCAAACGCATTCTAAATTTCAAAAGCAGGTGGCTATAATGAGCGAATACATACTCGAAATGATGGGTATTAAAAAATCCTTCCCCGGAGTCATGGCACTTAATGGCGTGGATTTAAAAATAAAAAAAGGCGAAACCCATGCTCTTATGGGAGAAAACGGAGCAGGAAAATCCACCTTAATTAAAATATTAACCGGTTTATATAAGAAGGATTTCGGCAGAATACTGTTTGACGGGTCAGAAATTGACCCGTCAAGCAGTATTGAAGCGCAAAGTTTAGGCATAAGCACTATTTATCAGGAAGTGAACATAATCCCCTCTCTAAGCGTATGCGAAAATATATTTGCAGGAAGGGAAATAAAAAAAGGATTTATTATCGATTGGAAGGAAACTGAAAAAAAAGCTAAAGAGCTGTTAAACTCCCTGGGAATAGACATTGATGTAAAAGCGCTCATGGGAAGTTATTCAACAGCTATAAAGCAGATGATTTCTATCGCAAGGGCAATCAGCGTAAAGGCAAAGCTTGTTGTTATGGATGAGCCCACTTCCTCTCTAAACGAGGAAGAAGTTAAGGTTCTGTTTTCCATAATAAATAAATTAAAAGCAGAAGGAATATCTATAATTTTTATAAGCCATAAGCTTAATGAAATATTTGAAATATCAGATACTATAACCGTTTTAAAAGATGGCGAGCTGGTAGGAGAATATGAAACAAAGAATCTAACAAAGCTTGACTTAATATCTAAAATGATAGGAAAAAATGCGCATGCCATTGAGAATCAAAAAAAATCTTACAGCGAATTTAAAGAAGACGTCTTTTTGCAGGCTAAAAACATTACGTCAGGCGTTAGACTTAACGCCATAAACCTTACTGTAAGAAAGGGAGAGGTTGTAGGGCTTGCAGGGCTTTTAGGATCTGGGCGGACTGAGATAGCGAGGGTTTTATTTGGAGCTGATAAATTTGATAAAGGTTCCATTGAGATTAATGGGAAGCAGGTTTATTTTAAGCTGCCTAGAGACGCTATAAGCTTAAACATGGCGTTTTGCTCAGAAGACAGGAAGCAGGAAGGGATAATACCCTATATGTCTGTTAAGGACAACATGACACTTGCCATTTTAAAGGACATAAGCAGATTTGGACTGATATCAAGGAAAAAACAATCGGATATTGTTTCTAAATACATTAAAGCAATCAATATCAAAACTCCTTCACATGATCAGGGGATCAGGTATTTAAGCGGCGGAAATCAGCAAAAGGTTCTTCTTGCAAGATGGATATGCAAAAATCCTGAGCTTATTATACTTGACGAGCCTACAAGAGGTATAGATGTGGGAGCAAAAAGCGAGATTATAAGTATTATTGAAGATCTTTCTAATAACGGTATTGGGGTTATTGTAATATCCTCTGAATTTGACGAGCTTATTAGATGCTGTGACCGTATAGAAATAATAAGAGACGGAAAAAATGTTGGAAGCCTTAAGTCCGATGAAATAAACGAAGATAATATTCTGTCTTTAATCGCCGGGCCGGTTTCTGTAGAGGGAGCGTGACAATGGGAAGGGTATTAAGCAAAAAAGAGCAGGGCTCTCATAATAATTTTGATGCTTTTCATTTTTTACAAAAATATGGTTCCCTTCTACTATTTTTTACTCTGATAATTGCTAATGTGCTATTCACTAATAATTTTCTAAAATTAAGCTCGTTATGGAATATGCTTTTGCAGGTATTTCCGGTTATGCTTATTTCTATGGGCATTACTCTCGTTATCGCCACTGGCGGAATAGACATTTCCGTAGGTTCAACAATGGCGTTAGTAAGCATGGTTGTCACAAAGCTTATTATCCAGCAAAACATGAGTATTGCTCCCGCCATTGTAATTGCAATAACTATAGGGCTTTCCTACGGAATGTTTAACGGTTTTTTTATTTCAAAGTTTAAAATACAACCTATAATTGTAACATTGATACTTATGATAGCAGGAAGAGGAATCGCTCAGGTTTTAAATAATGGGGTTATTATATCTTTTTATAACAACGATTTCGCTAATCTGGGAGTTTACCGTATAGGCGGTGTTGTTCCCGTACAGACTGTGATAATGCTGATTGTTATTACAGCTACATATTTTATTGTATCCAAAACCGTTTTAGGCGTTTATATTGAGGCAGTTGGGGATAACAAAAATGCCGCCGTCCTTTCAGGAATTAATGAAGTTTTAACAATAATATTTGTATATGTATTTTGTTCATTACTGGTGGGGGTCGCTTCCGTTTTTGAAACTTCAAGGCTTTGCTCCGCTGATCCCAACAATATTGGAAAATTAATTGAATTAGACTGTATTGCCGCCGTAGCGGTAGGCGGAACAAAAATGACAGGCGGAAAATCCAAGGTTATAGGAACGGTCATAGGCGCTTTAATAATGCAGTTAATTACAACTACGATAAATATGAACAATATCCAGTATGAGTTTTCATTAGTCATAAAATCCTTATTGATTGTATCTGTGCTGTATATTCAAAAAGAAAAGGGCAGGAGGTGAGCCAATGATAAATGACGTTATGTACAGGTTCAAAAAAGTAAATGTGTGGGGATTTTTAAAAAATAACAGCGCTTTCGCGTCAGTAGCATTGTTGTTCATTTTTGCTTCCATTAGATACAAAGACAGCTTTTTTACATATTCTTATATTGGTAATTTATTTAGACAGGTCAGTATGATTGGTCTTGTTGCAATAGGCATGACTTTTGTTATTTTGGCGGGAGCAATTGACTTATCCGTTGGCTCAACTGTTGCTGTCGCCGCTGTTACTACTGCTTATTTCTCGAATATAAATATATTTTTAGCTCTTACAGTACCTATTGTTTTAGGCGTCATTATAGGGATAATAAACGGGTTTATAGTGTCAAAGCTTGAAATACCTCCTTTTATTGCTACCCTTGCTATGATGATGTGTCTTAGAGGGCTTATTTATATTTTTACAGGTATTTCAACAGTTTCAGTAAATGATAATGCTATTCCTATACTTTTCATGGGACGAGGATATATTTTATCCTACATTCCGTTCCCTGCTTTAATATTTATAGCTGTGACTATAATAGTTATATTTGTATCTAAAATGACCAGCTTTGGGCGAAACGTGTATGCCGTTGGCGGAAACGAAGAAGCGTCTATAATGATGGGGCTAAATGCCAATAGAACGAAGATTATTTGTTATATGATAAACGGAGGGCTTGCCGCTTTGGCGGGAATTATCCTCGCAGGAAGGCTTGGCGCAGGGCAGCCTGTCAGCGGAGAGGGCTGGGAAATGGACGCAATCGCAGCAACAGCTATAGGAGGAGCTCTTCTGACAGGCGGCGTCGGAAATTTTTCCGGCACATTTTTCGGCGTTTTAATTATTGGACTTATTAACAGCATTATAAATTTACAGGGAAACCTCAACTCTTATTGGCAAAAAATAATTATGGGAGGGCTCCTGCTTTTCGTAATTATGCTCCAATATTTTACCGGAAGAAAAAAAATTAATAAAATTTAGATTCATCAAAATTTAACGATGGAGCGTGATTTGTTTATGTCAAAAATCAAATTAAATCCTGTTGAAATGACTGCTGACGTAATGAAGTCATTAGAAGAAAAAAAGCTGATATACAGGCTTTGCCCTACAAGCGAGGTTATGCCCGCCGGAAAGGATGAGACCACTTTTCGTTCCATTTATGAATGCGACGATAAATTTGGTGGTCACAAGCTCATTACCGTCACTGTAAATGCGGAGACTTTTAAATCCTTTGGAAGCCATCCCGATAACGAGGAATTTCTTTTAATAGGCGACCCAGATAGCAAGCCTCTTTATTTATTAATATCGTACCTAAACCATGAGGATTTAGAGAAAAAAGTTGCTGATAAGACTATTGCAGAGGAAGATTTCATATTGTTAAAAGTAAAATACAATGACCCTGAGGTAAGCTTCTTCACTATGATGAAAGGCGTTCCCCACGGCGAATGTTCCGCAAAGGGAGATGGAAAGCCGGGTGCATTCTATGTTACTGAATCGAAAGGATTGTATATTGACTATATCGAACTAGATGGTATTTTTGCAGACTTTTAATTTATCATTATGTTTTTGAAAGGAATCCTTTAAGAGCAGGACAAAGATTAAGAGCAGGACAAAGATAGAATAATAAATCAATATATGGTACAATAATACACATATAGCATGACAATATACGTGATTTTAAGAGGAATCAATATGTTTATGGTTTTTAAAAAGTTTTCTTTACGACAAAACCTTATATTCTTTGTCCTGATTCTTTTTTTATTGATAACAGCGATTCAACTGAGTGTGACATTTTTTTATTTTCGCACCATAATTGTCGACAAAACACAGGAATATTTTAACGCCGCCATCTCGCAGATAGGCGAGCGTATCAACAGCGAAATCAAAGCATGCAATCTTTTTGCGTCGAGGATTATTGATAACCCTACGATTGCTTATTCCCTAATGGATATTAACCAGGGGCGCAAAAGCAAAGAAGTTCTTATGGCTCCGGTTATTGGTGAGGTGCTGAAGCTAAAGCCGGGGGATATTGAATTTTTAAGCGACGTCTATCTTTTTCCGATTACGGGGGAAACTATAAATTGCTTTTACAGCGAAGCACTAGACGAAATTGACTTCTATTCAAAGCTGATCATAAATAGACTAAAGATAGTGCCTGAGAACAAAATAATATGGGATGACGGCAATTCGGAAAAGGACTTCATCTCGGCATATTTTCCAATTATTTCGGATAATTCATTAATTGGCCTTTTGCGCATTAGATACAACAAGCTAATTTTTTCGGACATTGTCGGCAGCATCGCTTTGAGCTCCGACAACACGATACAGATTGTTGACGGGCTTGGTAAAATAGTATTTTCCAACGATTACAGCCTAATAAACCGATCTCACGGCGAGGTCGACCTAAAGGATAGCTTTATTATTGAGCATAAGCTTTATAATGAAGACTGGCGAATATATGGCGTGATTTCAAATTCTTCAATATATACACAAATTGCAGCATTTAGTATAATTCTTTTGCTTATTAACGGCATTGTTTTCCTGATCACACTAATATCTATATTTGTTTATACCAATCGTATACTTAGCCCACTCAATAATATTGTGTCGGGAATGAAGCAGATTCAGCAGGGCAACCTCGACATAGTGTTGCCATCCGACCCATCCACCGAATTCGGATTTATTGCCGAGAACTTTAACAAAATGGTTTATCGTATAAACTCCCTTGTCAGCGAAATATACGACTATCAAGCCGCTTCACGCCGCGCTGATATGGCCGCGCTTGAGGCCAAGCTGAACCCGCACTTCTTGTACAACACCTTGGACACGATCTACTGGTCACTGCTTATGAAAGACAACTCCGTGGAAGCCGACTTGGTTGTAAAGCTGGCCGGCATACTACGCTACTCTCTGACACAACAGGACAATTTCGTCCCGCTGTGGGAGGATTTTATTCAAATTGAAAACTATATAATCCTAAATCAAAGTCGTTTCAGAGACAAGCTTACTTACTCAATCTCTATTGCGGACGATATCAGGGCTGTCAAAATTCCAAAATTACTTTTGCAACCGCTGGTCGAGAATTCCTTTAAACACGGCTTTTCAAATTTTACCATGGCCGGACATTTAGAAATAATTGGCTATTCGGACGAGGATAAAATCATGCTTATTGTAAAAGACAATGGAAAGGGAATTCCATCCGAGGATCTGCAGTCGGTGTTTACCGACGGCTTCGGTCTGCGCATTACCCGCGACAGAATATTATTTTCTTACGGCGGCGAATACGGAATAGAAGTAGTCAGTAAGCCTGATTATGGGACGGAAATGGTAATAAAGATTGCAAGACAGCCCAAAATTAATCTTTCCTTTTAGTAAAGCGCGCAGAAAGGATAATTATGCTAAGGATTATCATTGTTGATGATGAACATAATGTTTTAGACGGAATGAAATACCTGTTCAACAAATATATGCCCCAGCACCGGATCGTTGCCACACTGCAAAACCCGGGAGACATTTTTCCAATTTTAGAACAGGAACAAATCGATTTGGTTTTCACCGACGTAAAAATGCCAGAAATTACAGGAATCGAACTCACGGCAAGGATCATAGATAAATATCCGGCTACAGTCGTTGTGGTGCTAAGCGCGTATCAGGACTTCGACTATGTACGCCAATGCCTTAAAAACGGAGCGTACGATTATCTTTTAAAGCCCACGTCATGCGAATCCATCGAGGACGTTACAAAAAAGATCGAGCTTATGATTTCGACCCGAAAGGAGGCCGAGGGGCACATCCTTGAGTCGAGCAACATCCAGTCGGCGCTCACAAAGAAGCGGGAGTTGCCCGAGCCGTGGAATCAGCACGGCACATTACAGATGTACGTCTGCCTCCCGTGTCCTGATGAAAATGGCGATTCGGGCAACTCTGCCATGCTTATAAACTTATATGAGAACTGTCTGTACGAGGTCAGCCATCCTTTTTTCATTGATGGATACATGATTGCGTTAAGCCAGCTAATAAGGCCGCACAGCGAGGCTAAGGAATTGCTGGACAAGTGTGTTGCGCACTTTAGAAACATAGAGTATCAGGCTTATTGCACATATATAACGTTTCCAAACAACAGCGGAGCGGTTTTAAAAGCGGTCGAGCGCTGCCGCAAGGCAATCGACTTTACTGTGTTTAACAATATTTCATCCGTGATAACCGAGGACGAATACAAGAAATATACTCTGAACCTGCCGAACGTATTGGTTTCGGACTATATAAGCGGCAAAAAAATTGTAAACCTTATATCGACAAGGGAAGCGCAGGCTGTCGACTCATACATGAACGAGGGCTTCAACAAGATGCTTTCGGGGAGCCGGTTTATCAAGCCGGAAAAATTGCGGCTTGACCTCATAAAGGAACTGTTCATACTCGCGAATGAATATAAAAATCTCGACATTACGGTACTCGAAGATATCATAATGCCCGCGCTTTTTCCTCGTTCGAGGGAGCTTGTTCCAAAATGGTTTTGCGAATATATCCTTAAAATAGCCGAGCTGACTATCGCTATCAACCTGCCGGACTATGTGCATCAGGCGATTGAATATATAAATTCGAATTACATGCGGAATATTACCTTGAAAAAAACTGCCGAAAGCATACACATAAACCAGTGGTATTTGAGCACCCAGTTTAAAAAGACAATGGCCGTCGGGTTCACGGAATATTTAAACAAGGTAAGGGTAGGATACGCGAAAAAGCTTCTTGAGGAAAAGGGTTTAAAAATTTATCAGGTTGCCGAACTGGTCGGATTCAACGAGCCAACCTACTTCAACACTGTGTTTAAAAAAATCGAGGGCATATCGCCAAAGGAATATCAACTCCGGCTGCAATTCGGCGACCAGGGCTAATAAAGTATAGAACAAATCGCGCTGCGCGCGAGTAGTTTTCCGCTATTTGTCATAGAAATTGCTTCCTTGTGCGTTTCGCCGCGCTTCTGGGCGAAACGCTGGAATCAACGCAATTTCCTATGACACGAAAAAGCCGCCGGCTCCATAAAGGGGAGCCAGCGGCATAAATCAAGTCTCAATGTAGTTAGAGCCGGGGCTGCGCCCGCCCGACGTTTTTGGTCACGACTACGTCGCTGCCGCACCCGCACACATCGGACAGCACTATCTGCCCGATGTGTACGGGTGCTTCGAGCCGCACGGCCTTGATTTCCCGCATAATATTAAAGATTTGCTTTTTTGGAACCGGATTGTCTAACCGCACTGGCGCTAGAGGCAACTCGCCGTTATCCACTAAAACGGAGGTTGCAATCGTGCGCATAGGGTTTGTGAACTCGCGCTCCGCGTATTCCAGCCCGCGCTTGCACTTCTCACCCCAAACCTCTAGCTTACCATCTTTGATACAAGCGGTCATTTCGCATCCTGCGGGGCATACGATGCATATAAGTTGTCCTGTCATACCGCCGTCACCTCTATCTCCTTGCCTGACTCAAGCCGATCAGCAGATATTTTAATCTGTATCATATTCGCCGGTATGGCTTTACGCATCTTTACTTCGGATATTACATTGCCGCCCTGTGACACTGTGACTTTGCAATTTTCGATAGGCTGTTTTACTCTGAACGACAGCGTGAAGTTCTTTTCGCCGCTTACCCTCTGCGGAACTGCGTACCCGACGTTTCGACCCGGAACGACCACAATAGAAGCCTTAGGCAAACAGTCGGAGCTCACATATTCGGCTGCGGAAGCAGCCAACTCCTCCGCCTCTATGGAGACGAAGTCTACAAGGTCATGCACGTGCAGAACATTGCCCGCCGCGAAAATTCCGGAACAACCCGTCTCGAACGAATCGTTGACATATGCCCCGCGTGTTCGTCTGTCGAGTTCGACTCCGGCCATAAGCGACAACTCGTTTTCGGGTATGAGACCGACGGACAGAATCAGCGTGTCACAGCTAAAAAATTTTTCCGTTCCATCTATAGGGCTAAAGGCGCTGTCGACCCGCGATACGACCACACCCTCGACGCGCCGCCTGCCGCATATCTTTGTCACGGTATGACTTAAATACAACGGTATGCCGTAGTCGTTGAGGCATTGCTCTATGTTGCGCGGCAGTCCGCTAGGGTAGGCCTGAGCCTCGAAAACAGCCTTGACATGCGCGCCCTCAAGTGTCAAACGCCGTGCCATAATCATGCCGATGTCGCCAGAGCCCAAAATAACGATTTCCCTGCCGACCATCGTGTTGTGCAGGTTGATGTAGCTTTGCGCCACGCCTGCGTTGTAGATTCCGGCGGGACGCGCCCCCGGAATGTTAATCGCTCCGCGCGTACGCTCGCGGCAGCCCATCGCAAGTACGACAGCTTTGGACTGCACGTGGAAGATTCCGCCGCGGTTGACCGCCGTAACGACCTTGCCGTAAGTTATATTTATTACAGAAGTATCTGTGAGCGCTTCGATTCCAAGGTCGTTCGCCTCGTCGATGAATATCTGCGCGTACTCGGGGCCGCTCAAGGATTTGCCGAAGCGCGTGAGACCGAAGCCATCATGTATGCACTGGCGCAGAATGCCGCCAAGATTTTTTTCACGCTCTATAATAAGGATATTGTCGATACCGTTCTTTTTAAGCTGAATAGCGGCGGCCAAACCTGCTGGGCCGCCGCCTATAATGACGGCGTCTTTGTTGAGCAGCCGCATGATTCTCTGACCTCCCCCGTGAACATGTACGACCGACTGTTATCCAATCGGATATCTTTTCGGTCAAGTCCCTTGCTTTCTTGTATTATAGACGCTATCCGTGTCTCGCAGTAACCGCCCTGACAGCGCCCCATCGTCGCGCGGGTACGGTACTTTATACCGTTGACGCTTGTGACTCCAAGCGGGTTATTCAGCGCCTCAACTATCTCCGCTTTGGTCACGTATTCGCATCGGCAGACTATTTCACCATAGTCTGGATTTTGCTCTATCATCTCGCAACGGGTTTCAACATCCTGCTCCGAGAATTTTTTTATGCCCTTACGGCAAGGGTCAAAGCTGTTGTTTTTAGCTAATTTTTCCTGTGCCGCGACAATGTCCGCTACATATTTCCCTATCGGATAAGCTCCTGTGAGGGCAGGAGAGTCCATCCCGAGCAGGTTGACGACGTTGGGGTTATCAGGATGGTGCTCGATAAGGAAATCCAGATACCCCGAAGTACCACGCTCGACAAACCTTGGCATAATGCCGGAGAAGCTGCGGATAATCCACTCAGTCTTCATTCCCTTGAATATGGAGGCTCCCTTTTTCACAATATAGTCAAGTGAGTCCGCCGTTGTGTCTAAGTCGCAGGACTGAACAACGTCGTTGCACGTCGGGCCCATGAGCACATTGCCGTCAATTGTCGGGGTCGCGTGGAGGTCAGTGACGCCTTTTTCATCAGGAGCGGGGTAAACAGGTACGCGGATTTGTTCGATAGCTCGTTTGTCAAGGAGTATGTATTCGCCCTTGACCGGCTTGTAGGCGTATCCCGCCGAGCCAAGCATCGCGGCGACGGTAGGGGCGCCGAGTCCCGCGCTGTTGATAATCCACCTTGAGTATAGCCGACCCTTGGCAGTTGAAACGGAAAACGCGCCGTCCTTTTCCTTTTTGACGGAGCAAACCTCATTTTCGAAATAATAATCCACGCCATTTAGTTTCGCGTTTTCAGCGAGCGCGATTGTGTACATATATGGACACATAATACCGCTTGTCGGTGAATAAAGCGCAAACTCGGCTTCGACGTTCGGGTCGACCTGCTTTATCTCGTCCCGCCCAATGATTGAGAGGTTCGGCACTCCGTTACGGTCGCCCTGACTTTTAAGCTTGAGCAGACGCTCCCGTTCCCCCTCGGTGAACCCGATTGTGAGCTTGCCAGTGCGCTTATAGGGAACGTCAAGCTCTTTCGAAATCTGCTCGAACGCAGCGTTGCCCTCTACTGCGAATTTTGCTTGAAGCGAGCCGGTTTTATAGAGAAACCCCGCGTGAAGCACGCCCGTGTTCCTGCTGCTGTTGCCGCAGCACACGTCAGCCTCCTTTTCCAGCACGCACACCTTGATATGGTACCGGGCAAGCTCGCGGGCAACGCTGCTGCCCACGACTCCGCCGCCAATTATGATAGCGTCATAGACTTTACGCAAGCACATATTCACTGTTCCTCCGAGTCAATATAGCCGATTTGCATGCTCGCGATAGGATACACCGCGACCTTTGGATTTTTATAATCCGCCTTGAGCTTTTCGATGACGCCTTCCCATTCGTTGTGCGCGGGGAAAAAGCGCTTTGAGAAAAATTGTTTTATCTCGTTGCTGTTGACTCCGTCCGAATAGATGTACGTCTTGATGTGGCTAATTTCGGAAGGCGGCAGATTTTCCTCCTGCGGGGTAAAGAGCCGCATTCCCGGGCCGAAAAGCGCGTGATAGCCCGCGCCCTCACTTGCCGCCGTAGTCAGCACAAGCGACGCGTTCTCGCTAAAGCAAAGCTTTTTGTTTTCGCCGAGCACTGAAAACGCAGACGTTACTTGATTGTATTCGGTGTCCTTCGGATATGCGTTTAGCACGACGATGTCCGCGCCGGGCACGAGCTTGGTACGGTAGAGCGCGGCCGCGCGTTTGCACGCTTCGCGGTGAGCCTCGATGTAGTGCCCCGCGAATGCGTCGGTCACCTGCATTTTGTCGTTTAGGACGACGTTTACAATAAAATCAATTCCGAAGCCGCCCGCGATTTTCTCCATATTTTTGCGCAGCGGATTGTCGGGATTAAGATAATTCGTCTTTTGCACCATGCTTTCCTCTAAATTTTTAAAGCAAAGCTTGTGATTGATTTCGAGCGTCTCGATGCCGCCGACACCGGGTATGACATTTTTCGCGCCTCCGCTGAAGCCCGCTAAACTGTGCGGAACAATGCAGCCGACAAGTATCTTTAAATCGGCCTCGGCATACGTGCGGTTCACCTTTATTATTTGCTTGCCCTCGCCATCCTGAACGCACACGAGGTCGCTTCGAAACGGGCTGTGGTTGAGAACCTCAAACGTATTGAACACGTAACGCCCGACCTTTTTCTCAATATCCTGACGAATCATTGGGCGGTGGCCGCCGAGCGCAAGAAGCACCTTGATTTTGTCGGCAGGTATGCCCGCGCCAAGCAGCTTTTTGATAATAGGCGGAAGAATAAAGCTGCCTGGCGTAGGGCGCGATATGTCGTCTATGATTATGCAGGCGCTTTTTTTGCCGCGCGCAAGCTCGTCGAGATTTGGAGCTCCGATTGGCAAGTCAATTTTGGAAATAAGCTCTCTCTCGGAAAGCGCCAAGCTGTGCTCCATTTTGCACAGGGTAACGTCCCATCCGGCGGGGAACGCAAGCATTTTTGTGCCTTGTAAATACCAGTTCCCCCACGGGATACTCACTTCTTGGATATTGTTCATTCCGTATCGCCCCCTTGCGCCGACGCGCTTATTCTTGGGATATATTTGTTACGTTTGACTTTCTATGCCGAGAATTTGCTCCATGATGCGCAGGTTTCTCAATGTCTCGTCCGCGCCTATCATGGGTTGACGATTGTTGATAATAGCGTCGGCAAAGTCCTCGATTTCGGCTTGATATCTGTCGGTGTTTTCCGTTACGATTTCCTCTTCGCCATCCCGTGTCATAACAAAGATGTTTTCCTCGCTCATGAACGTCTGCGGCAGTCTAATACAGCCCTTTGTGCCGATTATTTCGGAATATCTTCTAATAAACGCGTTAAACCAACAATTGAAGGTGCACATTATGCCGGATTTATACTTAAATATTGCCGACGCCGCTACATCAATACCATTTTGCTTTATGAGCTCAGAGGTGACCGATTCGGGCGTATCCTGCGTCACCATGCCTATAAAATTGATGGTGTAGCTACCCACGTCATAGAGCGCGCCGCCGCCGTTATCCGGGTCAAGGCGGTAGTCGTCCTCCCGCGTCTGGTAGAATCCGAAGTTCGAAATGACGTGTTTGACCTCGCCTATGACTCCGCTTCTAAGAATTTCCTGTACTTTTTTCATCTTGTCAGTGTATCTGTACATAAAGGCTTCCATGAGCTTTACGCCATGCTTTTCGCACGCGTCAAGCATTTCGAGATATTCCCCTGAGTTAAGACAGATGGGCTTTTCGCACAAAACATGCTTGCCCTTTTCAGCCGCTTTGACGGTCCATTCCTTATGCATACCGTTTGGCAGCGGGATATATACCGCGTCAACGTCCTTGTCGTCAAGCAGTTCCTCATACGACGCATAGCCTTTTTGAAACTGGAAGCTATGCCTCAACTCGTCAATTTTGCCGCCGTCTCTGGACGCTGCCGCGTAAAACTCGGAGTTTGACGTCTTTAACAGTCCGGGAATAAAATGCTCCTTTGCAATTCTTGCGCAGCCTAAAATCCCCCACTTGATTTTACCGATCATCGGATAAGAGCCTCCTTTAAAACAATTAAACGACCTTGCTTCCCATTCCGATAAGGATTTGCTTTAGCTCCGCTCTTTCGGCTTCGTTTAGATTCTCCATCGGCTCGCGGACTTTTCCTCCCGGCAGGCCAACGAGATCCATAGCTGCCTTGCACACGCTCTGGTAGAAAGGAACGCCTGCTCCGACTACAAGTGGAGACGCTGTTGTAGGGATGGACGGCCGTTTCGACGCGCAGTCGCCGATAAACTTGATAAACGGGTCAACCTTTTCGTTTAGCGCGACAAGTGTGTCGAAGTCTCTGCCCTTGCCCGCCTTGAATATCTCTATCGCCAAATCGGGCGCGTAGTTGGTCAGCTCGGTGACATAGGCGGGGCAGCCGAAGAGCGCCGCGTACTGGTACATATCGCAGCCAAGTCCGGTAAATACGGTCATGTCCTTGGGGTCGACGGATTTATACATGCGGTAAAGCGCGGTTATGCTGCCTATGTTGTCCTTGTTGCCGACGACGTTGTCAATCTTAGAGATTTTTGCCATGAGCGCAGGAGGAATCCACATGGAGGACGTAACCGGATTATTGTATATGACAACGCCGATGTTAAGCGCCTCGCCCAGTATCTTAAAATGCCTGTAGAGTCCGTCGGCTGTTGTCGCGTGATAAAACGGATTAACCACCATAACGCCGTCCGCGCCAACCTCCTCGGCGTATTTGCTCATCTCAAGCGTGTATTTTGTGCCGCCGCGTCCGGTGCCGACAATGACGGGAAATTTGCCGCTCGACTCCTCGACGACGATTTTGGTGTAACGCCTGCACTCCTCGTCGTTCATAGCGTAAAACTCGGCGGTGCTGCCGCCCGCGAGGAACACTACCTCCTCGCCTTTAAACCTGTCGACAGCGTACCGCAGCTGTACTCGGAGCGCGTCCTCGTCCAACTCATCCCTTTCGTTAAACGGGGTCATTACCAGATGGATTACTCCCTTTAGGTTTTCTCTTAATTCCTGTGGTTTCATTGACATTTCTTATTCTCCTCGTGTAATAAGTAGATGACTATTTACCGCTGGGCTTTGTTTGTTTTTGGGGCGAATCTGCCATAAACTGCATGAATTCGATTTTGTTTAAGTCGGGGTCAAGTCCCCAGCATTGGTAGTTTGAATCCTTGCCTATCTTGGGTTCGGCTATGAGCGCGTTGTTTGTCCTTAGCCGCTCCGCGATTTCGTGTATATCGTCGACCTCAAGGCACAGATGTGAGAAGCCGAGGTAATCAGGCAGGTGCAGCAATCCGGTATCCCGCTCGTGAGACGGACTCGCGTTTTTACCGTTGAACAACTCAAAAAACTGTCCGTCAGTTATTTTGATATAGGAAAGGCGTATGCTTCCGTCCTCATTGTTAATATCAAATAGCCTTTCAAAGCCTAGAACGCCGCAATAGAAGCTAAACGCCTTCTCTATGTCGCTTGCGACGAGTGCGACATGGCTAAGTCCCATTATCATAGCTGTACACGTTCCTTTCACATCGAAGGACAATTCTTCTCCGTGTGGTATTTGTAGCAAAGCACCAAATGATTCTCTTCTATCTCTGCAAGGCCAGGCATACTCTGCCTGCACTGCTCCGTTGCATGCGGGCACCTTGGTGCAAAGCGGCACGACTCGCTTGCGTACTCCTTACTCTCAATATCCGGCAGCACGACGTCCTTGCTCCAGCGCTGCCCGACCTTTGGGATTGAGTCCAGCAGCAGCTTTGTATACGGGTGCGCGGGGTTTCCAAGAACGAGCTTTGCGTTGCCGTATTCTATCACGTTGCCGCGGTACATGGTCGCGATGTAGTCACTCACGTAGTAGGCAGTAGATAAATCGTGCGTCACGTAGATGAAACTGACTTTGTACTCATCCCGAAGCCGCTTGAACAGGTTGACAATGTTCATGCGCATGGACGCGTCGACCATCGCGACAGGCTCGTCTGCGATAATGAGCTTGGGGCTGGGTATCAGCGCCCGCGCTATTGAGATTCTTTGCAATTCGCCGCCCGAGAACTGATTCGGATACTTGCCCTTGATCTGATTGAGACCAAGACCGACGGAATCCAGCGCCCGGCCTACCGCCTCATCCGCTAGTGCCGCGCTTTTGCAGCCCGCTATGTTGCGCGCCGTCTCATAGAGATATGTATCCACCTTGTTGCGGGCGCTGAATGTGGAGAATGGATTCTGAAAAATCGGCTGCACAAGGCGGTAAAATTCTTTTTTGCCAAAGCCCTTGAGCTTTCTGCCATCAAGGCTTATTTCTCCGAATGTGGGGTCGAGTAATCCGAGAATCATGCGGGCGAGCGTAGTCTTTCCGCTGCCCGACTCGCCTACGATGCTCGTGATGCAAGGATTATCCTTGGGCAGCCGTAGGCTTACATTGTCAACCGCCATAATTTTCGAACCCATAAATATGCCGCCGAACTGGAAACTCTTGCTCAGGTTTTCTACATTAAGCAAATATTCAGTCACGCGGAATCGCCTCCTCCGGCTGTAGCTTCGGGTATAACCCCTTGAGAAGATGGCAGCTGGCCTGATGCGTGCCCGATATGTAGTATTTGCACGGCGGCAGCTTTTTGCAAAGCTCCGAAGCGTACATACATCGTGACGCGAAGCGGCAGCCCGGCGGCGGCGACCTCAAGCTTGGCGGCGTGCCGGATATGCCCTCCTTTTGACTGATGTCGCCAATCCTTGGCAGCGCGTTAATCAGCATCTTCGTGTAGGGGTGCCTTGGATTGGTAAACAACTCGTCGGTGGGGCCTATTTCTACCATCTCCCCGGCGTACATGATTCCCATGCGGTCGGTGATTTGATAATGCACGCCCAAATCGTGCGAGACAATCACGATGGAATTGTTTATCCGCTTTTGAACCCGCGACAGCATACCGAGAATTCCACGCTGTACGACAACGTCGAGAGCGGTGGTAGGCTCATCCGCGAGCATAAGCGCCGGGTTTTGAAAGGTAGCAAGCGCAATCATCACTCGCTGCTTCATGCCGCCGCTAAGCTGATGTGGATATGACTTCATAACCTCGGGCGGCAGCTCAAGTTCCTTGAGGTAGGCGACAATCCTGTCGTTGAGTTCCTTTTTATTTACGCTTTTGTTGTGCCTGCTTACGGTATCATAAAACTGCGCGCCGATTTTCGTGACGGGATTAAGGACATGCATAGCGCCCTGCGGCACATAGGAGATTTCACGCCACCGCCTGTTCCGGATTTCCCCGTTTTTGTATTTATTGATCTCGCCGTTTGCCCCGGCCGATTCCAACTCGACACTGCCTGAGGTAATCTCAAACGGATACTCAATGAAGTCGTACATAACCTTTAGCAAGGTCGACTTGCCGCATCCCGATTCCCCCGCGATGCCGAATATCTCGTTCTCGTTGACGGTGAAGCTGACGTTGTTAATCACATTGACATAGTAATCGAAAACGTTATACCGGGCGCTGACGTTGCTTAATTTAAGCATAATAACCTCCTATCTGCTTGTCACGCCAGCTGGCCGCGCTTTGTCGCGTTATACTTCTGCGCGCCTGACAACGTCATGAACAGCGCTCCGAAGATGACAATGGTGGCAATGACGGGAACGCCGATCCAGAGCCATTTGCCCTGTAGCATAGCCTGATACTGAAGCGCCCAGTATATCATGGTTCCGAGAGTCGCCAACGAGTTGTTTGACATACCTATTACTGCCAGTGTGGACTCCATTCTGATAGCAGACAGGATCGTGTTGATGAAATTTGCCGCTGACCAGCTTAATATAAACGGCAGAAATTCCTTTATGAGTATCTTAAGCTTGCTTTCACCTGAAAAGCACGCCGTGTCGATAAAGTCCCTCTCGCGAAGAGACAACGCCATTGAGCGTACTTGACGGGCAGGCCACGACCAGCTGAACAGAATTAAAACTGCCGCCATAGCAAGCACAGAGGTTTGCCCCTTGAGCAGGCTCGCGATGAGGATTAGGATGGGTAAGGACGGCACAACGATGAAGGTGTCCATTACAAGCGAGATGATCCGATCGACGTATCCGCCCTGCAAGCCCGCCAGCATCCCCAGGAACACACCTATTATCGTCGCGAAAAAGGCTACGATAAGCCCGATAATCAGCGAGCTGCGTATTGACTTGGCAAGCAGCCAGAAGATATCCTGGCCGAGCGCGTTTGTGCCGAAGATGTGCTCAATGCCAGGCTTGAGATACTTCGGGTAGGAGTTCCACTCATCCGCGTGGGAGCCCCTGAATAACGGGAAGATGAATCCGATAGTAAAGATGATTATAAGCAAAATAAGGCCAATTTTTAACTGGAGGTTGGAGTATTTTAAAAAAGATTTCATAATGACCCCTCCTATCTGAGGCGTATTCTTGGGTCAAGCAGTGGATAAGCTAAGTCGATTACATACGTCGTAATTGAAACCGCCAAAATAGATATGGTAATGGTTCCGACTATCATGTTGTAGTCCGATTGCAGGACGCTGTTATAAATCAGCATACCGATGCCGGGATAGCTAAACAGGATCTCAACTATCATGGCTCCGCTGAACACCGTGCCGATTCTAAGGGCGAGCGCCGTAACCTGCGGCAGCATGGCGTTGGGGGCGAGATAATTCCACATAATTTTGTTCTTGGAAAGCCCCTTGAGCTTTGCGAATATTATGTAATCCTCCTCGGTGATGTCGGATGAGATTGTTTTCATGCTTAGCACCCACCATCCAGTATCTATGAGAATAAGCGACAAAGCGGGCAGAAAAGAATTGTACAAAAGGTTTTTTATGTATTCCCACGACCATGGCATGCCCATGACGTTTGTCGCCAGCGGAAATATAGGGATAATATACGCGAATAGCATTATGAGCGTGAGCGCGAATACATAATAGGGCAAGGGATAAAGCACAATCGACGCGGACTCCAGTATCTTCGACAACAGCTTATTCTTTCGAAAACCCGCGAGCAAGCCAATAATATTACCAATAACCCACGCGATGATCGTCGATGTCAGCATGAGTCCCATCGTCCACGGCAGCGCTTTGCCGATAAGCTCGGTTACAAGCGTGGGATACATGCTAAGTGACGGGCCGAAGTCCTGCGTAAGTACCGCGCGCCTCATAAAGGCGGTATACTGATCCCACAGGTTGCCGCCAAGCCCAAAGTTTTGAGTAAGTACCTCACGCATCTGCGCGACAGAATCCGCGTCCATTGTAGAGGAGTTGGCCTGAATGTTATTTAGCATAATTTCCACTGGATCGGTGGGCATTAGCCTAGGCAAAAAAAACACCAACGTGACCCCAATAAAGATAATGAGTATAAAGGTCAGAGTGCGCGAAAGAAAGTAAGTAAGAAATTTCATAATAACCTCCACGTCTGCAAAGTGGACAAGGTAAAAGCGCCACATAATTTGATTCGATATCGAATTGTAAAGCTATGTGGCGCTTTATATCAAGGCTTAGTCTTTATTGATTGCCAGTTGGCTTGATTTTGGCGAAGGTTACTCTTGTGCCCGACCACCACCACAGCGGCCCCGCGTAATCATTCTCCGCGTCCTGGAATCCCGTCCAATAATGATTCATTGTCGGAACAAGGTGGTTGACGCCAGTCACGAAGATTGATGGCATGTTTGTGGCGACCAGCTTGTAGAAATCTCTCCTCAATTCGATTCCCGCAGGGTCGTCTGCCTTTAGCGACATGATCTTACTGGTCATCTCATCGATGTCCTTGTTAGCCCAGCGCGCGCTGGTCAACGTGTTATAGGACGTGCGGATATTCTCGCCGATTGGGGTCATGTTGTCGCTGTGCCAGTTATAGAGGGCGACCGTCGTATCGGTAAGCGCGCTTAGATTTGGCCAAGCCATGAAGCAGTCGGCGGTTCCCTGCGCCATAGTAGTTTGAAAAGCCGCGGCATCAACAGGCTGAATGACCGTTTCTATTCCGAACTTCTGCCAGTAGTCGGCAACCAAATAGCCTTGTCGCTCAAGCAGCACGTTGAAGCCGGATGGGTTTGATATTGTAATCTTAAAAGGAGTATTGTCCGGCTTGAGCCACATGCCCTTGGAGTCACGGGTGAAGCCCTTTGCAAGCAGCATTTTTTCCGCCTGTGATGTATCATATTTCCACCAGCCAATACCAAACGCGTTTTTCATTCCCTTATCGTCGGTGGGCAGTCCCTCGATCCCCTGCGCCTTCAGCGTCGCGACAAGGTTCTCGGTAAAGTTCGCGTCAAACGGCTTATATCCGTCAGGCAGGGCAAAGTCCTTAATCCAATCCTGAAGCGGAGTCTCATAGGCTTCCACAAAAGCGTCAGTGGGACAGATAGCCAGTGGAGACACCTTGACGATACCGCTGCAAGCCGAGAGCAGAATGCTCTTCATGTCAAGCGCTAGTGTCAGTGCCCACCGCACATCCGCGTCGTCAAGCGGGGCGGCCATGCAGTTGAGGACGATAGTATACGGTCCTGCAGGGTCAACACTTCCGTACGGGAAATCACTAGTCCAGTTCATTGCTTCGGGGTTCTTCGCTTTCAGAACCTGCCAGCTTTCAAAGGTTATATCGCATAACGTATCCAAATCGTTTTGGCTCGCCGCCATTATGCGTTTTTCTTCCGTGCCGTAGCAACGCCACTCCACATACTTTGGAGCCGGTTCGCCGAAAAGAATACTCGTCGCGCTCTTGTCGCAGTCGGCGCGTCTTTCATAAAGGAGCCAGTTTCCGTTTGGGTCCACATCCTTTAAAATGTATGGACCTGTGCCGATTGCCTTTTCGTTTTTGTATGTTTTGGGATCTACGTTTTCCCAAATGTGTTTAGGTACAATGTTGAAGTTTGTGCCGCTTCCGATTACGCCTAAAGATTGCTCAATGCGCTTTTGCTCCGATACGGTTTCTATCTGTATCGTGTATTTATCAAGAGCGGTAATACTTTTCACTATGTTCTTGAACGCGCTGGAGTAGGTCAACTCTGGGGTGTTCAGAATCATATCAGAGGTGAACACAACGTCATCGGCGGTAAAATCAACGCCGTCTGACCATTTGACGCCCTGTCTCAGCTTAACCTTGAATTTGGTAAAGGTGTCGTCCATGGGTTCTGCCATGGTCTCGGCAAGCAAAGGATATTGCTCACCCTTTGTTGTGTCAAGCTCCCAAAGCGGCTCCCAGATACACTGGCGAAAGCCGTATGCGGGGTTGAGGGCTCCCGGGAGGTAGCTGTTCATCTGGGTCGGATCAGTGGCACGGCCAAAAACCATATCCATGATGAGAGTTTCTGCTCGCGGTGTGCCCACGTCCGTCATTTTAACTGGAGCCGTTGAACTGCTCGCATTATCGGACGCTCCCGCCGTAGTAGAAGCCGATGCCTGCGGTCCACTGCTCACCGAAGTCTGCGCGCATCCGGTCACAAGCAGGACGACCGACAGCGCAATCGCAAGAGTGTGGACAATTTTATTACACGTTTTCATGTACTCACATCCTCAATTAATTTATTGATATGATACCTATAAATGTAATTAATATTATAACTACCTAAATAAAACATAACTAATAAATTAATTGGATATACTACAAATCCATTGGCATATTTATTGTAAGGCGAGAGCGGTTCGCCGCCTGCCAAGCCGAGGTTTTTCGACTGACAACTAAAACTGGCTGACGCATACTACGCATCAGCCGGTTACGCCCTTCCCTGCACCTATATCTTTGC